>Ga0134126_10003003_pt1 | contig 21196 bp, 16 predicted proteins | sample KB31752_FD_96881 | JGI IMG/M metagenome (GOLD analysis project Ga0134126, IMG submission 96881) | Terrestrial soil microbial communities with excess Nitrogen fertilizer from Kellogg Biological Station, Michigan, USA - KB3-175-2 | ecosystem: Environmental > Terrestrial > Soil > Unclassified ... | reverse complement strand
TTCCATTGTTTTGGGTTATGGCTGGCAGTAATAATAATGCCGCCTTGCGCTTTTAATTCGGTAACAGCTACTTCAACCGTTGGGGTGGTAGATAAGCCAATATCAATGCAATTAATGCCCAGGGCAGATAAAGTTGAAATAGCTAACTGATTAACCATTTCGCCTGACAAACGGGCATATCTGCCAATAATTACGGTAAGAGGTTCTTTGCTTTGTTGTTTTAACCAGGTACCGTAAGCCGATACATATTTAACTACATCGGGCGGGGTTAGTCCTTCTCCTGCACTACCACCAATGGTTCCTCGTATTCCTGAAATAGATTTTATTAAAGTCACAGTTCTAAAATAATTGTTTCCACAAAATTAATTATAGTTAACAGATAACGTTAGATTACGTTTTTTATTTCTCAACACATACAATAATATATGTTTAAAAAAAATAGTCGAAACAATTCAAAAACAGATACTTTTGTATAACAGCAAAAAAATAGGTAACTTTAAGGGAGCTTTATTTTAGAGCTATAGAAAGGAATTAATGAACAAAGACGATTTTCCGGAAGGCTCTTCAGACGAAAATAATATTGTTGATTTGGTTAAGCGATTTGAACAAATGCTTGAGCAAGACGATGCCTATTATTTTGAATCGGATCAGTTAGAAGAGATTATAGAATATTATTTTAATTCGGGTAACCCCATAAATCTTAAAAAGGCCATTGATTTTGCTTTAGAGAGATACCCCTTTGTGGCCGATTTTAAAATTGCACGCGCCCAGTTTTTAGCTTACAACCAAAACACACAAGAGGCTTTAAAGCTTTTAAACGATGTGGAGTTAATGGAACCATCTAACCCCGATATTTATACTACCAGGGGTTATATTTATAGTCAGATGGGTTTAAGCGAGCAGGCTATTGAAAATTATAAAACCGCACTTAATTACAGCGAACAACCTGATGAGGTTATGATTGCCTTGGGTGTTGAATTTTTAAGTCAGGAAAAATTTTTAGACGCCATTTACTATCTGAAAAAAGCAGTGCTTCATAATCCGCAAAACGATTATGCGCTAAGTGAATTGTTTATTGCCTTAGATGCATCAGAACAATTAGAAGATGGCGTAGTGTTTTACAAAAGCCTGATAGAAAAAAATCCGTACAATCATTTTGCATGGTTTAATGTTGGTTTGTGTTATAGCAAACTTAGCAAACACGATATGGCACTTGAGGCTTATGATTATGCTTTAACCATTAACGAAAAATTTGCTTCGGCTTATTTTAATAAAGCAAATGCACTGGCAGGTTTAAACAGGTTTAACGAAGCCATTGATGTTTACAAAGAAACCTTTGACCACGAAGAACCCGACCCAATTGCTTACTACTACATTGGCGAATGCTATGAGCAATTAAACGATTACGATACTGCACTTTTATATTACAACAAGTCGATAAAAAAGAACCCGGGCTTTGCAGATGCATGGCTGGCTATTGGGGTAATTTTAGATTATCAAAACCGTTTAACCGAAGGCATACATTATGTAAAAAAAGCCATTGAGTTAAACCCTAAAGATGCTGAGACCTGGTATATTTTTGGCGACATACAACGCAAGCTTGGTTTTTTTGAAGAAGCTGCCGAAGCCTATGCCAAAGTAATTGAACTGCAATACGACGAGTGGGATATTTGGTTAGACTATGCCGACTTATTATTAGAAGCTGATTATGCCGAGCAAGCTGTTGCTATGTTGCAGGAAGGTTTAAAAATTTTCCCCGATGTTGCAGAATTGCATTACCGTTTAAGTGCCATGCTAATTGCAGCGGGCAAAAAACAAGAAGCACTTTTATCTTTACAAAATGCCCTTACTTTAGATTACGATAAGCATAACGAATTGTATGAGTACGCCCCGGCGTTAAAAGAAAATCAAACAATTAAAAATGCTATAGACACTTTTAAAAAGCCTTAACTTATTTATGATTAATATTGATTTACCACACATGCCCCAACGCACCGAGAAACCACGCAACAGCGGGTTTACGATGGTGATGGATAAAGGGCTATCATTACGACAAGCAGAAGATTTAATAGAGGCAGGAGGAGAGTATATTGATGTGGTTAAGTTAGGTTTTGGTACATCGGTAGTTTCAAAAAACATAAAAGAAAAAATTGCTTTATATAAGCAGGCAGGCATTAAAACTTATTTAGGTGGCACTTTATTAGAGGCATTTATTGTTAGAAATAAATTTGAAGATTATATCCGTCATATTGAAGGATTGAAGTTAGAAATGGCTGAGGTATCTGATGGCTCAATTGAATTAGCACACGATAAAAAATGCGAATACATTAATAAGTTGGCTAAACACGTAACTGTTTTATCTGAAGTGGGCTCAAAAGAAGAAGGCATTATTATACACCCGCAAAAGTGGGTAAAAATGATGAAGGCTGAATTAGACGCGGGTTCATGGAAAGTAATTGCTGAAGCACGCGAAAGCGGAACAGTAGGCATTTTTCATCGTAACGGTGGTGCACACGTTATGCTTATCAATAAAATTATTTCTAAAATCCCGAAGGAATCTATCATTTGGGAAACACCACAAAAATCGCAACAGGTATATTTTATTAAACTAATGGGTGCTAATGTAAACTTAGGTAACATTGGCCCTGATGATATAATTCCCTTAGAGACTTTACGTATAGGATTACGTGGAGATACATTCTTTTCTTATTTACCTGAAGATATCAGAGAAAAAAATATGCAAAAAGCAGAATAATCAAAATAATAGTATGCAAGAGATAACAGTACAACAATTAAAATCAATGATGGATGCTAAAGAAGACTTCCAATTGATTGATGTAAGAGAAGAGTACGAACACGATATTTGTGAAATTGGTGGCGAGCTTATACCAATGGGCGAAGTAGCCGATAACGTTGATAAAATTAGCCGCGATAAAAAAGTAGTAGTGCATTGCCGTAGTGGTAAACGTTCGGCTTCTGTTATACAAATGTTAGAGCAAGCGCATGGTTTTAAAAACCTTATTAATTTAAAAGGCGGTATACTTGCCTGGGCCGATGAGATAGATAACTCGGTTGCCAAATATTAAATCATTAAAAACATTTTATGTTAGAATTATTTACGCACATTTTTCATTTAGATTTTGATTGGTTATTTGCCAACTACAGCACATCTATTTATGTAATTTTATTTTTAGTAATTTTTGTAGAAACAGGTTTGGTAGCAATGCCTTTTTTACCTGGCGACTCATTGTTATTTACAGCTGGTTTACTTACGCGTACTCCTACAGGAAGTGAGCATCATTTAGAGCTATCTTATGTTTTAGGTTTATTAATTATTGCAGCTATTTTAGGCGATAATGTAAACTATTGGATTGGGAGAACGGTTGGCATACGTGTGTTTCATTTAAAACTTAAAGGTAAACCAATTGTAAAAGAAGAGTACTTAACTAAAACGCATTCGTTTTATGAAAAGTACGGAACTAAAGCCATCATCATGGCGCGCTTTGTTCCGTTTGTAAGAACCTTTGCACCCTTTGCAGCCGGCATTGCAGAAATGAATTATAAAAAATTCCTAAGCTTTGATGTGCTTGGTGGTGCTTTATGGATTTTTTCTTTAACCATTGCAGGTTACCTGTTAGGCGAAGTAGAATTTATAAGGAAGCATATTGATTTAGTTTGCTTAGGCATTATCTTCATATCTGTAGTGCCCGTTATATTAGGTGTTTTAAAAGGAAGAAAAGAAGCAGCTTAAACTAATGCTTCTTGCCAAAATGCGGACAAGTATCGCATTTGTTTTTCGAACGGAAAATAAAACAACCATTTACTAATAATGAAGTGGCCAGTAACAGAAAAATTATTTTATATCGTTTAATCATTTTTGCTTTTTATTTTAGTTTGATAGTACTTGCACCATTTGGTTAAAGCACATTTTTCGCATAAAGGTTTACGTGCCAAACAAACATATCTGCCATGCAAAATTAACCAATGATGTGCTTTGGGCACCAATTTTTCAGGAATAAATTTTATTAATTGTTTTTCTGACTGTAAAACGTTTTTTGCATTAGTAGTTAATCCTAAACGATTTGAAACCCTAAACACATGTGTATCTACAGCCATAGTAGGTTTATCGTACACCACCGATGCAATTACGTTAGCTGTTTTTCTGCCCACACCGGGTAATTTTACCAACTCATCAACCTCACTTGGCATTTTGCCTTTAAAATCTTTTAACAGCATTTGTGCCATGCCAACTAAATGTTTGGCTTTATTATTTGGGTAACTAATGCTTCGTATATAGGTAAAAATAGTTTCAGGGGTGCTGGCAGCAAGTGCTTCGGGTGTAGGGTAATCTGTAAATAATTTGGGTGTAATTAAGTTTACGCGTTTATCGGTACATTGTGCAGATAGTATAACAGCCACCAATAATTGAAACGGGTTTTTATAATGCAACTCCGTTTCAGCAGGCAAATCGTTTTGCTCAAAGTAATTTAATATCGCATCGTATCGCTCTTGCTTGGTCATTTAGTATTGGGTCAGCTTGCCCACTGCAAAGCTAGGCAACTTTTTAAGTAAAAATAACTTTTTAGTAAGCTTTGTATCTGCTAATAAAAACTAATTTTATAGCTTACTCAAAACTAAACGTGTATGTATAAAAAACTACTTATCCTTATTTCAATTAGCATTATTCTTTTCTTCTCAGCTTGCTCTCCTAAAGCTATGTATCAAACTAGCTGGCAAACTAAACCTGTTGTAGTAGATGGCAACCCATCAGAATGGTTTATTCCGCTTCGTTTTTATGATGCCGATACCAAATTAAATTACACCCTGTCAAACGATGATGAGAAAATTTATTTGTGTGTGCGCATTGTAGATGAGTTATCGCAGGCAAAAGTTATACGCAATGGGTTAAATATTTGGTTTGATACATTGGCTAAAAAAAACAAACAATGCGGCATTTTATTTCCGGTACCCGATAAAGGCGGCGACGAGTATCAATCAGCTGGCGCTTCTGATGGCGGAGGTCGTCATCATGGCGGCGGCGATGGCTCTCATCATAAAGGTGGTGGAGATAATGATGCGGTTAAGAAAAAATTTTTGCGTCAGGCAAATCAAATGCAGCTTATTGGGTTTAAAAAAGGAATTCCTGATTATTTAGCCCCTGAAAACGATTATGGAATAAACGTTAGCATTAATTGGGATGCAAATAATATTATGATTTATGAAGCGGCTATTCCGTTTAAAGCATTTTACAAACCTGCTTTGGTAGCTAAGGATAGTTTAAGAAATTTTGATTTTTCTATGACCATACATGGTTTCCCTGCACCCGAGAAAAAAGACGATGGTAATTCCGGTGGCGGAGGTGGTGGCATGGGCGGCGGCGGAATGGGTGGCGGAATGCCCGGTGGAGGTGGCATGGGCGGCGGCATGGGTGGCGGTGGAAGAGGTGGAATGGGTGGTGGCGGAGGTGGTCGTGGTGGTGGCGGAGGAATGCGTGGAGCGGGTAGTGCTGAGGTAAACCCAATGTACGAAACAAAAAGTTTTTGGGTTAAAGTAAGATTATCTGCTAAGTAAAACAGCTTCATCATCAAAAAAATAGTTTACATAGTATTGTTTTGCTTGCCTTGTTTGCAATTGTTTTCGCAAACAGTAAAGCTAAGCGGACAATTAATTGATGCAGCCGATAAATCACCTCTTATTGGGGCTGTGGTAGTTTTAATTAATCAAGCTGATACCACACAACAAACTGGAGTATCAGTTGATATGAATGGAAATTTTGCATTCAATACAACAGCGGGTGTATATAAGTTAAGAGCAGAACTTATTACATATAAAAACCTGGAACTTAAAATTACAGTAAATGCCAGCGATATTAATTTAGGCAACCTTACTATGCAACAAGCTGCTACAACGTTAAAAGAAACTGTTGTAGAGGCAAAGCAAACACGTGTTGAACAATTAGGAGATACTACACAAATACATGCCGATGCTTATAAAACTCATCCGGATGCAACTGCTGAAGACCTAGTAAATAAAATGCCAGGCATATCTACAACAACAGGTTCGGTTACCGTTAATGGCGAACAGGTTAAACAAGTGTTGGTAGATGGGAAACCTTTTTTTGGTGATGACCCAAACCTTGCCATAAAAAATTTACCGGCCGATATAGTCGATAAAATACAAGTGTTTGATAAAGCTACTGACCAGGCACAGTTTACAGGTTTTGATGATGGTAATGCGCAAAAAACCATAAACATTATTACTAAAAAAGGAAAAAATAACGGTCAGTTTGGTAAAATATATGCAGGCGGTGGTGTGGGCGATGATATAAAAGACACCAAGTATAATGCCGGAGGTAACATGAATTTTTTTAATGGTGCCAGAAGAATTTCAATCGTAGAATTATCTAACAACATTAATCAGCAAAATTTTTCATCGCAAGATTTACTGGGTATAAGCAGTGGTTCTGGCGGTGGTGGCCGAGGAGGCGGTGGCAATGCAGCCAATAATTTTTTGGTTAGTCAGCAAGGCGGTATAACAACCACACATGCAGCGGGTTTAAATTATAGTGATGAGTGGGGTAAAAAAATTAAAGTAACAGGTAGTTACTTTTTTAACTATGCGGATAATTCAAACAACTCAACCTTAAGCAGAAATTATATTATAGCTAAAGAAAATGGATTGCATTACGACCAAAATGCGAATGCAGGAAGTGTAAACCAAAACCATCGGGTAAATTTTAGATTTGAATATACAATTGATACAATGAATTCATTAATTATTGTGCCAAAATTTAGTGTTCAGCAAAACAGATCTAATTCCGGTTTGGCAGGCGTAAACTTAATAAGCAATGATACTTTACAAAGTAAAACAGCTACCAGTAATTTCTCGAAGAATTTTGGATATGATTTTGCTAACACAATTACACTTAGACATAAATTTAAAAAACCACGCAGAACGATTTCCTTAGGCGTATCTACTGATTATAACCCTACAAATAATAATGGTAGTCTATACTCGTCAAACACATACTATCAATTAAATTACAGCACCTTACTTAATCAGCAAAACACCAGCAACAACCTTGGTTTAACTGTTTCGCCTAACTTATCGTATACCGAGCCACTTGGTAAAAAATCGCAATTGATGTTTACGTATAATCCTTCTATTAATAAAAGCACTATTGATAAAAGAACATTCAGTAAAGATAGTTTGGATGCAGGTTATAACCAGTTAGATACCATATTATCAAATCAATATAACAACACGTATACGTATCAACGTGGTGGATTGAGTTATCGTTATACCGATAAAAAACTAAACTTTATGCTGGGTGTTAATGCTCAGTATGCTATGCTTTCGGGTACCGAACAATTTCCGTACGCATTAAGTATCAATAAAAATTTTGAAAGTGTTTTACCACAAGTAATGTTTAACTATAAGTTTTCTAAAACAAAAAACTTGCGCATTACTTATAGAACAAACACATCGCCACCTGGTATTTCGCAATTACAAAATGTAATTAATAATAGTAACCCACTTTTACTAAGCACCGGAAACCCCGATTTAAAACAGGACTATGAGCACACAGTTAATTTGCGTTACGGAAGTGTAAACTCAATAAAGGCTACAAATTTTATGGTGTATGCTATGGCTAATTATATTCAAAACTACGTGGCTAACTCTACTTTAATTCCTTCGCAACCTACACAATTATCGGGTGGTGTTATTTTACGTCCGGGTTCGCAGCTTAGCAAACCTGTAAACTTAAATGGTTATTGGAACGCGCGCTCTTTTCTAACATACGGCTTCCCCGTTTCTAAAATAAAAATGAACATTAACTTAAATACAGGCTTTACCTATAATCTAATTCCTGATTTAATAAACGATCAAGAAAATTTAGCAAACAACTATAATTTTAGCGAAGGTTTAGTAATAAGCAGTAACATTAGTCAGAAGGTGGATTTTAGTTTATCGTACACGGGCAATTACAGTATTGTAAAAAACACTTTACAAAAACAGTCTGATAATAATTATTTTAATCAGGTAACTACATTTAAATTTAATTGGCTGCCGTACAAAGGCATTATTTTTAATACAAACATTACACACACTTTGTTTACAGGTTTAGCACAAAGCTATAACCAAAGTTATTTTTTATGGAATATTGCACTGGGCTACAAGTTCTTAAAAAGTCAGGCATTGGATGTGCGCGTTTCTGTTTTTGATGCACTTAAACAAAACAATAGCATTAATCGTAATGTAACAGATACTTATATTGAAGATAGCCATACACAAGTGCTAACCCGTTACTATATGCTAACTGTTACTTATACCATTAAGAACTTTAAAAACGGCGCAACTGCTCCAACCGAAAACGCAGATAAGCAGGATGGTTTCCGTAGAGGAGATGGTGGCAATAGACCAGATGGGGGTGGAGGTGGTAACCGAGGTGGCGGCGGCTGGAATGGCCCACCACAAGGTGGAGGGCAATAACAGGTTTAGTATTTTAAACAAAAATGCTCTTTCTGCTTATTTTCTTTTCTAAAAAAAACTAAACCTACTTTATATAAATCTATACTAAGCGTTACGGCAGAGTGTGCCTTTATTTCTTCCCAGGCTTTTGTCATGCCGGCTGTCCAATAAATATCATCAAAAATTAAAACGGAATTTTCATCAGTACTTTTTAGTAATTCATTAAAATATTTTTTGGTTGCCTCGTATGTGTGGTTGCCATCTATATAAACTAAATCAAATTTTTTGTTTTTTAATGCTGTTTCAAAAGCATCATCAAACGATTGATTTATGGTTTCGATATTTGTTGCTCCTGCACTTGAAATTAATTGTTTGGCAAACGCATATGTGTTAGGACAGCCTTCTATACTTATAATATTGGCTTTAGGCGCAGCTTTTGCTATATATAAAGAAGAAAGACCTAATGAGGTACCTAACTCTAAAATGGTTTGGGGCTTAAAATAATTGCTTAATTTAAAAAGTAACTCGGCATATTTTTTATTGGCTATGCTATACTTTGCTATATCGGCTATTTTACGGGTGTTGCTCATTTTTTTAGAGCCTGCCCCTAAATCAACTACCTCAATAGTTTGCTGATTGTTTAATAATTTCTTGCGTATTTTGTTTAGCTCGTCAAAAGCGTAGTAGTTGTTTTTATTGCTAATTACTTCGGTATATAATTTAAAAACAAAAGGTGAGTGTATAGAATGCTCATCTTTAGCATTCAATTTATACTGCAAGTATTTTTTTAGCTGATAAGTAACCGACATAAATAGACTATAAAGGTGCAAAAATTGTTTTATTTATATTTACTTATTGTACCTTTAAAGTCTAATTAAAATTATGATTAAAAAACTAATTCTACTCTTATTAATCTCTGCCTCAGCAACGGCTCAAATTCATATAAATGACGGATTGTGGCGCGGGGTGCTAACCTTGGATACAAAAAAGCAACTCGAACTGCCCTTTATTTTTAATGTATATTATGCAGATGGAGCCCCATCAATTACCATTTTTAATGCCGATGAAAAAATAGTGGTAGATGAAATAGAAGTAAAAAACGATTCCATCTTTTTTAAAATGCCTGTTTTTGATACTGAGTTTAGGTGCAAGTTTTTCCCTGGTTTAATGCAAGGTGTATGGATTAACCATTCAAAAAAAGAAAATAACGTAATTCCGTTTTCGGCCGTTTTTGGTCAAACAGATAGGTTTAAAGCACGCGTAATTACAAGAGCTGATTTTGCGGGTAGATGGGAAACTACTTTTGGTGTTGGCGCACCCGATAGTAGCAAGGCTGTTGGTGTGTTTAAACAAAAAATGCAAGTAGTTACAGGAACGTTTTTAAGTGAGAGCGGAGATTATAGATATTTAGAAGGAATTGCGGATGGGAAAAATTTGTATCTATCAACTTTTGATGGAGCGCATGCTTATTTATTTACCGGTGTAGTAGATGAAAAAGGTGTAGTAAATGGCGATTTTTATTCGGGCTTAACAGGACATGAAAAGTTTAGAGCTATACCAAATACTCGATTTGAATTAAGAGACCCGTATTCAATTACCAAAGCAGTAAAGGGACAACCTGTAGATTTTTCATTTGTAAACACAGAAGGAAATAAAATTTCTTTGTCAGATGAGAAGTATAAAAACAAAGTGGTTATAGTGCAAATAATGGGCAGTTGGTGTCCTAACTGCATGGATGAAACAGCATACTTAAGCAACATATACAATCAGTATCAAAGTAAAGGAGTAGAAATAATTGCTTTGGCTTATGAGCGAACTACAGATATAGAAAAGGCAAAAAGCAATGTAAATCGTTTAAGAAGTAAGTACGGCGCACAATATGAATTTTTAATTACAGGTTTAAGCGGCGCAGTTAACGCACAAAAAAGTTTACCTTTTCTTTCTTCGGTTTCGGCGTTTCCTACAACAATTTATTTAAATAAAAAGCACGAGATAGAAAAAATATATACTGGGTATTCTGGCCCTGCAACGAGTGCAGCTTATACAAAGATGAAAGAAAGCATCGAAAATTTATTAAACGAATTAATTAAATAGTGTTTTAATTTCCTGAAGCAGGAGCATCGTGTAAGTAATCGTTTTTACTATCTTCTTTACTCTTTTTAAATTCTAATTTTCCAAATTTGTAAGTGAAACTTATTCCGAAAGAACGATAAGGCAGGTAACGTGTACTTGCTGATGTATAATCGCTTGTTGTAACGGTTGTTACTTGTTTTATATATTGATTAAAAGGGTTTGTGGCGGTTAACCCAAGGCTTGCTTTTTTATTCCAAAATTGTTTTCGTAAAGCAATAGTATACGTTATGGATTGTGGATTAAGGCCTTGGACATTTTTTGCAGCTGAATTGTAATTGCCAAACGCTTCTACAATTAAATTTTTTGGTAATTGATAACTAAGGTTAAGGTTGCCTCTATATCTAAAGCCCATATTTACATTACCTACATACATGTTGCCTACCACATATCTGTGCGAGCCGCCAAAGTTTATGCGTATTTTAAATTTATCTGTAATAGGATACGATACAGATAGATTACCACCCGAGTTATATTCGGCGCCAATATTTTGTCGGGTTGAAACAGAAACATTTGTATAAACCGAATCGCGAATTGGATAGGTAGGATAAAACGTAGTAATTGATTTAAGGTCTTGTGTGTTTATACGCTCATTAATGCCAATGTATATATTGCCACCATTAGCAAATGATTTGCTGTATCCCATTTCTACATTATCGCTTATTTCTGGACGTAATTTTGGGTTTCCGGTGGTTATATTATGCGGGTCGCTAAGGTTGGTAAAGGGGTTTAACTCTGTATAATCAGGCCTTTCAATTCTACGGGTGTAAGCTATTTTAAACGTCTGGTCATTTTTAAATTTGTGTGATACAATTATTGATGGCACAAATATGTAATAAGACGGAACAGAAGTGTTTGGAAAATCAATGTTTATATTGGTGTACTCTGTTCGTGCACCGGCCTTTACATTTAACCAATTAAACAATGTAAAAGTAGATGAAATGTAGCCCGCATAAATTTTCATATTATATTTTATGCTGTAAGATTGTGTGGCAGAGTTTTGATAAGCATCCGAAGTTTGATCTAAAAAACTAACGTTGGTTGCGCTATTTATATTTTGCTCAACGTGTTTTACACCCGTTTCAAATAAAAGTTTTTCGCTAACAGGATGAACATAATCAACCGAAATATTTAAATTATTATCGGTGCCCGGATTAGAGCTTGATATGCCGGTATAGGGTGTGCTTGCACCCGCATAACTTTGCGTTTGTACATAATTAGTATTGGGTGTGCCATTACTGGTTACAACAGCAATGCTTAGTTCTTGCCCATCTTTTTTAAATTTTTTTAAATAATTGAGATTGCAATCTATCGAACCTATAACCGAACGGTTGGTTGAGTTTCGATAACCTTTTATATCTTGTAATACTACCGAGGAATTATCTTTTGTTACTTGCTCTTGAGTAAGATAGGCTATACTCTGATTACCAAAATTATTATAGGTTACCGCACCTGTAATACTATTTTGTTTATTAATGCTCCAATCGAAACCTAAACCTGTGTTATATCCGTGACGTTGAAAATCAGTATAACCATCTTGTGTTAAATGTGTAGTTGTTTGTGAACCCGCATCAACCGAAGTTCTATCCTGCGAATTTGGTGTATGCGAGCTTAGCTGTGCATTACCACCAAAAAAAGCATTCAATCCAAAATTATTGTTTTTATAATTTATATTAGCTGATCCATTTTCAAAACGTGTACCCCCATTTAAACTAACATTACCATTAATGCCCTTTACTTTATTTTCTTTTAAAACAATATTAATAATGCCACCTGTGCCTTGTGCATCATACTTTGAGCCTGGGCTTGTAATAGCTTCAATACTTTTTATTTGACTTGCAGGAATAGATGAAAGCGCATCAGTAAGACTGTTTCCAAAAATACTGGAAGGTTTGCCGTTAATTAAAAAACGAATGTTTGCGTTGCCTTGCAGCTCTACATTACCATCTACATCTACGGTTATTTGAGGCACTTTTTTTAAAATATCTATGGCTGCACCTCCTTGTGTAGTTATATCGTTTTCAGCATTATAAACTATCTTATCAATTTTAAACTCTACCAGCTCGCTTTTAGCTGTAACAGTTACTTCTTTTAAAGTAGTTTGTGTGTTTGCTAATTTAATACTGCCTAAATTAATAGTTCGGTTTTTTTTATTGATTTGAATATTTGTTACCGTGCCGTTTTTGTAACCAATAAAATAAACGGTTATTTTATATTTTCCGTCGGGTATTTTAGTGATAACAAAATTTCCTTTACTGTCGGTTGTTGTGCCGTTTATTTCTTTGGTACCATCTTCAGGCAATAAACCAATGCTTGCATATTCTACAGGTTGTGTAGAAGCCGAATCAATAATTACGCCTGTAATTTTACCTTTTGCAATTTCATCTGTGCTTGTTTGCGAAAAGCCTCTTTGGATGAGAATTACGAGTAATAGTAAAAGAAATAGCTTTTTCATTTTATTTTTCCGAGGCGCAAACTTATATCACAAATCTGAATTGTTTTTGTTTTTTATAAGGGGCAAATATATATAAAACAAGTAATGAGTAATTGAAAGGGATTATGAAACCTATAACATATGGAGTATTTAAAATTATTTGATTTTAAATACCAGTGGTGTTGTGGATTTAGGTTAAAAATAAAGAAACTATTTAAAATTTAACACTTCAGGCAACCTTTTTAAAAAATGGGCAGTCTATCTATAAAAACCCATAAAACTAAGGCTATGAAAAAAATAATTACTCTTCTGTTGTTAACTTTTACAAGTGTAGGAGTTTTCTATCAAATGTTTTCTAATGCTAATGGTGCCAGTAGCCAAACATCGGCGCCAGGCGAAGTAACTTGTTCACAGTCAGGATGTCATGGCTCGGGCAACGGTGAGGGAAGTAGTGGTGGTTTAGCCGATAACATGGGCGGTGGTTCGGTTGTTATTTCGGGTATATCAGGCACTTATGTGCCGGGCACACTTTATCATATAAATGTTAGAGTAAACCAATTAGGTGGAGGTAAATTTGGTTTTAACTGTGAAGCTTTAGATGCCAGTAATGGTAACGCAGGTACTTTAACTATTACACAAGCAGGTACCTGGATTCGTTCAGGCATCAATGGCACCAGAAATTGTGTTTCACAAGGGCATAACGGCAGCAGCGGACCAACAGCAGGTGTTGGAACAGATTATTTTGATTTTACTTTTGATTGGACGGCACCTGCATCAAGCGTAGGGCCGGTTACCTTTTATGCATCGGGTTTAGCAGTAAATATGAGTGGTTTAAATGATGCGGGCGATGAAGTTTACTCTTCGTCACTTACAGTTAACCCAACTGTTTTACCTACAGCACAAATATTACTGTCACGTAGCACGTTTACTTTTCCTTCTTTTTATGCTTTACCAAATACAGTTGGTAACATGCAAGTATTTTGGGCCGCAGGGCAAGGCCTTACAGGAAATCTAACAGCGGCTGTTGTTGGTACGCAATTTCAAATAGCAACTTCTTCATCTGGGCCATGGGTAACATCTATCCCTCTTACCGCAACATCGGGCGCGGTTAATGGTACAGCTATTTATGTTCAATATACTGGTCCGGCAACTGGCACACAAACAGGAACAGTTACGGTATCAGGTGGTGGTGCCACAGCTAAAACTATTGCCTTAAGTGGAGTAATTAGAACCGGAGGCACAGCTCCTTCCATTAGCACGCCAACGCCAACGGTTATAAATTTTGGTACCGTATCAGTTGGTAGCGGAAATTCAGTTGCACAAACTTTTAGCTATACCTCTGCTAATCCGGTAGGTAGTTTAACGCTTACAGCTCCGGCAGGTTATGAAATATCTTCTTCAGCAAGTTATGACTTTCATTCTACAATTATTCCGGTTTTCTTTGGAGTAGGTTTCACAAATACAGTATACGTGCGTTTAAAAAATCCACAAACTGCAGGTACATTTAGTGGTAATGTTACAGTTGCTATGCCTGGTGCAACTACACAAAGCGTAGCTGTAACGGCAACCGCTACAAATCCGGCCCAGCTTGTGTTAGCATCTGTAAATACATTAAATTTATTTACATCAAACCCAGGTGCACCATCAACTACTCAAACATTAAGTGTTAATGGTATAGGATTAACTTCAACTTTAGATGTGCAAAGCTCTACCAATTTCGAAGTGTCCTTGTCTCCGACTTCTGGGTTTAGTACAAGTGTAAGCGTTAGTCCTTCAGGTGGAGCGGTTGCACCTACTATTGTTTATGTACGATATAACAATCCTGCAGCGGGCTTAGATGCGGGTAACCTAACTATTGGTAGTACAGGGGCAACAAGTCAGAATGTTGATGTTTATGGAGATTGTTTTGGTACACCGGCACCTGTTATTACCGAGGTAGGTAGTTTAACAAGTTATAGTACTACGGCAGGCACACCATCAGCTAACCAAACATTTACAGTTTCGGGCACAAATCTAACGGCAAATATGGTTATTAATGCTCCAACTGATTTTGAGGTGTCTTTATCATCAAGTGTTGGGTTTGGCAGTATTGTTACACTAACACCTACAATTGGTAGTGTAGCTGCAACTGTTATTTACGCTCGTTATAATCCTGCTATAGCGGGCTCTTCTAGCGGTAATATTACAATTACAAGTACTGCAGCGGTGACACAAACGGTTGCGGTTAATGGTTCATCACTTACTTCGGGTATAAGTAATTTAGCTAAAAACGAAAATATTTCTATCTATCCTAATCCAAGCAGCGGATTAGTTTTTGTGAAAACAACAGCTAAGTTTCAGGATATGTTTGTAAATGTTACAGACATAAATGGTAGGGTTTTACTTTTTGAAAAACTAAATTCAAACAACGAACAAATTGATTTAAACAATAATGCAAATGGCATTTATTTTGTAAACGTTGTTGATGTAAACAAAAATGTAATTAGTAAGCAACGACTTGTTTTAAGAAAATAAATAGATTTAAGACTAGTTCAAACATCTGTCTGGTAACACAATAGTAGTGTTACTGGATAGGTGTTTTTTTGTTTCTACAAATTATCTACAGATTTTTTGTTGTTTTTATGTCTAAATTTATGGCATGAGAATCCTTTTAGTAGAAGACGAAATTGAATTGCAAAAATCTATTGTACAATATTTAGATTATGCGGGCAATATAGTGGAGGCTGTTTCTGAGTTTCGTAAAGCAAGCGATAAAATACATGAGTTTGATTACGATTGTATTTTAATTGACATTAATATTACAAATGGTAATGGGTTTGATTTAGTAAAAGAATTAAAACAGGCAAAATCAAAAGCAGGTATCATTATAATTTCTGCAAAAAACTCGTTAGATGATAAAATTACCGGATTGGATTTAGGAGCTGATGATTACTTAACAAAACCTTTTCACCTTTCAGAATTAAACGCGCGCATTAAAGCGCTTATCAGAAGAAAAAATTTTGAAGGAGGTAAAGCCATTGCGCTAAATGAAATTACCATTTTTCCGGATGACAGACGTGTGTTGGTTAAAGAACAAGAACTTGACCTTACTACAACCGAATTTAGATTATTGTTGTATTTAATTACCAATAAAAACAGAGTGGTTTCTAAAAATTCTATATCACAGCATTTATTAAACGATGATGATATTGAACAAATAGATAATCATAATTTTGTTTACAGTCATTTAAAAAACCTGCGAAAAAAATTGGTTGAAAAAGGCTCTGAAGATTATATACAAACCATTTACGGCATAGGATATAAATTTAAAGTAAACGATTAGCGTGAAACTTACCAGCAAAAGTATTCTGTACTATCTTGTAATTAGTTTGCCTTTGCTAATAATTGCTTGTCTGTTCTCGTACTATTTAATTCGCAGCGAATTGCGTGATGGAACAGATGAAATTTTAACACGCGAAAAACTAAGTGCCGAAAAATTAATTAATTCCAACGGTGTTTTATCGCAAATAACATTACTTCCCGATAGTTTTTTTACGGTTAAAGTAACACCTTATCACGCAGACGCTCAGCAATATTCCGACACCACAATGTATGATAAAGTAGATAATGAACTTAAGAACTACCGGGTATCTAAAAGTTTTTACAATCATAATAAAACAACCTATTTAATAAGTATTTTGAAACCAACTTTAGAAGAGGATGAGCTGGCCGAAGGTTTACTATCATCTCTTTTTTTGGTTATTTTCTTTCTGTTGCTTTCGTTTCTATTTGTAAATTGGATTCTTTCAAAATGGGTTTGGAAACCTTTTTACAAAACCTTGTCAATCTTAAATAAATACGAGTTAAAAAAGAATGAACTATTAATTCTTAATCCTTCGAACACAAAAGAATTTAATGAGTTGAATGATGCCTTAATAAAAATGACTGATAAAATTTATACTGATTATATACGTCAAAAAGAATTTACCGAAAATGCATCACACGAAATACAAACGCCTTTGGCGGTTATCAGGTCTAAAATAGAATTATTGATTCAGTCTGAAAATCTGAAAGAAGATGAGATGCTTCATATTCAGAATATTGAGGCAGCTGCCAATAAATTATCTACCCTTAATAAAGCTTTGTTGCTGTTGGTAAAAATAGAAAACCATCAATTTAAAGAGACAAATGAGTTAAGTTTAAAAACACATATCGAAACTATTTTAGCACAATTCGAGTGGGTGCTTACTGATAAAAATATTCAACTAAAAACGGATTTTAAAAACGATATGCTTTTTAAAATAAACCCGGAATTGGTTGACATACTATTGGCTAACCTTTTACAAAATGCTATAAGACATAATTTTAAGAATGGCACTATAGATATAAAAATAACAGACCGCACATTAACTATTGCCAACACAGGTGATGAGTTAAAAATAAAACCGGAAGAGTTGTTTGAACGCTTTAAAAAAGACAGTACCAAAAAAGAATCGTTGGGCATAGGTTTGGCTATTGTAAAGAGTATTACCGATATTTATAATATTGATATACGTTATTTTTACAAAGAAGGTCGGCACGTTTTTGAGCTTGTTTTCCCCTTAAAACACGCCTAGCTTAGCAAAAAACTGTTATATTTGCCACCCAAAAACAAAAATATGGCAACAAACTTAACTTTTACTATGATTAAACCTGATGCTGTTGAAGCCAACAACATTGGTCCTATACTAGCAATGATGAACAAAGCAGGCTTTAAAATTAAAGCTATGAAGTACCTACGTTTAAGCAAAGACCAAGCAGGTAATTTTTATGCAGTACATAAAGAACGTCCTTTTTATGGCGAATTAGTAGATTATATGTGTAGTGGCCCTATTGTGGCGGCAGTTTTAGAAAAAAACAACGCTGTGGCTGATTTCCGTACTTTAATTGGTGCGACTGACCCAGCTAAGGCTGATGAAGGCACAATTCGTAAATTATTTGCAAAAAGTATAGCTGCAAACGCTGTACATGGTAGTGATAGCGACGAAAACGCGGCTAACGAAGCAAATTTCTTCTTTTCAGGCTTAGAAAGACCATAAGAAGCTGATATTTAAGCTCTTTTTTATTGAAATCCCTGTACTTTGCGGTACGGGGATTTTTATTGATAAATGTTTTAAACTCTTTGCTATTTTTGCATCCTATTTAAATTATATGGCAAAATTTTACCAATTAAAAGTTAGTGATGTTCGCAGAGAAACCCCTGATGCGGTTTCGGTAGCGTTTGAAGTACCTGTGCAGTTGGCAGTAGAGTATCAGTATAAACAAGGGCAGTATTTAACCTTAAAACTAAAACATAACGGTGAAGAAATTCGTCGCTCGTACAGCGTTTGTACTAGCCCTTTTGCCGAAAAAGAATTGCGTATAGCTATTAAGGAGGTAAAAGATGGCAGAGCATCTACTTATATCAACCGTCAGTTAAAAGCGGGCGAGGTAATAGAGGTTATGACCCCAATGGGTAATTTCCACTCACCTTTATCGGGTGCCAATAAAAAGAATTATGTTTTGTTTGCCGGTGGTAGTGGCATTACACCTATGATGAGTATTTTAAAAAGTGTTTTGTATATAGAAAAACAAAGCACCATCACGCTTATTTATGCTAACAGAAATGAAGACAGTACTATTTTTAAAGCTGAAATAGAAAAAATTGCTGCTGATAATAAAGACAAAGTAAAAGTTGTTTTTGTGTATGATGCCCCAAAACAAGCAATGGATGCACTTCATACTGGCATACTAACTCCAGAGAAAACAAAAGCAATTATTGAAAAACATGTAGATGCTAAACTAAATAACGATTTCTTTATTTGTGGGCCTGGTCCGATGATGGAAAACGTAAAGCAAGTTTTAGAATCGTTAAAAATTGAAAAAGAAAAAATACATATAGAATATTTTACATCGGTTTTAGAAACCTTAGCTGTTGCTGAGAAACCTGCTGCAACAAGTAATGGAAATGGTTTATCGAAAGTTACGGTAACCTTGTATGGAATTGAAACCACTTTTGATTTGGCTACTAATGGAAATAGCATTTTAGATGCTGCTACCGAGAATGGTGTTGATGCGCCATACAGTTGCAAAGGGGCTGTTTGTTGTACTTGTCGTGCCAAGGTGTTAGAGGGAAAAGTATCAATGGATGCTAACTTTGCACTTACCGACCATGAAGTAGAACAGGGCTATGTACTTACTTGTCAGTCACACCCATTGACTGATAGAGTGGTGTTAGATTATGATGCGAGTTAAGAGCTAAATGAATTTTAAACTTTAGATACGATGAAATATTTGCCAATTAATAATCAGTTATTTGTTACTAATCGCAAGCGTTTTGCAGCATTATTAAAGCCAAACTCTATTGCCATCTTTAATTCAAATGATGTGCTGCCTACTAATGCAGATGGGAGTTTAAAGTTTAAACAAAATTCTGATTTATTTTATTTAAGTGGCATAGATCAGGAAGAAAGCATATTAGTTATTTACCCCGATGCAAAAGATGGGGTACATAAAGAAGTTTTATTTTTAAAAGAAACCAATGAGCATATTGCTATTTGGGAAGGACATAAATTAAGCAAAGCCGAAGCGCTTACTGTAAGTGGCATTACAAAAATATATTGGTTAAATGAGTTTAAGACCATTTTTCGTTCTTTAATGGCAGAAGCTGAAACTGTTTATTTAAACACCAATGAACATGTGCGTGCGGTTGTTGAAACAGAAACGCGCGAAGCAAGATTTGTGAAATGGTGCATGGCAGAATATCCTGTGCATAAATTTGAGCGCAGTGCACCACTTATGCATAACCTGCGTGCCATAAAACAAGATACAGAAATTGAACTTATACAACAAGCCTGCAACATTACCGAAAAAGGTTTCCGTAGGTTATTGGATTTTATAAAACCGGGTGTTTGGGAGTATGAAATTGAGGCAGAATTAATTCACGAATTTACGCGCCATCGCAGTAATGGTTTTGCTTATACGCCTATTATTGCAAGCGGTTATAACTCATGTGTGTTACACTATATAGATAACAGTTTACAGTGCAAAGACGGTGATATTTTATTGCTGGATGTTGCTGCAGAGTACGCAAATTATAATTCAGACTTAACACGTACCATTCCGGTAAACGGAAAATACACACCTCGTCAAAAAGAAGTGTATAACGCTGTGCTACGGGTAATGAAAGCTGCTACAAAAATGTTGATACCGGGTACTTTGATGGCAGATTACCAAAAAACAGTTGGGCAATTAATGGAAGAAGAATTAATAAAACTCAACCTGTTAAGCGCTGATGATGTAAAGAAACAAAACCCTGATGCGCCATTGTATAAAAAATATTTTATGCACGGCACTTCGCATTATTTGGGTTTAGATGTGCATGATGTGGGCAACCGCTACCGCAAATTTGAAGCCGGTATGGTATTTACTTGCGAACCGGGTATTTATATCAGAGAAGAAAGTTTGGGTATCCGTATAGAGAATAACATTTTAATTACCAATAGCGGCCCTAAAGATTTGATGGCTAATATACCCATTGAAGCCAACGACATAGAGGCTTTAATGGCTAAGTAATTACTTAATAAAACTAATTACATCTTTAAAAAAACTTTCGGGTTGCTCGGCGTGCACCCAATGCCCTGCATTAGCAATAGTTTGTAATTTATAGTTAGGGAAACGATTTTTTATTTCGGGTACATCAACTTCTGTTATATAGGGCGATTTTTCTCCACGCAGGAATAAAGTGTTTACATCACTCATTTTATCGGGTACTGCAACCAGTATTTCGGTATAGCTTTTTGTAATGGTTGCTAAATCAAATCGCCAATTCATTTTGCCCTCGGTATTATCTTCCCAGTAAATATTTTTTAATAGAAATTGCTTGGTGCCAAAATCACTTATGTACTCATTTAAAATGGCTTCGGCTTCTTTACGGGTGTTTATTTTTGAAAAATCTACTGCATTAAGCGCTTCTAAAACGGCCTCATGATGAGGTTCGTAAGCCCGTGGCGACATATCGGCTACAATAAGTTTATCTAACACGCCATCATATTTTAAGGCGTGAAACATAGCAGTTTTTCCACCCATTGAATGCCCTAATAAAATGGGTTTTTGCAAATTATTGGTTTCAATAAACTCTTGTATGTCATCTGCCATTGCCTC
>Ga0134126_10003002_pt1 | contig 21200 bp, 15 predicted proteins | sample KB31752_FD_96881 | JGI IMG/M metagenome (GOLD analysis project Ga0134126, IMG submission 96881) | Terrestrial soil microbial communities with excess Nitrogen fertilizer from Kellogg Biological Station, Michigan, USA - KB3-175-2 | ecosystem: Environmental > Terrestrial > Soil > Unclassified ... | reverse complement strand
TTGCCATATTCGCACAACAACGCCTCCGTGACTGCAAGACCCAGCCGCGCCATGCGCTCCGCCAGCCACTGCGGGACAAAGCCGCCATGCAAGGGAAGATCTGCTGTACCGGATCGTTTCATGATTACAAATTTACTAAAAATAATAGTAGAAAAAACCGTATTTTTCTGTCAAACCCACTGCTAATGAAGCTTGCCATCGTGACCTTTATGGTCCTCGTCGCGTTTACCGCCGCCGCCCAGGTCAACCTCCCGAAAGATTATCTGTCGCCCGCCTTTCATGCCGGCCGCCGCGAGGCGCTTAGAGCGCTTATGCCTTCCCGGAGTGTTGCCGTGATCTTCTCCTATCCCACCCGCAACTTCTCCAATGACGTGGACTACCCCTATCATCCCAACCCCGACCTGTACTATTTCTCGGGCTATAAAGAACCCAATGCCGTACTCTTCATCTTCAAAGAGCCGCAACAGGCACCGGACGGATCGACCTATAAAGATCTGTTCTTCGTCCAGCGCCGCGATCCCGAACAGGAAAGCTGGACCGGCCGGAGGCTCGGCGCCGAAAGAGTAAAAGCACAGCTCGGCTTCGATCATGGGTACACCGGCAGCGAATTCGCGCGATATCCCCTCGATCTTACCGCCTTCGACCAGATCCTTTTCGCCGGGCTTCCGGACGACATTCACGATGACATCAGCGACTCCGCCGATCTCTATGATCTTTATCAGACCTTCCGGAAAAAAGCGGCCTTGCCCGCAGATTACAACGCGGAGATCATGGAGCTGGTGTCGACAATGCTCGAACGCACCGCCCCTTCGAACCTCCAACGGGTCATCGACTTCATGAACAAACGCCGCGAAGCCAGCGCAAAGATGCGCGACAACGAGCTCGTCACCGACTTCGTCAATTGCAAAGACTCCGCTGACCTCACCAGGCTCCGCGACAGGCTCGCATCGCAAAAATGGAACACGTTTCTTTATACCAGGCTCATCGGCTCGCTCCGCGAGATCAAAACGCCGGAAGAGATCGCGCTGATGCGCAAGACCGTCTCCATCTCCGCCATCGCACATGCAGAAGTCATGAAGGCTATCCAGCCGGGTATGAGCGAAGCCGAACTACAAGGTCTGCAGGAATACGTGCATAAAAAGCTGGGCGCCGAATACGTGGGCTATCCTAGTATCGTAGGCGCCGGCGCCAACGGCTGCATCCTCCACTACGAAGAGAACACCCGCGTCAATATCAATAGTGATATGGTCCTCATGGACATCGGCGCCGAATACCATGGTTACTCCGCCGACGTCACCCGCACCGTGCCATCTACCGGAAAGTTCACGCCGCAGCAACGCGCGATCTACGATCTCGTCTACCGCGCACAGGAAGCCATCTTCCCGTTATGTCACGAAGGAATCCCTTTTAGCGATCTCAACAAAAAGGCGGTCGAAGTCCTCGCACAGGGCCTCCTCGACCTGGGCATCATAAAAAATAAGGACCAGGTGTCGCTATATTATCCGCATAGCTGCTCCCATTTTCTCGGTCTCGACGTCCACGACCTCGGCAATTACGATCAGGATCTCAAAGAGAACATGATCATCACCGTGGAACCCGGCATCTATATTCCCGCAGGCAGCGCCTGCGATAAAAAATGGTGGGACATCGGCGTTCGCATCGAAGACGATGTGCGCATCGGCAAAACGAAGTGCGAACTGCTATCGTGGCAGGCACCGCGCAAATCGGCAGAGGTAGAAAAGATGTGCCGGCTGAAAAGTTCGGTGAATGAGATGATTTTACCGGTGATTCGTTAAGCACCGGCATGGATTTGGCATAAATGGAGGTATAAAGAAATCGCCATGCAAAAAGTATTTTTTACGGTGCTTTTTAGCGCCGGTTTGTTGCTCTTCGGCGCAACACAAGCCACAGCCCAGCACGTTTATGTCAAGGTAACTCCCCATGCCACTGTCGTGCACAGACCCAAAGCGCCCTCTTCACATCATGTATGGGTAGGCGCCGAATGGACGGAAAGAGACGGCAGATACGTAGAAGCCCCCGCGCACTGGGAACTTCCGCCTGCCGGTCACAGGGCATGGGTTCCCGGCCATTGGGCACATGAACACCGGGGTAACTATTGGGTAGCCGGCCACTGGAGATAACTCCGACCTTAAAAACAGATTAAAAAAACGCCCGGCATTGCCGGGCGTTTTGCTGCTAATGTCTCGGCCCTGGTGCATAAGCCGCCGGCGAGTGCTCACCTTCTTTGATCTCTTCTATCATCTTCTTGTTGAAAGCCTCCAGGTCTTTGGGACTGCGGCTCGAGACAAGACCATTGTCCACGACGACTTCCTCGTCTTCCCAAATGACACCTGCATTCTCCAAATCGGTCCTCAGCGACCAATAAGAGGTCATCTTCCGGCCCTCGATAAGCCCGGTTTCGATGAGCAGCTGCGGGCCATGACAGATGGCCGCCACCGGTTTGCCGGTTTCCAGGAACTGTTGCGCAAATTCCACAGCCTTCTTGTTCATCCGCAGCTGATCCGGGTTCAGCACGCCTCCGGGGAGCATCAGGGCGTCGTAATCGTCGACCTTGGCGTCGTCGAGCGTCTCGTCTACTGGTAATTCAATGGACCAGTGATCCTTATCCCATGCTTTGACTTTTCCTTTTTGCGGCGATACGATCTCTACTGTCGCACCAGCTTCCTCCAGCGCCTTTTTCGGGCTGGTCAGTTCTACTTCCTCGAAGCCATTTTCCGTGAGAATGGCTACCCTCTTACCACTTAACGTTGCCATATGCGAAATTTTAAAAGTGAAAAAATAGGTGGTCTAACGGGATAGGTGATTCAAAAACAATACCATGCGCCGGGACCGGCAACATAGCAAGGGCCGGGGGAAGTCCTATTTTACACGAGCGGGCCAGTGAAAGGCGTTATGGCCTGCACTTTGTAACACTTTAGTCACACAGTAACCTTAAACCAGGGACTATGTACTCGCGACTTTCGGTGTTCATTGTCATATTGCTGGCCCTCGCCGGCGCCGTCCACGGCCAGGATAGTACCGCCGCGCATAAGCAGGACAGCCTCCCCACGCACTGGGACCTGCAAGCCTGTCTCGACTATGCGAAAAAGAACAACGTTCAGCTCAACATGCTGCGACTGAACGTTGAAACGGCGCAGCAAAACTATCTTCAGTCCAGGGCAAACCGGCAGCCTACACTCACCGGCACAGTACCGTTGACCTATACCCATAGCAATAAGTCGGTGAGCGGCGTCATAGGCGGCTTTCAGACCCAGAGCTCCTTCTCGCAAAGCTTTGCGCTTTCCTCCGGCATGACGATCTACAACGGCGGCGTGATCAACAACGATATCCGGCAAAAAAATCTCGAGATTGAATCGGCCAACCTCAGCGTCCTTCAAACCATCAATGACATCACCCTGCAGATCACCCAGGCCTACCTGGCCATTCTGCTGGCGAAGGAAAATGTAGTGTATATCGAAGATCTCGTGCACACTTCCGCCGCGCAGGTCGATCAGGGCAAGAAAGAATACGAGGCCGGGAGTATCGCCAGAAACGCCTATATCGAGCTGGAGGCCCAGCTTGCTACGGACAAGTACAATCTCGTAACCGCACAGAGCGCCGTCCGGCAGAACAAGGTCACACTCAAACAGCTGTTGCAGCTACCCTTTCAGGATAGCTTCGAAATCGTCACCCCCGACACCATCATTTCCAAAGAGGCGGTCACGGGCCTGGACTCGGCGGTGGCGATTGCCACGCGAACCCGGCCTGAGGTAAAGAACGCACAGATGGGCATCGACATCTCCCGTTACGATCTGGCCAAAGCCAAAGCGGGCTATCTTCCCGTCCTTAGCGCTTCGGCCGAGCTATCCACCGGATACAGCAACAATGTCAATGACGACTATACGCGGCAGTTGGACAACAACTTCTTTCAGGAGGTGGGTCTCAACCTGTCCATTCCCATCTTCACCCGGCGGACCGTAAAGACGCAGGTCGAGGAGGCAAAGATCGAAGTGGCGAATTCGAAACTCAGCCTGCTGGGCACCCAGTCTACGCTGGCGCTGGACATCGAGCAGGCCTATATCAATGTCATCAATGCCCAGGCGCAATACGATGCGGCGGTAGAGGAATTGCGGGCCAACCAGGAAACCTACAGGATCGCGGGTGAAGAGCTCAAAGTTGGGGCTTCGGATGTTGTCGACTATCTGCAGCAGAAGACCCTGTATACGCAGGCCTTTCAGGCGTATATCCAGGCCAAATACAACGCAGCCCTGAGCATTAAGATCTATGATTTCTATATGGGAATAGCGGTAAAATTATAAATTCATGAAGACCCGAATCGTCATCATCATCCTTGTTCTCCTCGCGGCCGGCGCCGGGCTGTGGTATTTCTTTTTACACAAAGAAGAGAAACCCCTGATCCTGGAGACGGAGTTTCCCCGATATGGCTATATCTCAAAAAGCGTCACGGCCACCGGCACCGTGGAGCCCGTGGACACGGTATCCGTAGGCACGCAGGTCTCGGGGACGATCCAAAACATCTATACCGATTTCAACGCCAAGGTGCGCAAAGGACAGCTGATCGCCGAACTCGACAAATCGCTTTTCCTGGCCGCAGTCGACCAATATAAGGCCAATCTCGCTCAGGCGCAGGCGGCAGAGATCTATCAAAAAAGTACGTTCGACCGTCAAAAAACGCTATACAACACCGGCGCCATCTCGAAGGCGGATTACGAGAATGCCGAGAACCAGTACCTGGCAGCCAAGGCGACGGTAGCGAGTGTACAGGCACAGCTCGACGGCGCCGCCAAGAACCTGCAATATGCGAGTATCCATTCGCCGGTGGATGGGGTCGTGATGACGCGTAATGTAAGCGTCGGACAAACGGTGGCCGCCAGCTTCAATACGCCTACGCTCTTCATCATCGCCAAAGACATCAGCAAGATGCAGGTGCAGGCCGCCGTCTCCGAGGCCGATATCGGCGACGTGCGGATCGGTGAGCGGGTGACCTTTACCGTTGATGCCTATCCCGATATTTCGTTTACGGGTACGGTGAACCAGGTGCGGCTGGAGCCCGTAACGACGGCCAATGTCGTCACCTATAGTACCATGGTCACCGCGCCCAACGCCGATCTCAGGCTCAAGCCGGGGATGACGGCGAATATCTTTATTTTCACTAAAGAGGTGGACAGCGCGATGTTGATCACCTCTAAATCGATCAAATTCAAACCCGACGCTTCGCTTGCCAAACAATATACGTTGATCCCCGATACCGCGGGTGAGCACGAAGTGGCCGTCGAAGCCAGGCACAATGCCGTTAACCCGCTCTCACCGCCGCGGCATCGGCGTGACTCTTCCAGCAGGGAGATCGACAGCGCTCCGGTCGCCGGCACGCCGGCCTTTGTCTGGGTAAAATATGGTGACAGCCTTATCGAGAAAAAGATCACTACGGGTCTCAACAACGATACCAAGGTGCAGGTGTTGAGCCGGCTGGCCGTCACCGATGAGATCGTCGACGGCGTCGAGGTGGCCGCCAAGGGCGAGAAGTCTTCGGGCGCGGAACGGAGTCCGTTTATGCCCACGCGGCGTCGTAGCAGCAATTCCCGGCCTTCCGGCAGCGCCGGCAGTAGCGGCGGCGGCGGTAAGGGCGGCGGCGCAAGACCATCCGGCGGAGGAGGCGGAGGACGATGAGCACGCAAAAAATACTGGAGCTGCACGATATCAAACGCGAATTTCGCATGGGTTCGGAGATCGTCAGGGCGCTCAAAGGAGTATCCTTTGACGTCAGCGCGGGCGAGTTCCTGACGATCATGGGCAGCAGTGGTTCCGGTAAGACGACGCTGCTCAACACCCTGGGATGTCTCGACAAGCCCAGCGAAGGGACCTACCTGCTCGATGGCGTCGATGTCCGAAAGCTGGGGCGCAACGATCTCGCCAAGCTGCGGAATCATAAGATCGGTTTCGTGTTCCAGGCCTATAACCTCCTGCCCCGGACTTCGGCGTTGGAAAATGTCGAACTTCCTTTGCTTTATAACCCTAACATGAGCGCCAAAGAGCGTAAAGAGCGCGCGATAAAAGCGTTGGAGGCGGTTAATTTAGGGGATCGGCTGGATCATACGCCGAGCCAGCTGTCCGGCGGGCAGCAGCAGCGCGTGGCCATCGCGCGGGCGCTGGTCAACGAACCGGTGATGATCCTCGCGGACGAGGCCACGGGCAACCTGGACTCCCGCAGTTCGTATAGCATCATGGCCCTCATCCAGGAACTCAACGCGCAGGGCCGGACAATAGTCTTCGTGACGCACGAGCCCGATATCGCCGCCTTTAGCAGCCGGACGATCATGCTCAAGGATGGCAGGGTGATCAAGGATAGCGTCAACGAGAACAAGAAATCCGCGCGTGAGGTGCTGGCCTCGCTGCCTTCGAGTGATGACTACGCACCGGCCACGCCGGCGCCGGACGACAAGACCGACGGCCACCATTAAAACAGTTATCATGAGCCTGTTCAATCTTCTCCGGATCGCGTTAAAGGCCCTGCAGCGCAACAAGCTTCGGGCTTTTCTCACCATGCTGGGTATCATCATCGGCGTGGGCGCCGTGATCGCCATGGTGGCGATCGGCCAGGGATCGAAGCAAAGCATCCAGAGCGCCCTTAGCGGCATGGGATCGAATATGATCATCATCCGGCCTAACAGCAATATCTCCGCGGGCGCGCGGCTCGACGCCACCAACGTGCAGACGCTCACGCTCGAAGATGTCAAGGCCTTGCAAAAAGAGGCGCCCGATCTCAGCGCGGTGACGCCCATGGCCAATGCCAAGGGCCAGGCCATCTATGGGAATAACAACTGGCCTACGACGATCCAGGGTGTTGACCCCGACTATCTTACCGTGATCCGGCAATGGGGGTTGCAGGACGGCATTCCCTTCACGGACAGGGATGTCCAGACCCAGTCCAAAGTCTGCTTGTTGGGCCAAACGGTGATAAGCAACCTCTTTCCCAATGGCGAGTCGCCTATAGGGAAATATATCCGTTTTGGCAATGTGCCGCTGATGGTGATCGGTACGTTGACGACCAAAGGCGAAAGCGCGTTCGGGCAGGATCAGGACGATGTCATCATCGCTCCTTTCACAACAGTACAGCGGCGTATCCTCGCGCAGGCCAACTCTACCATCTTCGTGCAGAACATCTATGCCTCAGCAGTCAGCGAGAACGCCACTACCGCCGCTTCGGATGAGATCTCCAATATCCTTCGGACGACGCACCGGCTAAAACCAACGGATGAAGACGACTTCGCCGTCCGGACCATGCAGGAGCTTATCAACACCTTTTCTTCAACCAGCCAGCTCCTCACGATCCTGCTGGCCGTTATCGCCGGCATCTCCCTGCTGGTGGGTGGCATCGGCATCATGAACATCATGTATGTCTCGGTGACGGAACGTACGCGCGAGATCGGCTTGCGCATGTCCATTGGCGCGCGTGGCGTCGACATCCTCATGCAATTCCTTACCGAGGCGATCCTGATCAGCATCACCGGCGGCCTCATCGGTGTCGTGCTGGGTATTACCTCCGCCCGGCTGGTCACCCTCTTCCTCAACTGGCCCACCCTCGTCACCGAGTCGTCTATTGTGTTGTCGTTTTTGGTGTGTGCCGTCACCGGTGTCTTTTTTGGCTATTACCCCGCGCAAAAAGCCTCGCGGCTCGACCCTATAGAGGCGTTGCGGTATGAGTAGCAGCCTGCGTGCTCGCTCTAAACTTATGTTAATCCTCGTTCGGCCACTGCCGGGGCAGCCTGGAAATTTGCATATTTGGTTATCCCTCAACTGTCTTCTTATGAATGCAACTACCCGGTGGTTGTTCTGTTGTTTGCTGATCCCGGCGACGGCCCTGTCCCAGCAGCAGTCTGCGCCCCGCGCCGGGCAGTCGCCCCAGCCCCCGGCGCATCTCTCCGGCAGGATCAGGCTCGAAAGCTCTGGCGAGATCCTCGCCGGCGTTACGGTGAGCAATCGCGCGCTGGGTCAGCACAATATCTCCGACCTGGGCGGCAATTACCGCATCGCCGTGCGTCCCGGTGATACGCTTATCATTACCTCCGCGGGCTATCTCAATGATACGTTGCCGGTACACGAAGGCATGCTCGATTCGGAGTATACGGTGTATCTGCGCGAGAAAGTCGTTGCCCTTCCTGCCGTCAAGGTCACGGAGACAAGCAGCTATCAATTCGATTCCCTGCAACGCCACGAAGACTATGCGTGGTTGCTGGACAAGAAGCATCCGGTAAAGCTATGGAATGAGAAGAGGCCCGGCGACGGTCCCGGGCTTAGCTTCAGCCCCATTGGTTATTTTTCGAAAGGCGAGGTCGGCAAACGCCGGCTGAAGAAGCGGCTTAAGCAGGAAGAGGAGGACTACTATATCGACTACAAGTTTCCCCGCGCGCGAGTGTCGATGCTTACCGGTCTTCGCGGCGACTCGCTCGACATGTTCATGATCCGCTTCCGGCCTAGCTACCAGTGGTGTCGTACGGCCAATACGATGGATATCCTCTTATACATCAATGATAAGCTGGTGTTGTTCCGCAAGGGGTCATCCAACCGGGGGTTTGAGGATGCTATTTTTGTAAAGATCACCTAGTTCTCAACTCCGTCTCGCCCGCTTTTTGTGCCCGGCTTTAATTATCACACCGATGCGTCTATCATGGATCTTGTAAGTTTTTTCAAGAAAATCCCCTCCGACCACCTGCAGCCCGATAAAATTATCATCGTCAATGTTGAAGAGTGAACTCTCCTGGTCTTTATCTATCACCTTGTCATTAAGGACATATATGACTTCAGCTTCTGTTTTCATATCCGGGACCTTATTACTATAGTCAGCTGATTTAGATTTAAAATATTCCCAGTAATGTTGTCGGGCAAATGATTTGGTGATGATGTCCACGACTCCCTGGGCACCATCCTTCCCGAGGCGCGCGATGGCGGCAGAACCTTTAGTAACCGTGATAAAAGCAATATCAGCCGGGCCAATCCCACTTGATTTCAGGAAGCCACTGTTTGTTCGGATGCTGTCTAAGAAAAAAGCCGGTTCATCAGGAGGGAACAAAGAAACAGTGTCGGCAGGGTTAAAAACACCCTAACACGACATGACGACATCGATGCCATCCACCGGCCGATCCAGGTAGTAGGCCTCATCCACGGGATACATCGGCTTTTTTGCGGTGTCAACGCGGACATAGAAAGCGATCGTGTCATTGGAGAAACTCCAGAAATCGGAACAATCTCTTGAACCCCACTTGTCCTTGAGACCGGGGTACATCGTGAAAACATCCTTGAGCCGCAGATCTTGCAGATCGATGGTCGATCCGTTAGGCAGCTTACCCCGAAATCCCCTGGTCAACCTTATTTTACTGATATAGTCCGCGTCCTGATCCTTTTGGAAGATCATTCCGGGAAAGCTATCGGAATAATATCCCCGTCCGTTGACAAAACGCCCGTCATTAGCAATACACCTTTTGCCGAGGTCCATTTCTTCCACCGGGACCTCTGCGAGGTTCTTGTCCAGACGTTTTAAGTCGCCGACGGTGGTCTGGCAAAGGCAGAATCCGGAGACGGTAATCCTGGCTGCAAGGGCGGAGTCCATTGCAATCTTGTTGTCCTGGGCCTTAAGAGAATTGGCGGCGAACAAACTCAAAAGAATAATTATGGTGAATCTCATTGGAAAAAAGATATTTGGCCTATACAGGTATCATGCGCGTGTAGAGATCATAGTTCTCCTTGTCGAAACAGACAAAGATGACCTGTTCGACTTCGGTGTGATTGGCCAGGAACTCGCGAACAGTGTCGACCGCGATGGCGGCAGCTTTTTCCTTGGGGAAATGGTAGATGCCCGTGCTGATATTGGGAAAGGCAAGCGATCTTATTCCATTCTCTACGGCCAGCCGAAGCGAGTTCCGGTAGGCCGAAGCTAGTAACTCTTCCTCGCCCTTGTGACCACCGTTCCATACAGGCCCTACAGTATGAATAACATATTTGGCAGGCAGGTTGCCGCCGGTGGTGATCACGGCCTCGCCGACGCCGCAGCTGCCCTGTTTCGCACGGATCGCACGACAAGCCTCCAGGATGGCAGGACCGCCGGCCCTATGGATGGCGCCATCCACGCCACCACCGCCGAGCAGGGAGGTATTGGCAGCATTGACGATAGCGTCGACGTGCTGTTTCGTGATGTCGCCCTGAATGACCTTGATGCGGGAATTTGCACTCATATAAGCAGCAATTTAAGCATTTGGAGGACGCAAATTACGTCCTCCAAAATTGGCCTGATGGTCAGGCTTTCAACGGGTTTATCGCCTCCGCTCCCGCCGGTAACAGTTGCCGCGTGTATTCAATCGCTTCCTGAATAGAACTTGTCTTTAGATTTCGATTATCTTTTGACTTGCCGAAATCGAAGCCGACCTCGATAAGGTCTTCATCACAAAAGACAAATGGCGTATCAAAAGTTGAACAGCAATAAAATACATCACTGAAAGTCAAATACTCGTGACTAAACGATGGAAAAAAACCCGCGAAATTGGATCTAAATGCTTCAAGTACGTCTTCACGGAATCGGATTTGACCCTTCCGAATCCGCGCCAGCATTTCCTTCCATCTGAGCTCTAACAACTCCTGATTTGAAAGCGTCCTTAAATTCTTGTACTTATCAAAAATTCGGATGCCGGTATACTCCTTCGCCAAATCGAAAATATCGCAACGTTGAACCAGCCATTTATCGATGAGCGTCGCCATTTCCGAAAGAGCATCGATTGTTATGTTACCCGCAGCAATTTCTTTTTCTTCCAGCTGCAGGCGTTTCTCGGGAAGATCAACAAAAGTCCAGGCCCCGATGCTTCTGCCATCCGAATCACCGCTCGCCCAGGCCTTGGAATTAAACCTGATTTTGATGTTGGAATCTCCTTCCGTTTCCAATACAACACCGGAGCCGATCTTTTTTAATTCGGCCTGCAGATCATTGGTTAGATGGAATGTCACCTCTATACATTTGATTGAAAGATCGGTTTAATCATCGACATTTTGCCTGTCTTATCCGCTCGATTGCCGTCTTATCCGCACCACGGGCAAGCCAAGATCGTCGGCGTTTCTCGGCACCACGATATCCTCGAACGGATTTCTGTGCCGGACGGTAGCACCCGAGACATGCAAAGCGATCGAATCCTCCATGGTGTTTTTGTGAAAAGCCTGGTCCAAAGCTTTGAAAAAGACATAGCTCGCCGGATGAATTTATCCGAAAGGTAGGCGAAATTTGCTTTATTTTAGCCCCGCCGGGGCCCACGAGGCCGCAAAGGCCGGACCTCCCTCATATGCCCCTCCATCAAGGAAAACGTAAGCCCTTTACTACCGAAACTGTCAATCGCCTGCTGATCATCTCCGGGATCTACGTACTGCTGCCCTTCCTCTACATCACCCGATACGACCACCCCAGCGCGGACGATTATGGATTCGCCATCTGGTTCTCGCAAAATGGCTTTGTACACATGTTCAAGCAGCAATACCTCCATTGGGGCGGAAGATACATGCTACCCATTCTCTACACCTTCAACCCCACCGAATCGCCTTCCCTCGTGCCTTACCGGTTCTTTGCGGAAGGGGTCATCCTGCTTTTCGTAGCTGCCGTAGTGCTTATGGTGAGGAGCATCTTCAAAGAATACCTCAGCCGACAACAGGCGTTGGGGCTTAGCGCCCTGTTCATCGCACTCTATTTCGCCAGGACACCGAGCACAGCAGAAGCCTTCTACTGGTTCTCGAGCTGTGCCATCTACCAACTCCCGAATATCTTTTTCCTGCTGTTACTCGCGGCCCTCGCCAGGATGCACCGCCAGGCCGCCCGGGCGCCGGCACTCCTCGCCTGGAGCGCATTGCTGTGCATTCTCATCATGGGATGCAACGAAGTATCGCTGATCATGACCTGCTTGTTCATAGGCTACCTTGCTGTGACGAAATACTTCAAAAACAAAAGGCTCACAAGAGAGCTTGTCGTCCTCTGCGCGACCTGCCTGATCTTCGCCACTTTAGAGATAGGCGCTCCGGGGAACTATGCCAGGATGAGCCTGGACCGGAGAAGCTTCGATTCGGTCCTTTGGACGATCACCGGATCACTCTCCACCACCGCCATCTATGGTAGTCAATGGATCGGTCCGCTGCTGGCGGCATCCGTGCTGTATATCCCGCTTTTCGGGCTGCCAATGGCCCGAAAAAATACATCCCGGCAGTCGGAGGGCCAGCAGCAGTCAGAGGACCAGCAACCAGCCGCCCGGCAGCCCTCAGCACTCCCGGGGCCTTTTGACGGCTCCCCTAGCGGTTTTGCCTGGTTCTTCGCAGGTTCGCTGGTCTTTGCGGTAATATTTGTATTGTGGGCCACGAGAGGAAGCTCGCTGGGAAGGATACTGGACGTCGTCTATCTTTTTGTCATAGCAGGCTATTTTTTCCTGTTGCAGCTGCTGTTGAATAAATATCTTCCCCGGCTGGAATTCATCGGCCGTCACCGCACGGGCTTCGCAGTCCTGGGGCTGGCATTGTTTGCCGCAACCCTGCTGGACCTCAACAACAATGTTTCGACCGCCTATGTCGACCTCCTTTCGGGCAAGGCCAGGGCCTATGACGAGGCGCTTGTGGAGCGCGATGCAACGGTAAGTGCCTGTAAGAGCGACACCTGTAAGGTTTCGGCCTTAGCGGACGTCCCGGCGACCATTTTTTTTACCGATATCCGCCCCCTGAGCGATCGTTCAGGCCTATGGATCAACCTGCATTACAGCAATTATTGGCATGCCGGGCTCGTGCTGCCCGACGCAGCCCCTCCATTGCCGATATCCAACCTGGAAACCCTCAGAAATTTGGGAAAATCCATGCGTAGCCGCATAGTAAAAAAATGAGTTAACTTTACTCTATGAACAGAAAAGAAGAGACCCTCAAGGACGTGGTGATAAAGTTCGCCGGCGACTCTGGTGACGGGATGCAACTTACCGGTAGTCAATTCACCAATAATACAGCCCTCATGGGCATCGACCTGGCCACCTTCCCCGATTTCCCCGCCGAGATCAGGGCGCCGCAGGGCACGTTGCCGGGCGTCAGCGGCTATCAGCTCCGCTTTTCCAGTGATCAGGTCTTCACCCCCGGCGACGAATGCGATGTGCTCGTAGCCATGAATGCCGCCGCCTTGAAAGCGAATCTCAAAAACCTCAAAAAAGGTGGCAAGATCATCGTCAACACGGAAGGGTTCGACACCAAGAACCTCCGTCTCGCCAACTACCCGGAAGGAGTCCATCCGCTGGAGGACCACTCGCTCGACAACTATACGGTCTTCCCCATGGACGTCACCAAGATGACCCGGGAGGCACTCAAAGATATCACCCTCGGCACCAAGGAGAAGGACCGCGCCAAGAACATGTTCGTCCTCGGCTTCCTCTACTGGATGTACAACAGGGACATGGACAGCACGATCAAATTCCTCACGGAAAAATTCGGTAAGAAACCCGAGATCCTTCAAAGCAATATCAAGGTGCTGCAGGCCGGCTACCATTTTGGCGACACCACCGAAACCTTCACCACGACCTATAAAGTGGAAAAGGCCAGGATGGAACCGGGCGTATACCGCTCCATCATGGGTAACCAGGCCCTGGCCTATGGACTGGTCGCCGCCTCGCAGAAAAGCGGGCTGCCGCTCTTCCTCGGCTCCTATCCCATTACCCCTGCCAGCGATATCCTTCATGAACTCAGCCGGATGAAGGCTTTCGGAGTACGTACCTTTCAGGCCGAAGACGAGATAGCCGGCATCACCTCCGCGATCGGCGCCGCCTATGGCGGCTCGCTTGGCGTCACCACCACCTCGGGCCCCGGCATGGCGCTCAAAGCGGAAGCCATGGGTCTCGCCGTGATGCTCGAGATCCCGCTGGTCATCTGCGACATCCAACGCGGCGGCCCCTCCACCGGCTTGCCCACGAAAACGGAACAGAGCGACCTCCTTCAGGCTTATTACGGCCGAAACGGGGAATGTCCCATGCCCATCGTAAGTGCCTGCACCCCCAGCGATTGCTTCGACGCGGTATATGAAGCCGTTCGCATTGCCGTTCACCATATGACACCGGTGATCTTCCTCAGCGACGGCTATATCGCCAATGGCGCCGAACCTTGGAAATTCCCCAAAAGCGCCGACCTCCAGCCCATCGAAGTACGGTTCAAAACGGAACTTGGCGACAGCGAGGATAAATTCCAGCCCTATCTCCGCGACGAAAAACTCGTCCGCCCCTGGGCAATCCCCGGAACCCCCGGTCTGGAACACCGCATCGGCGGCCTGGAAAAACAAAATGTCACCGGCAATGTTAGCTACGACCCGGAAAACCATCAGCTGATGATCAAGATCCGCGAAGAAAAGATCACCCGCATCGCCGATCATATCCCAGCTCAAAGACTCGACAGCGGCCCCGAAAAAGGCGATCTGCTCGTTCTGGGCTGGGGCAGTACCTATGGTTCCATCAAAAGCGCCGTAGCCGAACTGCAACAGCAAGGGTATGCCGTGTCACACGCACACCTCCGTCATCTCCGCCCCTTCCCCGCCAACCTGGGCGAGCTGATGCGTAATTTCAAGCAGGTGCTGATACCCGAGATCAATAACGGTCAACTCATAAAGATCATCCGCGACCAGTTCCTCCTCGACGCCAAAGGCTATCAAAAGATCATGGGCGTGCCCATCACCAAAACGGAACTCGTGCTGAAGATAAGAGAGATGCTGGGGGGAATGAACTAGACGCCGGCGGCGGATCCAATGTCGGACCTTCGGCCAGCCGGCCACAGGCCGGTTAAACCAAAGGATTTATGCCTACCTCCTGCTGCGGGGCAATGAGCGCCGTATGCAGGGGCTCGCTGATCTTTGTGAGATCCGTGGTCACCTTCCCGATAAAATTAAACTGATCCACGATGGGCTTGAACTCGCTCAGCCGCCGGCGCGCCTCGCCGTCGGCAGGAACGACCCCATCCGTCTCCGCCTTGCGCCGCTCCATGAGGACGTTTACCCTTTCATTGAGAAGCCGCAACGCCTCTTTATTTACCGGCATTCGCCACAGCGGCGGCTGGTCGGATAACAGCGCAACCGTCTGCTCCAACCGGAAGAAGATGTCATCGATCACGGGCTCATAGGCAGGGTCGGCATAACGAGCCGCAAAAGGATCCACATAATAAGCCAGCGTAGCGATATGCGAAGTAAGCATATGATTGGAGACGACAAACTGGTGCATCTCCGTAATGCTCTTCTGCTGGCTGCGCGGCTCGGACAGCATACGCGACAAAGCATCAGAGAGATTCGCGAGAGCCACGAAGGCCTTTTTCCGCGACAGCTTGTATTGCTGCTCCTTCACCTGCCGCCCCACAAAGGCCGACGCCACATCCCGGAAGTAATTGATATTCGCCTGCAAGGCGCCTGTCATGAAATCCGTGATCCGCTCATGCTCCCATGCAGGGATGATCAGCAAGTTGGCAAGAAAAGCGATCACGGAACCAATCACCGTATCGGTCACCCGGTCCGCAAGGATGATGCGGAAATTGGTAGGATAGAGCAAGTGGAATAAAAGCAACACATACGGTGTCGTGAAGATCACGGCGATAAGATAGTTGGTGCGGATAAAAACATACGTTCCTATCATGAACAGGATCATCAGCACGAACAGCACCCGGTCGTCCCTGATAAAATACAAAAAGATCAACCCGGCCAATGCCCCGCACAACGTGCCCGTCAACCGCTCGAAATTGCGGCGTTTGGAGAGACTATAGGCCGGCTTGAGGATCACCACGACCGTGAGCAGGATCCAGTATTCATGATGACCGTATGGAAGCATGCTGGCGATGATATAGCCTGCGATGGTGGCGATGCTGACACGAAACGAATGCCGAAAGATGTTTGCCTTAAAGGATAAGTTGTCGAAGATGAGCTTCTTATCTACCTCCGTGTGCGCGACAAATTCATCGACATCGATCTCTGCGTCGGGCTTTTTATCGAGCGTTCGATCATAGGTCGTATAGCCATGCAAGGTATGGAGCCGGTCCGCGAGATCCTCGATGCTGTCCAGGATATTGCTCAACCCGAGGTACGCCTCCACGGCGGCCGGATGCTCCTCTCTGAATCTGTTGAGATCGAGGTGCGCCTGGCGAATGCGGGCAAAGACCCCGGGGTCTTCTACGGAAGCCTTGCCGCTCATGATGGCGATACCGACATCATCCAGCTCGGCGGCCAGGTCGAGGATCAGCTTGCGGCATTCCAGCATCAGCTCACTGTTGTCGAATGACTGATGCAGCATCCTGTAATCCTGTTGCGAGGTCATGATCCGCTCGAACAAGTCGATGATATCCAGGAAGATCATCATCAGCACCCGTCCCACATGGGTGCTCTCCTTGACCACATTCCGGCTTTTGAACAACAGCTCCCGGACCAGGTCCTGTTTCGCATGAATGCCGGCCTGGCTCTCCAGCAACTGCCGGTAGGCTTTGTCGTATTCGACGTCGGGCGAATAGAAGTCTGCCTTGATACGCAGATAGCCTGCCGTAGCCTGGATACAGTCCCCAAGTGCTTGCTGCACCAGCTTGTACGGCCGGAAGCTGTACAGCAAAAGGCTCAGTACCGTGTACCAAACGCCACCCGCCAGCACATAAGCCGCATTGATGAGGCTTTCAAGCGGAGTATGCTGCCGGTCGATGTTCAGCACCATCACCAGCAGGGCATTGAGGCCGATGGAGGTGGCCCTTGCGCCATAAACGCCCATAAAGGAGAACAAAAAACAGAAAACAAAGACCAGCGTTCCCGTAAGCCACACCGACCATGAGGCCAGCTGGATGAACAATGTCACAAAAAAAATAATTAGTACGCAGGCAATCATTCCATTACGGCGATGATGTATCGGCCCGGGGGCATCCGTGTTGCCGACGCACATGGCGCCGATGGAAAGCATGATACCAGCCCCCAGGTTATGGAACAGGCCTAACAGGATGGCAGGGAGGGTGATGCCTATAGTAATACGAATGGCGCCGTTGAAATAATGGCTATTAATAAAACTCTTATACTGTTTGATATAATCCATCGGGTTCTCAAAATATTTTGCTTTGGCTTTGCGCCTTCAAAAAAAATTTCCTTTCCTTCGTAGAACGTTTGTAGCAAGTACGATTGCTTCGTTGTCAGTAAAACCATTAACCGCCTATCAAGCATGAGAATAACAGCTTTATGTTTCTTCATCCTATTGTCCTATGCAAGGTTGAAAGCGCAGGATATTATAGGATTAGCCGAGGATGACCAGGGAAAACCATTAGCTGGAGCTTCGATTGCTTTAAAAAACAATAAGGATTCCTCAGTAGTAAAACTAAGCATTTCAAAGTCAACCGGCAGTTACTCCTTTACCGCCATCGCTCCCGGCAACTATTTCGTCACCATCTCTCACATCGGTTATACGTCACAAAATTCGGCCAATTTTGAAACACGGGCCGGCGGAAATGTGCAGCTTCCGGCCATCATGCTGGGCCGGGTAGCACGGAAACTTCAACAGACCATAGTCGCCGCGCAAAAACCGCTGGTGGAAGTCAGGACCGATAAGCTGATCCTCAATGTGGAAGGCAATATCGATGCCGTGGGTTCGGATGCGCTGGAGCTGTTGAAAAAGTCGCCCGGGGTCACCATGGATAAAGATAACAACCTGAGTCTCAATGGCAAGAACGGTGTACAGGTCTATGTGGATGGGCGGCCTACGTATATCGCAGGGTCTACCCTTGCCGACTATCTGAAGACGCTGCAGTCGTCCTCCATCGCCAGTATCGAGATCATCGCCAACCCTGGCGCCAAATACGAGGCGGCGGGCTCGGCCGGCATCATCAATATCCGGCTCAAAAAGAATACAGCCTTCGGAAACAATATGTCCGTAAGCGCAGGCTTCAATGCCGGCATCTACAGCAAGTACAACGCCAATGTGAACTTCAACCACCGGGATGCCCATTTCAATATCTATGGCGACTACTCGTTCAATCATGGGCAATATGAAGTCTATGCTACCATGCACCGGACGCAATTGGATACGTCCTTTATGCAACGCAGCAATTTTCTGTCCACCCCCACCACGCATACCTACAAGGTGGGGGCGAACTGGTTTCTGACGCGAAATAGCACCCTGGGTCTGCTGGTCAACGGATCTTCGGCCGTCGAAACCCTGGCGACAACAAGCGCCACGCCGATAGTATACATCCCCACCAACGAGACCAGCCGGGTACTGCAGGCCAATAACCACACCGTAACCTCCAGCGACAACGTCAGCACCGATCTCAACTATCGTCATACGGACAGCAGCGGGCGCGAGCTCGATATCGATGCGGATTACAGCCTCTATCATCTGCGCAGCAACCAGCTCCAGCCCAACAACTATTTCGATTCCACGGGAAAGACGCTGCTCTATAGCAATGACTACAATATCCTTTCGCCCACCGATATCCATATCTATAGTTTCAAGGTGGATTATGAGGCGAACCTTCTCAAAGGCCGTTTGGGTTATGGCGGCAAGAGCTCTTATGTCACCACGACCAACGACTTCGGGGAATACGATCTCACCGGTTCGCAGCGGGTGATGGACAGCCTCAGCAGCAATAATTTTGATTACAAGGAGAATATCAATGCCCTTTATGTGACGTATAACCGGACCATCCCCGGCTGGAACTTCCAGGGCGGACTACGCGCCGAGAACACCAACGACAAGGGCACGTCTACCGGCTGGAAGACCCAGGCCGTCGATCTCGGCACCTATGACTCGTCTTTCACCCGGCATTATACCGATCTCTTCCCCGACGCAAGCATCACGTACAATAAGAATCCCAACAAGCAATGGGCGCTGAATTACAGCCGGCGGATCGACCGTCCTGCCTATCAGGACCTCAATCCCTTCGAGTTCAAGCTGGATGACTATACCTTCTCGCAGGGGAATACGCTGCTCCGGCCACAGTACACGAATAGCGTAGGTCTAACGTTCATGTATAAATACAAACTCACCACTTCCCTGAATTATAGCCATACCAGGGATCTCACCACCACGCTGGTCGATACGACGCAGGGGTCCAAGACGATCGTGCGCCGCGAAAACCTGGCAAACCAGGATGTCGCAAGCTTCAATGTGAGCTATTCGCTTGCCTGCAAATGGTATTCGGCGTTTTTCAGCGCCAACACCTATTACTCGCTCAACAAGGCCAATTTCGGACCCGGCAGGGAGGTGGACGTACATGTCTTTCATGCCACGATCTATACCCAGCACAACATCCGCCTGGGCAAGGGCTGGACGGGTATGCTCACCGAATACCTGAGCACGCCGGATATCTGGCAGGCCACCCTCAAGAGCTCCACGATGTGGAACCTGGATGCGGGTCTGCAGAAGACCGTACTCAACGGTCATGGAAGTTTCAAGGTTACGGTTACGGATATCTTCAAGACGCTGACGTATACGGCGACGAGTAATTTCGCAGGTCAGTACATCCGGGATACGGGGGGCTATGACAGCCGCCAGCTGAAGCTCTATTTTACCTATAGGTTTGGCAATCTCGGACTCAAGGCCGCGCGCCAGCATACGAATGCTGCGGAAGAGGAAATCCAACGGGTTAGCAGCCCTAATGGTGCCGGCACGCCATAAGCGGCTCGTTTTTTGCTATCTTAGCACTCCGCGGACCGGAGACCGGAGGTTCGCCGGCCGAAGGCCCATCATTAGCTAATATGCAAGTAATCGACGACATCAAAAGACTTTATGCCGATTTTGCCGGGGGCGTTTTCCCCATCACCGGGATAGAGAAGATCCCCCAGAGCGGCAGCAATCGCAATTATTTTCGTATCCTCACAACGGCGGTTTCCTATATCGCCTGTTTCAATGAGAATGTCCGGGAAAACAAAACCTTTGTTCATTACGCCCGGCATTTTCGGTCCAAGGGATGCCCGGTACCCGAGATCTTCGCCATCAACGAGGAATATACGATCTATATCCAGGAAGACTTCGGTGACCAGAGCCTCCTCAGGGAGCTGGAGAAGGAGGGGCACAACGACAAGCTATATGCCTTCTTCAAAGAGAGCCTGGAGGCGCTCGCCAGACTACAGATCCTCGGTGACGAGGGGCTGGACTACTCCTGGGCCATCACCTCGCGCGAATTCGGCAAACAGGCTATCCTGAGCGATCTGCTTTACTTCAAATATTATTTCCTCGATACCCTCGAGATTCCTTATGACAAGGAAAGGCTCATCGACGATTTCGAGGCATTGAGCACGTATCTGACGCATGTCGATCACAAATACTTCATGTTCCGGGACTTTCAGAGCCGGAATGTCATGCTGCAAGACGATCATGTACACTTCATCGACTTTCAGGGCGGCATGAAAGGCGCTTTGCAATACGATGTCGCGTCGCTCCTTTGGCAAGCTAAGGCCGAGCTTTCCGACGAATGGAAAGACAACCTGCTCGAAGATTACATGGACATAGTGGAGCGCATGCTGGACACGACGATCGACCGGGTGCGATTCGTGAGGCAATACAACGGCTATGTCCTGATCCGGTTGTTGCAGGTCCTTGGTGCTTATGGATTTCGCGGTTTGTTCGAGCGGAAGGCGCACTTCCTGATCAGCATCCCGCTGGCTTTGCGCAATTTCAAATGGTTCCTGGCTAACAAGCAGGTGGGGATCGTGCTGCCGGAGTTCGAGCGGCTGCTGCATCTCATGGTGCAGGACCAGGTCATCAGCAGGTTCGAGCCGGTACAGGCGGATGAGCATACACCACTGGTCGTTCATATCAACAGCTTCTCTTATAAAAAAGGATTGCCCGACGACAAGGGCGGCAATGGCGGCGGTTTTATCTTCGACTGCCGCGGCATCCTCAACCCGGGACGGATCGCCGAATTCAAGACCCAAACGGGTCGCGACAAACCCGTAAAAGACTATCTGGAACAACAGACGCGGATGCCGGAATTCCTCAACAGCGCTTACGATATCGTGGACATCTCGGTGGAAGATTATATCCGCCGCGGTTTCTCGAGCCTCCAGGTGAGCTTTGGCTGTACCGGCGGCCAGCATCGGAGTGTCTTTGCGGCGGATGCGCTGGCGCGCCACTTACGGAACAAATTTCATGTCAGGATCGACCTGCATCATATCGAGCAGGACGCGAAAAATTGGGTCAACC
>Ga0134126_10003001_pt1 | contig 21202 bp, 15 predicted proteins | sample KB31752_FD_96881 | JGI IMG/M metagenome (GOLD analysis project Ga0134126, IMG submission 96881) | Terrestrial soil microbial communities with excess Nitrogen fertilizer from Kellogg Biological Station, Michigan, USA - KB3-175-2 | ecosystem: Environmental > Terrestrial > Soil > Unclassified ... | reverse complement strand
TTGGCGCAGCCCGCAGTTCGACAAGCTGCTGTTCGAGGCGCGCGCCGAACTCGACGACGCCAAGCGCGGCCAGCTCTACGCCGAATGCCAGAAGCTCGTCTGGGACACCGGCGGCATGGTCTGTTTCGCCATCGGCGATTACCTCGACGGCTACTCCAAGAAGGTGAAGGGCACGGCGCCGCATCCGCACTACGATATGTGCGACCAGCGCGTCGCCGAAAAGGGCTGGTTCGCTTGAGCAGCGCATAGCGAAATCGCGTGAGGGGGGCGGTCTTGTGTTACGTTTGATTGCGACGCGGTTCGCCCTGGGTATAGTGACCCTCCTGGCAGTCTCGGTGCTGATTTTCATCTGCACGCAGATTCTGCCGGGAGACGTCGCCTCCGCGGTGCTCGGCCAACAGGCGACGCCCGAGGCGCTGAGGGTGTTTCGCGCTGAACTCGGGCTCGATCAGCCCGCCTATCTGCGCTATCTGCATTGGCTGTTCGGCGTCCTGCACGGCGATTTTGGCAAAGCGCTCACCAATCAGCGCGTTATCATCGACGAATTGTGGCCGCGCTTCCTCAACACGCTGTTTCTGGCCGGCTATGCGGCGATCATCGCCGTGCCGGTGGCGGTCGGCCTCGGCATCTTTACGGCGATTCGCGAGGGCCGCCCCAGCGATCGGCTGGCGAATATCCTGACGCTGATCGCCATTTCGGTGCCGGAGTTCTTCGTCGCCTACATTCTCATCCTCTTCTTCGCCATCAAGCTGCCGTGGTTTCCCTCGCTGGCGACGGTGGATCCCGACATGAGCATCGGTCAGCATTTCTACGTCGCTTTCCTGCCGGCGCTGACGCTGACATTGGTGGTGATGGCGCACATGTTGCGCATGACGCGCAATTCGGTGCTGTCGATCATGTCGACGCCTTATATCGAGATGGCCTTTCTCAAGGGTCTGACGCGAACGCGCGTCGTCGCCTTCCACGCGCTGCCGAATGCGGTAGGGCCGATCGTCTCGGTGGTGGCGCTCGATCTGGCCTATCTCGTCGTCGGCGTCGTCGTGGTCGAGAACGTGTTCGTCTATCCCGGCGTCGGCCAATATATGGTCGACGCCGTCTCCAAACGCGATGTGCCGGTCATTCAGGCCTGCGGCCTGGTGTTCGCGGCGGTGTTCGTCACGCTCAACACGGTGGCCGACATCCTCGCCATCCTCGCCAATCCCCGTCTCCGTCGCCATAGTTGATCCCATGACGATCCTTGGACATCGCGCTCCGCTTACCGCCCAGATCGGAATGATCGTCGTCGTCGTCTATCTGCTGACGGCGCTGATCGGTCCGTGGTTTGCGCCCTACGGCCAATCCCAATCCGTCGGCGACACCTGGGCGCCATCCTCCGCGCACATGTGGCTCGGCGGCGATCAGATCGGTCGCGACATGCTGACCCGTCTCATCTACGGCGCACGCACCACCATCGGCATCGCCGCGGCGTGCACGATCATTTCGTTCTTCATCGGCGCGACGCTCGGCTTCACTGCCGCTGTGCTCGGTTCGTGGGTCGACACGTTGCTGTCGCGCCTCGTCGACGTCATCATGTCGATCCCGCAGCTCATCCTGGCGCTGATCGTGCTTGGCGTGTTTGGTTCGTCGATCCCGGTGCTGATCCTCACCATCGCCATCATCGATTCCACCAAAGTGTTCCGGCTGGCGCGCGCGCTCGGCATGAATATCGCGGTGCTCGATTACGTCGAGGTGGCGCGCATGCGCGGCGAGGGGCTCTGGTGGATCATCCGTTCGGAGGTGCTGCCCAATGCCTCGGCGCCGTTGCTGTCGGAATTCGGCCTGCGCTTCTGTTTCAACTTCCTGTTCGTGGCGGCGCTCAGCTTTCTCGGCATCGGCGTGCAGCCGCCTTACGCCGATTGGGGCGGCATGGTGCGCGAGAACGCGGCGGCGATCAACTTCGGGTTGCTCGCGCCGCTTTATCCGGCCATCGCCATCGCCTCGCTGACGGTCGGCGTCAATCTCGTCGTCGACTGGCTGCTGTCGATCGACGCGCGGCCCTCGGGCGCGCAAGCGGAAATGTGAGGCGACAATGAGCGACGAACTGGTTCTGCGGCTGGACGCGCTCGAAGTCGGGACGATCACCGGCTTGAAGCTGGTCGACAACGTCGACATCACTCTGAAGCGCGGCGAGATCCTGGGCCTGATCGGCGAATCCGGGGCTGGCAAATCGACTATCGGCCTCGCCGCGATGGCCTATGCGCGAGCCGGATGCACCATCACGGGCGGCCAGATCAGGATCAACGGCGTCGATCTGCGCGCCAGCACAGCCGCGGCGCGCCGCAACTTTCGCGGCCGCAGCATCGCCTATATCGCGCAGAGCGCGGCGGCCTCGTTCAATCCGGCGATGAAGTTGATGGATCAGGTGTGCGAGGCGCCGGTCCTGCATGGCGTGATGAGCCGGTCGGAGGCCGAGAAATACGCCAGGGCCCTGTTCGCGAAGCTGCAATTGCCGAACCCGCAGACCATCGGCGACCGTTATCCGCACGAAGTCTCCGGCGGTCAGCTACAGCGCGCGATGGCGGCGATGGCGATGAGTTGCCGTCCCGACATCATCGTGCTCGACGAGCCGACGACGGCGCTCGACGTGACGACGCAGATCGAGGTGCTGGCGCTGTTGCGCGATCTCATCCGCGAATTCGGCACCGCCGGTCTCTACATCACCCACGATCTCGCCGTCGTCGCGCAGATCGCGCACCGCATCATGGTGCTGCGCCACGGCAAGATGGTGGAGGTGGGCGAGGCCAAACAGGTGCTCGAAGCGCCGAGAACGCCTTACGCCACGGCGCTCGTCAACGAGCGAAGGGCGGCGACCCACACGCCGCTGATCGACCCGCCGGCCGCCGCCGAGCCGTTGCTCAGCATCACCGACGTAGTGGCCGGCTATCAACCAGGCACGACGGTGGTGCGCGACATCAACCTCAAGCTCGCCAAGGGCGAGACGTTGGCGGTGGTCGGCGAATCCGGCTCCGGCAAATCCTCGCTCGCCCGCGTCGTTGCGGGCCTGCTGCCGCGCCGCGGCGGCGACGTGAAGCTCGCCGGGCAAACGCTGAGCCCCGATCTCGCGCGTCGGCCGCGCGACGTGCTGCGGCGTCTACAGATGGTGCATCAGATGCCGGATGTGGCGCTCAATCCGCGCCAATCGTTGCAAGAGATCATCGGCCGCCCGATGTCGCTGTTCTTCAACCGGCCCGCAGGCCAGGTGAAGAAGCGGGTCGCCGAACTGTTGACGCAGGTTGGCCTGCCCGCCGAATTCGCCATGCGTCGGCCGGGCCAACTCTCCGGCGGCCAGAAGCAGCGCGTCTGCATCGCCCGCGCGCTCGCCGCCGAGCCTGATCTCATCATCTGCGACGAGCCGACCTCGGCGCTCGATCCGCTGGTCGCCGAGGAGGTGCTGAAGCTGTTGCGCAAGCTTCAGGAGGAACTCGGCCTCGCCTATATGTTCATCACTCACGATCTCGGCACCGTGCGCCGCATCGCGCATCGCACCGCGGTGATGCTGAAGGGCGAGATCATCGCGCAGGGGCCGACGGCGCAGATCTTCTCGCCGCCGTTCCATCCCTATACCGAGAAGCTGATCTCCTCCGTGCCGGAGATGGACACCACATGGCTCGACCATGTGCTATCCGCGCGCGCAGCGTGAGGGTCGTCGAGAATCTGTTCATCCCGCTGGCTGACGGCTGCCGGCTGGCGGCGCGGGTGTGGTTTCCTGACGAGACGCCGGCGCCGGCGATCCTCGAATACATTCCCTATCGCAAGCGCGACGGCACGCGCGGGCGCGACGAGCCCATGCACGGCTATTTCGCCGCGCACGGCTATGTCGCGGTGCGCGTCGACATGCGCGGCTCCGGCGAAGCGGACGGACTGTTGCAGGACGAATACCTGCAACGCGAACTCGACGACGCGGTCGAAGTCATCGCCTGGCTGAGCCGACAGCCGTGGTGCAGCGGCCGCGTCGGCATGATGGGCAAGTCGTGGGGCGGCTTCAACGCGCTGCAAGTGGCGGCGCTGCGGCCGTCGGCGCTGAAGGCGATCCTCACCGTCTGCTCCACCGACGACCGCTACGCCGACGACATCCATTACATGGGCGGCGCGCTGCTCAACGACAATCTCTGGTGGGGCGCGATCATGCTCGCCAATCAGGCGCGCCCGCCCGACCCGGCATTACGCGCCGACTGGCGCGAGCTTTGGTTGGAGCGGCTCGACGCCATGCCGTTCTGGCCGGCGCTTTGGATGCGGCATCAACGCCGCGACGTCTATTGGCGCCACGGCTCCGTGTGCGAGGATTTCTCCGCCATCGCGTGTCCGGTATTCGCCGTCGGCGGTTGGGCGGATGCATACACCAACGCCGTCCCGCGCCTGCTCGAAGGCCTGCAAGTCCCCCGTCTCGGCCTCATCGGCCCGTGGGCGCATGTCTATCCGCAAGACGGCAAGCCGGGGCCGGCGATCGGCTTCCTGCAAGAGGCGTTGCGCTGGTGGGACCATTGGTTGAAGGAGCGCGCCACCGGCGTCATGGACGAGCCGATGCTGCGCGCCTTCATCGAAGAAGGGCCTGGGAACCGCGAGCTTGCGCCGGGCCGCTTCGTCGGCGAGACGCAATGGCCGTCGCCGCGCATCGCGCGCCGGGCGTGGAGCCTCGACGAGGCCGGGCTCGGCCGGCCAGGCTCCGCCGCGACGATCGAAGTCTGCTCGCCGTGCTGGACGGGCGCCGGGGTCGGCGAGTGGATGGGCACCGGCGCGCCGCATGAGGCGCCCGCCGACCAGCGGCTCGACGACGGCTTCTCGCGCTGTTTCGACAGCGCGGCCCTTGGCGAACGGCTGGAACTGCTCGGCGCGCCCGAGTTCGAGATCGAACTTGCCTCAGACAAGCCGGTGGCGCAGATCTGCGTGCGGCTTTGCGACGTCAGCCCCGACGGCGCGTCGCGCCGCGTCTCCTACGGCGTGCTGAACCTCACCCATCGCGACAGCCACGCCGAGCCCAGCGCGCTGACGCCGGGCCGCTTCTATCGGGTGCGGTTGAAGCTCAACGATTGCGGCCATGTCTTCCGGCCGCGCCATCGCGTCAGGCTGGCGCTGTCGTCGGCCTATTGGCCGCTGATCTGGCCGGCGCCGGAGTGCGCGACGTTGACGCTGCGCCTGCCGGCGACGCTGACGTTGCCCGTGCGCGAGGCGGCCCCGGACGAGCCGCCGGTCGTCTTCGCGCCGCCCGAAGCCGGCGCCGCTACGCCGAAAACCATGCTCGGCGCAGGCCGTGTCGAGCGCCGCGTCGACTTCGACCTCGGGCGCGGCGTCTCCACCTATGAGACGATTGCCGAGGGCGGCCTGTTCGGCGAGGGCGCCTATGCCTTCGACGAGATTGGGACCAGCATTTCCCACAACCTCAGCCGCCGTCTGACGATCAGCGCCGACGATCCCTTGAGCGCGTCTTATGAGTTGCAACAGACTTATGAGATGGGCCGCGAGGGCTGGCGCATCCGCATCGAGACGCGCGTCGGGATGCGCGCCACCGCGACCGAGTTCCTGATCGAAGCCCAGCTTGACGCCTTTGAGAACGGTACGCTGGCGCGCAGCCGTACATTTGCCGAGACGATCGCGCGCGACCTTATCTGAACGCCATGAGGATTTCGCGAGCAGGTTAGCCTAGCCGCCGTAGATCGCCCCGGTGAGATAATCCGGCCAGTCGCGCTCGAAGAACGGCTTCTCGTCGGCGTCGAGCGCACGCAGCGGCCGCTTGCGGATGGCGAAACCGTCCCCCTCGCGGCGCACGAGCATCTGTTCGGCGCGATCCTCGGCGCGCTCGCGCCGGAACCGGTAGGCCGCCAGCGAAACGGCGCGGGCTTGCGGAGCGCACTCGCCACGGGGATCGAGTACCGCGCGCGCGCCGCGGCTGCCGCCCCCCTGCGCGATATAAGCGTCGAGCGCCGTCAACACGGCTTCGCTGGCCAGCGCCATATGGCGCCATTGCAGCGCCCGCAACGCGTCCGTCGCGCCGTCAAAAGCGACGCCGTCGCGTGCGATGCGCAGGTTGAGCGCGCGCGCGGCGGCGAGCGCCGAGGCGACTGCATCGCTTGTGCAAACGACGCCGGCGTCATCGCTCATGCGCGCCTGAACCTCGTCGCGCAGCGCGATGGCGCCGATGCGGCTCCGCGGGTTGAGGCAGGCGAGCACAGCGGCGAGGTGGGGTTCAACCAAAACCGCATCCGGCGCGTCGCCTGCGAGCCGCGCCGCGATATGCTCGGCGGCGCGCGTTGCAAACACCTGGCCGGCGTTGAGCGCCGCTCCGCCGGGGCGCGTCACGCCATGCGTGCCCGCCGCCTCGCCGACGGCGTAGCAGCCATGCAGGCTGGTGCGACCCCAGACGTCGACGGCGAGGCCGCCGTTCATGTGCTGGTTGTTGACGGCGAACTCCAGCGGCTCGCACGTGATGTCGCGCTTGTAGCGCCTGTACAGTTCGATCGACAGCGGGTTCATCTTGGCGAGGCGCTCGATCGGCCTCGCCTGCAATGCGCCGGCGTTGGCGAGATAGCGCCGGACGTCGGCGTCGAGCGCGTCGAGCGAGAACGGCGCCTCGACCGGGGCCGGATTGCGATTGAAGTCGAGAAACACCCGCCGCCCCGCCTGCCGCTCGCGGATGACTGCGAGATCGAACAGGCTTGATTGGAAATCGAGCATCCGCGTAGCGTGAAACGGCCACTGATAGCCCTTGCGAAACGTGTTGGAGGCAAGCTCCCGCGTGCTGCGGTAATAATCGACGAGGAAGTTGAACTCGCTGCCACCGGCGTCGCGCGAGAATACATAGGGCATGGCTTGTACGTAAGTGCCCGAGAGGTTCCAGGGAAAGCCCTCGCGCGCCGTGCCGATGCCGAACTGGCTCTCGGTGAGATTGACCGCCTCGACGCCCGCCTCCAGCGCCAGGCCCAGCGCGCCGAAGCAGCCGCGCGGATAGACGCTGTCGCGATAGAGTTCGCCGGGACCGCCGGCCGCCAGCACGATAGCGCGGCTGAGGAAGACCACGAAGCCGAGCGGATTGTCATCGGTGCGCCGCTTCGGGTTGATCGCCAGCACGCCCTCGGCGCGGCCGTCCTCAACCAGTAGCCGCACGGCGGCGGTATGGTTGAAGATCGGGATTTCCAGGCGCAGCGCTTCGCGCGCGAGCGCCTGCACCATCAACCGCGAGGTGCGCGGCCCGCAACTGGTGGCGCGACCGACCTCGTCGTGATCGGTCTGATAGCGCAGCACGCCGCCAAAACGGTCGAGCGGCAACGGCAGGCCGAGAAATTGCAGCGAGGCGAGCGCGCGCAGCGAGCCGACCGCCTCGACATAGGCGGTGTCGGCGTCCATCGCGCCGCCAGCGCCGATGGCGCGGGCGAGGGCGCGGAAATCGTCGCCGCGATCGGCGGTGTTGGCGGTGTGCAGGGTTTGTTTGTCCGATCCCGAGCAGGCCGAGGTCCCGCCCCAGGCGCTTTGGCTGGCGATCATCGCCTCGACGCCGCGCCGTTTCATCTCCACCGCCGCGCGCAGGCCCGCCGCGCCGCTGCCGACGACGAGCGCGTCGGCGCGATGTACGGGCAGGCGCAAGTCGCCGAGGCTGAGATATTGGCGTGCCGGCCGTTCCGCCGGCAGGCGCGGCATGGCGACGTCGGTGAGCGCATCGAGGATCGGTTGCGGGATAGGCAAAGGCGTTTCCGGGAAGCAGTTGACGGCGCGGTGAAACCGCGCTAGGAAAATTAGCACGTTCCAAAATTGACGGCAATAGCTGAGCGTTGCAGGGCGAAGAGTGGCTAAATTCGTCGAATGTTTTTGGAACGATGCAAAATAGGGAGCGACGTCGCATGAGCGCCGGGGCGGAAGAGCGGGTGGCGGAGGGGCGCGCGACGATCGTCGACGTCGCCCGTCATGCCGGCGTCTCCAAATCGACGGTGTCGCTGGTGCTCTCCGGCTCCAGCCTGGTCGCCGAGACGACGCGGACGCGCGTTTCGCAGGCGATGAGCGATCTCGGCTATATCTATCATCGCGGCGCGGCGACCTTGCGCGGCGCGAAATCGCGCGTGCTCGGCATGGTCATCAACGATCTGACGAACCCGTTCTTCGTCGAGATGGCGATCGGCATCGAAGATGCCTGCCAGGGCGGCGCCTTCATCCCGTTCATCGCCAACACTGTCGAAAACCCGGTGCGTCAGTTGCAGGTTATCCGCTCGATGCGCGAATATGCCGCGGCGGGGCTGGCGCTGTCGCCAGCGATCGCCACCTCGATGCAGGAGTTGAAGCCGCTGATCTCGGATATGCCGGTCGTGCAGGTGATGCGCCGGCTGCCCGGCCTGCGCGCTTCCGTCGTCGCGCCGGAGAACCGGTTGGGGGCGCGCAAGGCCGCCGCGCATCTGATAAGCTGCGGCCACAGGCGCATCGCTTTCGTCGGCGGCTTTCCGTCGATGAGCGTGCGCGAGGAGCGGCTTGCCGGCTATGTCGAGGCGCTCGACGAGGCGGGGCTGGCCTATGACCCTTCGCTGGTCATCGAGGCGCCAATCAATCCTTCAGGCGCCGCCGGCGCCGCGCCGCAATTGCTCAGGAGCGCCACCGCAGCGCTGTGTTTCAACGATGTCGTGGCGATCGGCCTGATACGGGCCTTCGCGGCGGCGGGTGTCATAGTCGGCAGGGATTTCGCGGTCGTCGGCTTCGACGACATCGACGAAGCGCGCCATATCTTTCCGGCGCTCACCAGCGTCGCCGTCAACGGCCGCGCACTTGGCGCGCGCGCGGCGCAATTGCTGATGCGTCAGCTCGCCAGCGGCGATCATACGCCTGAGACCATCCTCTCGCCGACCACCTTGATTGTTCGCGCTTCCTGCGGCGCGGCGCGCCAACCCGGAGTCTCCTGATGACCAGTCTGCGATGGGGCCTTATCGGCGCCTCGACGATCGCCGCCGAACATATGATCGCCGCCATCCGCGCCAACGGCGGGCAGGCGACGGCGGTGATGAGCGCCAACCCCGCCCGCGCCGCAGATTACGCGCGCCGCCACGACATCGCGCGCGCGACGTCGAACCTCGACGAACTCGTCGGCGGCGCCGACGTCGACGCCGTCTACATATCGACCACCAACGAGCTGCATCGCGACCAATTCTTCGCCGCCGTTCGCGCCGGCAAGCCTGTGCTGTGCGAGAAGCCGCTGGCGCTGACGCTCGCCGATGCGCGCGCCATGGTCGCCGAGGCGAAGGCGCAGGGCGTGACGATGGGGACCAACCATCACCTGCGCAACGCCGCCACGCACCGCGCCATGCGCGAGGCGATAAAGCAGGGCCGCATCGGCCGGCCGTTGTTTGCGCGCGTGTTTCATGCCGTCTATCTGCCGCCGCATCTGCAAGGCTGGCGCATCGCCAAGCCAGAGGCCGGCGGCGGCGTCGTGCTCGACATCACCGTGCATGACGCCGACACGCTGCGCTTCGTGCTCGACGACGAGCCGGTCGCCGTCAGCGCCATGACTTCGCAAGGGGGGATGGGGGCCGGCGCACTGGCGGACGGCGCGATGGGCGTCATCAGCTTCCGCTCCGGCCTCATTGCGCAATTCCACGACGCCTTCACCACCCGCTATGCGACGACCGGTTTCGAGGTGCACGGCGAGGAAGGTTCGCTGATCGGGCGCGATTGCATGACGCAGGCGCCGAAGGGCGAAGTGCTGTTGCGCAGCGCCAACGGCGAGGAACTTCTGCCGCTGGCGCACGAAGGCCTGTATGAGCGCTCCGTGCGGCTGTTTCAGCAGGCGGTTGCCGGGCGCGGCGCGCCAGCGGCGACCGGCGAGGATGGCGTCAAATCGCTGAGCGTGGCGCTGTCCGCGCTCGAAGCCGCGCGCACGCATCGCGAAACCGCCATCGAGATCTGATCCATGACCCGCATTCTCTCCGCCGCCGACGCAGCACGCCTGATTCCCGACGGCGCCGTCGTCACAATATCCTCGTCCTCAGCGCTTGGTTGCCCCGACGCGATGCTCGCCGCCATCGGCGCCCGCTTCGACGCCGAGGGCCATCCGCGCCAGCTCACAACGCTGCATCCCATCGCTGCCGGCGACATGTGGGGCGTCAGGGGAATCGATCATCTCGCCAAACCCGGTTGTCTGGTCAAGACGCTGGCCGGTTCCTACCCTTCAGGCCCGTCCTCGGCGGAGCCGCCGGAAATCTGGAAGATGATTACTGGCGACGCGATTCCCGCCTATAACGTGCCCTCCGGCATCCTGTTTGACATGCACCGCGAGGCGGCGGCCAAGCGTCCGGGCGTATTGACTAAGATCGGCATGGACACCTTCGTTGATCCCAACCGCGAGGGCTGTGCGATGAACGCGCGCGCCAGCGCCGCGCCGATCGTGCGCCGCGTGCGCTTCGCCGATGATGATTGGTTGTTCTTTCCCGCCATCGTCCCCGATGTCGCGATCATTCGCGCCACCACGGCGGACGAGCGCGGCAACCTGTCCTATGAGCATGAGGGGGCGATTCTCGGGCCGCTCGATCAGGCTCTCGCCGTTCGCAACAACGGCGGCCTCGTTATCGCCCAGGTCAAGCGCCTCGCGGCCGCCGGCAGCTTGCGGCCGCACGATGTCGTCGTCCCCGGCGTGCTCGTAGACGTCATCGTCGTCGCGCCGGATCAGATGCAGACCACCAACACACCTTATGAGCCGGCGATCTCCGGCGAGATCTTCCGCCCGCTGTCGTCGTTCGAGACGCCGCCGTTCGACGTCGCCAAGGTCATCAGCCGCCGCGTGGCGCAGGAACTGCGCGACGGCGACGCCATCAACATCGGTTTTGGCGTCTCCGCCAACGTGCCGCGCATTCTGATTGAGGAGGGGCGGCATGGCGCCGTGACCTGGGTCATCGAGCAGGGCGCGGTCGGCGGCGTGCCGTTGCTCGACTTCCAGTTTGGTTGCGCCTCCAACGCCGAGGCGATCGTGCAATCGCCGCATCAGTTCACCTATTTTCAGGGCGGCGGCTTCGACATGTCGCTGTTGTCGTTCCTACAGATCGACCGCGAGGGTAGCGTCAATGTCTCCAAGCTCGGCGTGCGCCCGCATGTGACGGCCGGCTGCGGCGGCTTCGTCGACATCACCGCGCGCGCCAAGCGCATCGTCTTTTCCGGCTATTTCACCGCCGGGGCGAAGCTCGAAATTACCGGCGAGGCGTTGCGCATCGCGCGCGAGGGCAAGGTGCGCAAGCTCGTCAACCAAGTGGAGCAGGTGACTTTTTCCGGCGCCCGCGCGGTGGCGCAGGGGCAAGACATCACTTACGTCACCGAGCGCTGCGTGATGAAGCTGACCGCCGAGGGCGTGACGGTGGCGGAAATCGCGCCCGGCGTCGATCTCGAACGCGACGTGCTCGCGCAAGCCGAGTTCCCGCTCAAAGTGGCGCGCGATCTTCGCACCATGCCGGCGGCGCTGTGGCGGCCCGAGCCGTTCGGCCTCAGGCTCAGGCAGGCGCGGCCATGAGCGCCTATGTCGAATTGACCTTCGACGGCGCCGTCGCGCGGCTGAGCCTGCGCCGGCCCGACAAGCTCAACGCGCTCGACCGCGCCATGATCGACGCGCTGGCCGACGCCGCGCGCGCCATCGACGCGGCGCGCGACGTGCGGGTGGCGATCCTCAGCGGCGAGGGCAAGGCGTTTTGCGCCGGCGGCGACATCGCCGCGTGGGGCGGCCTGCCGGCGCTCGACATGTGGCGCGATTGGACGCGCGCCGGCCACCGCGCTTTCGAGGCGCTGGCGCGGCTGCGCGTGCCGCTCATCGCCGCGCTCGGCGGCCACGTCTTGGGCGGCGGCCTGGAGCTTGCGGCCACAGCGGATCTGCGCATCGCGCAATCCGCCATCAAGCTCGGCCTGCCGGAAACCGGGCTTGGCATGGCGCCGGGTTGGTCGGGCACGCAGCGTCTGGTGCGCCGTTTCGGCGCGCAACTCGTGCGCCGCATGTCGCTCAGTGGGCAGCTGTTCACGGCCGAAGAGGCGCTGGCGCTCGGTCTCGTCGACGAGGTCGCGCCGGATGCGCTGGCGCGGGCCGAGGAAATGGCGGCCGACGTCGCCCGTCGCGGCCCCGTCGCGGTGCAGATCGTCAAGGCGATGCTCAACGCCGCCGAGGGCGAGGACCGGGATGCGCCGATCGAGGGGCTCGCCGGCGCGTTGACGGCGATGACCGAGGATTTGGCGGAGGGCGTCGCCGCCTTCCGCGGCAAGCGCCCGCCTGTCTTTTCCGGCCGTTAGCATGCTTGGACGAAGCGCGCGAACCGGCTATAGCTTTTCGCGATAGCGCGCTCGACGCGCAGAACGGAATCGGGGGCCAAACGGCCTCTAGAGACGGCGCCGGACCGCATCCGGTGGGAGAACGCTTCGGAAGGTAGAGACATGAATTTCCGCACCCTGTTGATGGCGAGCGCGATGACGGCCGCGACCGTGGGTCTGACGGCCCCGACCTCCGCCGCCGCCGCCGGCGCCAAGGAAGTGACACTGCTGAACTGGTGGACATCGGGCGGCGAGGCGGCGGCGCTCGACGTGCTCAAGCAATATCTGGCCAAGGAAGGCTACACCTGGAAGGACGTGCCGGTCGCCGGCGGCGGCGGCGAAGCCGCGATGACGACGCTGAAAGCCATGGTGGCGGCCGGCAATCCGCCGATGGCGTCGCAGATTCTGGGCTACTTCGCGCTCGATTACGCGGAAGCCGGCAAACTCGGCAACATCGACTCGCTCGCCAAGAAGGAAGATTGGGCGAAGGTGATTCCGACGGCGTTGCAGAAATTCACCACCACCAACGGCAACTGGGACGCGGTGCCGATCAACATCCACTCCGTCAACTGGATCTGGGTCAACAAGGCGGTCATGGAAAAGATCGGCGGGACCGAGCCGAAGAATTTCGACGAACTCATCGCGCTGCTCGACAAGGCCAAGAAGGCCGGCGTCATTCCGCTCGCGCTCGGCGGCCAGCCCTGGCAGGAAGCTACGCTGTTCGATTCCGTCGTTGCCTCGACCGGCGGCATCGGGTTCTACAAGAAGGCGTTCGTCGATCTCGACGAGAGCGCGCTGAAGTCGGACACGATGAAGAAGGCGTTCGACAATCTCGCCAAGCTGCGCGGCTACGTCGACGCCAACTATTCTGGCCGTGATTGGAACCTCGCCACCGCCATGGTGATCAAGGGCGACGCGCTCATGCAGGTGATGGGCGATTGGGCGAAGGGCGAATTCCGGGTCGCGCACAAGGAGGCGGGCAAGGATTTCCTGTGCTATCGCTTCCCCGGCACCGACGGCTCGGTGATCTACAACACCGACATGTTCGCCATGTTCAAGGTGCCCGAAAGCCAGCGCGCCGGACAACTCGCGCTTGCCGACGCGGCAATGAGCCCGGCGGTGCAATCGGCGTTCAACGTCATCAAGGGGTCGGTGCCGGCGCGCATGGACGTTCCCGACACCGCCTTCGACATGTGCGGCAAGAAGGGCATCGCCGACGTCAAGAAAGCCAACGCTGCCGGAACGTTCGTCGGCTCGATGGCGCAGAACTATGCGCAGCCGCCGGCGATCGCCGAGGCTTATCATGACGTCGTGACCAAATTCTTCCACGGCGAGATCAAGACCTCCGCCGACGCCGTCGCTGAACTCGACAAGGCGATCGACGCGGCCAAGTAACTTCGCTCACCCGCCCCCGCGCACGCGGGGGCGGTTTCCGCACCGGTTGGAACCCACGCGCCATGACCGACGAACTCAGCGTCGCTCCCTTCCTCGACGTCGCTAGGCCGCGCTCGCACCGGCCTTTGCGCGCGCGCGCCCGCGACGCGCTGCCGCTGCTGGTTCTGGCGCCGTCGTTTATCCTGGTGCTGATCTTCGTCTACGGCTTCAATCTGTGGACGCTGTTTCTTTCGTTCACCAACTCCAAAGCCTTCACCAGCACGCATCTCGTTGGCTGGCTCAATTATGAGAAGCTGTGGACCTGGACCTTCGATCATACATCGAACTGGCACACCGCGATCGTCAACATGGGGCTTTTCGGCGGTCTCTATGTCTTCTTCTGTCTCGCCCTCGGCCTGACCCTGGCGATCCTGCTCGACCAGAAGATTCGCGGCGAGGGCATTCTGAGGCCGATCTATCTTTATCCGCTGGCGCTGTCGTTCATCGTCACCGGCACGGCGTGGAAGCTGTTTCTCGACCCGCGCATCGGACTGGATAAGGCGATGCACGATCTCGGCTGGGCAAGTTTCCATTTCGATTGGGTCGTCACGCCCAGAATGATGATCTACTGTGTCGTCATCGCCGGCGTCTGGCAGACCTCTGGGTTCGTCATGGCGATGTTCCTGGCGGGGTTGCGCGGCATCGACGGCGAAATCCTGAAGGCGGCGCAGATCGACGGCGCCACGGCTTACGCCACCTACCGGCGCATCGTCATCCCGATGCTGCGCCCAGTGTTCCTCTCCGCCATCATCGTGCTGACCGGCATGGCGTTGAAGTCCTACGACCTCGTGCTCTCGGTCACCGGCAAGAACCCCGGCGGCGCGGCCGAATTGCCATCGACCTTCATGTATTCCTACACCTTCACGCGCGACCAGATGGCCGTCGGCTCGGCAAGCGCGGTCATCATGCTGATGACTATTGCGGCGATCATGGTCCCCTATCTCTATTCCGAACTGCGGGAGAAGGCCCAATGAGCGCCGCCGATCTCATCATCGCGCCCCCGGCGCGCGAACCCTCGCGCCAATCGCCGGTGACGCGCGCGGTCATCTACGGGTTGCTCGCCCTGTTTGCTGTCGTCTATCTGCTGCCGCTCGTCGTCATGGTGATGACGTCGCTGAAGCCGCTCGACGAAGTGACCGGCGGCAATATGTTCTACCCCCCGCGCGATTGGACTTTCGAGCCCTGGGTGAAAGCCTGGGGAACCGCCTGCGTCGGCCTGACCTGCTCGGGCCTCAAGATCTTCTTCTGGAACTCGATCAAGATGGTCGTGCCGGCGGTGATCATCTCGACGGGACTCGGCGCACTCAACGGCTACGTGCTGACCAAGTGGCGCTTCCCCGGCCACAAGCTGCTGTTCGGAATGATGCTGTTCGCCTGCTTCATCCCCTACCAGTCGGTGCTGATTCCGATGGCGACGATCCTGGGCAAGTTCGGCGAGTTCGGCAGGTCGCTCGACGATTCCCTCGGCCTCTCGCTGGGCTTCGGCAATCCGACCGTCAATCTGGTGCTGGTGCATACCGTCTACGGTCTCGGTTTCACCACCTTGTTCTTCCGCAATTATTACGAGGCGTTTCCCGACGAACTCATCAAGGCGGCGATGATCGACGGGGCCGGCTTCTTCCAGATTTTCCGCCGCATCCTGCTGCCCAACTCCGGGCCAATCATCATCGTGACGGTGATCTATCAGTTCACCAACATCTGGAACGACTTCCTGTTTGGCGCGACGTTCGCGGCCGGAGCGTCGAGCCCGCTGACGGTGGCGCTCTACAATATCGTCAACACTTCCACCGGCGTCACCGAATATAACGTCAATATGGCGGCGGCGATCATCGCCGCGGCGCCGACGCTGTTCGTCTATATAGTCGCCGGACGTTATTTCGTGCGCGGCCTGATGGCCGGCGCCGTGAAAGGATGAGCTGATGGCCACGCTCGAAATCAGGGGTTTGCGCAAGCGCTTCGGCGCCGTGGAAATCCTCAAGGGCATCGACATTTCGTTGGAGAAGGGCGGCTTCCTGGTGCTCGTCGGCCCCTCCGGCTGCGGCAAGTCGACGTTGCTCAACACCATCGCCGGGTTGGAGGCGATCACCTCCGGCGATGTCAGCATCGGCGGCCGCGTCGTCAACGATCTGCATCCTTCGCAACGCGACATCGCGATGGTGTTCCAATCCTATGCGCTCTATCCCAACATGTCGGTGGGCGAGAACATCGCTTTCGGCATGGAGATGCGCCGCGTGCCCAAGCCGGAGCGCGACAAGGCGGTGGCGGCGGTGGCCAAGACGCTCCAGATCGAGCATCTGTTGAAGCGCCGGCCGAGCCAGCTTTCCGGCGGCCAGCGCCAGCGCGTGGCGATGGGGCGGGCGCTGGTGCGCCAACCCTCGATCTTTCTGTTCGACGAGCCGCTCTCCAACCTCGACGCCAAGCTGCGCGTCGACATGCGCATCGAGATCAAGCGATTGCATCAGACGACGGGGGCGACCATCGTCTATGTCACGCACGACCAGATCGAGGCGATGACGCTGGCGACCAAGATCGCGGTGCTGAAGGATGGCGAGTTGCAGCAGGTGGGAACTCCGGCCGAGATCTACAACCAGCCGGCCAATCTGTTCGTCGCCGATTTCATGGGCTCGCCGGCGATGAATCTACTGGAGGGGGCGATCGAGCGCGCCGACGGTAAGCCCTGCGTGCGGCTCGACCGTGGCGATCAGGCGCCGATCGTCGTGCCGGCGCCGGCGAGCGCCGATCCCGCCGCCTTGCGCGAGGGCGCCAGGGTGGTGTTCGGCATTCGCCCCGAGGCCGTCAACGACAGCGACAGCCTCGACCACAACGCCAAATCCGTCGTGCGCTTCGACGCGCCGGTGGAGATCGTCGAGCCCGCCGGCGCCGACACCTTTGTCGTCATCCATGTCGCCGGGCGCGAGATGACGGCGCGCATGCGCGCCGACGCCGACGTGCGCGTCGGCCAGAACCACCCCTTCGCCTTGAACCTCGACAAGGCGTTGTTGTTTGATCCCCAGACGACGCGCCGTCTCTGAGGCGCGCCAAGGACATCCCATGCTGGAACGGGCGGACGTGCTCGTCATAGGATCGGGCGTCGGCGGCGCTACCCTCGCCGCCGGGCTCGCCGCCTCGGGCGCTGACATCCTCATCCTGGAGCGCGGCGAGCGTCTCGCCGACAGCCCGCAGTTGCGTGACGCGCGCGCCATCTTCCAGCGCGGCGTCTTTCGTCCCGACGAGGAATGGCTCGACGGCTCGGGGACGCCGTTCAACCCAGGCGCCTATTACTATGTCGGCGGCGCCTCGAAGCTGTACGGCGCCGTGCTGATCCGCTACCGCGCGCAGGATTTCGGCCCGGTCGCGCATCGCGGCGGCGAGACGCCGGGTTGGCCGTTTCCCTACGAGGAGTTGGCTCGCTGGTATACGCGCGCCGAGCGGCTCTATCAGGTGCGCGGCGCCTTGGGGTTCGACGCGACGGAGCCGGCGCATTCCGAGCCGTATCCGTTCCCGCCGGTGCCTGATGAGCCCGCCATTGCCGCCGCGCGCGAGCGCATGGCGCGCGTCGGCCTGCATCCGTTCCCGCTGCCGCTCGGCGTCGACATCGAGCGTTGGTTGGGGCGGGCGCGGACGGGTTGGGACGCCTTCCCCAATGTCGATGACGGCAAGATGGACGCCGAAAGCTGTGCGCTCGCCGCCGCGCTCGCCCATCCCAATGTGAAGCTGCGCACCGGCGCGCGCGTCGAGCGGCTGCTGGTCGATGCCGATGGTCGTCGTGTCGCCGGCGCCGAGGCGCTCATCAATGGCGAGCGCGTCGCGTTTCAGGCCAAGCTGATGGTGCTGGCGGCGGGCGCGGTCAATTCGGCGGCGTTGTTGCTGCGCTCGGGCGCGGGCGGCCTGGCCAATCGCTCGGGCGCGGTCGGGCGGCATTTCATGAACCACAACGCCTCTGCGGTGCTGGCGGTCGATCCGCGCACAATCAACGATTCCGTCTATCAGAAAACGTTGGGGATCAACGATTTCTATCTCGGCGACGGCAACGGCGGTCCGCCGCTCGGCAACATCCAGTTGCTCGGCCGCGTCACTGCGCCGATCCTCAAATCCAACTTGGCGGCGGCGCCGGAATGGGCGCTGCATCTCCTGAGTCGCCGCGCCGTCGATTGGTACGCGATGAGCGAGGATCTGCCCAACCCCGAGAGCCGCGTCACCGTCGATGGCGCGCGCATCCGCCTCGATTGGAAGCGCAGCAACTGGGCGACGCATCGGGCGCTGGTCGCCGCCCTCAAGGAGCGGCTGAAGGCGGCCGGCTATCCGATCGTGCTGACGAAGCCGTTCGACCGCCGCACGCCATCGCATCAATGCGGCACCGTGCGCATTGGCGGCGATGGCGCGACCTCGCCGCTCGACCCGTTCTGCCGCGCCTTCGATCATCCCAATCTGTTCGTCGTCGACGCCTCGCTGTTGCCGACTTCCGCCGCGGTCAATCCTTCGCTGACCATCGCCGCGCAGGCTTTGCGCGTCGCCGATCACATCGCGCGCCACGATCTGCGAACGCCGGGACACGATTCATGACCTACGACTACATCATCGTCGGCGGCGGCTCGGCGGGCTCGGTGCTGGCGAGCCGGCTGAGCGAGGACCGCTCGGTCAAGGTGCTGCTGCTGGAGGCCGGCGGCAGCGCCGACGGCATGTTGTTCCGCATGCCGGCGGGCTTCGCCAAGATGACCAAGGGCGTGGCGAGCTGGGGCTGGAGCACTGTGCCGCAGCAACATCTCGGCGGCCGCGTCATCTGGTATACGCAGGCGAAGGTGATCGGCGGCGGCTCCTCGATCAACGCCCAGCTTTACACTCGCGGCAACGCCAGGGATTACGACGCCTGGGTGAGCGAGGCCGGCTGCGCCGGCTGGAGCTACAAAGACGTGCTGCCCTACTTCAAGCGCAGCGAGGACAACCAACGCCTGGTTGACGCCTATCACAGCTACGGCGGGCCGCTCGGCGTCTCCTATCCCGTCAACCCGCCGCCGATCAGCTACGCCTTCCTGCGCGCCGCGCAGGAGGCGGGGATTCCGTTCAACTTCGATTTCAACGGCGCCGTGCAAGAGGGCATCGGCCATTATCAGCTCTCGACCCGCAACGCCGAGCGCTCCTCGACGGCGAGCGGCTTCCTGAAGCCGGCGATGGGGCGGCCCAACCTGACCGTCCGGCTCGATACGCAGACGCTGAGGATCGACATCGAAGCCGGCCGCGCCGTCGGCGTGCAAGTCGCCGGCCCCTCGGGCCTGGAATCGCTGCGCGCCGAGCGCGAGGTCATCGTCTGCTGTGGCGCCATCGGTTCGCCGCGACTGTTGCAGCTCTCCGGCATTGGGCCGGCGGAAGCTCTGCGCAAAGCGGGCGTCGCCATCGTCCACGATCTCAACGGCGTCGGCGGCAATTTTCAGGACCACCTCGATCTCTACGCGATCTGCGAATGCACCGGCGATCACACTTACGATCGCGTCGCCCAGCCGCATCGCACCCTATGGGCGGGCTTGCAATATCTGTTGTTCAAGACCGGGCCGGTGACCTCGACGTTGTTTGAGACCGGCGGCTTCTGGTATGCGGACCCACAGGCGCGCTCGCCCGACATCCAGTTCCATCTCGGCCTCGGCTCCGGCATCGAGGCGGGCGTGGCGCAGATGAAGAACCCCGGCGTGACGCTCAATTCCGCCTTCCTGCGGCCGCGCTCGCGCGGCACGGTGCGGCTCGCCAGCGCCGACCCGAAGGCGGCGCCGCTCCTCGATCCCAATTATTGGGCTGACCCCTACGACCGCGCCTGCGCCCTCAAGGGCCTGCGGCTGGCGCGTGAGATTTTACGCCAACCGGCGCTGAAGCCGTTCATCCTCGCCGAACGCCTGCCCGGCGACGGGGCGAGCAGCGACGAGGATCTGGCCCAATACGCCTATCGCTCCGCCAAGACCGACCACCACCCCGTCGGCACCTGCGCGATGGGGAGCGGACCGGACGCGGTGACCACGCCGGACCTGCGGCTGCGCGGCATCGTGGGCCTGCGCGTCGTCGACGCCTCGGTGATGCCGTTCGTGCCCTCCAGCAACACCAATGCGCCGACGATCATGGTGGCGGAGAAAGCGGCCGACATGATCCTCGGCAGGCCGCCGCTGCCCGCCGCCGATCTCGGCCCGCGGCGTGACAAAGGCGCCGGCGCGTGAGACAGGGAGCCGGTCTTTCCTCAGGGGCGAGGAGCTGAACCTTGGCTGCATCGGATGCGCCGCACGTCGCCGTGGTCGGCGCCGGCATCACCGGCATCACCACCGCCTATAATCTGGTCAAGCGCGGCGCGAAGGTGACGATCTTCGATCGCCATCCCTACGCGGCGATGGAGACCTCGTTCGCCAATGGCGCCCAACTCTCCGTCTGCAACGCCGAGGTGTGGAACTCCTGGGCGACGGTCTGGAAGGGCGTCAAGTGGATGACGACGCCAGGCGCGCCGCTGCTCGTCAATCCGAAGCCGACCTGGCACAAGATCTCCTGGATGCTGTCGTTCATCGGCGCCATCCCGCGCTACGAGGAGAACACGGTGACGACCGTGCGCCTCGCCTTGGAGGCGCGGGCGCGGCTGGCCGAGATCGCCGCGGCCGAGAACATCGACTTCGACCGCGAGGACTGCGGCATCCTGCACTTCTACGAGAAGAAGCACGATTTCGAGGCGGCGGCCGAGGCCTCCAAGCTGCTCGCCAAGGGCGGCCTCGAACGCCGCGCGGTGACGCCGCAGGAGATGAAGACGCTGGAGCCGGCGCTGAAGGGAACCTATTACGGCGGCTATTTCACGCCGAGCGATTCGACCGGCGACATCCACAAGTTCACACTTGGCCTCGCCCGCGCCTGCGAGCGGCTCGGCGTCGAGATGCGGCTCTCCGACGAGGTGCTGTCGGTGACGGCGAGCGAGAACGGCGTCACCGTCATCAGCCAGTCGACCGAGCCGAGCCTGGAAAAGATCGCGCCGCCGACCGAGGTGCATCTGTTCGACCGCATCGTCGTCTGCGGCGGCGTGATGTCGCGGGGGCTGGCGCGCATGCTCGGCGACCGCGTCAACATCTATCCCGTCAAGGGCTATTCCATCACCATCGCTTTGCCGGAGGCGAGCGAGCCGCTGGCCCCTTGGGTGAGCCTGCTCGACGAATCCTCCAAGATCGTCAGCGCCCGGCTCGGCCACAGCCGGCTGCGCATCGCCGGCACAGCGGAGTTCAACGGCTACAACCGCGACATCCGCGCCGAGCGCATCGACCCGCTCATCAACTGGTGCCGCGCGCATTTCCCCGGCATCAGCACGCGCCAGTCGGTGCCGTGGACGGGGCTTCGCCCGATGATGCCCAACATGCTGCCGCGCGTCGGGCGCGGCAACAACCCGCGCGTGTTCTACAACACCGGCCACGGCCATCTCGGCTGGACGCTCGCCGCCGCGACCGCCGACGCCATCGGCGCGCTGGTGATGGCG
>Ga0134126_10002998_pt1 | contig 21208 bp, 18 predicted proteins | sample KB31752_FD_96881 | JGI IMG/M metagenome (GOLD analysis project Ga0134126, IMG submission 96881) | Terrestrial soil microbial communities with excess Nitrogen fertilizer from Kellogg Biological Station, Michigan, USA - KB3-175-2 | ecosystem: Environmental > Terrestrial > Soil > Unclassified ... | reverse complement strand
TGCCGAACAGGATGGTGGCGCCGGTCTGGTAGATCAGCTCGGGCACGATCCGGTAATGCAGCGGCGAGGGATACATGTAGATCGGAATGCCCGCGAGCAGCGGCATCATCATCCCGCCGGTCAATCCAAACGAATGGAACACCGGCAGCACGTTGAACACCTTGTCGTTGGCATTGGCATCGACCCGCGCCAGCGCCTGCGATGCGTTGGCGAGGATATTGCGGTGGGACAGCACCACGCCCTTGGGCGTACCCTCGGAGCCCGAGGTAAACAGGATCACCGCGGGATCATCGGCGTTGCGGGCGACGCGCGGCTTGGCGCCGGCGAGCACGCCACTCACCTTGTCACTGAACGTGATGGTGGCGCGGACATCCTCGAGGTAGACGATCCTCGCTTGCTCGCCGATTGCAGCGATGAGCTTGTCGAGCTTGCCCTTCTCGATGAACGCTTTCGAGGTCAGCACGGTCTTGACCTGCGCGGCCTTCATCGCCGCCAGCACGTTGACCGGGCCGGCCGAGAAGTTGAGCATCGCCGGTACGCGGCCGATGGTCTGCAGCGCCATGAAGACGACGGCGACGCCTGCGGAGTTCGGCAACATCACGCCAATGTTCTCGCCGACCGCAGTGCCTGCTTCGAGCTTGCGGCTCAGCACTTGCGCGCCCAGGATCAGCTTGCGGTAGGTCAGCTTGGTGCCGAGCGGGTCCTCGATGATCGGCTTGCCGGTGTCGCGGTCGCGATAGGCATGGGCGAGGCCCTCGAACAGCGTCTGGTCCAGCATCGCGCTCTTGACCATGGCGTCGATCATGACGTCCTGCAGCGCCGCGCCGGCGGCGTTGCGGCGCGCCTTGCCCTTCAGCGACTGGTCGATCGGCAGCTTGACCGGCGGCAGGATCGAGATCGTCACCTTGGGGAACCAGGCGCGCTTGATCTCACCGTTCTTGAGATAGCTCAGATGCGAGCGTTGCGCGCCCTCGATGCGGACCGGCACGACGATCGCATCCGCCTTGTCGGCGATCATCGCGGTTCCGTCATAGACCTTCATCAGCGATCCGGAGACGGTGATGCGCCCTTCCGGGAAGATCACGACGGGCTCGCCGGCCGAAACCAGCTTGATCAGGTCGCGCGTCGCGAGCGGCTTGGTCGGATCGACGGTGTAGTGCTTGATCATCCTGAGGAACGGCTTGGCCCACCAGGCTTTCGCGATGCCGGTGTCGACAGCGAAGCTGGCATCGACCGGCAGAATGGCGTGCAGCAGCGGGCCGTCGATCAGGCTGACATGGTTGGGCGTGATCAGCATGCGCGTGCCGGCGGGCGGCAGGTTTTCAAGCCCGCGCACCTCGGCACGAAACATCGCGCGGAACAGCAGAGAGCCGAAATCACGCACGCCCTCCTTGCCCCATTTGGACATCACGAACCAGACCGAGCCAAAGCTTGCGACCGCAAGGCCAAAGAAGATCCAGGCGATCGGCAGCCCCGCGCCTTGAAGCGCGGCGACGAACAGCGAGCCGACCACCATGAAAGCGGCCTGCAGCACGTTGCCGGCAGCGATGACGCGGGCGCGCTCGGACGGCGCCGACCACGCCTGCACGGCGGCAAAGGCGGGCACCACGAAAAGCCCGCCGCCGAAAGCGAACACGGCAAAGTCGATCAGCATGTGCAGGCCGGTAAAGGAAGTCGCGAACGCAAGCGGCGGAATGTCATTACCGGCCGTCGTATGGCCGATCGTCCAGGCGAGATCGAGGCCCATGATGCCCATCACGATGGCGCCGGTCGGCACCAGCGCGAGGTTCGGACGAACATGCGACAGATGCGCGGCGAACAGCGAGCCGGACGCAATGCCGATCGCGAAGATCGCCAGACAGAGCGTCACCACGCCTTCACTGCCGCCGACGATGTCCTTGACTAGCGCCGGCAACAACGACAGCACCACCGCGCCGACCAGCCAGAACCAGGACACGATCAGCATGCCGTCCCAGAGCCGCCGCTCGGAATAGAGCGATTTGAGCAGATGATAGGTCGAGGTCCAGGGATTGGCGGTGAGGGGAAGATCGGGCGCGGATGGCTGCGTCGGCGGAATGCGCGAGGCAAAGCCCCAGGAGATCAGCGACAGCGCCACCACGGCGGTCGACACCAGCCCCATGTGGGTCGAACCCGACACGAACTGACCACCGGCGATGGTGCCGATCAGGATCGCCATGAAGGTCGCGCCTTCGACCAGCGCGTTGCCGGTCGCAAGCTCGCCGACCGAGAGCTGATCGGGCAGCATGGCGTATTTCACCGGGCCGAACAGCGCCGCGATGGTGCCGAACGTTCCGAGCGCGACGAAGAGCAGCGGTACCGAATGCAGGAAGAAGCCGAGCGCGGCAAAGATCGCTGCAAAAATCTCGGCGAATTTCAGCCGCCGCGCGACGACCGACTTCACGAACTTGTCGGCAAGCTCGCCGCCAAGACCGGAAAGGATGAAGAAAGGAAAGATGAAGACCGCGCCCGCGACCGTGACCAGCGCGTCGCCATGCGAGGTCGCGGCCCCATAGAGCAGGATGATGACCAGCGCATTCTTCAGAACGTTATCGTTCAGGGCCGAGAAAAATTGAGCCCAAAACAGCGGCGCGAAACGGCGCGTCGACATCAGCTCTTTGATCATGATCGGTTCCTAAGGTTTGGGCCCGGGCTACCAGCCTTGCAGGCAGGTGTGTCGGAAGAAAGATTTGGGATGATTGGCGATTGGAAGGTAGCGCTGCTCTTACGTTCTCTCGGCGCTCAGCAGCCTCTCGGTTCGGGCTTCTTCGATGCGGTTGATCATGCGGCTCGCTTCGTGGACATCGCGCAAATTCTTGGCAAGTGTGAACGAGGATTGCACCACCATCGTGACGCCCATGGCGAGATAGGCGCGCACCCACCAGTCGAGCGGAAGCGCAAAAATGCCGCCGCCGACCAGAAGCAGGGATGCCCCGAAGGAGATGTAGGAAAAGCTTATCCAGGCCCCCGTTGGCCGGTCCAAATGGTTCAGAGAGTGGGACATGGTGATTCCTTTATTGAGAATTGGATGTGGATTCGATGAGAGTTGGAACGGGTATGGCGAGCGCTCTGGTTTTGAGCCGCGCCAGCACGTCGCCTGACTTGACGTATGAACCTTCGCCGAAGCCGGCGTCGGACAGGCGCTCGATCAGCTGTTCCGCGGGCGGCGCCAGTTCGTTGCGCACGGCGCGCGCATCGTCGTTATCGGCGACAACCTTGGCCAGCGCGGCTTCCGCCTCTCTGAGATTGTCGTGGCCACTCCGCGAAATGTGCGTGGTATCGGCGAGCGCGCTGCCGATTTTGGCTAGTCGCCGGCCGCGATCGAGATCGGCGAGCCGGCGGCGCTGCGCATCGACCTCACGCCGGGCCAGCACCACTTCCGCGGCGAAACGCTGCGACGCGCGCTCGGAAGCATTGATCTCGGTTGCGATCGCCGCAATCGCCTCGGAGGCCTCGACGGCGAGATCCTCACGGCCGGCGCGCAGCGCTCCGACCGCTCGGCGCTCGAGGTCGTCGACCTTGACCACAAGGTCAGCGCGGCGCTTGGCCTCGCGGCTCTCCTCCGCCATCGCCACCGCAAGTGCGCGACGGGCGGTGATATGGGCGCGGCCGGCGGCCGCAATCGAGCGCTCGAGGCTCGCCATTGGCGAGGCACCCTCGCCTTGCGCACCCATCAGCGCATCGATCAATCGGATCAGCAATTCGCGCATGGACCGCCTCGCCTCAGGTCAGTTCGCCAAGGAAATGCAGGCAGCCGAACAGGCGGCCATGCCGGCGCGAGCGATGCGGCTTGGCCGTGTCGCGGCTGAGCACGCGCCAGGCGTGCCTGATCTGCTCGCGCGCGGCGCCGCGCTGTGCCCGCTCGTGGAGGATGCCTGCCACGTCACAGGCTTTGGCGATGCGCTCGACCGGTGCCATCACAATGTGAGTAGCGATCCGGGCAAAACCGTTCACGAACGCGAAGGCATCGCTAACAAAGGTGGTCGCGATCTGGGCAGGGAGGGATTGCATTTGAGCTATCTCCGAGTTATTTGAACAATGTTCACGTTGGTAGCTAAAAAATGAACAATGTTCAAGAAGAATCTTTGCGCGAGCAGAAAAAAGGACGAAGACGGGCTTTGATCCTGGAGATCGCCCGCGATTTGATCGCGTCTAAAGGGTTGAGATCATTGAAAGTTCGTGACGTCGCCGAGGCCGCAGACTGTTCTATTGGCAGCGTCTATAACGAGTTCGGCGACTTCGACGGGGTGATCCTGACGGTGAATCGGGAGACGGTTCAGGCGCTGACAGCCCGCCTGGTCGCGGTTCCCAAGGATGATCCGATCGGTCAGCTCCACGGTCTTGCCGCGACCTATCTCGATTTCGCGTCAGAGCACGCCAATCTGCTGCGGTCGCTGTTCGAGCACCGGATGGAGGCCGACCGCCCCTTCCCCGAGGACATCCTGATCATGGTCATGGATGCCTTCAAGCTGATGCACGAGCCGCTGGTGCGGCTGATGCCAGACCGCGATCCAAATGAAGTCGCGCTGCTGTCACGGATGATGTTCTCGGCCGTGCACGGCATCATCTCACTCGGGCTCGAGGAGCGGATGGTCGCTGTGCCGCCGGAAAGCCTGCGCCAACAACTGGCGCAGTTCGTCGACACGCATCTGAAAGGGCTTGGAATAGTGACGTGAGGTCACCCCGCGATCGCGGCTTTCCTGATCCATACCTTGTTGTCGTGGAACGCCGCGCCGCCAATCGGCGCTACCGCCTCGGCGCCGGTCAGGACATTGATGCCCTTGCCGCCGATATGGTCGCGGTTCGGATGGACCGATTCGGCGATCAACACGCCGCGGCGCACGCCGTCGAAGTGCCTGGCAATCAGCGAGGTCTCGCCTCGCATGTTGCCAAGCGTTACCGCATCCCCGTCAGCGATGCCGAGCGCAGCGGCATCGAGTGGATGAATCATCACCGAGGCCTTGCCCTCACGCGCCTGCGACGACGGCGTCTCGTTGAAAGTGGTGTTGAGGAAGCTGCGCGAGGGGCTGGTTGCCAGCCGGAACGGATGGGCTTCATCCACCTCCTCGATCACCCGCCAATGGTCCGGCAGCGCCGGCATCTTGTCGACGTCCCCCATCAACAGGCCGAACGGCGGATGTGCCCAATCGGCCTTGAAGTGGAATTTCTTGTCAGCATGCGCAAAGCCGTCGAGATAGTGCGAGGTACGGAAATCGGGCTGCAGATCGCGCCAGATGTCGGCTTCGAGACCGGCGATGTCGCCATGGCCGCTGAGCTTGAGCGTCGCGTCGATCAATTCGCGCGGCGACATCGCAAAGCCCGGGTGGGAAATCTTCAGCCGCTGCGCCAGGCCTTGCAACACCTCGTGATTGCTGCGGCATTCGCCGGGCGGGTCGATCAGCTTGGGCCCGACGGAAATGTGCTGGTGGCCGCCGCCGTAATAGAGGTCGTCGTGCTCCATGAACATCGTCGCGGGGAGCACGATGTCGGCCATCTGCGCCGTCTCGGTCATGAACTGCTCATGCACGACCATGAAGAGATCCTCGCAGGCAAACCCTTCGCGCACCAGATTCTGCTCGGGCGCAACCGTCACCGGATTGGTGTTCTGGATCAGCATCGCCTTGATCGGCCCGCCGCCCTTCAGCGCCTCGGCATCGCCGGTCAGGATGCGGCCGATCTTGGATTGGTCGAGCCAGCGCGTATTGCGGTCGAGCGCGTCGTGGCCCTCGATGATGGACTCATCGAAGCGCCAGAGCGCGTAATTGTTGAAGAAGGCGCCGCCGCCCTCATATTGCCAGGCGCCCGTCACCGCCGGAATGCAGTTCGCGGCATGCATCTGCGCCGCGCCGTTGCGGCTGCGGGTGAAGCCATAGCCCATGCGGAAGAAGCTGCGCTTGGTCTGCCCGACCGCACGCGCGAAGGCTTCGATCTCTTCGACCGGCACGCCGCAAATCGCGGACGCCCATTCCGGCGTACGCGTCTTCAGATGCGCCTCGAGCTCATCGGGGCAATCCGTGTACTTTGCCATGTAGGCGCGATCGGCCAGCCCTTCGCGGAACAGCACATGCATGACGCCGCAGGCAAAGGCACCGTCTGTGCCCGGCCGCAAGATGATCTTGATGTCGGCCTGCTTCATCGTGTCGTTGTTGTAGACGTCGACGACCGCGATCCGCGCGCCACGCTCCTTCTTGGCGCGCGAGGCATGGGTCATCACGTTGACCTGGGTATTCACTGGATTGGTGCCCCAGATCACGATGAGGTCGGAGACACCCATCTCGCGCGGATCGACGCCGGCGATCTTGCCGGTGCCGATCGCGAAGCCGATGCGGGCGACGTTGGCGCATATCGTGGAATAGAAGCGCGAATATCTCTTGACGTTGGCAAGGCGATTGATGCCGTCGCGCATCACGACGCCCATGGTACCGGCGTAGTAATAAGGCCAGACCGATTCCGCGCCGAACTCGCGCTCGGCCTGATCGAACCGTGCGGCTATTTCATCGAGCGCTTCGTCCCAGGAAATCCGCGCGAACTGGCCGGAGCCTTTCCGCCCGATGCGGCGCATCGGAAACGTTACCCGCTCGGGATGATGGATCCGCTCGGCGTAACGCGCGACCTTGGCGCAGACGACGCCCGCCGTATAGGTCTGCTTCTTGGAGCCCCTGACGCGGCCGATCGACTGGCCGTCGACCACTTCGACATCGAGCGCACAGGCCGACGGGCAGTCATGCGGACAGGTGGAATGACGGATCTCGATCCGGGGAAGCTGGTTCATAATGGGACGCTAACATCAAATAACCGGCCAGCCGAGTGCATTTATCCGGCAGTCCCATGCGAAATTGGGCAACACCGCCGGCCCTCACGCGCCGAAATACGCCCCGCCATTGGCGTGGATCGCTTGTCCCGTGATGTAACGGGCGGCGGGACCGCACAGGAACCGCACCATGGCCGCGACGTCTTCCGGCTTGCCGCGCGCGCCAGTGACGGTGCTGTGGGTCAGATGATGCGCGGGCTGTGGCTTTTCCTTGGGTCGCGGCGTTCCGATCAGCCCGGGCACCACGCAATTGACGGTGATGCCGTCAGCCGCAAGATCATTGGCGAGCGCGCGGGTGAAACCGACAATGCCGGCCTTGGCGGTAACGACATGGGCGCGATTCCGGGACCCACTATGGGCGCTCAGCCCCCCGATATTGACGACGGCTCCTGCTCCGCTTTTTTGCAGCGCCGGCAGGCAGGCCTTGACGCAATGGAAGGTGCCGTCGAGCGTCACGTCGAGGATCTCGCGCCATTCGGCGTAGTCCATCTCGGCAAAGGATTTTTCCCGCCGCAACGCAGCATTATTCACGAGAATGTCGATACGGCCGAAGGCATTGGCCGCTGCGTCCGCCATGGCCTGCACCGCCTTGGCGTCGGCGACGTCGCCAATATGGACCACCGCCTTGCCACCGGCCGTTTCGATTTCGCGCGCGACCGCTTCCGCCTCGCTGCGGTTGCTGCGCGCATTGACCAGTACAGAAGATCCGCCTTCCGCGAGCGTCAGAGCAATGGCGCGGCCGATATTGCGGCCGGCGCCGGTGACGACGGCGACTTTGCCTGCGAGTTCCTTGGTCATGCTTCACCACGTTGGTGTTGTAGGCGACGATCGAGAGCCGGATGCGGAAGTTTTCTTCATCGGCGTTTCCATTCGGCTTGCTTTTGCGCTTATTCTTGCTTGATCGGTACACCCGAAGGTAACCCTTATTCCAATAGCGTGCAGCGCATTTTCGTCGACTGCCGCCCTCCGCGCGCGGACGACATTCCCGCCGGTTGCGGCCCGGATCGAACCGCCCATCAAAAGCCGCCAAGCTTCGTCATCCAAGGCTTCGAAATCCGAATCAGCCCGACTTGATCGGCGCGACGGGGTGATCGGCCGATTGAGTTCCGGTGAAAATTAAGTAGCCTCGCGCGCCAAGGAGGGGTCATGAAGGCCCGACGCGACAGAGCTCTGTGGTCCCTGCGCCTGATCCTGATCGCGTGCGCCACCCTGCCCGCGTTGCTGTTCGCCTATGTCGCATGGTCCAACCACAAGTCTGCCTTTGCGGTCGCCGACGACAACATCGCGCGATCTCTCGACATCGCAACCGGGCACACGCAAGCCGTGTTTCAGTCGATCGCCGTCACGATCAACAGCGTCGATCAGATCACATGGGGACGCTCGGCCGACAGCATGCGCCTGGAGGAGTCCGAGCTCAACCAGCGCCTCAAGGAGATGCGCGCCGCGATTGCGGATATCGAGTCGATCTGGCTGTTCGACTCCGCCGGCCGTGCGATCGTGTCGTCGCTTCTGATTCCGGTGCCGTCCGACCTTGACGTGTCCGCAAGTGAATTCTTTGCATCAGCGCGCGATGCCCACGCGCCCTTTTTCATAGGCCAGGTTTTCGCCCCCCAGGCAACGGCCCGCAGCGTTTTTCCCGTCAGCATGAGGCGCATCGATGACACCGGCAACTTCAAGGGCGTCATCGAGGTATCGATCCAGCCGGCCACTTTCGAATCGTTCTTTGCCGGACTCGGCCGCGGAACCACGGCGAGCCTTGCGCTGATCCGTGAGGACGGTGCGATCCTTGCCCGTTATCCGATGCCGACCAGCGTCGGCATCAAGCTCGACTCGGCGTCGGGCTTCGCAACCCAGATCGCGCGCTCGCCGCAGGGTGGCCGCTATACCACGGTTTCGGCTGTCGATCACATCGAGCGGCGTTTCGCCTTGCGGAAGCTGGCGGGCTTCCCGGTTTACGTCGCGGCCAGTCTCGCCACGGACGACATTCGCCACGGCTGGCTCCTGACGATGGCGGGACACCTTGTTTTCGGCCTGCCGGCTACCGTGCTGCTGATCGTGCTGGTGCTGATTGCGATGCGCAGGACCGAGGCATTTTATGCGGAGGTGGAGAGCCGGCAAGCGCTGGAGGCAAACCTGCGCCAGTCGCAGAAGATGGATGCTGTCGGCCAATTGACCGGCGGCATCGCCCACGACTTCAACAATCTGCTGACCATCATCATTGGCAATCTGCAGATCGTGCTGAAACGGGAGCACGAGGCCAAGACGCAGCGGTTGCTGTCAAACGCGCTGGCGGGCGCGGAACGGGCGGCAGCATTGACCAAGCGCCTGCTTTCATTCTCGCGGCGCCAGCCGCTCGACCCACGTCTCGTCGATGCCAACCGCCTGATAGCGGGATTGTCGGACCTTCTCAACCGGACGCTGGGCGAAAGGGTGTCGGTCGAAACCGTCGTCAGCGCCGGCCTGTGGCAGACCGAGGCCGATACCGCAGAACTGGAATCCTCCATCCTCAATCTTGCGATCAATGCCCGCGACGCCATGCCTGACGGCGGAAAGCTGACGATCGAAACCGGCAACGCGTTTCTCGACGAGGACTACTGCCTGATGTTTGAAGACCTCGAGCCTGGGCAATACGTCATGATATCGGTCACGGACACCGGTTGCGGCATGCCGAGCGAAGTCGCCGAGAAGGCGACCGAGCCCTTCTTCACGACAAAGCCCCTCGGCGAAGGCACTGGCCTTGGGCTCAGCCAGGTCTACGGCTTTGTCAAACAGAGCGGCGGGCATTTGTGGATCTACAGCGAGCCCGGCGAGGGCACGACTGTCAGGCTATACCTGCCGCGTTGTTTTTCGGCTGCGTCGGAAGCGGCGTTCGCCTCCCCGACGGAGGGAGTCCAGCAGGGATCGGGGGAAACCATTCTTGTCGTCGAGGACGATCCCAATGTTCGCGCCTATGTCGTCGAAGCGCTGAGCGGAGTCGGATACCGCGTCGTGGAAGCCGGCGACGCCGAGGCCGCATTGGTGGTTTTCGACTCAAATCCGGAAATTCACTTGATGCTGACCGATGTCGTCATGCCCGGCATGAACGGTCGTGCCCTGGCCGATATGATCAGGCAGTCGCGCCCCACTGTGAAGACACTGTTCATGACGGGATATTCGCGCAACGCCATCGTGCATCAGGGACGTCTCGATCCCGGCGTGTCGCTGATTCAAAAACCCTTCTCGCAAGCGTCCCTCGCAGCCCGAATAAGAAGCTTGCTTGACGCACAACCGGTATCCTGAAAGCCCTGCGCCGCAAGCCGCACGCGGTCGGATGCCTCGCGACACCGACGCCTTAGCCTTATTCCTCAGGGCCATCAGGTAGTCTGCCGTCGACAGCCTGTTTGCGTTGCGGCTAAATTGCCGCCCAACAAAAAGCTTTCAGGGAGAGACGAAATGGGCTCAAGGTTTGCGCTGATGCTGGCGATGGCGGTGCTGGCGGCGCCTTGTGTCAGCTCTCCGTCACAGGCAGAAGATTATCCGTCGCGGCCGGTCCGGATCATCGTTCCCTTCGGCGCGGGCGGGCCTGCCGACGTCACCGCGCGCCTCCTCGGCAATGCGCTACAGGAGAGCCTGGGCCAGCCCTTTGTGGTCGAGAACCGCACCGGCGCCGGCGGCCTGATCGGCACCGAGGCTGCGGCGAAGGCGCCAGCCGACGGCTACACCCTCCTGATGATGTCGAACACCCAGACCGCGAATGAATCGCTGGTGCCGGGAGCGCAACGCAAATACGAACTCATGCGCGACCTCTTGCCGATCGCGCCGGTGAACTATTCGGACCTTGTGATCGTGGTGCACCCTTCCGTGCAGGCAAAGACACTGACCGAGTTCATCGCGCTTGCCAAATCGCAGCCCGGGAAACTGAACTACGCCTCTTCCGGCCGAGGCACGCCCTATCATATGGCTGGCGAGTTGCTCAAAACCATGGCCGGCATCGATGTCGTGCATGTGCCCTATCGCAACAGCGGCGATGCGCGCACCGGCGTGATCAGCGGGCAGGTGCAGATGATGATCGACGCGGTGACGACCATGGCGCCGAACATCAACGCAGGCCAAGTGCGCGCGCTGGCCACCACCGGCACCAAGCGCTCCGCCGTGCTGCCCGACGTGCCGACCGCGAGCGAGGCCGGAGTGCCCGGTTATGAGGCGACGATCTGGCTCGGCCTGATGGCTCCCGCCGGCACGCCGAAGCCGATCATCGACAAACTCAACGCCGCCATTAACGCGTTCGTGAAGAAGCCCGACGTCGTCGAGCTCTGGAAGAAACAAGGCGCCGCTCCAATGTCGATGACCACGGAAGAATTCGATAAATTCTTGCGCGGCGATATTGCGAAATGGGCGGAAGTGGTCAAAAGATTCAACAAATCCTGAAACTGCCCGGTCATGCCGAACATCCGATTTCGCCTCAATGGCACGCCGACCGAGGTCGATGCCGATCCCGATGAGTTGCTGCTCGACGTCCTGCGCGGGCCCCTCGGCCTGACCGGGCCGCATTTCGGCTGCGGCGCCGGCGAATGCGGCGCGTGCCGCGTGATCGTCGGTGATCATGCCGTGACCGCCTGCGACGCGCCGCTGTGGTCCGTCGCCGACAAGGACGTCACCACGCTCGAGGGGCTCGGAAGCCCGGAGCGTCCGCATCCCCTGCAGCGCGCTTTCATCGCCGAGCAGGCGATGCAATGCGGCTACTGCGTTGCCGGTGTGCTGATGAGCGCCGCGGCGCTGCTCAGGCAAAATCCAAGGCCGACCGAAGGGCAGGTGCGCGAAGCGCTCGATCGCAATCTCTGCCGCTGCGGGTCCCAGAACCGCATGGTGCGCGCGGTGTTGCGCGCTGCGAACGAGGCGGCAACGACATGAACAGCCCCGCCCCCACTCTGCCCTTTAGCCTGGCGGCAAATCCGCGCCTGTCGTCGTGGATCAAATTTGCCGCGGACGGAAAGGTGACCGTCTCTCCCGGCAAGGTCGAGATCGGTCAGGGTATTGTCACTGCGCTGGCGCAAATCGCTGCCGACGAGCTCGATGTCGAGATCGGCCGCGTGCGAATGGTGCGCGCCACGACCGTGTCCAGCCCGAATGAAGGCGTCACCTCGGGCAGCCTGTCGATCCAGCAATCCGGACGTGCGCTGCGACACGCTTGCGCCGAGATCCGGCAGATATTTCTGGCGGCGGCGTCCGAACGGCTCGGCGTCGAGGCCAACATGCTTCAGGTGGAAGACGGTACCATCTCGGGTCCCGGCAACGTCAGGACGAGTTATTGGGAGCTGGCCGACGAAGTCTCGCTCGACCGCGACGCGACGCCGGGCGCAAAAGCGAAAGCGATTGCGGATCGCGCGCTCGCCGGCCAATCCGCGCAGCGCCTCGACATTCCCGACAAGGTTTTTGGCAACAGGCGCTTTATCCATGACACCGCGCTACCCGACCTGCTGCACGGCCGGGTGCTGCGGCCGGAAAATGCGCGGGCCAGATTGGTCGGCTTGAAGGAAGACACCGCGCGGGCGGTGCCTGGCTTCATCGCGGTCATGCGCGACGGCAGCTTTGCCGGCGTTGTTTGCGAAACCGAGGCAAGCGCCACGGCCGCACTCAATGCACTGCGCAAGGGTGCGACCTGGTCCCAAGGCGACGCCCTGCCGGATGAAAACGATCTCGCCGCGTTTCTGAAAGCACAGCCGGTGGAATCGACCGTCATCGACACGCGAACGGCAGCGAGCACCGCTCCGAAAGTGCGAACGCTCAAGCGGCAATACACCCGTCCCTATATCGCCCACGCCTCGATCGCGCCTTCCTGCGCCGTGGCGCAATGGACGGACGAGGATAGCGTTCACGTCTGGACCCACAGCCAGGGCGTCTATCTCCTGCGCAACGACCTGTCGCTGGTCCTGAAGCTGCCGCTCGAAAAGATCACGATCGAGCATCTCGAAGGTGCCGGCTGCTACGGCCATAACCCCGCCGACGACGTCGCGCTCGACGCGGTGCTACTGGCAAAAGCCACGGCAGGCAGACCAGTGCGGGTGCAATGGTCGCGGGCGGACGAGATGACGCACGGGCCATTTGGCGCAGCGATGGCGATCGAGGTCGAGGCTGATCTCGACGCGAGCGGTGAGATCGTCGAATGGCGGCATTCGATCTGGAGCAATGGTCATGCAGCACGGCCCGGCCGCGGCACCAAGCCGACGCTGCTCGCCGGTTACGAATTGGAACAGCCCTTCCCAATCGCGATCTCCGGCAATCCGCCGCAGGCCAATGGTGGCGGCGGCGATCGCAACTCGGTCCCGCTTTACGATTTCCCGGCCTGGAAGATCGAAAGCCATCGCCTGCTCACCATGCCGGTTCGCACCTCGGCGCTGCGAACCCTAGGCGCGCAGGGCAACGTGTTTGCGATCGAGTCTTTTCTCGACGAGATCGTGGCCGAGCGTGGCGAGGACCCCGTCGCCTTCCGGCTGCGGCATCTGAAGGATGAGCGTGCCAAAGACGTGGTCCGCGCGGCCGCAAAACGCGCAAGCTGGAAACCGGCGCCGAAGGCCGGCACTGGCTATGGCTTCGGCTACTCCCGCTACAAGAACACCGGCGCCTATTGCGCTGTTGTCGCCGAGATCGAGGGCGAAGAGGATATTCGGGTGAAGAAGCTGACGCTCGCCGTCGATGTCGGCGAAGCCATCAATCCCGACGGCGTCATCAACCAGATCGAGGGCGGCGCGATCCAGGCGACGAGCTGGGTTTTGAAGGAGCGCGTGCGGTTCGATCGAGGGCGCATCACCAGCAATAGCTGGACCGATTATCCGATCCTGCGCTTCTCCGAAGTGCCAGAGGTCGAGGTCGAGGTGATCCAGCGCTCCGAGATCGATCCGGTCGGCGCCGGCGAAGCAGCGCACGGCCCGGTCATCGCGGCGATCGCGAACGCCGTATTCGACTGCCTCGGAGTGCGCGTGCGCAATCTGCCGATCACGCGGGACCGCCTGATCGCCGCGATGGCAGAGTCCTGATGAGTAAGTTGAATATTCTGAGCGGCGGCGCTGCCCATGGGCTGGTCGCGAGCCTCTCTTCCGCCTTCAAGGCCAAGACCGGCTTCGACATTTCGGGCGAATTCGGCGCGGTCGGCGCCATGGCGGGCAAATTGCGCAACGGTGTTGCCACCGACATCATCATCCTGACGAAAGCGCTGGTCGCAAAGCTTGCCGAAGAGAAGCTTGTCGTCCCCTCCTCCATCACGGATGTCGGCCTCGTCGAGACGGCGCTGGCGGTGCGCAGCAGAGATGCCAAAGTCACGGTCAAAAATGCCGATGATCTGCGTGCTGCATTTCTGGCGGCGGATGCGATCTTCGTGCCTGACGTCAAGGCGTCGACGGCGGGCATTCATATCGCAAAAGTGCTTGCGCAGCTCGACATTGCCGCCGAAGTCGCAGCCCGATTGAAGATCTATCCGAATGGCGCGACCGCCATGCGCGAGCTTGCCGCTTCCAGCGCCGAGCGTCCGATCGGCTGCACGCAATCGACCGAGATCATCGCGACCAAAGGTGTAGAGCTATCGGGCTCACTGCCGAAGGGCTGCGAGCTCGCGACGATGTACACGGCCGGCGTGACCACCGGCGCCGCGCATGCTGGCGAAGCGCAAACGCTGATCAGATTGCTCACCAGCCCCGAGGCTCGCGAACAGCGCGCCCGCGCCGGCTTCCTATGATTTGTGGAGCTGGGTGAGCCCGGTCGGCGGCCCATCGACCGCAGTCCAGCCGCCGTCGACGAACAGCGTGGTGCCGCTGACATAGCTTGCCGCATCGGACGCGAGATAGGCGACGGCGGTCGCGACCTCGTCCGCACTGCTCCAGCGATTGAACACGGTGTGGCCCGCATAGAGATTGTAAATGTCCGGCCGCTGCTTGAACGGCGCCGTCAACGCGGTTTCGACGATGCTCGGCGCGATCGCATTGACGCGCACGCCGGAATGGCCGACTTCCGACGCAAAGCCCTTCACCAACAGGCCGATCGCCGCCTTGGTCGAGCCATAGACCGCAAGTCCCGGCTCGATCGTCACCGCACGCATGGATGAGCAGGCGATCAGGCTGCCGACCTTCTGCTCGACCATCATGCGGCCGAAGGCCTGGAAGAACCACAGCGTGCCCTTGATGTTGAGATTGATGACCCGATCGAGGTCTTCCTCGGTGTAGTCGAGGATGGTCTTGCGGATGTTGAGGCCCGGCGTCGTCACCGCGATGTCGATCGTCGGAAATTTTGCGCGCGCCGTTCGCGCAAGCGCGGCGACACCGGTGCGGCTCGCGGCGTCGCAAACCGCGGCTGACGCCGATCCACCGCTTGTCAGGATGCCCGAGGCCGTCGCCTCCGCTCCTTCAACGTCCCGGTCCGCGCAAAGCACAACAGCGCCGAGCGAAGCCAAGGCTTCCGCCGACGATTTTCCGATGCCGGAGGCCGCCCCCAACACCACGGCGCTTTTTCCGGAAAGATCGAACAGTTTTCGGTAGTCGGTCATTCCAAAGCTCCTCCGCACAATTTTTATTCAATCGGCTTGCCTCGTTCGGCGACTTCATATATTAATATATTAGCTTGGGGGAGCAAGCATGGGCGGGCGCGTCCGCAAGAAAATCGTGGCTTCAGCGCCACCTGTCGTCGTCCGCCGCAATGGCCGTCCGCGCACGGCAACGGCTGCGTCGCGCATTTATGCCGATCTCCGCGCCGAACTGGTGTCGCTTGCGCGCCGCCCAGGCGAGCCGATCTCGGAAGGCGATATCGCTTCATCCTATGGCGTCAGCCGTACGCCGGTGCGTGAGGCTATCCTGAAGTTGTCCGACGAGGGTCTGGTTGAGATATTCCCGCAGTCGGGCATCAATGTCTCGCGCATCCCGATTGCGGCGCTCCCAGAGGCGATCGTCATTCGCAGAGCGCTGGAAGAAACCACCGTACGGCTGACGGCGGGGCTGGCAACTCCCAGTCAAATCCTGGCGCTGCACTCCATTCTCGAGCGGCAGCGCGAGGCCGATGCCGCCCGCGACCGCGATGCCTTCCATCAGGCCGACGAGCTATTTCACGCCACCATAGCCGAGATCGCGAAATATCCGGGCATCTGGCGGCTGATCCTGCAAGTGAAGGTTCATGTCGACCGCTTCCGCCAGCTCACCTTGCCACAGCGCGGCCGGATGGGGACGGTGATCGCCGAGCATGAGCGCATTCTGTCGGCGATCGAAGCGCATGATGCGGAAGAAGCCGCGATCGCGATGACGAAACACATCGAGCGGCTGCTCGGCGATATCGCCGGAATCAAGAATCTCAACCCGGAGTTTTTCGACGACGGCAACTGACCTATCCGCCGGCGGGGCCATCGCCGGCGGCGCGAGACACGAAAATGACGACACACAGGGAGGTTAGCATGAAGCGACGTGATTTTCTGAAATTGAGCGCAGGATTCGGCGCAACAGGACTTGGTGCGGCGGCAGCGCTGCCCCCGTTCTCGGCAGCGCGAGCGGAGTCGAAGACGGTGTTCAAGGCCGCGGACGTGCAGCCGGCCGGCTATCCGACCGTGGCAGCGACCGAAAGCCTCGGCAAGAAGCTCGCGGCGGCAACGAGCGGGCGCCTCTCGGTCCAGGTGTATCCTTCCGCCCAGCTCGGCGCGGAAAAGGAGACCATCGAGCAGACCCAGATCGGCGCGATCCAGATGCTGCGCGTCTCGGCCGGCGCCCTGGGTCCGATCGTCGACGACGTCAACGTCGTCAACATGCCCTTCCTGTTCAAGAACGTCGACCATGCGCACAAGATGATGGACGGACAGATCGGTCAGGACCTGCTCGACAAGATCACGGCGAATGCCAATGCCAAGCTTGTCGCGCTGTGCTGGATGGATTCCGGTGCCCGCAGCATCTACAACAGCAAGCATCCGATCAAAGGCATCGACAATCTCAAGGGCCTGAAGGTCCGCGTCATCGGCAATCCGATCTTCATCGACATGATGAACGCCCTCGGCGGCAACGGCATCGCGATGGGCTACGACCAGGTGTTCGGCGCGCTGCAAACCGGCGTGATCGACGGCGCCGAGAACAACCCGCCGAGCTATGTGTTCAGCAATCACTACACCGTGGCGAAATACTACTCGCTCACCGAACACCTCATCATTCCCGAGGTGCTTGCCTTCTCCAAGCGGGCGTGGACGGCACTGTCGGCCGATGACCAGGCCTTGATCAAGAAATTCGCGCGCGAGGCTCAATTGGAGCAGCGCGACCTCTGGAACAAGTATGAGCAGATGGCGATGGACAAGGCCAAGGCCGCCGGCTGCGAGATCGTGGAGATCGCCGACAAGAAGCCGTTCCAGAACGCGGTGAAGCCGGTCTGGGACAAGTACGGTCCGAAATATCAGGACATGATCAAGCGCATCCAGGAAATCGCCTGACTCGCGATCTTCCCACTTGGAGTCTTGAAATGGCCGCGCTGTTTCGCCGAACCATGGACTATCTCTATCTCTCGTGCGTGGTGGTGGGCTGCACCGCTCTGGTGTTGATCTCCGTGATCATCCCCTGGGCGGTGTTCACCCGCTACGTGCTCAACAGCGCGGCATCCTGGCCCGAGCCGCTCGCCATCCTGCTCACCATCGTGCTCACGTTCATCGGTGCGGCGGCGGCGTATCGGTTCAACGTGCACATGAACATTTCCTATTTCGCCGACAAGCTGCCGCCGCTGCCGCGGCGCCTGCTCGACCTGCTGGTTCAGCTCCTGATGGCTGTCATCGCGCTGTTCATGGTCATCTGGGGCGAGAGCCTGGTCGAAGTGACCTGGTACGACACCATCGCCGAATTCCCGTTTCTCTCCGTGGGCGTAACCTATCTGCCGATTCCGGTCGGCGGGTTCTGCCTTCTGCTCTTCATCATCGAGCGCATCTTTCTCGGCGCCCCGCCGGACCCGATCGCGCACTCCGACGCCACCTCCTTCGAATAAGCAGGTCAGCACAATGGAAATCTTCATCCTGCTCGGAACGATGGTGGCTTGCTTTTTGATCGGCATGCCGATCGCCTATTCGCTGGCGATGGCGGCGATCGCCGGCGCGTTCTCGATCGGCATTCCGCTCGAAGCCTTGATGCTGAAAATCTCCGACGGCGTCAGCAAGGTCGCGATGCTGACTATCCCCTTCTTCGTGCTGGCCGGCGCCATCATGGCCGAAGGCGGCATGGCGCGGCGGCTCGTCGCCTTCGCCGACGTGCTGGTCGGCTTCACCCGCGTGCGCGGCGGCCTCTCCGTGGTCAACGTGCTGGCGACGACATTTCTCAGCGGCATCTCCGGCTCGGCGGTCGCCGACACCTCGGCGATCGGATCGGTGATGATCCCGCAGATGGAGAAGACCGGCTATCCCCGCGTGTTCGCCACCAACCTCACCATCACCTCCTCCGTACAGGCCCTTCTCGTCCCGCCGAGCCATAATGCTGTGCTGTATTCGCTCGCTACCGGCGGCACGATCTCGATCTCCGCGCTGTTCATGGCCGGCGTCTTTCCGGGACTCCTGCTCGGCTTCTCCTTGATCGTCCTCTGTCTCGTAATCGCCTATCGCGAAGGCCATCCGCGCGGACAGACCGTGGCGGCCAAGGACGCATTCAAGATCATCGTCGACGCGGCCTGGGGATTGATCACGCTGGTCATCATCCTCGGCGGCATCCTGGGCGGCATCTTCACCGCGATCGAAGCCGGCGCGGTCGCCTGCATCTGGGCGTTCTTCGTCACCATGTTCATCTACCGCGACTATCGCTGGCGCGACTTGCCGGCGCTGCTGCACCGGACGTTGCGCACGGTCGCGATGGTGATGACCCTGATCGCCTGCGCCTCCGCCGTCGGCTACATCATGGCGCTGACGCAGATGCCGGCCAAGATGACGGCGTTCTTCCTGTCGATCTCCTCGAACAAATACGTCATCCTGTTCCTGATCAATATCCTCCTGCTGTTCCTTGGCACGCTGGTCGATATGGCGCCGTCGATTTTGATCGCAACGCCGATCCTGCTTCCGGTGATGGCGAATTTCGGCGTCAATCCGGTGCATTTCGGCATGATCATGCTGCTGAATCTCGGCATCGGGCTGTGCCATCCGCCGGTCGGCTCGATCCTGTTCGTCGGTTGCGCGGTGGGTAAGGTTTCGATCGAGCAGGTGATGCGCAGGATCTGGCCGTTCTATGCGGTAATGTTCACCGTGCTGATGTTCGTCACTTATGTCCCTGCAATATCGCTGTGGCTGCCGAGGCACATTCTGCATTAAAAGGCGCGATGCCGATCGTCATCACGCCTTAGACGCGGTCGTTTGCGCAGCATCTCTCGGGCTCGCCCGAGGGCCTGCCATTCGCAAACCGGTGCCCACTTTTCCGGGTCATGCGCTAGGGTACGCGCGTAATGTTCCCCGGAAGGCCTTTCCATGAAAATCGTCGACCTCAGCCGCGAGCTCTATCACCGTGCCCCCAGCTATCCCGGACATCCGCCGATCATGCACGGCGTATGGCAAAATCACGCCGACGCGCTTACAGCATCGGGCAATGTCTGGGGATTGGCGTCGATGTTCCTCTCGATGCCCGATCACGGTGGCACTCATATCGACGCACCGCGGCATTTCGGCCCGCAAGGCATTCCGATCGACAAGTATCCGCTCGAAAAATGCATCGTGCCGGGGATCTGCCTTGATCTCAGGCACATCAAACCGAAGACGGAAATCACGCCCGTCGATCTCGAAGCGGCGGCGAAGAAAGCCGGCGTCGGTGTACCGAAAGGCGGCACCGTGCTGCTCTGCACCGGCCATCACGCGCGCACCTTCCCGAGCAAGGCCTATTCGACTGACAATCCCGGCGTGAACGTCGCATCTACCGAATGGCTAGCCAAACAGGGCATCGTGCATTTCGGTATCGATTCGATGCGGCCCGGCACCGATAGCGACGAGAACCTCCTCGTCCACAAGGCCTGCCTTGATCTCGACATCACCCATATCGAGAGCCTGTGCAATCTGGAAGCCCTGCTCAGACAGGGCCAATTCACCTTCATCGGCTTGCCCATGAAGTGGCGAGAAGGTACGGCTTCTCCCATCCGCGCGGTGGCCGTGTTCGGCCTTTGAGACACGGGACAGATCGGGAGAGACGTCATGCGTGAGAAAACACCGCTCCAGTCACGCCGCGAGTTCTTGCGGACGACCGGCGCCACCGTCATTGCAGCCTCGAGCCTGGCCTTAAGGCCGGCGCGTGCCGCCGGCTATCCCGAACGCCCCGTCAGGATCATCGTTCCCTTCGCCCCGGGCGGTCCGACCGACATCATGGCGCGCATTGTCGCGAGCCGCCTCGGCGAGGCCATCAACGGCACCGTGATCGTCGACAACCGGCCCGGCGCCGGCGGCAATATCGGCATTGGCCTAGCCGCACATGCCGAAGGCGACGGCTATACGCTGCTCATCACCTCCAGCGCATATGTCGTCAATCCCGGGCTCTACGCCAAAATTCCCTATGATCCCTACAAGGATTTTGCGCCGATTGCCGAGCTCGGCACCTCACCCAATGTGATCCTGGTCGATCCCAAGCTTGGCATCAATTCGATTGCCGACCTCGTCGCACGCGCCAAGGCGAACCCGAACGAATTGAACTATGCGAGCCCCGGCATTGGCACCACACCGCATCTGTCCGCCGAGCTCTTCAAGATCATGGCCGGCGTCAATCTGACCCATGTGCCGTTCCCCGGCGCGGGCCCGGCGATCCAGGCCATTCTCGCCGGCACGACCCAGATTGCCTTTGCCGCACTGCCACCGGCACATCCGCATATCGCATCCGGCGCGCTGAAGGCGCTTGCCGTCACCGGCGAGCATCGCTGGTTCGATCTGCCTGACGTACCGACCATGGTCGAGTTAGGCTACAAGGACTTCATCTCCGATACCTTCCAGGGATTTCTTGCGCCGGTGAAGACGCCGCCCGAGATCGTCGCCCAGCTCGCCGCGAAATCGGTCGAAGTCCTCAAGGTCGAGAAGACCGCGGAGCAATTACGTAATGACGGTTTTGAGGTCATCGCCAACGGACCCGACGGCATGAAGAAGCGCATCGACAGCGAAGTGCCGAAATGGCGTGACGTTATCACCAAGGCCGGCATCAAGCCCGTGTGATCGAATAATTACGCCACGCGTAACACGACTGCCTTGCTGCTGCCCCACCGCCTGTCCTACCCTGTGCGAAAGAAAACAAAAGCCAGGGAGGCCGCAACATGACGACACGCCGCGATTTCCTTAAAACAGGCGTCGGCGCTGCAGCCGGCATTGCGTTTTGCAGTTGCGGCCTCCTGGCTGGTGCCCGCGCCCAGCAGCCGACACGGCAAAAACTTCCCGTCACCGTGGGCGGCAAGCGGGTCAAG
>Ga0134126_10002995_pt1 | contig 21223 bp, 17 predicted proteins | sample KB31752_FD_96881 | JGI IMG/M metagenome (GOLD analysis project Ga0134126, IMG submission 96881) | Terrestrial soil microbial communities with excess Nitrogen fertilizer from Kellogg Biological Station, Michigan, USA - KB3-175-2 | ecosystem: Environmental > Terrestrial > Soil > Unclassified ... | reverse complement strand
TATTTAGTGCCCCCCGTCGTTGGTTGGCTGCGGGCGCTGAAGGAACTAGCGGTCGGGAGCGAGTACGTTTTTCCGCAGCGGCGCCGCGACCATCGACAGCGCCAACCCCACGTTGGTTTAGACACGCTGAATGTTGCGCTTGAGCGAGTCGAGCACAACCTTACGCCGTTCACCTTGCATGACCTACGGCGTACCGCGCGCACCCATCTTGCTGCGCTAGGGGTTCGGCGCGAAGTGGCGGAGCGCTGCTTGGGTCACAAGATCGGCGGCGTGGAAGGAACGTATAACCGCCACGACTACTTTGACGAGCGACGCGAAGCCCTGACGCAGTGGACCAGTCTGTTGCTTGACGCGGAACGCGGTGAGCGGAAAGTGATGCCTATTCGCCATCGCTCGGCGGCTTGAGGTAATTTCCGCCCATGGACAGCAAGCGATTCAGCCGACCGATCACTGTTACGGACCATGCCCGCCGTCGTATGGGGCAACGCGACGTTAGTGAGGCACTGCTGCTCGATCTGATTGAAACCGGCACCGTCCGCAACAAGGACGACATCCGGTTGTGGATCGCCAAGCGCTACCCGGATCGGAATGACAACCTGTTGTGCATTGCCGTGGTGCTGGAAACGACTCTGGTTGTGAAGACCGTAATGCATCACTTCACTTGGGAAGCTCAGCCATGAAAACGACCTACTACCCCCAGGACGATATTCTGGAGATTCATTTCAGCGACAAGCCCGTCGCTCGCGAAGTCTCCCAGGACTGGAATGTCAATCTCAGCTATGCCGAGGACGGCTCCCTTGTGGAAGTCGTGATTCTCGACGCGGTGAAGGCTGGGCTCATTCCGTTTGAAAGCGGTGAAGGGCGGCGCAGCGCTGCTTGACCTGCGTTGTAAGGTCCTTATGCCATGAAGGGTGGTAAACAGCCGATCACCGAAGCTGAAGCCATTCGAATGCTGGATGCATACATGAATCCGGCGCGGATGCTCATGTTAACAAGTGGCGGCAGGGCGGCTGGGCCGCTCGACCCCAACGAGGCGTTGACCAGACTACGAAACGCGCTGCGCATCGGTCGATGGCAGATCGCACTACGATACTGGCTTGGACGCGGCGAGACGTGCCGCAATCTACCTTTGGTGGCAAGCGCTCACCGCTGTAACGACTCCGCCGACCGTCGTTCGATCGCGGAACGACATCGCGGCCGATATTGCCAAGGAGTTGATGTCAGTCGGCGAGCCGCATTCCTTCAGGCATTGGGTCGGAACTCTCGACCGGGTCGTACAGAATGTTTGGAGTGCCGGTCCACTGCTAGCTGGGCACGCCAATGCGATCAAGCGAATTACTATCCCTGGATTGTCGTGGCTACGGCAGTTGGCATTGCTCGTGGTCCAGAGTGGTAAGGCCGGCGCATTCCTACCTACATCGGATCTTGCGGAAGTGGCACACGCGCCCCCCGAAGGGCAAAGCCAAAATCGCGGGCGAGCGTTGGCCACATGTTGATAGTAAAGGTCATGACGCACCCCCAGCGCTCCCTGACGAGGCTCTCTCGCCCGGCGTTTCGCGGATATCCTCAAGATCGAGGATCGCCGTATCGAGCAGGTTGTACGCCTTGTTGAGCGCTTCGACGCCCGTGTGATGTGGTAGGCCCTCGTCGGTGTTAGTAGCACTGACGGGGGCCGCTTACTCGTCGTCAGGCGGAAGTCGGTGCGACCACCTCCTTGGCCCACAGGTGGGCCGTCAGTGAGCTGTGGAGCCATGCGCCCGAGCTGCGCCAGGGATGCGACCCAAAGGCCGTCCATTGGCGCAGCGCGTGATATCGTCGGAGCGAGACGTGGTATCGGTGGGGCGGACGCCCTTTCCGCTGAACAGTGACCACGGCGCCGCCGGTGCGGCGATACGCGCGGATAGTCGCGACGGGAATCGTCGGAGAAGGATGGACGCGCATGTCTTGCCACCTCGCGATGAACACGAAAGCCGCTCGCTCGTTTTGGCTCACGCGCGGGCGGGGCTTCGCTGGCGACCCAATTGATGTAGCTACTTGCGTAGCTAGACGGAGAACGCTATGAATTTATTCTTGTTTATCAATCGCTTGTTCGCCAAATAGGCGAGCAGGTGCAGAACATCGAGTAACTGTTCGAACCGCACTCCGCTGTTCGTATGTCCCCGTTTCCAGCGCCGCCACTGTCCCTCTACGTGCACTTCCCCTGGTGTGTGCGCAAGTGCCCTTATTGCGACTTCAATTCCTACACGCTGCATGGTGAGCTTGATGAGCGCCGCTATGTGGAAGCGCTTGAGCGTGACCTGGAGGCGCAGGCCGGGGAGATCACCGCAAGGGAAGTCGTCAGCATCTTTTTCGGCGGTGGAACGCCCAGCCTGTTCTCGCCGGATGCCATTGGCAGGGTGATTGAAGCGGCGCGGCGGCACTTGTCGCTGGCAGCCGATGTTGAAGTCACCATGGAAGCCAACCCGGGGGCTATCGAGCGGGGCAGGTTCGGTGAATATCGAGCCGCGGGACTCACGCGAGTGTCGCTGGGTGCGCAAAGCTTTGACGAGCGGCGGCTCGAGGTGCTCGGCAGGATTCATTCACCCGATGAGACGCGGCGTGCGGCGGCTGAGCTGCACGCGGCGGGACTCGACAATTTCAACCTCGACCTGATGTACGCGCTTCCAGGGCAGGACATCGCGGCTGCCGTGCGCGATGTGGAAGAGGCGATTGCTCTGCAGCCCGCGCACATCTCCCACTATCAGCTGACTATTGAGCAGGGAACTGTGTTTGCGGCGCAACCACCGGCTTTGCCGGAAGACGACGCGGCGGTCGATATGCTGTCCCAGTGCTTGCAGCGCCTCGACGCCGCAGGTTTCGCGCAGTACGAGGTCTCTGCTTATGCGCGTAGCGGCCGCCGGTGCCGTCACAACCTGAACTACTGGACGTTCGGCGACTATCTCGGTGTGGGTGCCGGGGCACATGGCAAGCTCACTACCGCCGCCGGCGCGATCATCCGTACCCAACAAATGCGGGAGCCGAGGCGTTACCTGGCGTCGGTTCCCGCAAAGGTCGCTCGTTCCGAGGTCGCCCGCGAGGAGCTACCGTTCGAGTTCATGCTGAATGCATTGCGCCTGGTGGAAGGATTCGATGTTTCGCTCTTTCAGGCGCGTACGGGTCTTGATTGGCAGGACATTGCCGCCCGGGTGGACGAGCTGATCGGTCGAGGGCTCCTGCTGAGGCAGGAAGCCCGACTTAAGCCCAGCCCTCGCGGCCTGCAGTTTCTCAATGACCTGCTGCTCAGTTTCGTATCTGTTCAGCGTCGCCAAAGCGCGAAAATGATCGGCGATTTAGGATTGTCAACGGCGTCCTGATCCGGGTTGACGGGGCGCTCCCCGCCTTTATTCACAGCCCTCGGGTCGTACATTGGAGAATGAGCGTATTACGTGCCAAACCGACCAAGTTGCTCAATAAGATGGTCCTAAGTCATTGAGAGATAAGGTCGAAAATGGCTGGTCATTTTTTGACCAAGGTAACAAATATGCAATCTAGCCGCGAAATGGGACCTGCGGCGGACGCGCCATCCACAGAGTTATCCACAGCTTCTGTGGATAAGGAAACGCCAAAGCCCAGCCTTCCAGCCACCCGGCTTCGGCTTAAGCGGGGCACTGGCTGAAAACTCTTTCGGCAGCGCTTGAGGCCGGACCGAACTGCCGCTAAACTCGCGCGCCCTTTAAACTGGTAGCGGCCGTCGCAATGATGTGGCGAGTGCCCGCAACCCTCCAAGCTTAATGAGCCACCCATGAAAGCCGCGACTCACCCGGACTACAAAGAGATCACCGTCACTTGCACGTGCGGCAACACCTTCAAGACCGGCTCGACCCTCGGACAGGACCTTCAGGTCGAGGTCTGCTCGAACTGCCATCCGTTCTACACCGGTAAGCAGAAGATGGTCGACACCGCTGGCCGCGTCGACAAGTTCCGCAAGAAGTACGCCGCCGCCGGCAGCAAGGCCTGATCCCCGTTTTGGTGCGACGCCGCCCCGCTTAGCGCGGCGGCGTCTGTTCCTTCCTCGCCAAGCTAGACCCAACACGGCCCGAACGGCCGTACTGCCCGTCGCCTCCCTGCGCGAGGGAGCGCTAGCTTAAAACCCGCTTCATCTTTCCCTCGGCCGGAACCCTACTCGCCGGTAACCGCACTTCTGTTTGATCGTGCGCCTTGATTCGAAGCACGGACCATGTAAACCTCGTGAGCTCGCGCCGCGCGGCAGGCTTGGAGCCATCCCCGACTCGCAACGCCGCGCGTAAGCCGCCGATCCCCATTTGACCTGAAAGTTTTCACCGCATGAGCGACAAAAAATTCGAGCTCGTCGATCGAGCGACCGAGCGTAAAGCGCAGCTGCCCGTCCGCAACGGCACCATCGGCCCTTCGGTCGTCGACATTTCCACGATCCAAAAAGATTTCGGGGCATTTACCTTCGACCCCGGTTTCGGAATGACGGCCTCGACCGAGAGTCGCATCACCTATATCGACGGTGACGCCGGACAATTGCTGTACCGGGGCTTCCCCGTGGAACAGCTCGCCGAGAAGAGCTCCTTCATGGAGTGCGCCTATCTGCTGCTGGCGGGGGAGTTGCCCAGCCGCAAGCAGCTCGATGAGTTCACCAACAATATCCGCCACCACACCATGTTGAATGAGACGCTGCTGCGTTTCTTCAACGGCTTCCACCACAACGCCCATCCGATGGCGATGGTGTCGGCGGTGGTGGCTTCGATGTCCGCGTTCTATCACGACACGATGGACATATATAACCCGCGGCATCGTGAGATTTTCGCCCACCGCATCATCGCGAAAATACCGACGATCGCGGCCGCCGCGCACAAACACGCGATCGGACAGCCGTTCGTGTATCCGCGCAACGATCTCGACTACTGCAGCAATCTGCTCCATATGTTGTTTGCGGTGCCGTGCGAGCCGTATCAGGTCGATCCGATCGCATCACAAGCGCTCGACCTGCTGTTTGTCCTGCACGCCGACCATGAGCAGAATGCCAGCACCTCCACTGTGCGCCTCGCCGGCAGCACTGGTGCGAACCCATACGCCGCGATCTCCGCTGGGGTCTCGGCACTGTGGGGCCCGGCCCATGGCGGCGCCAATGAGGCCGTGCTCGCGATGCTCGAGCAGATCGGCACCGCGGACAACATCCCGAAATACCTCGACATGGCGAAGGACAAGTCGAGCCACTTCCGGCTGATGGGCTTCGGCCACCGCGTGTACAAGAACTTCGACCCGCGCGCGAAGATCATTCGCGAGATGTGCCACAAGATCCTCGCCCGACTCGGCCGGTCGGACAATCCGTTGTTCGAGTTGGCGCTGCGCCTCGAGGAAATCGCGCTGAAGGACGAGTACTTCGTCTCCCGGAAACTGTATCCGAACGTGGACTTTTATTCGGGTGTGATCTACAGCGCGATTGGCATTCCACGCTCGATGTTCACCGTGATGTTCGCGATCGCACGCACCGTCGGTTGGGTGGCGCACTGGCAGGAAATGATCGCCGATCCGCACATGCGGATCGGTCGCCCGCGCCAGCTCTACACCGGCGCGACGCGGCGCGACTACACCGAAATCGGCAAGCGCGGCTAACCGCCGCGCGAGCTTCGAGGCGAGCGACCGCCGATCGCCCTCGCCACGCCGAGTGGCCGCGTTCGGCCGGCAAAAACCACGATTTTTGCCCGGGGCGCGTAGCCGGCCCTCGAACGAAGCTGCATGCCTCTATCCGCTGAAAGCGCCGCAGGCGACTTTCAGCCCATAGACAATAACGCCTCGACCTCGAACGCATTCGCCCGACGCATGGGCCTGCCATCGACGGGGCTCACGGGCGCTTGCCGGATACCGTCGGTCGGGAACACGGTCGCCTCGATCTCGTAGTCGTTCATCTCGAAGCGCACCCCGGGATAGGCGAGGACCCGCTCGGCATTCATTTTCACGCGTCGCTCGGTTACCTCGTACGGCACCCTCTGGTCCATGAGCTTCAGTGCGACGGATTCGGCGCTGTCGGTGAAAAGATGGAGTTGCACATCGGAGTGTTCGGTAGCCGTGCCGCTCAGCACCGGACCTACCAGCCGTGGCTCGAACTCCTGCAGATAGCGCATGGCGCTGAGTGCCGCGCGACGCTGCGCATAAAGCGATTCGTTGTGGGAGTCGCCGCCAAACAGACGTTGGTATTCGACTAGGGCGCTTTCAATTTCGATGTTCTTGGGCAGTACCGCGTTGGTTGCCGAGACTCCCAGCCGTTCCGCCGCTTTCTTCTTCGCTACGAAAAAGTCCCGGATGCCGTGTTCGGCCATGATGCGCGCTGCCTCTTGTGCCAGCGCGCGCCGCAGGTTGTCGCTGCGGCTCGGATGTTTCCTGGTCATCGCACGCTCGTCGCATGGCTATACCTTCAGAAAATGGGCTCACCGCCCGCCTGTCCGTTTGCTCCTCCTTCGGCGCTTTGCGCCATTGCATTGGCGGCCGGGAGATGGTCGGCCATGAATATTTCGGAAATCCCTTCGGGGTTTTCTGCGCTTACCAGCGCGCCGGTCTCCGGCGAGACTCGCAGGGTAACGATACCATCGGGCATCGGACGTTTCTCCTGCGGTACCCCTTTCAACGCCTCGCGCATGAAATGTATCCAGATCGGCAGGGCGGTCTTGGCGCCCTCCTCACTCTCACCGAGCGGCCGTTCCTGGTCGAATCCAACCCAGACGGTGGCCACCAGGTGGGGGGTAAAGCCGTTGAACCAGGTGTCTTTGGATTGGTTTGTCGTGCCGGTCTTGCCTGCGATATCACTGCGGTTCAAAGCCAGAGCCCGCCGGCCGGTGCCGTGTTTGATAACGTCCGCCATCATGTCGGTCATGATGTAGTCATTCTGCGGAGAAATTACGCGCGGTGCCAACTGTTCCGGTGTCAGGGGCCCAGCACCTCCGCGCACGGCGTCTTCCGTCTGCAGAATCTCGTCCGCTGTGCCGGTCTGCGCGACCTGGTGCAGGTCCGCCGGCTGTTCACAGGCAGTGCACGCGATGCGCGGAGAAGCGTGATAGACCACTTCGCCGGAAGCATTTTCGATGCGGTCGACAAAGTAAGGTTGCACTCGGAAGCCACCGTTGGCGAACACGGCGTAGCCGCTGGCGATCTCCAGGGGCGTCACCTGCAGGGTGCCCAGCGCGAGTGTCAGGTTCTGTGGCATCGACTGCTTGTTGAAGCCGAAGCGGGTCGCATAGTCGGAAGCATAAGGCGTGCCCATCTCGCGCAGCAGCCGGATCGTTACCAGGTTGCGCGAGTAGGCCAGTGCCTCGCGCAGCCGGGTGGGCCCGCCAAAGCGTCCGCGGTCGTTCTCCGGCCGCCAGGAGCTCTCGATTCCCTTGCCTTCCAACACAAAGGGCGCATCGAGCAGGGTGCTCGCCGGGGTGAAGCCGTCTTCCAGAGCCGCCGAATAAAGAAATGGCTTGAAGCCCGAACCGGGCAGGCGTTTCGCCTGGGTCACGCGGTTGTATTTGTTGGTGTAGTAATCGAAGCCCCCCACCAGGGCGGCAATGCTGCCGTCATTCGGATCCAACGCGACGAGGGCGCTTTGCGCTTCCGGGATCTGTGCCAGTTGAGCATGGCCGGCGGTGTCTGCCACCACGTAGACCACGTCGCCGCGAGAGACGACTTCGTCGGCGCTCTTCAGCGCCGGGCCGACTGTCTCGTTGCTGGCGGGTTTGCGCGCCCAGGCGAGCCCGTCCCAGTCGATCTGGGCGAAGCCACGCGCCTTGGCGAAAATCCGTACGCTCTTCGGAGCTACCGAAACGACGACGGCAGGCAGAAGATTGCCGACCGACACGTATTCGTCGACCAGCTCTTCGAGTCGCTCTGGTTTGCCATTCGCGGCCAACTCCACGTGGCCCACCGGTCCACGAAAGCCGTGGCGCCGATCGTATTCGATCAGCCCAATGCGCAAGGCGCGATTGGCATCGGCCTGCAGACGGCCGTCGATCGTCGTGTAGATCTTATAACCGGCGCTTTCGGCGTTGGGGCCGAACCGCTGTCGCAGCTCGAGCCGCGCCATCTCCGCGACGTAGGGGGCCTCCACGTCATAGAGGGGCGCGTGCTGGCGCGCCACTACCGGCTCGTGCATCGCGGCTTGGGCGGTTGCATCGTCAATGTATCCCAACGCGCGCATGCGTCCGAGCACGTAACCCCGACGCCCGGCGGCGAGCTGAGGGTTGGCGATCGGGTTGTATTTGGAAGGCGCCTTGGGCAGTCCGGCGATGGTCGCCGCTTCGGCGACGGTAAGCTGGTCGAGGCTTTTGCCGAAGAAAGTCTCGGCTGCCGCCGCCACACCGTAGGCGCGCTGGCCGAAGAAGATGACATTCATGTAGAGCCCGAAGATCTCCTGTTTGGTCAGCTCGTGCTCCATCTCGTAGGTGACGAAAGTCTCCTGCAGCTTCCGACGGTAGGTCTTGTCGAGTGTCAGGAACACATTACGGGCGGCCTGCATGGTGATGGTGCTGGCGCCCTGGGTCTTGTCACCCGAAATCAGGTCGACCGCCACGGCACGCAACACTCCGAGGTAGTCGATGCCGTGGTGTTCGAAAAAGCGGTCGTCTTCGGCGGCCAGAAAGGCATGTTTCAACAGGTCGGGGATCTGGTCGTAATTGACAGGAATACGGCGCTGCTCGCCGATTTGTGCGATCAGTGCGCCATTGCGGGAGTAAACGCGCAATGGCACCTGCATCTCGACGTTGCGCATTGCCTGCGCCGACGGCAAGGACGGCGCCAGGTAGACGTAGCTGCACAGATACGCATACACACCCACAAGTGTGACCAACATCACACTGCCGGCGGCAGCGACCACAATCCGAAACGCATTCCATTTCACAAAATCAACTCTCTTCACCTTGCGCTCCCCACGGGGGCTATGCATAGTAGCCGCCGTTCGAGGGCTCTGGGAGTCACGCCTCTCAGAGCCCGGCAAAAAGCGCCGCAGGCGGCTTTCTGCAATCGAACAAAGGGCAAACTCACCGAAAGGTGGGGACGCAAAGCTTCCGGTCTACGGGACGTATGTGCCTATGACAGCGGGGTTGCCGTTCGAACGTTAACTCACTCCGTCCGCTCACCCAAGCGCACGGGGCGCGAAGTTCGACCGAATCCACGCATTGCACATAAATCCCCCAAGCCCGTCGAGCCAGTGTCCCCAAGATACTTGGACAAGGCGAAGCTCCAATCGTTGAACCCGGTCCCCTCAGCACTGCGGCATCGTGATGCCCTTGGCAGTTCCAGTGCTTGGGAGACCCCTTGTGGCGGCACGGCGCAGATCCGTGAGCGCTCTCACGTTCTATTTAACATTGTGCTGTTATATAGTGTTTCCAGAATTGAGATGGGGCGGTCATTTTCAGGCGTAACGTCCTGAAAAGGAAATAAAAAATGTTCCTCCTGCAGCGAAAGTATCGCCCGCTCCTGGGACTTGACATAACCACGTCGTCGGTGAAATTGATCGAGCTGGCGATGGCTGGGGGTCAGTACCGGGTCGAGGCATATGCGGCCGAGCCCACGCCTCAGAATGCGATCAATGAGAAGGCCATTGTCGATGCGGAAGCTGTCGGCGAGGCCATTCGCCGTGCCGTGAAGCGTGCCGGCGCGAAAACGAGCGAGGTCGCCGTGGCGATCAGCGGCGATGCCGCGATCACCAAGGTCATCCAGATGCCGCGGTCGCTCCGCTCGTCCGATCTCGAGGGGCAGGTGGAGATGCAAGCCGACCAGTACATCCCCTTCCCGATGGACGAAGTGAGTTATGACTTCGAGGTGCTGGGTCCCTCCGAGAAGGACACCGAGACAAACGATGTTCTGCTGGTCGCGACCCGTACCGAAAACGTCGAGCAACGCCAGGCTGCCGTGAAGGCGGCGGGCCTCACCGCCAAGATCGTGGACGTGGAGGCTTTCGCTCTCGAGAACGCCTGCAAGCTCATGACGCACCAGATGCCGGACGGCGGCATCGACCGCACCATCGCGGTCGTGGACTTCGGTGCCAGCAGTACCACCTTCAGCGTGTTGCGCAATCTGAAGGTCGTCTATACACGCGATTTTGCCTTCGGCGGGCAACAGCTCACCGAGGAGATCATGCGCACCTACGGGCTCTCGATGGAGGAAGGCGGGCGGGCCAAGAAAGAAGGCGGGCTGCCGAGCAACTATCAGTCCGAGGTGCTCGATCCGTTCATCGACGATATGACCCAACAGGTGAGCCGTTCGCTGCAGTTCTACCTCGCATCCGGCTCCGGACGCGAACAGCCCGAGAAGATCCTGGTGTGCGGCGGTTGCGCCAACATACCCGGGGTCGCGGATGTTATTTCCAGCCGCGTCGGTATCTCCGCCGAGAAGGGCGACCCTCTCGGCCAGATGAAACTGTCCTCCCGCGCCAAGGCACAGGCAGTGCAGCGTGATGCCACGGCGCTGCTGACGGCGTGCGGGCTCGCACTGCGGAGTTTCGACTGACATGCCACGCATAAACCTACTTCCCTGGCGCGAGGAACAACGCAAGGAGCGCAAGCTCGCGTTCGGCGTCGCCATGGGTGTTGCCCTGGTCGCCGCCGGTGTCACGACATTCGCGGCATACCTTATGTTCAACTCCCTGATTCAGGCCCAGGTTCGTCGCAACGATGAGCTGCGCGCCGAGATCAAGGTGGTGGACAAGCAGATCGAGGAAATCAACAACCTGGAAAGCGCCAAGCAGAAGTTCATCGCCCGCATGCACATCATCGAGCAGCTGCAGCGCTCCCGTCCGGAGATCGTGCACGTGTTCGATGAGATCGTGCGGACGCTGCCCGACGGCGTTTACCTGACTGGCGTCAAACAAACCGCCAGCAAGCTGAAATTCGAGGGCGTCGCGCAGTCGAGCACTCGCGTGTCCTCTTTCATGCGCAACATCGACGCTTCGGACTGGTTGAAGGATCCGGAGCTCGAGGTGGTTCAGACAACCAAGGGCTCCGGTCCCGGCTCGAGCTTCACGCTGACCGCTGCTGAAGTGAGCACCGCCAGCACGGACGACACCAATAGCGGCGACGTCAAGGGCAAGAAAGGCGGCAAGGGTGGCAAGGTCATGGCGAGCAACGGAGGGCAGCAATGAATCTGCTCGAAGAGCTGCAAACGCTCGACCCGCGTGATCCGGGGCGCTGGCCGATCGCGGTCCGCGCAGGCGCGGTGGGTGTTTCTTTCCTGGTGGTCAGCGCGGCGTTGTTCTACTTCCTGGTCTACAGCGATCGCAGTCCCGAGCTGGAGCAACGCCAGAACGAGGAGCAGTCGCTGCGCCAGGAGTTCCACACCAAGCACGCCAAGGCGGTCAATCTCGATCTGTACAAGCAGCAGTTGAAGGACATCGAGCGCTCCTTCGGCGCTTTGCTGCGGCAGTTGCCCGGCAAGACCGAGGTGCCGAACCTGTTGGTGGACATCTCGCAGACGGGTCTGTCCGCCGGTCTCGAGGAGAAGTTGTTCCAGCCGCAGTCGGAAGTGAAGAAGGACTTTTACGCCGAGCTGCCCATCAAGATCCGTCTCACCGGCAGCTATCACCAGTTCGGCCAGTTCGTCAGCGGGATCGCGGCGCTGCCGCGCATCGTGACGCTGCACGACATCGAGATCAAATCGGAGAACAAGGACGCGTACGACCAGCTCATTCTGGAGTTGACCGCGAAGACCTACCGTTATCTCGACGAAGACGAAATCGCCGCCGGCGAAACTGACAAGAAGAAGCCCGCCCATCACGGGTCCTCGTCGGGCTGACCGCCGGCATCACTCGAGAGCTGACATGCAACCTAGGCACAAACTCGTTCGTATCTGCAGCGCTCTGGCTTGCGTTGGCTGGCTGGGCCTGACCGCCTGCTCGAGTGCGGATGACGATCTGGCGCGCTTCATTGACGAGACCAAGAAAGAGCCGGGCGGCAGAGTCGAGCCGCTGCCCGAAGTGAAGCCCTACGAAACGTTTACTTACTCAGCGGCGCAGATGCGCTCGCCCTTCCTGCCCAGCAGCCCGGGCTCTGGCGCCGGCAGCGCGGGCCTGCGCCCCGACTCCAAGCGTAATCGCGAGTTCCTCGAGCAGTTCTCGCTCGACACTTTGAAGATGGTCGGGACCTTGAAGTTGACTGGCCGCTTCTACGCGCTGGTGCGAACCAAGGACGGCCTCGTGCATCGCGTGTCGGTCGGCAATTACCTCGGGCAGGCCGACGGCAAGATCACCGATATCACGCCTACGAAAATCAGTTTGGTTGAAATCGTTCCCGACGGTCTCGGCGGGTACATGGAGCGGCCCGCCGGGCTCGCTCTGAACGAGTAGCTTAGGTTTCAGGGAGTTCTCGAAAAATGCGCTTTCATCGCCGACCAATCTTCCGGATCCTGAGCACCTGCGCGTCGCTCATGACTCTGGGTGTACTCGGAACGCTCCCGAGCCAGCTGGCGCACGCCGCCGACCCACCCAAGCTCGAATCCGTCGAGGTGACGCCGCTTGCCGCCCAACAGCTACAGGTGACCATGCACCTGTCGGCTCCGGCGCCGCAGCCGCTGTCGTTCACCATCGACAATCCGGCCCGTATTTCCTTCGATCTGCCCAACACCGAGCTGGCCCTGCCGTCGCGGCGCATCGACGTGCACACTTCCGGGCTCGACTCGATTCTCGCGGCTGAAGCGAAGGATCGTGCCCGGCTGGTAATGAACCTCGACAAGCTCGTTCCTTATGACACGCGCGTCGATGGCAACAACATCGTGGTCACACTGGGCGCGCAGAATCCTGGCGGTGCGACGGTGGCTGCAAGCTCGGGCGGCACTTCTGGAGCGCCGGCCCGCCTTGGCGCCAGTGCTGCCAACAGCGGTGTGCGTGAGCTGCGGAGCATCGACTTTCGCCGTGGCGCCGATGGCGCCGGCCGCGTGATCGTCAAGCTCTCCGATCCGCATACCCATATCAACCTGCACCAGGTTGGTAGTCAGATCGTTGTCGACTTCACGGACGCGGATCTGCCTGCTCCGCTGATGCGACGCTACGACGCCACTGATTTCGGCACGCCGGTGACCGGCTTTGACGTTACCCGTGTCGGCAACGGCGCGCGGATCGCTATCAACGCCAGCGGCGACTATGAGCAGCTCGCGTACCAGTCCGATGACCAGTACGTCATCGAAGTGCAGCCGAAGCGCAAGGCGATTACGGCGCAGGAAGAGAAACCTGTGTACACGGGCGAGCGCCTGACGCTCAACTTCCAGGAAATCGAGACTCGCGCGGTCCTGCAGCTGCTGGCTGATGCGAGCGGGCAGAACATCGTGGTCAGCGACTCGGTCAACGGCAACGTAACGCTTCGCTTGCAGAACGTGCCGTGGGATCAGGCACTCGATATCGTCCTGCGCACCAAGGGCCTCGACAAACGCCGCCAGGACAACGTCATCATCGTCGCTCCGCAGGATGAGCTCGCGGCCCGCGAGAAGGCCGATCTTGCTGCGAGAAAGGACCTGCAGGAGCTTGCTCCGCTGCGCTCCGAGTACGTGCAGGTGAACTACGCCAAGGCCGCGGAAATCGCCGCCCTCATCAAGACGCAGAACGGTTCGCTACTGTCCGCTCGCGGCTCGGTCGCCGTGGATGAGCGCACCAACACGCTGCTCTTGCAGGATACGGGCGATCGGCTCAACGACATTCGACGTTTGGTCGCGACTCTGGACATTCCCGTGCGCCAGGTCCTGATCGAATCCCGTATCGTGGTAGTGAACGATGACTTCGAGCGCGACCTCGGCGCCCGCGTTGGTTTGACGACGGTCAATGCCAACGGTAACGGCATCATCACCACCTCCGGTACCGCCCAGTCGACCGATCTGATCACCAGCACCGCCTCGACGAATGCCGCGACCAAAGGAAGTCCTTATCCGGTGAGCTACCCCTCCGGTCTAACCGGCGCCCCGCAGCGTTATAACGTCAACCTGCCCGTCACGAGCCCGGCAGGCAGCTTCGCGCTTGGTATTCTCGGCTCCAACTATCTGGTCGATCTGGAGCTGTCCGCCGCCCAGGCCGAGACCCGCGCCGCCGTCGTTTCTTCGCCGCGCGTCATTACGGCCAATCAGAAGGAGGCGACCGTCGAGCAGGGTGTGGAAATTCCGTACCAGCAGTCGGCCTCGAGCGGCGCGACCACCATCGCTTTCAAGAAAGCCGTGTTGTCTTTGAAGGTGACGCCGCAGATCACTCCGGATAACCGCGTCATTCTCGACCTCGACGTCAAGCAGGACAGCATCGGCAGCAATGTCGTCCAGTCCGGAGGCGTGAACGTCCCAGCGATCAACACGCAGGAAATCACGACTCAGGTTCTCGTCAACGACGGACAGACCGTCGTCCTTGGCGGCATCCTCAAGACGACTTCCAGCGATATAAGCAACAAGGTGCCGTACCTCGGTGACATTCCGGTGCTCGGCAACCTCTTCAAGAACACGACCAAGAAAGATGACAAGGATGAGCTGCTGATTTTCGTAACGCCCAAGATCGTTCGCGAAGGGCTCAATGTGTATTGATGCGACGCGACCGCACCAACACCTCAGGCAGGATTTTCGGGTAACAGGAACATGCGTACACTTGCTTCGTTGATTGTTTTATTCGTACTCACGCTCAGCCTTGCCGGCTGCGGTGGTGACAGCGGTTGCGGTAGCCTCAGCGGCGGTGGCGGCGGTACTACCCCCACCGGCACGGGCAACTGCTCCTCTAGTTCAACGACGCCGCCGCCGGCTAGCAACGTCGCCTCGCTTGCCGTTTCCAGCAGCGCCGCGTCTGTTCCGACCGACGGCAGCGCCACCGCCACAATCACGGTGCTCGCCAAGGACGCAAACAACAATGCGATGAGCGGCGTGGCCGTGACGTTGTCAGCGACTAGCGGCACGCTCTCCGGCGCCGCCGCCTCCACGGGTTCCAATGGTACCGTTACGGCGACCCTATCTGGGCAGGGACTCAGCGCCGGTACGACAATCACGGTCACAGCGACTTCCGGTACCGTGACTGGCAAGACGACCGTGGCCGTCGTAGCGAAGCAGCAGACGATTACCCTGCTCACCAGCTCTCCACAAATGCCCTCTGCCAACACGAAGTCCGTGACCATTACGGCAATTGTGCAGGGATCTAACAACGAGCTGCTCTCGGGAGTGCCGGTCACTTTTCAGGCGAGCTCCGGCGCGATTGTAGCCGCGCAGACAGCTGCCGGTGCCACGGGTCAGGTACCTGCGGGCACCACAGACGCGAACGGCACGGCACAGGCGACGCTCACGACGCCTGGCGATCCTACGAATCGCTTTATTACCGTGACCGCGAATGCAGGTTCCACTAGCGCTACAGTCCAGGTGAGCGTGTATGGAACGGCACTCTCGATCAGCGGGCCCACGAGCCTCGTACAGAGCGCCCAGGGGAGCTACAGCGTTTCGTTGACGGATTCTGGTGGTAACGCTATTGCTTCCCAGACCGTGACATTGACCTCTGCAAACAACAATACGCTGACCCCGGCAACCGTCACGACCAGTGCCGCGGGATTGGCGCAGTTCACTTTAACTGCCGTTAACAGTGGCGACGATACGGTAACGGCTACCTGGCAGGGCCAGAGCTCGACGCAGCCGGTGTCAGTGAGCAACCAGAACTTCTCCATTACAGCGCCTGTCAACAGCACGCCTACCACGCCCACCAACGTCGTGGTGGGGCAGTCCACGCCTGTAACGATTTCATGGGCCGCTTCCGGCGCCCCAGTTTCCAGTGGCACGGTGGCCCTCACCACCAGCCGCGGCACTTTGAGTGCGGCCTCCGTTGCAGTGAGTAACGGCGCGCTCAGTACCCCTGTGACGATTTCGTCGACGACCGCAGGTCCGGCGATCATCTCGGCGACGGCGATCGACGGTAGTGGTAAGACCGTGGCGACCGCGCAGGTGGTGATCTATTTCATTGCGACCGTTCCGAACTCGGTATCGGTGCAGGCCAGCCCCTCCGCTGTAGCCATCAAGGGTCAGAGCACCCTTACCGCGACTGTGATCGATGCGGCGAATAATCCTGTGCAGGGCGCCACAGTCGATTTCACGCTGACCGACTCGACCGGCGGGTCTCTGTCGGCACCCACTGCCGTGACCAATGCGCAGGGCGTGGCCTCGATTATCTATACAGCCAGCACGGGCTCCAGCGCGCCGAACGGCGTGGTGGTGACGGCGCAGGTTCAGGGTACGAGCATTTCGAGTACGACGACTCTGACCGTAGGCGGCCAGACTGTGCATCTGTCTTTTGGCACGGGGAATCTGATCAGCCCGTACAGTACTACTCAATACTCGATGCCCTACACAGTGCAGGCCGCGGACGCGGCGAACAACGGCGTCAGCAACGTCACCGTGACATTCTCCTTGCAAGCGGTTGCGTACGCGCCGGGGAAAATGCTGTGGAATGCCACCGATAAGCTGTACGAGGCTGATTACACCACGGGCGGCTTTTGTACTCCGACTACGGTTAACGAGTACAACGGCGTGATCAATCCGAGTCCGCCACCAACGGGAGTCACCCCGGTGGCGACGCAAATCCCGGGCGCTGTCGCCACCACTGATGTCGGCTCCGCGACTACGGGAACGGGCGGATCGGCGACGGTGAATTTGATTTACCCAAAGGATCACGCCTACTGGGTCGCGGTAGCACTGACGGCGACTGCCACGGTTGCAGGCACTCAAAACAGCGCCACGGCCACCTTTGTACTCCCGGGCCTGGCAGCGGATTACGGCACGCAGGGCACCTCGCCTCCCGGAGCTGTCAGTCCATATGGTATCTCGGCGACTTGCTACTAGGGACTGCAGTAGCCTGATGTGTTAGCGGTCGGCTGGCAGTAGCATCTGCCAGCCGACTTGCGCGAGGACTCTCCTCGCGCCTCACCCGCGAATTGCTATTCTTCCGAGCACCTATGCTCGGCAAGACCAACGTATTCCTCATCGGCCCGATGGGCTCCGGCAAAACGGCCGTGGGCCGCTATTTGTCGCGTCTCCTCGACCTGACGTTCTACGACAGCGATACCGAGATCGAGCGGCGCACAGGGGTCGATATCCCGCTCATATTCGAGAAGGAAGGCGAGGCGGGTTTCCGGCAGCGGGAAAAGGATGCGATCGAGGTGCTCACCGCGATGGATCACATCGTGCTGGCTACGGGCGGTGGCGCGGTGCTGCTGCAGGAGAACCGCCACTGTCTCTCCGAACGGGGCAGCGTGATTTACCTCGAGACCTCGGTGGGGCAGCAGGTGGAGCGCGTCAAGCAGGGCCGGACCACCCGGCCACTGCTCACCAATGTCGATGCCACAGCCAAACTCTCGCAACTCATGGCTGAAAGAGTCCCGCTATATCGCGAAATTGCCGATGTAGTTGTCCCGACCGACAACCGCAAGGTCCGCACGGTGGCGGAGGACATCCTCCGGGAGCTCGATGCGGCCAAGGGCTCGATCATCCCGGCACGTTCGTAATGGCGGCCACGTATACTGCCGCGCGCAAGTGGCAGATCGTATCGCGCAGGCAACGTGGACACACTAAAGGTCGAGCTAGGTAGTCGCAGTTACCCGATTTTCATTGGGGATGACCTTCTCGGTCGGCCGGATCTTTGGGGCCAGCACGTGCCCGCGCGCGACATTCTGGTGGTCAGCAACGCCACTGTCGCTCCGCTCTACCTCGATCGGCTGTCTGCCGGATTGCGACCGCGGCGTGTCGTCGAGGTCGTGCTGCCTGACGGTGAAGCCCACAAGACACTGGCGAATGTCGCACGCATTCTTGATGTGCTGGTGGCGAACCGCTTTGCTCGTGACGGCACTGTCGTCGCGCTGGGCGGCGGTGTCGTTGGCGATATGGCTGGATTTGCCGCCGCCTGTTACCAACGCGGTGTTTCCTACGTGCAGGTGCCCACTACCCTGCTCTCGCAGGTGGATTCTTCTGTGGGCGGCAAGACCGGCGTCAATCATCCGGGGGGCAAGAACCTGATCGGCGCCTTCCATCAGCCGATCGTCGTGCTGGCTGACACTCGCACTCTGACGACCCTACCCGCCCGCGAGTTGCGAGCGGGTCTGGCTGAAGTCATCAAGTACGGGCTCATCTGTGATGCGGCGTTCTTTGCCTGGCTCGAGGCTCACATGGATGAGCTTCTAGCCGGCGATCCTGCAGCCCTCGCCTATGTCATCCAGCGCTCCTGCTCGATCAAGGCGGAAATCGTTGGGCGCGATGAGCGCGAGCAGGGCGACCGCGCGCTGCTGAACCTCGGCCATACGTTCGGGCACGCAATCGAGTCGGCAACGGGCTATACGCAGTTTTTGCACGGCGAGGGGGTTGGTGCCGGACTTCTGATCGCTGCCTCCATGTCACGCGAGTGCGGTCTTCTCAGCGCAGATGACGTTACACGTGTTCGAAACCTCGTGGCACGCACGGGTCTGCCCACCCATATCGACACCGTCTCGCCGCAGGCGGCGCTCGAGCACATGAGGATCGACAAGAAGGTGCAGCGTGGCCGCATCCGATTGATTTTGATGCGGAAAATCGGCGATTCCTTCATCACCGCCGACTATTCCGAAGCGGCTCTCGAGCGAACCTTGCGCGAATACTTCGGGCCACCGGCGTGATTGAGGGCGTCTCCGCCAGCGAAGCGCTTGCGCCATACGCCGCCCATGACGAGCACTCGCGCGGTCGCCGCCATCCGGAGCCGAAACCGGAATTCCGCAGCGAGTTCCAACGCGACCGCGACCGCATCATCCATTCGAATGCCTTCCGGCGTCTGGTTTACAAAACGCAGGTCTTCGTCAATCACGAAGGCGACTTGTATCGCACCCGGATAACCCATTCGATCGAAGTTGCCCAGATCGCCCAGTCCGTGGCGCGCGCTCTGCGGCTGAACGAGTCGCTCGCGCAAGCCATCAGCCTTGCGCACGATCTCGGCCATACTCCATTCGGTCACGCCGGCCAGGATGCGTTGAATGAGTGTATGCGCCCCTATGGAGGGTTCGAGCACAACATCCAATCCTTGCGCGTGGTGGATGAGCTGGAAGAGCGCTATGCGGAGTTCCGTGGTCTCAACCTGACCTTCGAGTGCCGTGAAGGCATCCTCAAACATTGTTCGGTACGTAACGCCCGCGAGCTGGGCGAGCTCGGTGAGCGTTTCCTCCACCGGCGCCAGCCCGGCCTCGAAGCTCAGATCGCCAACCTGTCCGACGAGATTGCCTACAACAATCACGACGTCGACGACGGCATTCGTGCCCAGCTCGTCGATCTCAAGGATCTGCGCGAAGTACGCCTGTTCCGGCGTCAATATGACATTGTCGCTGCCCAGTACCCCGACCTGGGCGAGCGCCGGCTGGTCCACGAGATCATTCGCCGGATGATCAATTTCATTGTCGTCGACCTCATCCGCACTACCCAGGCGCGCCTCGATGAGGTTCGTCCGCGCTCCATCGATGAAGTGCGCGCTCACTCCAAGCCGCTCGTCGGCTTCAGTGACGCTGCTCGCGAGGAGCACACGGAGCTGATGGAGTTCCTGCGCGACAACCTCTACAAACACTACAAAGTGCTGCGCATGAATTCGAAAGCGCGCCGTGTGCTCAAGGCGCTGTTCGGCGCGCTCCTGGAGGACGTGAGTTTGATGCCTCCCGAATATCGGGATCAGGCACTGCAACTCGAAGCGGTGCAAGGCCCTGCCGGCCGTGCCCGCGTGGTCGCGGATTACATCGCAGGCATGACGGATCGCTACGCGATTCTGGAGCACCGCCGCTTGTTCGATGCCACCGAGCGCAGCTAGGAGCTGCCTCAGGCAGGCTCCTGCGACCTGGTCAGCTCATCCCGCAACGCCTTGCGCAGGATCTTCCCGACGTTCGTCTTCGGCAGCTCCTGCCGGAAGTAAACATGTTTGGGCGTTTTGTAGCCCGCCAGGGATTTGCGGCAGAACTCAATGATTTCGCGTTCGGTGAGCGAAGGATCCTTGCGGACGACGAACAGGACGACCACTTCACCGGAGTGCTCGTCAGGTTGGGCGACGGCGGCGACTTCGAGGATGCCGGGGTGGGTGACGGCGACCGCTTCGACCTCGTTGGGATATACGTTGAAGCCGGAGACCAGGATCATGTCCTTCTTGCGGTCTTCGATGTACACGAAGCCGGCCTCGTCCAGGCGGCCGATATCGCCGGTGCGCAGCCAGCTCTCCGGCAGCATCACTTTGGCGGTCTCGTCGGGGCGATTCCAGTAACCCAACATCACCTGCGGACCGCGCACACAGATCTCGCCGACCTGGCCGACGGGGAGATCGTTACCCGCATCGTCCTTGATGGAAATTTCAGTGGACGGGATAGGCAGGCCGATCGAGCCGTTGAATTCGGCGTTGGGTGGATTGATACAGGCGCCGGGTGAGGTCTCAGTGAGACCCCACGCCTGAGTCAGAATGTGGCCGCCGGTCGCTTCCTTCCAGCGCTTCGCGACCGCCTCCTGCACCGCCATGCCGCCGCCGAGGGTGATGCGCAGCGAGCTGAAGTCGATCTTGTCGAAACCCGGTGTGTGCAACAGAGCATTGAACAGAGTGTTGACGCCGGTGATGAATGCAAACGGATACTTCTTCAGCTCGGCAATGACTGCGGGAAAGTCGCGCGGATTGATGATCAGCACATTTTTCCAGCCGAGGCGCGCGAACAGCAGGCAGTTCGCCATCAAGGCAAAGATGTGATACAGCGGGATGGGCGTAATCAACACGCCCTTTTCGTCGTTGAAATAAGTGCTGATCCAGGCCTCGGCCTGCAGTACGTTCGCGCACATGTTGCGATGGGTCAGCATGGCCCCTTTGGCAACACCGGTCGTGCCGCCGGTGTACTGCAGGAAAGCCAGATCCTCCGGCTCGATCGCCACCGGGGTGAATTTCCAACCCTCTCCCTTGTCGAGCGCCGCTCTGAAATCGGTGGCGCCCTCGATATTCCAATGGCGTACCTGTTTGCGTACGCGGCGAATGACGAAATTGACGATCAGGGACTTGGGAAAGCTGAGGAAATCGCCGACCGCGGTGTGGAGAACGTGTTTCAGCTTCGTGCGGGGCAGTACCGCCTGCACTACGTGCGCGAAGTTCTCGAGCACCAGAATCGCGGTCGCGCCGGAGTCCACGAGTTGGTGTTCGAGCTCGGTCGCTGTGTACAACGGGTTGGTGTTCACCACGACCAGACCCGCCCGCAGTGCGCCAAACAGCGCGATGGGATACTGCAGG
>Ga0134126_10002994_pt1 | contig 21225 bp, 16 predicted proteins | sample KB31752_FD_96881 | JGI IMG/M metagenome (GOLD analysis project Ga0134126, IMG submission 96881) | Terrestrial soil microbial communities with excess Nitrogen fertilizer from Kellogg Biological Station, Michigan, USA - KB3-175-2 | ecosystem: Environmental > Terrestrial > Soil > Unclassified ... | reverse complement strand
CGGCGAAACCTCCGAGTGACGGCGAGCCGCCGCGCGACAGCGAACTCATCATAGCGAAGGAAGCGAATCCCCGCCCATGCGAGGCCGCACACGAACACCACCACGAAGCCGCCGATTTGTTGGGAAAGTAGGCAATCGAGCAGCGAAAGGACCGCAGCCGCTCCGCAAGCAATGTAGAGCACCAGCGCCGCCGTGCGCGGACGGAAACCGCGCGCTAGCAACCGATGGTGGATGTGACGGCCGTCGGCCGCAAAAATAGGGCGATCGCTTAGGAAGCGTCGGGCAACCGAAACGCTGACGTCCGTGAGCGGCACGAGGAGTGAGATGAGTGGCGCGGCCATGCCGAGTAACGTGGCCGATTTCTGGCACCAGATGACAGCGAAGCAGCCGAGGAGAAATCCCACGGTTAGGCTCCCGCTGTCTCCAAGAAAGACCGATGCTGGATTAAAGTTATAACGCAGGAAGCCAAGCAGGGCGCCAGCCAAGGGCGCAGTGGCGAGAGCCAAGCCGATATTATCTTGAAGGCATGCCGCTGTGAGTGCGGTGAGGGCGGCAAACAAGCCGACACCGGTGGCCAATCCGTCAAGGCCATCAATGAGGTTAAGAGCGTTAGTACAAGCGACGATCCAGAACAGAGTGAGGGGGGCCCCCAACCATAGGGAAATGGGATGGCCGGCAATGGCATCTATACGGACGCCGCCCCAGCAGGCGAGGCCAGCGGCAATCAATTGCATAGCCAATTTGGACCATGGCTTTAGACCGATTGCGTCATCCACAAGGCCGGAGAGAAGAATAATAGCAGCCGCAGCGAAGAGCCATCCGAAGATAGGCATGTGATGACTGGCGAGACGCGAGCCCCCGGGAAGAACGATCATGGCGATACCGATGGCGCCACCAAAACTAAGCGCGATGGGTAAACCGCCGGCACGGGGCACCGGCCTGCCGTGCAACTTCCGGCTGCCGTCAGGATGATCCACTATATCCAACGCTAAAAACAGCCGGCTAATCACGGGCGTGAGAAGGAACGACAAGATACAGGCGGTCACACCCAAGAAGATTAAAGCGGCCATGGCTGTTGGAGGGGCTTATGGTTCAGGCGGTTAGAACGGACGCGCGAGAGTTGGCTAGAGTGGATTTCCGCGCGACGAGAGTGTTCTCGATGAATAAGTAGTCGATCCCAGTCCGCAGATAGGTTTCGATGGCTTCGCCGGGAGTATTTACGATCGGCTGTCCTTTGATATTGAAGCTGGTATTTAAGACCATGCGGCGGCCCGTGAAGCGGCCGACGGCTTCGAGGAGAACATGAAAGTCGCCGTTGTCTTTTGCCGAAACGGTCTGCACCCGCGCGCTGCCATTTACGTGGGTAATGGCGGGCAACTCGGCACGATACGGCTCGCGAACATCGACGATTGTGATCATATACGGGAGTTCGGTGCCAGGCGGCACATCGAACCAGCGATGTACCTCTTCGATGGCGACGGCGGGCGCAAAGGGCCGGAAGGCTTCGCGCATCTTGACCATGGCGTTGATCCGGTCGCGCATTTCGGGACGCCCGGGATCGGCAAGAATGCTGCGATGACCCAGTGCGCGAGGGCCAAACTCCATGCGCCCGCGGTACCAGGCAATAACCGATCCCGCCTGAATCAGCCGCGCGGCTTCGGCACAAGTTTCGTCGAGCGTCGAAAAAGTCACGGCTTCGATCCGTTCTGCTTGATGCCGCAGAGCGGAGGCGACGTTACCGTTCCGGTAGGCTGGTCCTAGGAACGGCGCCTTCTGGCGTTCGTTAACAATACAACCCGCGTGAGCGGAGCGGTGAAGCGCCGCTCCCAGAGCGGAGCCATCGTCGCCGGCCGCCGGCTGAATGTAGACTTCGTCGAAATGACCGGACTGAAGCAGTTTGCCATTAGCGGTGCAGTTGAGAGCCACCCCGCCGGCGAGTGCCAGTTTGCGCACACCGGTACGTGAAGCGAAGTAGCCGCAAATGTAGAGCAAGGTGTTTTCAAGAACTTCCTGCAGAGCGGCGGCGACGTCACGGTGATCGTCGGTGATTTCCTCGTCCGGTTGGCGTTCCTTGATTAGACTTCCCGAAAGCAATCCCCGGGTAGCTTGATAGGTATTTTCATTGCCGTTCGACTGCATGTGCAGGATAGGAATACGGATAGATCCGTTGTCCCCCAAGGTTACGATGCGATTGAAGAATTCCCGGAACCGGGCCGGATCGCCATATGGAGCGAGGCCCATAATCTTATATTCGTCGGCGTTGAAATCGAACCCTAAGTGAAGGGTGATAAGGGAGTACAGAATACCGATGGAATCGGTGGCTGGAATTCGATGAATGCGTTCAAGGCGTCCGTCACGGGCGAGATAAACCGAGACGCTATCTACTTCGCCCATGCCATCGAGCACGATAACCAGACATTCGTTCCAGCCGGAAGTGTAGTAGGCGCTGGCGGCATGGGCGAGATGATGATTGACCTGGACGATGCGTTCGGACGGGAAGTGCGGAAAGTGATTTTGCACGGCGGCAACGAAAGCTTCGCGCGAATAGACAGTGTTATACAGGCGCGCCGATATCGGATCGAGCAGGAAAATGCTCTTATAAGGAGAGTAATCGAAAGCGTGGGCGATCTCGTCGATATCGTCAATACTTAGGCCGGCTTCTCTGAGACAAAAATCGATCGCCCCGGCGGGGAATTCGCCGCTGTGCTTTTTACGGCTGAACCGCTCCTCGGCGGCTGCGTACAGGCATTTTCCATCAAGCACCAGAGCGGCGGCGGCGTCGTGGCCCTGGGAAATGCGGTACTCTCGCTCATCGAGGCCAGGCCACTGCTGGCGGCGGAACAGAACCGATTGATCGAGACCACTGATGCCGAGAATCTTCATGAAGCTTGTCCTACGCCGCTCGATTCCACCAGGCTGGCGATGCTTTCTATGGATCGAAACTGATCGAGATCCAGATGCGCGATATCGAGCTGGAAGCCGAACTGCTGTTCCAGATTGAAGAGCAACTCGATCAAACCCATTGAATCGAGTAGTCCCGTTTCAAACAGATCCACTTGAGGAGACTCGACCTCACGGTAGAGGATCTGAGAAAAAATAGCTTGTATGCGCTCGACACACGTCGACATGAGTTTTAAGAAACCTCCGGATGTAGAGACTCGTAGAACTGGCTGCGGAGGACAGTTTTGTCAACTTTGCCGTTGCCATTGAGAGGAAGCGACTCAAAGCGAAGCCAGTGTGACGGCAACATATAATGCGGCAGACGCTGAGAAAGACGACTGCGAAGCACCTGTGGCTCGAACGCCATCCCTCGTTCAGGGACTACAGCACAGCAGATGACGGCGCCCTCGAACCCACTACTTTCGATGGCGATAACCGCCGCTTCCCGAATTCCACTGGTCGTTTGGAGCGCGACCTCAATTTCACCTAGTTCGATACGGTAACCTCGACTCTTAATCTGTGAGTCGCGGCGGCCGTGCAGATATACGAGATCATCCTTTCCCACGCTCGCTAGATCGCCTGTTTTGTAGATGCGACCGGAACCGGGGCCAAAAGGCTCATCCAGGAAGACGGCTCGCGTTCTTTCAGGGTCGTTCCAATAACCTGGGCTGAGACCGACTCCGCCGATATATAAATCGCCCACTCCCCCCGCGGATGGAGGTTGCAAGCGTTCATCAAGCACGAGTAAAGATTCGCCGCCACAGGGGATGCCGATGGGAATGGGCGCATCTTCAGCCGTGGGACACTCCGGAACGCGATAAAAGCTGCTCGCGATGGTCGTTTCCGTTGGACCGTAAAGATTTGTGAATTCGACATGAGGCAGACGTTTCATCCAGTAAATGAGAGCCGGAGTAGGGAACCGTTCTCCGCACCAGAGGAGTCGCTTCAATTTTGGAAAATCGTGCGGACGAACCACATCGAATTTCGCCATATAGGAGAGCAGCGAAGGCACGGAGAACCACTGCGTGAGTTCGTTGCCGCGGATGAATTCGGCGACTTTGTGGGGCAGTACGTTTAGCTTCGCCGACGCCAGATACAATTGCGCTCCAGCAGCGAAGGCACCGTAGATGTCGAACGTAGAGAGATCGAAGTGAAGCGGTGGATGGCCGGAGATGCGATCTTCCGGCGTGTAGTTGAAATGCGAAATCGCCCATTCGACAAACGACATCACGTTCGCATGGGTAATCATCACTCCCTTGGGCCGTCCGGTTGACCCGGAAGTGAACAGGAGGTGGGCGACATCTTCTGGCCTGCCCGCGTTCGAAGGGGCTGTCGCCGCTTCCGTCACCGGCCAGCTAAATGCTGGCGTAAGGCTGCTCGTCGAAGAAGTAGGCTCAGACTCGCCTTTGAGCCAAGCCACGCGCGTCGTCCTGGCTGTTTCGGTCAGCAATTTTTCGGCAAGCGAGGCGGACGAAGCAACGGCGAGAAGCAAGCGGCTGCTCGACGATTCCAGAATCAGATCGAGACGGTCCCGGGGGCTATCTACGTCCAGTGGGACGTAGATACAGCCAGTCTTCAGGCAGGCAATTATGCTGACGATGGCCAATGGCGACTTGGGCACCAGCAGAGCGACGCGATCGCCTCGCTGGCAACCGGCCGCTCGCAACCTCCACGCGAGGCTGTTTGACTGACGATCAAGTTGCGAATAGGTCAGTCGCTCATCGCCGCTTACAATAGCGATTTCATCGGGACGCAACTGCGCTTGCCGTACTACATAGTCTTGCAACAATTTCGCAGTCATGCGTGTACATCGCAGCTTGCAAAAGCGGCGGCCTCCTCGAAAACCGTTCTAATATGTCCCAGTTCCTCCGCTGAGGGCGGAATGTCAAGGATAAACGTTCGATATCCGAGCTGAATGTAGCGCCGCAGGTCTTGAGCGACAGCACTGTAAGTGCCGACCAAGTAGGGGCAGTTAGATTTTGACACCTCAAAGGGGCCGAGCCAGTACGTGCCGCCGACGGCGTTCTCCTTCGAGAGCACAGACAGCCTTTTGTGCCAAGAGGAATCGGAGACGCGCATCGCCATCTCATGCGCAATCTGTCCCTTGCGATCGAACGGAAAGCGTTCCTCAGCGACGTCCCAAGCTTCGTCGGTCGTACGGCGGGCAATGATGCCAACACGCACGCCAGAGTCCGATTGTACGGGCGGCGCCGCTTCCGCAAGCTGCTCTGGCGGTTCGGGATATTTGATGGCCACGGCGCCGGTTGCGGTTGCTGCGGCGAGACCGGCCTCCGACGAGCCAGACATGAAAAACTCCGGCTGAAGCCCTGGAGCAAGATTGGGTCTAAGCACGGCGTTCGTCAAATGGTAGAAGTCGCCATCATAAGTGACTGGGAAATCGCTGCCCAGTAACAATTGGATGATCTTGACATATTCGATAAGCCGGTCGTACCGCCTGTCGTGCGGAGTTTGATCGCCAAGAGAGAGAAGATCGTTTTTAAAGCCGCCTGCGACCATGTTGAGAATCACCCGCCTACCGTAAAGATAAGCAAGCGAAGTGACCATTTTCGCGGCCGCATAAGGGTGCAGGTACAGCGGCTGGACAGCCACTAGCGGCACAAGAGTTTGGGTATTCGCGAGAATGGCTTGAGCGACCAGCCATGGATCCACAATGGAGTTGTCCGTGTAGACCAGAGTTCCGGTGCAGCCCGCCGATTCCGACCACTGGGCTACCTCGATGACCTTCCGCAGATATGTTTCGGGAACCGAGTCGAGCGATTGCGGGCTGGTCGCAAAGACCTTGATGTCGCCAAAATCCGGTGAAATTGCCGGCGACCGCTCTTGTTGTTGATTTTTAGAAGACATATATTAAGCACCTCATGCAAGATCTGGGCGATGCATTACACTATCGTTGTGTCTATCGTTATTGAGCCGCTGAGCAAGATTCCTGTAAGTGCGCTCCACGCGTTTCTTTCCGGGCATGGGCACGATGCAGCCATTATCGACTGGAAATATTACGATAGTGACTTTAACCGAAGCAGAGAACGCGGCTTCGCCTGCGTCGATGACCGTGGCAGACTTTTATCATTCATTGGCTTGATTCCGTTTACGGTAATGCGCAACGGAAAAGCGGTCGATGCAGCTTGGAGTTGCGACTGGTATCGCGCTCTTGATGCGAGCGGGCCACTCGGGGTTATGCTGATTCAACATAGCTTAAAAGCATATCCACTGATCTATTCACTAGGCGGCGGAGAGATGACAAAGGCAATCATGGGGCGGCTTTCCCGAGTAACCGTGCCAACGGCCGGTCTCGAATTATACAAGCCCGTGCGTATCGGCGGAGCGGTATGCGCATTGCGGAAAGCAACCACGGTAAACGTAATCCCATCGGTATCAGCTGTCAATAACATTAGGCTGCCAATAAGAGAACCGAAAAGCAAAGAGCCGATAGCTGTTCAGTTTGTCGCATCCTTGCCGGCCGCCTTTGGCGAGTCACTTACCACCAGGCCTGTCGATGCTCATGTTCCGGCTTATGATTCGCAATACTTGCGATGGCTATTGGATCGGTGTCCTTCAACCACCGGAGGGGCTTGCCTCGTATTCTGCGGCGAGGAGCCGATTGGCGCAGTTCTATTCTGGCATCCAGTAACCGATCGACGCTTCTGGAGGATTTCCGTGCTGCCCTGTCGTAGTAACTATAGAATGCTGGAAGTAGCGATAGTAAAGACCATCCGTCATATACGCGACAGTGGTGGATGGCTTATTTCCTTGCTGGCATCGCGCCTGGATGTGGATCTTCTGGAACTTGCTAAACGGAATGGCTTTTACCGGTCGACGTCCAGACGGCCGTTGTACATCTTGACTCGAAGTTCCGAAGATGCGGTCCAGGAGCTTGAACAACTTAGTTATCTGGACACTGATTATGCTTATCGATTTCCGACGGTAGATATGTAGAAGAGTTATCGCCAAGTAAATCAGCGGCGTCCAATTTTAGAGACTGGCGGCTACGGCGGTAAGCTTGGGAGATTCGGAAAACGCCGCCATCACCTTCTCGTCAAGTTCATCCTCGCTGGTGGGGCAACCCGCGATAGACAGAAACTTTTGATTACTGTATTGGTAGCTGCTGTAGTCCAGAATGGATCGTGACGTTAAGGCGGCATCGATTTCGCTCACGCCGTAGGCCAGGTTCTTGCTGCATTCAAATCCCAATCGAGTTCGGATTTTCTCGAAACAGACGCGGTAATTGCGGGAGTCGCTGTTTGGCGCCGTTTCGACAGTTGCGCTTGGAAACAGTTCCAGTATAGTAGCAGCGACATCGGTTAGCGTGTAATTCAGTTTGCTGTCTCCGAGATTGAATACCTCTCCACCGACCTGCTCGATCGGAGCATGGAGGGCCATGATGAAGCCGCGAACGACATCGCTAACGTGAATGAAGGGCCGCCATTGATTGCCGTTAAAGATCGTGATCGGGTGACCAGCCGCTGCTTTTGCCGTTAGTAGATTCACTACCAGGTCAAAGCGCGGACGGGGTGACAGTCCGAATACAGTTGCTAGGCGCAAAATCGTAGGACGAAAGAGCTTGTCACAAGCATCAAGCAAGGCCTTCTCGGAATCGATCTTAGTCTGACCGTACAGGGAAACCGGGTGGGCTTGGGACGTTTCGGTCATCAGATCGTCAGACGCGCCATAGACGCTGCAACTGGAGGCAAACAAGAATCTCGATATTCCCTGGCCCTTGGCAACCTCAACCAGCATGCGAGTGGCGGCGTAATTAGTTTCGAGCGCAGCTTGACGATCCTGTTCGCAGGCGGGATCGCCCACGATAGCGGCCAGATGCACGATGGAATCCACGCCGCTTACGGCTCGAATTGCAGTCTGGAGATTACGGCAATCGCCGACCATGAGTTCGAAGTTGGGGTCCCGGAGAACGTTTCGGAGCGCTCCGTCGCCATAAAGCAAACTATCAAGCACGCGCACTTTGCGTCCGGCACGAAGCAGTTCGGCAACTAACATGGAGCCGATGTAGCCGGCGCCGCCCACCACGAGCACTGGGCGTTCAGAGTGAAGTCGATTCTGGCGGGTAGCGCGTCTTGTGACTGTGGCGAACAGGGCCCACTCACCGCTACGAACGGAAAACAAGGTAATCGCCATCACGGCGCAAAAAATGATCAGACTTTTGGAGCCGAGGCTGCTCGTGGGAAGTAGGGCGAGCGAGATGGAGGTAAACGCAATCAGACCCGCGGCCAGTCCACACAAAAGAGTGGCAGCTCGACGGCCGAGCGACCAACCCGTGTGGTCACGATACATTCCGCTGAGCAGAAAGGCTGCCGGGAAGATGAGCGATAACGGCAGGAACAGGTGCAGATATTGATCGACGGCTTCGCGTGCTTCGGCGAACAGAACAGCTTCCGAAGCGGCGTGCGTCCCCCGAATCCAGGATGCGACCAATGCCGCAACGAGACTGGTGTGAACCATCAGAAAATCGGCAACGACGCGGGAGAAGATATTGGGGCGAGAGAGCTTTTCGAGCGATGGAAACATAAATCACCTATGACTTGTGGAGAGAACAGCGGAGAGTGTGGCTACGATTTCGCATTGGCTTCAAACGAGCGATGAGCAACGAAACCCTGAATACGTTTAATGCTGTCTATGATGCACGCGATCGTGGAATCGGGCAGTGTTTCGTAAATGGGAAGGCTCAGAACATTGTCGGCGACGTAATTGGTATTTGGCAACGCTGTCCTGTCGAATTGCCGATACAGCGTCTGCTTGTGCAGCGGCGGATAGAAGTATTTCTTTGTTTCGATATTTTCAGTTAGCAGAGCTTGTGCGAGCTGGTCACGCGTGCATCCGAATAAGCTGCCATCAACGTGGATTGAAAAGTCTTTGTAGGTGCTTCGGTTCCCGGCTTCCACCTTTTGAAAGGTAACGCCTGGCAACCCGGTAAGTCCATCTACGTACATGCGGGCGATTTGGTTGCGGCGCTGCACTTTTTTATTCACAAGTGGAAGTCCGTGCAGACCAAGAGCGGCATTGAATTCACCCAAACGGGCATTCTGGCCAAGAAACTGAGGATCGTAAGAGCCGTCGTCTCCGTAGTTGCGCATGAGACGGACCGCCCGAGCCAAATCCCGATCGGCCGTGGCAACCAGGCCGCCCTCGCCGGCGACGAGTAGCTTGGTAGGAGACAGGGAAAATACTTCCGCGTCGCCGAACTGGCCAACAGGTAAACCAAGCCGCTGGCTGCCGAAAGCATGCGCGGCGTCGAAGATTAGCTTGAGGTTGTGTTTGCGAGCGAGATTGCTTAGCGCGTCCACATTGGCCGGGTTGCCGTACATATGTACGGCAACGATGGCCGACGTACGCGCCGTAATTTTGCGTTCCACATCGGCGGGATCGAGGTTCCAGGTTTCGCGATCGCAATCGGCCAGAACAGGCGTGAGTCCGTTCCAGCGAATGGCGTGAGCGGTCGCGAAGAAGGTAAAGCTGGGAACAATGACCTCTCCTGCGAGTTCCAGCGCGCGCATCACTAAGGTGAGGCCGCTAGTGCAGCTAGAAACGCCAACGCAGTCGCGCGCGCCGAGATAGGCGGCCGATTGCTCCTCGAAACGCCGCACGCAGGCGGCATTAGTAATGACTCCGGCGTCATACGCGGCGCGAAAGTCCTCTAGCACCTCGTCCAGAGGCGGAAGGAGAGGAGAGATGAACCGGAAACGTTCCGCGAAGGCAGGTGCACCGCCCCAATGGGCTGGGGCTTCGATCGACTCAAGAAGGGTCCTCATTGTTTTACCAAATCTTTATATTGAAGTACTTTAGTGACGCAGCGGAGTTCGCCCGGCACGTGTTGTGGCCGCAATAATTTTCGTGCGGTTTCGAAAAGAATATTGAAGTCAGTTCGGAAACTGTGTTCGTGGCAGTATTTGAGCTGCAAGGCAATTTTTGTAGGTAGAATCAATTCTTCATAGGCGGCCTCCGGATCCGAGCTGCCAGCGAGAACTTCGCCTTCATTCGAATTCCAAATGGACGCCCAATCGGTAATACCTGGCCGAAGATTGAGTATCATGCGCTGCTCGCCCGCGAGGAGATCGGTGTATTTCCGTACTTCGGGCCTGGGGCCGACCAAACTCATTTCACCCACGAGGACATTGATTAGCTGCGGGAGTTCATCGAGCTTGTAGCGCCGGAGAAATCGACCGGCCCGAGTGATGCGGGTGTCATCGCTGGCTGTAGCGGATCCGCCGAGTCGCTCGGCGTCGACAACCATGGTGCGGAATTTCCACATATGGAAGATTGTGTTGTTGCGGCCGGTGCGGGCGCCGCGATAAAACACGGGCCCAGGCGAGGTCGCTTTGATTGCCAGACCGATCACTGCGAAGAGAGGACTCGCGGCGAGAAGGCCGAGACCGGAAACAGACATGTCGAGTAGCCGTTTGGCCACTCGATAACCACGATCGCCAGTCTTGGCGGGAACACGACCAAGGACATCATGGTAGGTTTCGATGGTTTCGGTGATAACCCGATCAAGAGAAAAATTCGCGACGGCGGTATGTCTGCCGCGCCGGCTCATGCGAGCGCGTGTACTGGGACTCGCCAAAAGAAATGCGATAGCTTCGGAAAGTAGCTTGGAATCGCGCGGCGGCACCAGCAGGCCGTTCTGGCCGTGACGAACAACTTCCCGGCAGCCGGGAACATCCGTGGTGACAATGGCGCGTCCAGCGGCGGCAGCTTCAATGAGAACTTTCGGGACTCCTTCGCGATATGAGGGTAGGCATACGATGTTTGCTTGCTCGAGCACCTGGCGCATGTCCTCGCGATAGCCCCACCATTCGATTAGCCCTGTATCGTGCCAGGCTTGAAGTTGAGCGGCGGAGATAGCCGTGGGATTACCAGGGTCGGTATCGCCAACCAGAACAAAACGTGCGTCGCTCCCTCTGCCTTTAAGCGTTTTGGCAACCTCAACGAATTCGAGCACACCCTTGTCCCAGAGCATGCGCGCGGCGAGCATAACCACCGGCCGGCCGGTGGGCTCGGGCGCCAGCACAAATTGCGAGATGTCGACGCCCGATCCGCGAATGAGAACACTCTTCTCCTTGAGCAGCACCTTCGAGTCGACGAACACCGCAAGATCGTCCGGATTTTGGAAAATGACTCTTAGATTCTTGTGCCGAAAGGCAACACGACAGCCTGCCAGCGTAATCGCGCGCAAGATTAGGGCCTTTCGAGTCTGTGCGGTAAAGACATGACCGAGTCCCGTGGGCATGCTGACCTCGGCGGGAACGCGGGCCGCGTACGCCGCTAAACCGCCATACAGCACTGGTTTCAGGCGAAGATGATGAACCAGATCCGGTTTAATGTGCCTGTACAGCGAATAGAGGTGTACAAGGCAACTCAACTCTCCGATACCCAGTCCCCTGCGAGTCATGAGCAAAGGATGAAATGTGAAGCCAGCATCTCGGATCACCTTTTCGCAACGACCTGGCGGAGTGGCCACATGAATTTCGAAACCAGCCCGGCTTGCTGCTACCGCCAGGGGCATCCGATAAGAATAGAAAGTATCGATTGAGTTGTCCACGAAGAGCAACTTAGGGCGCGACGGCATGTTACTCCTTTTAAAAAATGTAAATGGGTAAATGGACTGAGCTAATTGAGCATCGCTCGTGTGTAAAGTTCCTGGTAACGAGTGACGACAGAATCGAGGCTGAACTGTTGTTGGATACGACGGCGTGCCGCCGCGCCCATCTCATTCCGTAAGACCTGCCCACCGGCGAGCAGTTTCTCGATGCCGCTGGCAAGCGCGGCGCTATCCCCGGCAGGAACAGTAAATCCGGTTGCGCCTACCAGCAGCGCGGAATCGCCAACATCGGTAACAACGCATGGAACTCCGCATGCCATGCTCTCTCCGATGGCGAGCGGAAAGGCTTCTGTGCGCGATGAAGAGACCACAATGTCCATGGCGGCAAAGAATCTTTGGGGGTCTGGAACGGCGTCAAGCAAGCGGACTCGATCACGCAGTTCAAACCGGCGGAGTAGCGAAGTAAAAGCTGAGTTGCGCCAGTGAACGTCGCGCCCACAAAGGACAAACAGTGCCCGCTGGCGCCGGGAGAGAACGGCTTGGGCCGCCGCCAAAAAGTTCACGTGATCCTTATGGGGATGAAAGCGCCCGGCTAGCCCGATTAGCTGATCCTCTTCGTTGGCGCCCAGTTCATATCGCATCGCCTTGCGGGCCTGCGCATCGGGCTGGAAAAGATCGGTGTCGAATCCGTTCGGAATGTAGTCCGTCTTTGCGCTTCGATATCCGAACGCCGTATGAGCCTGGCGAGCGCCTTGAGAGCAGCACACGATGCGCAATGGCACGGAGGCGGAAAGGAGTGCACAGGTCTTCGCCGCCGCCAAAGTCAGCAGTTTGTTGGTTTCAAAATCGAGATCCGAATGATGAATACCCCAAAACACTCGATGAACGCCAGCCAACTGCGCGACCACACCGCCCACCAGATCCGCATGATACATCCACGTCTGCACCACGTCCGGGCGGGATTGGCGAAGAAACTTCCTCATGCGTAGCAATGCGGCAAAGCTGGCCGGATTCCTTGAAAGACCTACGGCGCGTACGGGAATCCCGGCTGCCTGCAATCCGGCTCCAAGATCGCCCAGGGTGGTCAGGGAAACCACTTCATTAGTGAACCGCTGGCTATCCATGCGAGTGACCAGATTAAACATCATCCGCTCGGCTCCATCGGCGGCCAGACCGGTGATGACATGAACAACGCGAATCATCTTACGTTAAGGAAGGAACGCCTGAGGCAGTCGAACTAAAAGCTGTTTCCGGCAGATACGGGCCGCCTTGCACCGCGGAAGCTGCGCCGGCCATCGATATGGACCGAAACCCAAAGCGATTTCGGCATTCCGCGAATACCATCAACAAGCGGCGTAACTCGGCAAGGTTAAGTTCCGTATTGGAACCGAAATTGTGGGGATGCCACCAAAGGTGAAAAAGTCTTCCGGTTGCCGCTGCTTGTCGCATGCAGCGAGCGATGCGGGAAAAGCGAAACGCGTTGAGTGCTGGTTGGGATGGCAGGAAAGGTCGCAGAAATAGACTACCGCGGACGTTCGAGAGTTTGGAATCGTCGTCAAGTTCCTCCCAGTCAACTAAGCGAGAAATAGAGGCGCCATATTGATCAAGAAATCGCCCGACCCGGCGATGAAGCCGATTGCGCGATCCTGGCCGCACGTTATACATCCATCCTTGTTCACCACCACGATAGGCTTTGAACCCAAGCGACGGCAGAACCGCTAGAGCCTCGGCTGTGATCTGGTTTCTGGGAAACACGAGAGAAGTGAGATGGACATCGCGTCGGCGTGCCAGCCGTACGGCGCTCTCGATGTCTGCTCTAAACGCGCCAATGCCGCCGCCGGATTCCAGACAATAGTAATGAGCGAAGGTGTGGCAACCGATTTCCTGAAACGGCCGGCGTCGAATTTCGGCGATCAGGCTAGGGGCAAAGTGCAGCGGATCGTCCGCCTCCGAATGTCCAATTTCGGCGGCGTAAGGATTAAGGGCCTCATTCCGATATGAAGGACGCCGCTCCGGCGCGAATTGTAGCAATTCGTCGCGAGATTCGGCGAACAGAAAGCCGACCGTCGCCCAAGTGGCCGCGACTCCGAACTCCTCAAAGAGATCGAGCAATCGGGGTATGGCGCGGCGAGCTCCAAGTAGGTTGGCGCGGTATGGCGAATCGGCAGGACAATGGTCGTAAACTCCCCAATGCAATTCAAAGTCCAGTGAAATAACGAGCGCGCCTCGACGGCCGCCATCGTCAGAAGTCCGTTGTTGGGAATGTGACATGGTCAGGAAACTCCCGCGCCGCGAAATGCGTGTTGCCGCAGTCCTTTCGTCCACCGGAACGCGGTGGCCCAAGCTCTGTTCAATGCGTAACAACGGTTCACTGGATAACGCCGTTTGACTTCGGAAACATCGGTAATGAAAGGGCGGAACTTATCTATATGACGGGCAAACATTCGTGTGTCGGCGTGAACGGGATCGTCGATGTGGATGCAAACAGTCCAAAGTCCGGTTGGGAAAAAATGAAATCGGCCTAGCTGCTGCGGAATCCAGTATGTGCCATCGCTGTCTGTGTGCGGATAAAGGCCGAAACCATCGCTGATATCCGTAATCGCTAATGCGCGAAGAGCTTTTAGAGTCTGGGAATCAAACGTATGCGCGGGTGCTACCCACAATTGCGGATGAACGCGCTCGACATCTAGAATTTGCAAGCCGGCTGCAAGCTTGCTGTATTGTTCACCATAGTCAAGACCCGCAAATTCACTGTATTGATTTAATCCGATAAGTCCGCGTGAGCGTGTGACATAGAGATGTTGATATCCATGAAGGGCAATTGTCCAGCCGCGTTCCTGCCAATCCCGAACTCGATCCCAAAAATTGGACTTAGGCGGTTCTCTCTTCAACTCCGGATCTCTATTGTCAGGGACAACCGCGAGTATTGGCCGCACGTCATTGGCTATCAGAATACGCTCGATCTCGTTCCATGTAGCCCAGCACATTGTTGGGCAGATATCATCAAAACGGATCAGATACTCTGGGCCGCTTCCAAGTAGAAAAGGCACTTAGTTACCTTTACAAAAGTATTAAGTAGGAAACCCGGACACCGCCAGTCCATCGGCCGATTTGAAGAAAGCTCCGTGGCTTTTTCGGCGCCTCCTTGCGGACGCCAGAAGAATGAAAGTGAAACCGCTAATCTGTACCAATGTCGAGCCCACAATCGCGGTGATGGCTCCACCCGCTCCATGTCCCGGCACGAATAGGTAGCAGAATCCAGTCAAGCTAGAGGCGACGATCAAAAACAACGCTATCTGCGGTCTGAATATGCGGGCGGCGGTGACAGCACTGCCGATAAATTGACAACAGTAACCGAGGCCCGCGGCGACCATCAAGTATATAAGGAGATCGGCGCGCGCCGCATACTCGTGCCGGAACAGCAGCTCCAAGACTTGCCTCCCCGCGAACACCGCGACTAGGACACCCGTCACGCCGAGTGCCCCTCCGATAACAAGAAGTCGCAGCACAAGCGGAAAGAATCCGCGCATATCATGGCGCGCGTAGCTAACCGCCAAGCGCCCGAATGCAGCCTGTCCCATCGCTCCAACCACCATATTGCCGCTGGACTGAAAGAAGCAGAGTGCCGCAAAGATGCCGAGTTCCCGCGAGCCTGAGGACCACTCGATGAAATAGCGAGGGATACTAGTGTTCAAAGCCACCAAAACAGAGACCAGACCGAGCGGCAGCGTGGTCTTGAGCAGCGTCTTTTGCGTTAATAGGGCCCAGCGCGGGCGGGTTGCCACATCGACCGGGCGCACAGGGACGGGATACAGCGTGAAGCGCACGCGAGCATCGAAGAACAACAGAACAAGCACCCGAACGAACGTCATTGCGAGGACGCCGAGCAAAATACTCGCGGTGAGTATCATGACCGCCACTAGCGCCAAACTGGAAAGAACGCCTCGAACGATCATCGATTTAGCAATACTATCCATCCGATTATGCGCCTGCATGCGCCCATAATAGACGTCACTAACCGCTTCCACCATAAGCGATAGGCCCACTGCCTCCACGAGCCCGGTTCTGGAAGACGAGTAATGCAACCCAAAGCAGAGCGCCGTGAGAACAACCATGGCGACTGCCATGCTGAGTAATCGAAATCCTAAGTAATCGGAAAAGTGATGCTCTCCTCGCACATCCGTCACCTGCGCGGCGCGCAGTTGAAACGAAGCAAACGTAATCAATGGTGTGGCGACTGCGATAGCAAAAGAGTAGGCGCCCACGATTTCTGGGCGACTCCACTTTGCAAGCAGCACAATCACAACCCATTGTGAAGCCGCATAAACCCCATTTCCGATCAACGTCCAAAGGAAATCGCCGCGTAGCGACGAGCGCCCTAGGTAGGTGAGATCGATGTCCGGCTGCTCAGGCATCGCTTCTTCACCGGCCTTACTTACTGGCGGCATAAGTGTAACGATGCATTCTTGATGGCTCCCAGCTATTCAAAATAGTCCCGAGAACGGGGCTGCCATCATCGGCCAGGCGCTGGCGGGCAAGCATCGCGCTTTCACGCGCAGTCTTACCTGCCCGCATTACGAGAATCATGCCATCGGCAAAGCGGCCCAGGAGACGACCGTCTGGAACCTGCAGTATCGGCGGACTATCGATGATAACCGTGTCGAATTCTTGACGAAGAAGTCGTAGCAGTTCCGGTAGTCGCCGCGAGTAAAAGAGGCTGGAGAAATCATTGTCATTGCTCTTCCCGCTGGTCAGAAGGAAGAGACCAGGCAAGCCGGTATCTTGAACGGCGGCTTCGATATCAGAAACTTTCAGAGGCTCTCTCACGCTAAGCAGATTCGCAAGGCCGAAGTCATTGTGAGTTCGAAACACGTTGTGTAGCTGATGTTTCCTTAGGTCGGCGTCAACCACCAATACCCGGCGGGTAATTTCGGCAATGGCGACCGCTAAATTAGTGGCCACGGTTGTCTTCCCCTCGCCAGGGTTAGGACTGGTGATGACTATCACCCGAGGCCGCAGTGTATTCGGCTGACCGAAAAGAATAGATGGAAGAGTGGCTCGGAAAGATTCTGCAAGTAAAGACGGCTTGCGGCCGCGAGGATCAATATCAATCTCCTCAGTTCCACGTGGACTCGCCAGGGTCAGTTCGGACCCGCCCCGTAGTGCGCCACGAGCCCTAAACGGCTGCCGGATATCTGGGATCGCTCCTAGATCCGGCAAGTTGAGTTGCACGGAAAGTTCTCCCGGCTCGCGAACGCTATGATTGGCTTGTTTTCGAAAAAACACAAAGCCGATGCCGATGAAAAGGCCTCCGGCAAATCCAATAGCCGCATTGAAGGGCAGATTAGGCTTGTAGGGCAGCACCGGGCGCCGTGCCGGATCCACTACGAGCACATTGCTTGAGCGCATGGCCGAAGCCACCCCGGCCTCTTTCACACGTTGCAACAATATTTCATAGAGTTGCCGGCTGGTATCGACCTCGTGCTTCATCATATTGTATTCCACGGCTTTATGAGAAGCCTTGGCGACCTGTTTCAATTGCTCGGCGCAGGCGGCCTCGAGTAGGGCAACGTGGCGTTGTGATGTTTCGTATTCATTCTGCATCCGAGTGAGCAAGTTGGTTCGGGCGCGATCGAGGGCTTTGCGCATCTCGGCAATCTGCTGCGTTACTTCCTGCACTCGATAGTGAGCCGGTGTCAGGCTTGAACTCAACTCAGCCAACTGCCGATGCAGGTCGGTCAGCTTCAGGTTGTAGTCGCGGATAGTAGGGTCGTCTAAGATCTCCGGCAGCGACTCGACGCTGACCTGTCCGACCAATTCCAGCTTGGACTGCCGGCTGAGGCGATCTGCCTTCGCCTTTAATAGCTCGTCTTCGAGGGTACGCAATTTATCGTCCTCGATGCTGTCCTTCCCTGAATCGATGACTAATCCCGAACCTCTAGCCATGCTCTGCAATTGAGCGTCGGACTTTTCCAGCTTCACCCGCATGTCGGCCAACTGACGGGTCAACCATTCGCTCGCGCGTTGAGCGGAACGCCATCGCACTTCCTGGCTTTTGTCAATGAATTCCGTTACAACTGTGTTCGCAACATCGGCGGCGAGAGCTGGATCGGGAGAATCATACAGCACTTCGACAACGTGGGTGAGGCCGGACACGCGAACAGTCAGATTCTGACTCATTTGCCGAATCACTCTGTCGGACTCCGGAAGAGGGGTGTTCGGAGCAAGGCCGAACCAGCCGCGCCACTTGGATGTTTGGCCGGCATTCCCTTTAGCATGTAAGTTCAGCTTGGCCGCAACCCTTTGGAGTAACGAATCGCTACGAAGCAACCGAATTTGAGTCTGAAAATAGGTTTCCGCCGCGTCGGTGCTATTTGGCGTGACGTTATCAAATCCCTTGTTTAGAAAATTCTCACTCGGGTCTTCAATTTCAACAGTGACTTGAGCGCGATAGATTGGCTTTTGCGGAATGCTGATGCACAGTGTTATAGCCATGCCTATCAGCGCAAACGCCAGCAACAAGCCCTTATTCCAGTAAAGAGTTAATACGTATTCAAGCAGCTTGCCTGAATCGTCTGCCTCGACGTTGGCGAATCGGTCCGCTTCCGGAGAATATCGGTTGCTAGCCGCCGGTGCTAATAGCGGAGGTGGTACATCTCGTCTTGGATCGTCCAAGTAGTGAAAGGAATTCATTGTCTCGTTTAGCTGGCGATTGCCACGGTAACGGCGCAAACAACTCCGCGTTAGCCTAACGAATGCCCCAGATTGCTATCCCCGATCCTGTCGTAATCGCAGTCTCGAGTGCTTTAAGCGCGATCTTTTTGCCGGTGCTTCCCGGAACATATAAAATATCGTCTGCTTGTAAGGTAATGTCCGGGCTTTTTCCATTTAGTATCTTTTGTAGGTCACAGACGCGTTCTTCGCGTTTATTGGGGATTTGAGAATTACGGATAATGCGCGCGTGTCTCATATCCGCCGTATGTTCACATCCTTGCGCCATGGAAAGGGCTTGGACAACGGTAACGGCATTGTCATCGCCAATGGGAAAACCACCGGCTTTATTCACTTCACCGATTACGTAGATCATGCTGGCTCTCGATACCGCTAGTACATCGTGCGGCATCACGAAGATGTTTTCGCCCGGACGCGCGCCGGACGTAATATCTCGTAACGATATCTCGGCCGTTGAATAATGCCCCGAGGGGTCGAGATGTTCATTAGGAAGAGGCAGACGGCCTTGGTCCAGAGAGCGCGTCAAGGTGACTGCGGAACCTGCATCGACACGGGGTCCTCCCGCAAGCGAAAGCATCTCGACAATGGTCTTTCTGCCTTGAATCTGATGAATGCCCGGATTGTTAACGGCGCCGACGACGGATACGGGCTGGCTTTGGTATTCACTTACGCTCACTATTAACTGCGGGTGCTTCACAAACACGCTGAGGCGGCTGTTCAATAATGTCTCAAGTTGCGGAATGGTCAAGCCGCCCGCATGGACCGTGCCAATCAGAGGAAGAGTCAACTCGCCCTTAGCATCGATACGCATTGGTTTCCCGACAAGGTCCTCAGCATTCAGACCGTTGATGACCACGACGTCTCCTGGCCCAAGGATATAAAGTTGCGCCCGATTAAGCGCGTTCTCACTCGGACTGGAGGCATGTTGATAGCCAACGTCGGATCCCCGTAGAGGAGAACCCGCCCACGACGCTAAGATGATCAAACAAAGTGCCGACTGTAGTAATGCCATAAGTTGCTTTACATATCGACGGTAGTTTCCACCGTCTATCGTTCTATCTTTCCGGATATTGAAAGGGGTCTCTTTATCGCGTCGGATTCAAGGATGCCAAGCACCTGGGCGACATCGGCCTTAATTTTGGCAAAGTCGATACTCATGCCAAGAAGCCACTGACTTACCTGGACGCGGCTTACGGTCTCTCCGCGAGCGCGGCTGAGGACGATATCGCGTGCAAATTCAGACACCGTCCTCACGCCTTCAGCATGGCAGGCAAATACGATGCTTTCATATTCCGCGTCGGTAAGGCGGAAATTGACAACACGGGCTCTTGACGTTTTACGAGACACTGGAAAGGGCAGCTGGGCTTGATCGAGAGTGATTTGCCATCACCGTTTGGGGTCTCCGCCTGAGCGGCATGACAGCGTTTTGTGGTACTTCGACTTTGATTGAACGTTGAATCAGCGACACTGAAAGGACTATGCGGTAGGACGATCGCTGCTGGAACAATAATCCACGCATGCCCGTTAGGGGCCCACGGGTTATTTCAACTAGATCGCCGGCCTCGAGATAAGTACATGGTTCAACCGGCTCGCCCGATTCAAGCACCTTGCGAATTGCGGCAATTTCGTTGGCATCGACGGGGCTGGGGCGTTTTCCAAACCCGGCAATCGCCTGTACGCCGGGCGTGACAAGAATCGGCATTCGATAGAGTGCGTCGAATCTGCCAAAAATGTAACCGGGGAAGAGGGCTCTCGATTTACCGCAACCGGCGTCGGCGGTTTTGACTTTTAGAGTGGCGGCCAGTGTTTCGAAGCCTTTGTCAAGGAGCACCGAGGCGATTCTTTCTTCGTATCTACATTTGACTTGGATTGCAAACCATTCGAGGCCTGTCGAGGTCTCGGTCTCAAATGGAAATCGAGACACAAAAGCATTTGAGTTAACCTGCTTACACACGTTTTCCCTCCGAAATATTGTCTAGAAGAGCGAGCCGGTTCAGGGCGAGAGAGAGAAACCGGACCGCTCCAGAGTAGGTGTTTAAAGACCTGAGGGCAATTGTCTATTTATAACAGCAAGCGAACTAACCGCAGAACACCTGCTGATAGATAGGCAAGAAGTGACGACGTGAAGGTGCTGAGCGTAAAATCAGCGTAAAAAGTACGATTATAAACATAGCTACCGCAATAAACTACCGCCTACTGCCTTCTCAAGTTTCTACTGGATGCTTCGTCAGAATACGTCGTTGTCTTACAGGTGTCAATCGGTTTCAAATCGCTTCGGAGTTGAATGCGTTCTAGTACCGGTGACAATACCGGCTGATTGCCGTCGCCGACGGAGCACCGGAACCGCAGAGCGGCCGCCGTCCGTCGGCCGGAAAGAGCCTATAAGTTCTAATGGTCTCGAGGGCGATATTGTTTAAAAAGGAGCACATGCCCCGCAATAATGTTAGCTGAAAAGAGACGTATTTGCGATTAATGCGCTCGGTCCGTCTGCGAAAGCTACCTAACTTACCGTTATTGAAGGCGACGACCAACACGCTGTTCCGTCGGTAGAATGGGATTTAAGCGAGTGTTGCAAGTGGATTGTTGCCTTGCTGTCGAATGCCTATTATTCAAAAATAACGGGAAGTTCCTCGTCATTGTGCAATGAGAAGTCGACAGTGTCGCTACTGTCGCTACCGCAATATCGGAGTTGTTTTCGTTGTGGCGCAAACGGTTAAGAAACTCTTAGAACCACCGGACCAGCTGAAAGGGAGCGGCCAGTACTGGGACTCCCGTTGATTTGAGTCACGAGCGAATGGACAGGATCACGTTGAGCATGGAACGATGTAGATGGGGTTGTCTCTCTCGCTGGAATCTTAGGAAGAGGGGCCCGTCTCGATTGCCCACATGTTTCGTATGCCCGCAACGTAGTTATGGTCGCTGGTCGATGTGTGGTCAGTCATCGCATTGGTCGCAAGAGGGCCCGGGAAAGGTGTATATGT
>Ga0134126_10002992_pt1 | contig 21230 bp, 23 predicted proteins | sample KB31752_FD_96881 | JGI IMG/M metagenome (GOLD analysis project Ga0134126, IMG submission 96881) | Terrestrial soil microbial communities with excess Nitrogen fertilizer from Kellogg Biological Station, Michigan, USA - KB3-175-2 | ecosystem: Environmental > Terrestrial > Soil > Unclassified ... | reverse complement strand
TGTAGTTGAGTTGCTGCAGAAACGAGGTGAGCGGTTCGGCCAGTCCCGGAATCCAGCAGGCCTGGCTGAGGCTGGCGGTACCAAAGTCCACCGGATACTGCCGCACCTTGCGGCCGGTGAACACCGCCAGCGGCTGGTGCTGGGCATTGAAGTAGGCGTTGTAGAGCGCCACCCGTTCCGCGCCTCCGGGCAGGTATTCCTGCAACAGCCAGCGGCTTTCACTCTGGCTGAGGGTGTCGTAGACGCGGTGCAACTGGTCGCGGCTTTCGATCTTCACCTTGCCCGGCAAGTCCGTATCGGCGGCGCCCCCCCCCACCTTGCCAAAGGCCGATTTGAGCAGGCAGGGCAGGCCCAACTCGCGCAGCGCCGGGTCGAGGTCCCGGGCGGAATGAAGACGAATGCTGGTGGGCACGGCGACGCCACGGCGGGCGGCTTCCTCATGCAACCGCCGCTTGTCGAGAAGCAATTCCAGCGTTTCCGCATCGGGCAACAGGATGCGGTAGTAGGGCTGGAGTCGCGCCCGTTGGCGCGAAACCAGCAGCAGCATTTCGTCGCTGGTGGCAATCAGCGCGGGCCGTTCGCCCAGTCCCCGCGCCGCGGTCACCAACTGGTCCGCCCAAGCGGACTCGTCGTGGCCGTGTCCGGACAGCCGCCAGCGCACGTAGCGGGAGTGCGCGGCCGCCGGCGCGGCGAGGCCTTCCATCGGCGTCGTGTCCCAGATGCCGACCCCGATGCCGGCCTGCCCCAGACGCCGGGCCAGCGCCAAGGCGGCGATTTGCGCGCACAAGATCAGGGCGCTGGGGCGGTCCACGCTGGGCATGGCAGCCTTGATGCCAATCCAGCTACTCTGGTTTTCTCGCCTCGTTGATTGGCGCCGCACCCCGGGCTAAGGCAGAACGTCCACCGGCGATGGGTCCTCGCCGTCGCCGCCGGCCACCTGGATCCGGCGCACCGCCTCCGGCTCACCACCCTCGCCCGGGGCGAGGAAAAGGTTCTCCTCCACACCGTGTTGCCGGCGGTAGAGAGCCGCATAGACGCCGCCCTGCGCCAGCAGTTCCGGGTGGCGCCCGCGCTCGACAATGCGGCCGTCTTCGAGCACCAGAATCTGATCGGCGGCGCGGATGGTGGAGAGCCGATGAGCGATCACAAACGTGGTCCGTCCACGCAGAAGGTACTGCAAGCCTTCCTGGATCAGCGCTTCCGACTCCGAATCCAGGCTGCTGGTGGCTTCGTCGAGGATGAGAATGGCCGGGTCGGCCAGGATCGCCCGGGCAATCGAAAGCCGTTGCCGCTGGCCGCCGGACAACTTCACCCCACGTTCGCCCACCACGGTTTCGTAGCCCGCGGCGAAACGCTCGGCGAACTCATCCACCCGCGCAATGCGGCAGGCACGCTGGAACTCCTCGGCGCTCGCCTGGGGGCGCGAAAACATCACGTTGTCGCGAATGCTGCCGTCGAACAGGAACGATTCCTGCAGCACCACCCCCAACTGGCTGCGGTACTCACCCAGGTGCAAGTGGCTGAGATCGTGGCCATCCACCAAGATCCGTCCACGAGATGGGGTGTAAAAAGCGGCCAGAAGTCCAATGATGGTGGACTTACCCGCGCCCGAAGGCCCCACCAGCGCGGTCATGGTTCCCGGCGCGGCGGTAAAGCTGACGTCGTGCAGTACCTCCTCGCCCGCGCCCTCCTCACTGGAGTAAGCAAAGGAGACCTGCTCCAAAGCGACCGTCCCCTGAATGGTGCCCAGCGACTGTCGCCGCGCCTCGTCCTCATCCTCGCGCGGCAACTGCAGCAGCTCATAGGTCCGCTCCAGCCCCGCCATGGCCTCGGCCAACTGCGTTCCGATGCCCACGATCTGCATCATGGGTGCGACCAGCATCCCCAGATACAGATTGAACACCACCAGATCGCCGAGGGTGATGGTGTGGGCCAGCACGCGATGCACGCCCATGGTCCACACCACCGCCCCCACCAGGCCCAGGACCGCCTTGGAGGAGAGGTCCATCGCGCTGGTGGCGTTGATGGTGCGGTAGACGTTGCGCAGCAGCAGATCCAGGCCGCGCTGGAACACCGCCACCTCGCGCTCTTCGGCGTGGTAGCCCTTCACCACCCGCACGCCGCCGATGGACTCGGTCAAACGCCCGGTGACTTCGGCCCGCAGCTTGCGCCGCTCGCGGAAGATGGGGCGCATTTGCCGGAACGACAGCCGCACGGTGAAGGTGAACAGAGCGACCAGCGCCCCGGCCGCCAGCGTCATGACCACGCTGATGCGCAGCAGCAGCCCCAGCGCGATGACGGCGGTGATGATGCTGCCGGCGAACTGCACCAGCCCGGTGCCCAGCAGATTGCGCACCCCCTCGACGTCGCTCATCACCCGCGATACCAGGTTGCCGGTGTTGTTGTGGTCGTAGAAGCTCACCGGCAACCGTGCCAGGTGCGCTTGTACCCGCGCCCGCAGTTCGTTGATCAGCCGCTGGGCCGCCTTCGACAACGATTGCGTGAGGGCGTAGGTGGTCGCCCCCTGCACGGCGGTCGCCGCCAGCACGATGCCTATGATCGGCCACAACCAGTCCAGCCGCCGCTGGCCGATGACCAGATCAATCAGGTACTTGGTGGAGGTGGGCAGCACCAGGCCGCAGACGCGGTTGATGAGCATCAGCAGGAAGCCGCCGGTGAGCAGCGCCCAGCGCGGCTGCAAAAGCCCCCACGCATGCCGGCCCACCGAGCGCCAGGGGGGAGGGGTGGTCGCTTCGCCGGGCTTCACTGCGGACCGATCCAGTGACGATAAGCGGTCATTTCAGGACAACCGCCTCCGGCACCCAGTGGCCCAGCGGATGGGCGTGGCCGCAGGCGGGGCATACCACGCGGCCGAGCGGCGCGCCGCAGTGGGGGCAGGCGCCGGTGGTGGCGAAGACGTCGCAGGGCTGGCCGCACTGGCGACAGTTCCACAGCTCGCCGGCGGGCGGGGTGGCGCGGCAGTCGGGACAGGCAAAGCCGGTACGTTGCGGCAGCTTGGCCAGCTTCCACAATCCGCGCGCGCGCTGCCAGCCGTTCCAGCACTCCATCAGCACGAAAGCGGCGATGGCCACCAGCAGCCAGTTGCCCACGCTGAAGGCGTAGAGGGCGAACGCGCCGGCGCCGACGATGCCGATGGCGGCGGCGGCCATCAGGCTGCGGGCGCGGCCGATGAGGAACCACAGCAGCGACTGCAGGATCTGTCCGCCGTCGAGCGGGTAGACGGGGATCACGTTGAAGACCAGCAGGGCCAGGTTGATCCAGGCCACCGAGTGGGCCAGCAGCGCCAGGTTGATGTCCACGCCCGGCAGTGCCGCCACCCAGGCGCTCAACTGGAATAGCGGCCACAGCAGTACAACGTTGACCAGAGGTCCGGCGGCGATGCTCCACAGTACCGGGCCGGGACGCGGCGGCGGGTCCACGAAGGCGATGCCGCCCAGCGGCCAGAGCATGATGCGGTCCGCCCGCCCACCGACGGAACGGCAGGCGAAGGCGTGGCCAAATTCGTGCACGGTGACGATGGCAAACAGCGCCAAATATTCGGCGACGTTCCAGACAACCGAAGTGTAGGCCCCCGAACGGGCCTGGATTTCGATCAGGGCCACCAGAAACCACGACCAATGGAGGTAGAGGTCAATGCCGCCGATCTTTGCCAGGTGGAGATTGCGCATGATGCAACGATGGTGCGAGAGGGGGGATTTGAACCCCCAGGCCCTTTCGGGCGCCAGATCCTAAGTCTGGTGCGTCTGCCAGTTCCGCCACTCTCGCGCGAGGTCTAACTTACTGTACCGCACGGCCTGCGGAGTGGGGCGGGGCGATAGGAGGCGCGCCGCGGCATCTTTGCGTGGCTCGCCGTATCCGGCTCGGTCACGTACGTCTGTGTACGCTCCCTCGCCGTCTATTGATTGGCACGGGACCCCGAGTGGCTTCGCCACTCGACCCGCTTGACGCTCGACCGGGCCGGGCACCCCACAAGCCCCAGCCCGGTCGGCTCGGGCTGCGGCCTCGCGCCACTTGCTTCTCGCCCCTTCCCCAGAGTCGCTACCCGGCAGGGGCGCGCCGTTCCGGATTTCGCACGCCTGGCCCTGCGATCTTGCCCCATGTTGCCAGGGCGACTCGGCCCTGCCGCCTGCGGAAGCAGGCTATCAGGGCGTGGGCGCCGATGGGGGAAGGTGGCGAACGAACAAGGTAAGCTGCCACAGGTCGTTGGGCGAGAGGATGTGGCCGAACCCGGGCATGCCGGTGAGGCGGATACCGTGGCCGATCACCCAGTACAGCTCTGCATCGGAGAGGCTTTGTACCTGATTGGAGCCCAGGTCGAGCGCGCGGGGGTACATGGCCTGGCCGGTGGGGGAGGGATGGCGGCCGTCCGGGCCGTGGCAGAAAGCGCAGGCCATGCCGAACAGGCCGGCGGCGGAGTCGCGGTCGAACCGGGGAGGGGGTGGGGGCGGCTTAGCGCGGGCGGCGCGTTGGATGTACCAGTTCTTAACCCGGTTGGCCAACGCAGTCTCCGCGCTTCCCGGTTGTGGCAGCGCACTGATACTGGCCGTGGTGGCGAAGTAGGCGATGAAGGCGATGATCAGTACGATCACCAATGCCGCAATCGACCAGCCCAGCCAGCGCACGCGGGTTCCTGCTGCCGTACGTCCCGCGCTACGACTTGGCGGGGGTGATGGAGGTCACTTTAATGGTGCTGGTGGCAGGATCGAGCGTGCCTTTAACCTGCACGTCTTGACCAGCCAAGGCCTTGGCGCGGCGCTGATTGCTGAGCTTGTAGGTGGTTTTGTCGCTGGGATTGTAGAGGACCAGCGACGCTCCACCTTTGACGCAGGCCAAGGTGCAGTCCTTGGGGGTATGGGTGTTGGTCAGCTTGTAGCCGGCGTCGTGGCTGCCGTTGCCGGCGCAGGTGCTATCCATGATTTGCCCGCGATAGGTGGTGGGTGGTTGGGGCGAAGCCAGCGCAAGCACCGCGAACAGGGCCAGCGGGCCAGTCAGGGCAAGGTACTTTTTCATACACATCCTCTTCCGGGCGCGGGGAGCATTGGTGTCACGCCCATGTCCGTTGGTGCAGATGCAGACGGATCAGGCGAGGATGGCTTGAGTGGTTTATCTCTCCCTGGGGCCGAACCGGGGTTGGTGCATGAGCCACGGCAGGGGCGCGACCAGGAAGAAGACGATGGCCATGATGCGGAAAGTATCGAGGTAGCTGAGTACCGTCGCCTGGCGCATGGCCTGGCCGTGGATGATGCCCCAGGCCTGTTGGTTCGCCTGCACCAGCCCCGAGCCGGCGTGCAGCAGGCCGTGGGAGATGGCGGCGTGCATCCGGCCGACGATCGGATTTTCCGGGCTGATGTGCGCCGTCAGCCGGGCCAGGTGGGTTTGCCGCAGGCGTGCCAGCTCGCTGGCCATGATCGAGATGCCGAAGCTCGAGCCCAGGTTGCGGGTGAAGGCGGTGATGCTGGTGGCGTAGCCCATCTCGGGGTTGGGAATGGGATCGACGCTGATGGTGGCGAAGGGTACGAAGACCAGCGACAGCCCGCCGCCCATCAGAAGCTGAGGGACAAGGAAAGCCCAGGGGCCGGCGGTTCCGTCCAACTGGCTGAACATCAGCACCCCGATGGCGGAGACCACCAGGCCGATGAAGATCATGGCGCGCATGTCCCAGCGCCTGCCGATCAGGATGCCGACCACCGGCATCAGCACCATGGTGGCAATGCCGCGCGGGGCGTTCCAGATGCCGGCGGTGATGGCGGGGAAGTTCAGCACCTCCTGCATGAACAGCGGCAATAGCAGAATGCTGCCGTAGAGCACAAAGAACAGCACCAGCGAGAGCGCCGCCGCCGTGCCGAAGGTGCGGTACTTCAGCAGCCGCAGGTGCACCACCGGGTTGGGGGCGCGCAGCTCCCACCAGATGAACGCCACCAGGCAGACGACGGCGATCACGCCCAGCGTCACCATCCAGTGGGAGGCGAACCAGTCGGCCTCCTGGCCCTTGTCGAGCAACACCTGCAAAGACGCCACCCCCAGCGCCAGCAGGCCGATGCCCCAGTAGTCGGCGCCGTGCTTGACGCGTTTGAGGTAGGGCGGGTCAAAGACGTACAACTTGACCATCGTCCATCCGAAGATACTCACCGGCAGGTTGATGAAGAACACCCATCGCCAGGAGTAGTCGGTGGTCAGCCAGCCGCCCAGCACCGGCGCCAGAATGGGCGCCACCACGATGCCCACCCCCCACATGGCCATGGCATGGCCGCGTTCCTCGCGCGGAAACGACTCCAGCAGGATGGCGCGGGTGATGGGCTGCAACGTGCCTCCGAAAAGACCCTGCAGGACGCGGAAGACGATCAGCAGGTCCAGAGTGGGCGCGATGCCGCACAACATGCTGGCGAGGGTGAAGCCGGCCACGGCGGTGAGCAGCAGCCGCTTGCGCCCAAACCGGCTCGAGAGCCAGCCGGTGAGGGGAAGCACGATGGCGTTCGACACCAGATAGGAGGTCAGAACCCAGGTGGCCTCGGTGATGCTGGCGGAAAGGTTGCCGGCGATGTAGGGGATGCTGACGTTGACCGCCGAGGTGTCGACCAGCTCCATGACGGCGCTGGCCATGACGGCGATGGCGATCAGCCAGCGCGTCATCCCGACGGGATGGCTGGCTGCAGCCGGGTCCTGAGTGGCGGTCTGCGAATCCCCCAATGCTCAAGACTAGCAGAGGGTCGGCTATTTCTTGCCGAGGCGCATGTAGGTAACCTGGGCCACCGCGATATGCCGCCGCTCGGCGTCGTAAAGGTTGACTTCGGTGGGACAGAGGGTGCGGCCCAGCTTGATGATGCGCGCCTCGGCGGTGGCGTCGGAGTGGCAGCCGGCGAGGAAGCGGATGTTCATGTCGGTGGTGGTGAGGATCTCGTCCGGCCCGGTGCGGGTGAGGACGGCGATGCAGGCCACGGTATCGGCCAGCGTCATCAACAGCCCGCCATGGAAGGATTCAAAGATGCCGTCGTAGGCGTGCTCATAGGGGGCGACGAGCACGGCGCGGCCATCGGCGGCCTCATCCAGCCGCAGCTTGAGCAGTTGAAAGATGGGAATTTGGGCGAGGCGCGCCGCCAGGGCATCAGAAATGGGCATGTGTCATGGTAGCGCGTGGGAAAGCGCCCCATCGGGCTAGTGAGCCGCGATGCCGCAAAGCTTCCAGGCGGGATGGGCGGCGGTCGTGCCCACCCGCAGCGCCTGCCAGTTTTGCCCGGGCAGGGCCACGGCGAGGTGGCCATCACCGGCGGGCGAGGGATCGGGCAGCGGCGTCCATTGCCGGCCATTGCTGGTGCCGCTGGCGCGCAGGGAAGGCGGCGCCGCGCCCGGCGCGAGTTCGAGATCCAGGCTGGTGGCCGGGCGCGGTGCGCCCAACTCGAGGGTGATGGTGGCGCCGGGCCTATCGCCCGCCGGTACCGTCCAGCAGGTGTTGCCGTTCGTGCCCAGCGGCACCAGCACCGGCGCGGATTCAATGCCGCTGGGCGGGGGGCGGTAGTACACCGCGTCCGCGGGGGCGGTGTGGGCGGGCCACTGCGCCATGCGCTGGTGCAGGATCCAGGCCAGGCCGGGGCTGGGCGGGACCCAGGGTTTGCGCCGCGCCAGGGCCTTGAGCAGATTCATCAGATAGACGCGGGCGCGCACGTCCTGAAAATGCTGCAGCAGCGGCAGCGAGGAGAGCGTCACCCATCCGTCGCCGTAGCGGTAGCTCACCAGCGGGTAGCAGCCTTCGTAGCCGCTGCGGTGGTTGGGCCGCGCCATGCGGCGGCCATCCCAGTGATACAGATTCACCTGCGATTCCTGGGCGAAGTCATAGGTCAGCGGCGGCTGCAAAAGCGCCCGCAGTGAAGGGTCAGGGTTGAGACCTTGCAGCAGCAGCGGATCGAGGCCGTCATCGAGGCAGGTGCCGCGCGGTATCACCAGGGGCGGGGCGACCGGCCAATAGCCGTTGGCCGCCGGCGGCGGCAGTTCCAGCACCAGCGCCTGCACGCCGCGCGCGACCTGCTGCCAGAGCCAGGCGTAGGCGGCGCCGCTGAGCCGCGGCTGCACCATGATGATGCGCGCCTGGGTGGGTTGGCTCAAATCGGCATCTTCGACCGCGAAGGCGTGCTGACGCAGAAATTCGCCAATGCCGGGCGCCAGCCCCAGCGCAGCCATGGGCAGTACCCCACCCATGCGCGGATCGGCGGCCGGCAGCGCGTGCAGGCTGATGGTCTGCACCTGCGATCCCACCGTCGCCCGGAGTTCGTAACTTCCCGGCCGCGGCAACGACAGCGGGGGCCCCAGTTGTACGGTGGTGGGATCGAGCGCGACCTGGCTGTGTTGCAGACTGCGTCCGCCGGCCTCGCGCAGGTCGAGATCAATTTCCGCCGGCGGCGCCACCGCGGTGGCCGCCAGACTCACCAGACGCGGTTGAAACTGCTGCCCCACGCTCAGGTACTCGGCCGGCACCTGCAGCACGAACGGATTCGCTCCGCTGGGGCTGACCGCCGCAAAGGCGAGCCACCCCAGCAAGAGCACGCCCCCCAGGCTGAGCAACGAAGCCCGTGTCCGCATCCTCACCTCTACCTCTGTACTCTCTTTCGGATGCGCTGACCCCTGTTCCCTGTACCCCGCTCCCTACGGATGGAGACTGGCCAGCTGTTGTTTGGCCTGCTCGGCGGTCGCGGTGCTGGGATACTCGGTTTGCAGTTGTTGGTAGAGCTGCGCCGCTTCCTTGGGATTGTAGGTGCGGTCGAGATCGGCGAGTTCCATCAGAGCCACCGCGCGTGGCAGGGTGGGTGAATCCTGATGGGTCAGCGCCAGCAATAGCTCGTGGGCCTTGGCCAGATTGCCCTGCTGGATCGCCAGATTGGCCAAGGCGTGCTTGGCCGTCGTAGCCACCGCCGCGTCCCCGGAGTTGGACGCCTGTTCCAGGCTGGCTTGTGCCTGCTTGGCGGCATCGGGGGTAGACAAATCCAACTGCGCCAGGCCGATGTAGTAGCGCGCCATCTGTCCGGCGTTGGTCGAGCCGTACTGATCCACCACCTGCTGCAACTGCGCCACGGCAGCCTGGGCGCGGGCGGCGGCATTGGCATAGCCGCCGGGCGTGCCGGCGGTGGCCGGGGTGAGCGGGGCGTGCAGGGTATTGACCCCCACCGCCAGCAGCGCGTTAGCCTTTTGGTTGCGGTTGCTGTTCCAGGCGAAGTATCCGTAACCGGCGGCGGCCACTACAACCACGATGACCGCTAAAGTAATGAGGCGATCGCGGTGCTGGAGGAAGAACTCGAGGGCGGCATCCATTCCGCTGACGAATTCATCGCTTTTGAGCTCTTTGCGGCTGATCTGAGACAATGCTGCTCCTCGTGGGCGGGCTAACCTTTTCATGGTACGGTGGGCCGCATCCACTGTCAAACCGCCGCGACAAAGTTGTACCCTCGAGGCCGATCATCGCATCCAAGCCTCAGATTGCAGGCCTTAGGCGCGAACGGCGACGAGCGCCCCTGAGGGTGCGTTGACAGTCCGGGCATAGGCCGGTATCTTTAAATGCTTCCGCCAGCTAAAGGAAGCGGAGGAGTTAGGTATGGACCGCAGAAAGTTGGAACAGTTCCATAAGAAGCTGCTGCAAAAACAGCAGGAGCTGACCCAGGCCGTGGCCCGCAACGAACAGGATGGCCGTGCCGCCGACGAAGAGGCGACCCAGGACATCGCCGACAAGGCCACCAACTCCTACACCAAAGAGTTCCTGTTCCATCAGAGCAATGCCGACCGGGGCCAGTTGCAGTTGGTGAATGACGCCCTCGCCCGCATCCGTGAGGGATCGTTCGGCGAGTGCGCCACCTGCGGCGAAGAGCTCAACCTGAAGCGCCTGGAAGCCGTGCCCTGGGCCGGTCTGTGCATTAACTGCCAGGAAAAGGTCGAACAGGGCGTGGTCGCCTGAGTTCCTCCCCCCTCCGCCACCGCACCCTTCCGCGTGGTATGATCGGGGCAGAAACCCAGCTTTGGGAGGGGTATCTTCAGCAGTCGACCCGATCTCATCCCCGCTTCGAGTGCATCCGCGCTTCTGGGGGGCTTGGTTTGCCTGCTCTTTCCTTCTCCCTGTAGGCTCTGTCAACATCCTCTGCGCCACGCCCGGCGGCTGCCGGTCTGTGAGGCCTGCCTGGCCGAAATTCCAGTGCTGACGGCCCCGGGTTGCCGTCAGTGTGGCAAGAACTGGACCGAAGCCGAAAACAGCGCCGACGGCCGCTGCCTCGCCTGTTTGGCTAATCCGCCGGCCTACAGCGCCGCCATCTGCGCCACCACCTATCTGGGGGCGGCACGGGAGCTGATTCATTTGCTGAAATTTGGCGGCGTGACCTCGGCGGCGGAGTTCTGGGCGGCGCGCCTGGCGCGCTGCGCCCGGCAGCTTCCGGAGATGCCGGAGATCGTGGTGCCGGTACCGCTTGGCCGCCAACGGCAGCGTCAGCGCGGCTACAACCAGAGCGGCGAGATTGCCCGCCGCCTGGCCCGCGCACTGCAGTGTGCCTACGTTCCCGGCGGCCTGCGGCGGCGGCGCGAGACGATGCCGCAATCGGGTTTGGACCTGCCGCACCGGGAGAAGAACCTGCACCGCGCCTTCGCCGGAGATGCGCGCCGCCTTGCCGGCCGTTCGGTGTTGCTGGTGGACGATGTGCTGACCACCGGGGCGACGGCCCGCTCGGCGGCGGCGGCGCTGCGCGCCGCCGGCGCGCGGCAAGTCATGCTGGCGGTGGCCGCCCGCGCCGATCTGCGGCTGGAGGGGATGGCGGCATGAGCGCCTCTTCCAGCGCGCTGCTCAGCCCGGTGCTGGTGCTCAATGCCAGCTACGAGCCGATCAATGTGTGCGCGGCACGCCGCGCCCTGGTGCTGGTGCTGAAGGGCGCCGCGCGGGCAGAAGAGATCCACGCCCATCATCACCTGCACAGCGCCCGCAGCCATCATCCGGTGCCCTCGGTCATCCGGCTGCTGGACTATCGCCGCATTCCGCTGCGCACCCGCGCCCTGTCGCGCAAAAACATCCTGCTGCGCGACCGCAACACCTGCCAGTACTGCGGCCAGGTGTGCCCGGCGCCGGCGCTGACCCTGGATCACGTGGTCCCGCGTTCGCGCGGCGGCAAGAGCGCCTGGGAAAACCTGGTGGCCTGCTGCCACGAGTGCAACCACCGCAAGGGCGATCGTCTGGTGGCCGAGGCCGACATGAAGCTGCTGCGCGATCCCCGCCCCTTCAGTCTGCACACCAGCCGCCACCTGATGCGCATGATGGGCCGCAGCGACGAGCAGTGGCGCAAGTACCTTTTCTTCTAGTTGGGCCGGAGCGGCCGCTTCGGCTGCGCGTTAAACTGACCACTGGCCCCCGGTAACCGGCCGCTGCTTTTATGGATCATCTCTTCTCCCCCTGGCGGTATCGCTATCTGCGCGAGGCGGGCGCGGCGGAAGACGGCGCTTGCGTGCTGTGCGCGGAGCTGGCCAAGAGCGATGATGCCGCCGGGTTGGTGGTGTTGCGCGGGCAGCACAACGCCATCGTGCTCAACCGGTATCCCTACACCAGCGGGCACATGATGGTTCTGCCGTATCAGCATTGCGCGTCGCTCGAGGCGTGCGGGGCGGCGGCGCGCGGCGAGATGATGGAACTGGCGGCGCGGGCGGAGCAGGCGCTGCGCAGCGAGTATCAGGCGCAAGGACTGAATGTGGGGCTGAACCTGGGGGAAGCAGCCGGGGCGGGCATTGCCGGACATCTGCACATGCACGTGGTGCCGCGCTGGCGCGGCGACGCCAACTTCATGAGCGTGATCGGGGAAACGCGGGTTCTGCCGGAAGAGTTGGGCGACACCTGGCGGCGCCTGCGGGCCGCGCTCAGCCTTCCCAGGCCTTGAGCAGTACGGCGGCGTTGGTGCCGCCGAATCCAAACGAATTGGAGAGCACGTAGCGCAACCTGGCGGGGCGCGGCTGGTTGGGGGTGTAGTCCAGGTCGCAGGCGGGGTCGGGCGTCTGGTAGTTGGCGGTGGGCGGAATGGTTTGATTCTGCAGCGCCAGCGCGCTGATGCCGGCCTCGAGGCCGCCGGCGCCGCCCAGCAGATGGCCGGTCATGGATTTCGTCGAGCTCACCGCCAGCTTGTAGGCGTGCTCGCCGAACAGGCGCTTGATGGCCATGGTCTCGAACTTGTCGTTGTACTCGGTTGAAGTGCCGTGGGCGTTGATGTAATCCACCTCCTCGGGCCGCACTCCGGCGTCGGCGAGGGTCTCTTCCATGGCGCGGAACGCGCCATCGCCGGTGGCCTCCGGCATGGTGATATGGAAGGCATCGGCGCTCATGCCGTAGCCCACCATTTCGGCCACGATGGGGGCGCCGCGGCGGCGGGCGAATTCCAGTTCCTCCAGCACCAGGATGCCGCTGCCCTCGCCGATGACGAAACCGTCGCGGGTCAGGTCAAACGGCCGACTGGCGTGCTCGGGGTCGTCGTTGCGGGTGGAGAGCGCCCGCATGGAGGCAAATCCGGCCACGCTGAGCGGAGTGATCGCCGCTTCGGTGCCGCCGGCGATCATGGCCTCCGCGTACCCGTGCTGGATCAAACGGAAGGCGTCGCCCAGTGAGTGCGCGCCCGAGGCACAGGCGGTGCAGGCGGCCGAGTTCGGTCCGCGGGCGTTGAAGCGGATGGAGACGTGTCCAGCGGCCAGGTTGACGATGGAGGCGGGGATGAAGAATGGCGACACCCGCCGCGGCCCGTTCTGCATCAGGATGGTGTGTTCGCGCTCGATGATGTCGAATCCGCCGATGCCGCTGCCGATGTGCACCCCGACCCGCCGCGCCAGCTCGTCCGTCACTTGCAGGCCGGAAGCGGCCATGGCTTCGGCGGCGGCCGCCATGGCGAACTGAATGAACAGCCCCATCTTGCGCTGTTCCTTTTTCTCGATGAAGGCCGAAGGGTCGAAGTTCTTCACTTCGGCGGCGAAGCGGCAGCTATAGGCCGCGGCGTCAAAGTGGGTGATGGGAGCAATGCCGCTGCGCGAGGCCAGCAGGCTCGCCCAGGTTTCCGCCGCCGTCAGACCCACCGCCGACACCAAGCCGACGCCGGTTACCACTACACGCCGACGCGAATTCAGGACTTGGCTCCTACCTTCTGCGTAATGTAATCCACGGCGTCCTGCACCTTGCGGATCTTCTCGGTGTCCTCGTCGGGAATCTGAACCTCGAAGGCGGTCTCGAACTCCATCACCAGCTCGACCAGGTCGAGCGAGTCGGCGCCGAGGTCTTCTACAAAGGAGGCGGTCGGCGTAACTTCGGACGGCTCTACGCCCAGCTTCTCCACCACGATTTGGCGAACCTTCTGTTCGATTTCACCGGCCATTGGTAAAGTCCTCCGTACGCTTCCGCTCCCCAGTCAGCGACTCGATAATCATACCTTAACAGGCATTAACTGTCTTCGCGCGCCGCCCGCGGGTCGGCGATTTTCAACCGACGATGCCGAACCGGGCCAGTCGCTCGGCGGCGATGGCGCCCGCCCGGACGATGCGCGGCTGCGGACCACATAGGTCCACGATGGTGGAGGGGAGGGCCGAGGGCGAGGGTCCGGCATCCACCAGCAGCGGGCAGTCGGCGCCGAACTGGGCGGCGACTTCATCCACCGTGCGGCAGGGGGGTTCGCCGCTGCGGTTGGCGCTGGTGGCGGTCAGGGCATAGCCGGTGGCGTGGAGGAGCGCCGCCAGCAGGGGCTGGTCGGGTTGGCGCAGGGCGAGAGCGCCGGTGGAGGCGGTGAGCGCCGGAGGCAGATGCGGCGCAACCGGGACGATCAGGGTGAGGGGTCCGGGCCAGAAGGCGGCGGCCAGCGCCTCGAAGTTCGCGGGCAACCGGGACGATAACTCCGCCGCCTGGGCGAGGTCGCGCACCACCACCGGCAAGGGCTTGTCGAAGCTGCGACCCTTGAGCGCATAGACGCCGGCCACCGCGCGCGCGTCGCCGGCGTTGGCCGCGAGACCGTAGAGCGTGTCGGTGGGGATGACGGCCACCGCGCCGCTGTCGAGATGGGCGCGCAAGCCGGCCACCGCGGCCGCGAGTTCTTCGCCGCGAGCCTGGGGAGAAATTTGGAGGCGACGGGGCACGTTTATCAGTTTGGCACCTCTGATAAAAAACGAAGGGGGACGAGTGTATCGTCCCCCTTCGCCCAATTCCCGAAGAACTTGCTTACTTCTTCTTCGAGGTCTTCTTCTTCGCCGCCGGCTTCTTCGCAGCCTTCTTGGCGGGTTTCTTCGTAGCCTTAGCCATTGAACTATTCTCCAATCGAACAAGATCTGCGTGAACGTTCCCACGCAGGTTTAGTGAATGTATAAAATTTGCACGCTCAGGTGTCAAGTAAAAAATGGAGGTGTGTGCTCCGCGGTGACGGTCAGCCGCAACCTCGAAGGCGCGTGCATCGTCTCAAGAGAGAGCAAAAGAGGCAATCCATGAACTCGTCCCAGCCATCGTCGAACGTCGCGCGTCACTTCCGCATCGCGCTCATCGCCGCGGCATTTTCCGTGGGCGTGGCCGGCGCGCAGCAGTTGCCGGGCGCGCGTGTCGCTCCCATTCAAGCGCCCAAGCCGCAGACGCAAGCCGCTCCGCAGGTGCCGACGATCACCGCCAACGTGACCCTGGTGAACGTGGTCTTCAGCGTCGAAGGTTCGCACGGGGGCTTTGTGGCCGGATTGGGAAAAGATGATTTCCAGGTGCGCGAGGACGGGCGGCCGCAGACCCTGCAGTTCTTCTCCGCCGAGGATCAACTGCCGCTCACCCTCGGCCTGCTGCTCGACACCAGCCCCAGTCAGCGGGGCGTGCTGCGCCAGCAGCAGGCGATCAGCGACCAGTTCTTCCGTCAGGTGATCCAGCCGCATGATCTGGCCTTCGTCATCGGCTTCGATGTGCAGGTGCAATTGCTGCGCGACCTCACGCCCTCCGCCTCGGCCCTGAGCGCGGCGGTGGACAGCGCCCACATCGGCGGGGGCGATGCCGCCAGCTACGGCATCAACCCCGGCACCTTCCCGCAGCAGGGCTCCCAGGGCGCCACCCATTTGTGGGATGCCATCTACCTGGCTTGTCATGAGGAGCTGGCCCACCAGGCGGGGCGCAAGGCCATCATCGTGGTTACCGACGGCGGCGAGCAGGGCAGCACCTACACCGACCAGGATGCGCTGCGTGCCGCCCTCGACAGCAACACCGTGGTTTTTTTCATCATGGCCAACGATGGCGCCAATGATTACTTTCGCGGGTCCGGCCCGGGGCAGTTGAAGAAGATCGCCGAACAAACCGGCGGGCGGACCATTGACGGCAACAAGAATCTCGGCAAAGCGTTCACCGATCTGGCCAACGAGCTGCGCAGCCAGTATTCGCTCGGCTACCACAGCGACCAGACCGCCCACGACGGAAAGTTCCGCAAGATTGAGATCACGCTCACCGACGCCGCCAAAAAGCAGCATCCGGACGTAAAGATCCGCGCCCGTTCGGGCTACTTTGCTCCGGGATCGAAACCGAATTCGAACTGAATCGCGGTGCGGGCTTCCCAGCGGGCGACCGCGGCCACGGGGGCGTAGCTGAAGCGGTGCAGGGGGGTGGCGCCGAAGCGTTCGAGGGCGGAGAGGTGCTGGGGGGCGCAGTAGCCTTTGTTGCTGCCCAGGCGGTAGGCGGGGTAGATGGTGTCCCAGCGCTGCATCAAGGCGTCGCGGTGGACCTTGGCAAGGATGGAGGCGGCGGCGATGGAGATGGACAGTGCGTCGCCGTGGATGAGGGGCTGCTGCGGGCCCGGCCAATCGAGGGTAACCGCGTCCACCAGCAGCAGGTCGGGCGCCGGCTGCAGGGCGCGAACCGCCGCCAGCATGGCCAGGCGCGAGGCCTGGTAGATATTGACGGAGTCTATGACAGCCGCGTCGCAGGCGGCCACCGCCCAGGCGCGCGCCCGCCGGCGGATGTGGACGGCCAGACGCTCGCGCTCCTCCGGCGGCAGTTGTTTGGAGTCGTTGAGACCGCGAATGCGGTCTTCCGGGTCGAGCACCACGGCGGCGGCCACCACCGGGCCGAACAGGGCGCCGCGGCCGACTTCATCCACGCCGGCAATGTGCTGGTGCCCCTCTGCCCGCGCCAGCTTCTCGAAGCGGCCTGAACAGCGCGTGGGGCCGCCTCCGCCTACTCTTCGCCGGCCGCGGCAGCCGGGGCGGCGGCGGCTTCGGCGCGGGTCACCTCGCGCAGGCGCGCCGCCTTGCCGCGCAGTCCGCGCAGATAGTACAGCTTGGCGCGCCGCACCCGGCCCGAACGCACCAGCTCGACCTTGTCAATCACGCGCGCGTTCACCGGGAAGATGCGCTCGACGCCCTGGCCGAACGAGATCTTGCGCACGGTAAAGGAGCGGCGCGCGCCGCGCTCGTTGCGGGCGATGCACACGCCCTCGAAGGCCTGGACGCGTTCCTTGTCGCCTTCCTTGATCTTCACGTGCACGCGCACGGTGTCGCCGGGCTGGAAGGCCGGCAGCGGGGTTCCGGCCTGCTGGTTGGCAAACTTCTGGATAGCGGGTTTCAAGCTCATGGTGCACTCCTCGCCGCGTTGCGCCGGCCAGGACATGCCTGCGGACGCCCTCTGCGTTGGTCAGGAATTCAGGCTTCTATTCTAGCAGAACCCCTACAGATCGGGCCGCAATCGCCGGGTCTTGGATTCCGCCTGCTCCCGTCGCCAGCGGGCAATGGCGGCGTGGTTGCCGCCGCGCAGCACCTCCGGCACCCCCCAGCCGCGAAACTCCAGCGGGCGGGTATAGTGCGGGCAGTCGAGTTGGCCGGGTGTGGAAAACGACTCATTGATGGCTGATTGTTCATGCCCCAGCACCCCCGGCAGCAGGCGGGCGGTGGCATCGAGCACCAGGCAGGCGGCCAGCTCGCCGCCGGAGAGCACAAAATCGCCGATCGAGACCTCTTCGTCCACCATGTGCGCGGCGACCCGCTCGTCCACTCCCTCATAGCGGCCGCAGATCAGGATGAGGCGCCGGCAGGCGGCGTAGCGGCGGGCGTCGGCCTGGCGGAACTGCCGGCCCTGGGCCGACAGCAACAGGACACGGGTGTCGGCATCGGCGCGGGGCGCGGGGGGGCGGCCGAGCAGGGCTTGCAGGCAGTCGTAGATGGGCTCGGGCTTCATCACCATGCCCTCGCCGCCGCCGAAGGGACGGTCATCGGTAATGTGGTGCGGCGGAGGAGCGTAGTCGCGCAGGTTGTGCACGGCGATCTCCAGCCGTCCGGCGGCGCGGGCCCGCGCCACCACGCCGTGCGCCAGCGGCGAGGTGAAAAAGTCAGGGAAGATGGTGATCAGGTCGAACCTCATGGGTTCAACTCGAGCAGGCCCTCGGGGAGGAGCAGGCGCATCTCGCCGGATTGCATGGATTCGATATAGGCGGCGGCGAAGGGGATCAGCAGTTCGCCGCCCGCGGCGGTGCGCACGTGCAGCAGGTCGGCCGCGCCCGCCACCGGCTCCAGCTCCTCGAGTGTTCCGAGCAGACGTCCGTGGTCGTAGACCTGCGCGCCGAGCAGGTCGGAGGTGAAGTAGGCGCCCTCGGGCGCCGCCGCCCTTTCGCCCGCCGGGACCTGCACCTCGGCGCCCACCCACGGCTCGGCGGCGTTGAGGTCGGCGATGCCGGCCAGCTCCAGCACCAGCCATTGCTTATGCGGCCAGGTACGGGTCAGGGGAAACTCGGCGCGCCGGCCGTCGCGGGCCGACAGCCAGACGCGCGACAGCGCGGCGAAGCGGCCGGGAATATCGGTGAGCAGCGCGACCGCCAGCTCGCCGCGCCGCCCCTGGGTCTTCACCACGCGGGCGAGCGTAACGAAGGCGGCGGCATCGGCTTCAGACGGGTTCGCCATCGTCTTCGGGGTCCATGATGTTGAGCCCGGGACGATCGTACTCATTGCCGCCCATGGCGCGGTAGCTGCCGTCGAGCAGCGCGCGCAGGGCGCGCGCCGTGCGGCCGCCGCGGCCCACCACGCGCGGGAAATCCTCGGGCGCGACGCGCAGTTCCCAGTTGGGAGCGCCGTGTTCGCGCCCGCCACGCTGCGGCAGCGCGGTGATCCGCACCTCCTCGGGGTGTTGCACCAGCCCGCGCACCAGGTAGTTCAGCAGGGCTTCCATGGTGAGGCTCCGCTAGGCGGCCGGGGCCGCGGCGGCACGCTCCCTGGCGCGACGCATCAGGTTGGCCACGGTGGAGGAGAGCTGCGCTCCGCGCGCCGTCCAGTACTCGATGCGCTCGCGGTTGAGATCAATGATCGCCGGGTTGGGGACGGGGTTGTAGGTTCCCAGGATCTCCAGCGAACGGCCATTGCGGGCCGAGCTTTTCTCCAGCAGGAACACGCGGTAAAACGGCTTCTTCTTGGTGCCCTGACGGGCGAGACGGATAACAAGCACAGGTTTCTCCTATTGTTGCGAAGGGTTGGACAGGCGGCTGCCCATCAGCTTTTTGGTCAAAAACGAGGACGCCGAGACGGACTTGAACATTTTGCGCATCTGCACATACTGCTTCAGCACCATGTTGACATCCTGGACGCTGGTGCCGCTGCCGCGCGCGATGCGCTTGCGGCGCGCACCGTTGATGACCTGGTGGTGCATGCGCTCCTGCTGGGTCATGGAGTTGATGATGGCCTCGACGCGGGTGATCTGACCCTCGTCCACCTGGCTGGAGGCCTGGTGCAATTGCTGGAAGGGGCCGACGCGCGGCAGCATTTTGACCAGGCTTTCCAGCGATCCCAGCTTCTTCACCTGCCCCAACTGGTCGCGGAAATCGGCCAGGGTGAAGCTGTCGGTGCGCATGCGCTTTTCCAGCTCCAGCGCCTGGCGCTTGTCCACCGTCTGTTCGGCGCGCTCGATCAGGCTGAGGATGTCGCCCATGCCCAGGATGCGGCCGGCGATGCGGTCGGGGTGGAACACCTCCAGGCCATCGAGCCGCTCGCTGGTGCCCATGAACTTGATCGGCTGGCCGGTGATGCGGCGCGCCGACAGCGCCGCGCCGCCGCGGCTGTCGCCATCCATTTTGGTGAGGATGATGCCGGTGAGCGCCAACTGGCGGTGGAAGGCGTCGGCGGAGCGTACCGCGTCCTGGCCGGTCATGGCGTCGGCGACGAACAGGATCTCCTGGGGGGTGAGAAGCGCCTTCAGCTCGCGCATCTCGTGCATCAGGTTTTCGTCAATGTGCAGGCGACCGGCAGTGTCCACGATGAGCACATCGCAGCCCTGGCGGGTGGCTTCGCGGCGCGCGCCGCGCGCCAGCTCCAATACGGTGGCGGTGGCCTTGCCGGCTTCCGGTTCGGCGCCCTCGGCCAGCACCGTCGCGCCCGAGAAGAGCGGCGCCGGAATCTGTTCCGCGAGCAGCGCCAACTGCTGCCGCGCCGCGGGGCGGTAGACGTCCACCGATACCAGCAGCGGCCGGTGACCCTGCTGCTTGAGCATCGCCGCCAGCTTGGCGCTGGAAGTGGTCTTGCCCGAACCCTGCAGGCCGGCCATCAGCACCACGGCCGGGGGCCGGGTGGTCTTGAGGTTGAGCTTGGCCTCTCCGCCCAGCACCTGCAGCAGCTCATCGCGCAGGATCTTGACCACCTGCTCGGCAGGCGAGAGCGAGGTCATGACCTCCTGGCCGAGCGCGCGCTCGCGGATGGCGGCGAGCATGTCGTCGGCCACCTGCTGGCTGACATCGGCCTCGAGCAGCGCCAGGCGGATCTCGGCCAGCGGCTCGGCGATATTGGCCTCGTTCAGCTTGCCTTCGCCGCGCAGCGTCTTGAAGACGCGCTGCAGCTTGTCGGATAGGGTTTCAAACATGGAGAAACAGCGAAAGACGCGGAAACCACCATTCTAAGCGGTCCCTCGCGCCCCGGTCAAATGGCGGCACCCGGTCCCGGCGCGGTTCTATCCCCCTTCGGGCCGGTTGCGCCGGGTTTCAGGCTAAGGTAATGTATGGTGCGCGGTAGTCTTTTACCTCGCGCACCCCGTTTCGGAGGAAAACCATCTTGACCTGGCCCCGGCTTTGTCTGCCCCGCCCACTGCGTTTTGTGCTCTCCAGCCTGACCTTGCTGTCCTTGGCGGCCGCCTCCTGGGCGCAGTCCGCCGCGGCTCCGCAAGCGGGTGGCGAGGCCAACATGATCCTGCCCAACCTGCACCAGGGGACGTTCCTGGGCACCAGCGGCACGGTGATCCTCACCTGGGGGCTGCTGATCTGCGCCCTGGGGCTGCTGTTCGGCTTCATCACCTACGCCCGGCTGCGCGATCTGCCGGTGCACACCTCCATGCGGGAGGTCTCAGAGCTGATCTGGGAGACGTGCAAGACCTATCTGTTCACCCAGGGCAAGTTCCTGATCGCCCTGGAGGCGCTGATCGCGGTGGTGATTGTGGTCTACTTCGGCTACTTCGACCACATGAGCGCCACCAAGGTGGCCACCATCTTCGCCTTCAGCGTGCTGGGCATTCTGGGCAGCTATTCGGTGGCCTGGTACGGCATCCGGGTCAACACCTTCGCCAACAGCCGCACCGCGTTCGCCAGCCTCAAGGGCAAGCCCTTCCCCTGCTACGCCATCCCGCTGCGCGCGGGCATGTCGATCGGCATGGTGCTGATCTCCATCGAGCTCACCATCATGCTCTGCATTCTGCTGTTTGTTCCCGGTGACTACGCCGGCCCCTGCTTCATCGGCTTCGCCATCGGCGAGTCGTTGGGAGCGGCGGTGCTGCGCGTGGCGGGCGGCATCTTCACCAAGATCGCCGACATCGGCGCCGACCTGATGAAGATCGTCTTCAACGTCAAGGAAGACGACGCGCGCAACCCGGGCGTGATCGCCGACTGCACCGGCGACAACGCGGGCGACTCGGTCGGCCCCTCGGCCGACGGCTTCGAGACCTACGGCGTCACCGGCGTGGCGCTGATCACCTTCATCCTGCTGGCGGTGAAGAGCCCGCTGGTGCAGGTGCAACTGCTGGTGTGGATCTTCATCATGCGCATCGTGATGATTCTCACCGCCGGCGGCAGCTACTTCCTCAACGAAGCCTTCGCCAAGGCCAAGTATCAGAACGCCGACAAGTTCAACTACGAGAAGCCGCTGACCTCGCTGGTGTGGGTCACTTCCATCGTTTCGATCATCGCCACCTACGTGGTCTCCTACTACGTCATCCCGGTGGTCAACGGTGATCCCAACCTGTGGTGGCAGCTCTCGACCGTAAT
>Ga0134126_10002991_pt1 | contig 21230 bp, 15 predicted proteins | sample KB31752_FD_96881 | JGI IMG/M metagenome (GOLD analysis project Ga0134126, IMG submission 96881) | Terrestrial soil microbial communities with excess Nitrogen fertilizer from Kellogg Biological Station, Michigan, USA - KB3-175-2 | ecosystem: Environmental > Terrestrial > Soil > Unclassified ... | reverse complement strand
GCGAGTGCAAGGCAGTGCTGCAGGGCAATGGACCGTGCAATCAGGAGAGACTGCGGGCGCGACGCCAGGCGCATGAGGAGGGCCGCTGGGTCCGGGAGGCAGCAGCGGCTTACGCAGCCAAGCACGAGGGGAGGGGTTCACGCCATGGGTGACGACTGGCCGCTGTTCGAAGTCTTCATCCGCGCCCGCTCGGGGCTCGAGCACAAGCATGTCGGAAGTCTCCACGCCGCTGATGCGCGCATGGCCATCGAGCACGCCCGCGATGTCTACACGCGCCGACAGGAAGGTGTGAGCATCTGGGTGGTGCGCTCCAGCGAGATCATCGCATCCGACCCCGAGGAGGCAGACGCGCTCTTCGAGCCGGCACGCGACAAGGTGTATCGCCACCCGACGTTCTATGCGATTCCCGACGAGGTCAAGAATCTGTGACGACGGCAGCGCCTGAGCCTTCACATCCGGCGCCGCGAGCCGACACGCCGGCTGCCGGCCGGTTCCGGTACGTGTTGCGCCTTGCCGATACCAGCCTGGTGCTCGGCCAGCGGCTCGGCGAGTGGGTCGGGCACGCGCCGGCGCTGGAGGAGGACCTGGGGCTCGCCAACATCGCGCTCGACCTGATCGGACAGGCGAGACTCCTCCTCACCTACGCCGGTGAGGTCGAAGGGCGCGGGCGCGATGAAGATGCGCTCGCTTTCCTGCGCGATGCGCCGGAATTCTGCAACGTCTCGCTCGCGGAGCAGCCGAACGGCGATTTCGGCCGGACCATCGTGCGGCAGTTCCTGCTCGATGCCTGGCAGCTCGAGCTCTACGAGGCGCTGTCGGGCTCGAGCGATGCGCGGCTCGCGGAGATCGCCGCCAAAGCCGTGAAAGAGACGCGATACCACCTGCGGTTCAGCGCCGGATGGCTCGTGCGCCTCGGCGACGGCACCGCGGAAAGTCATGCCCGAGTGCAGGAAGCGCTCGATGAGCTCTGGCGCTTCACCGACGAGCTGCTCGCACCGGATGCGCTCGATGAGGAGATGGCTGCGGCGGGCGTTGCTCCTTCGCTGACTGCCCTGCGGCCACTGTGGGAACAGCGGGTCGACGCTGTATTGCAGGAGGCGACGCTGAAGCGGCCCGCGGCGGTGCGATACCCATGGCAGGGCAAGCGCGGCGTGCATACGGAGCACCTCGGACACATGCTCGGGGAAATGCAGCATTTGCCCCGCGCCTTTCCCGGTGTGACATGGTGACGGAGAGTCTCGCCGCGCGACCGGCCCGGAGCATTGTCCACCTGGATGAGGAGCGGGTGTGGCAGGTGTTGCGATCCGTCATGGATCCGGAGATCCCGGTGCTGAATGTGATCGATCTGGGCATCGTGAGATACGTGCGTAGCGACGGCGCTCGTCTGCATGTGGGCATCACACCGACCTACTCGGGCTGTCCCGCCACCGAGGTCATTCGGCGCTCCATCCGCGAGGCGCTCGCGGAACACCAGTTGCGGGACGTGATCGTCGAGACGGTGCTGTCGCCGCCCTGGACGAGCGAGTGGTTGAGCGAGGAGGGCAGGCGGAAGCTCGAGGCGTTCGGCATTGCAGCGCCTTCCGCGCGCGTCGCCGCCACTGTCGCCTGCCCGCGCTGTCGCAGCCATGATGTCGAGCGCATCAGCGAGTTCGGCTCGACCCCGTGCAAAGCACACTATCGCTGCGCCGACTGCCTCGAGCCGTTCGATGTCTTCAAATGCATCTGACTGACCCATGTTGAGATTTCACTCGCTGCGCGTGGCGCAGGTGCAGGCGCAGGCCGAGGACGCCATCGCCGTGACTCTCGAGGTTCCCACGGAGCTCGCGGCGGAATACCGCGGCAGTGCGGGGCAGCACATCGTCTTGCGCGCCTCGCTGCAGGGTGAGGAAGTGCGGCGCACTTATTCCCTGGTCAATACGCCGGGAGAGCGGCTGTTGCGCATCGTCGCCCGCGTCCATTCCGAGGGTCGCCTGTCCACGCACCTTGCGCAGCACGTTCGCATCGGTGATCGACTCGACGTGCTGCCGCCGAACGGCAGCTTCACGCCCCACTCGGCGGCGGCGGGCAGTGGCACCTGCGTGGCGATTGCCGCCGGCTGCGGCATCACGCCCATCGTGTCGATCGTGCGCAGCTGGCTCGAAGCGGGAGCGACCGGCCGGGTGATTCTCTTCTACGGCAATCGCAGCATGGCGCGCGCGATGTGCCTCGAGGAGCTGCTGGCTCTGAAGGACCGCTATCTCGACCGCCTGGCGCTGCACTTCGTGATGAGCCGCGAGCCGCAGGAAGTGGAGATCTACAACGGCAGGCTCGATGCCGGACACGTCCGTGACCTCGCCCGGGCGTTCTTCACGCCCGCGGAAGTCGCCGAATGCTTCATCTGCGGCCCTGGCGACATGATCGAGAGTGTCTCGCGCGCGCTGCGCGAGCTCGGCGTGAGCGCCGATCGGATCAGAGCCGAGCATTTCACCGTCGCCACCGCGGCGCCGGAAGCGGCAGCCGCCAAACCCGAAGAGCCGGATGCGCCGCAGGCGGCGGCCCCGCCAGCGGCTGCCGGCGGCATGCAACCCGGCGTTGCCGAGGTGACCGTGACCATGGACGGCCGCCGGCGCTCCTTCACGATGCGGATGAACGGCGAGAGCGTCCTCGACGGCGCGGCCAAAGCGGGCCTGGAGCTGCCGTTCTCCTGTCGCGCGGGCGTTTGCTCGACCTGCCGTACCAAGGTCGTACGGGGCGAGGTCGCCATGGAGCAGAACTACGCGCTGGAGGACTGGGAGCTCGAGCAGGGTTACGTGCTCGCCTGCCAGTCTCAGGTCAAGACCCCGGTGCTCGAGCTGGACTACGACGAGCGCTGAGCGGCCTTCTCGAAACAACACCCGACAGATCGATCATGAGCCATCAGACTATCGTGTTCGAATCGGCGGACGGTATCGCCCGACTCACTCTCAACCGTCCTGACCGCCTGAACAGCTTCAACACGGTGATGCATGCCGAGGTGCGGGACGCCCTGGCGGCAATCCAGCGCGATGACGCGACGCGTGTTCTCGTCATCACCGGTGCGGGCCGCGGCTTTTGCGCCGGGCAGGATCTCGGCGATAGGGTCGTGGCGCCCGGCGGCGGACCACCGGACCTCGGCTCGTCGATCGAGAACTGGTACAAGCCTCTGGTCCTCGCGCTGCGCCGGTTGCCGCTGCCCGTCATCGCCGCCGTCAATGGAGTCGCGGCCGGGGCGGGCGCCAACATCGCGCTCGCCTGCGACCTGGTTCTCGCCGCGCGCTCGGCGAGCTTCATCCAGTCCTTCGCCAAGATCGGTCTCGTGCCGGACTCCGGCGGTACCTGGATCCTGCCGCGGCTCGTGGGCCCCGCGCGCGCGCTGGGCCTCGCTCTCCTGGGCGAGAAGCTTCCCGCCGAGCAGGCCGCGCAGTGGGGCCTGATCTGGCGCTGCGTCGATGACGGTCAACTGGCCGCGGAGGTGGACACGCTCGCCCGGCAACTGGCGGCCGCGCCGACCCGCGGTCTGGCCCGCACCAAGCAGGCCATGCTCGAGGGCTGCAGCCGCACACTCGAGCAGCAGCTCGACATCGAGCGGGATTATCAACAGGAGCTCGGACACTCCGCCGATTACGCCGAAGGCGTCGCGGCTTTCATGGAAAAGCGTGTCCCGCGCTTCACCGGCCGCTGAGAGGCCGCAGGAATCCTCGAGGGTACAGCCATGCAGTTAGAGAGCTTCATCGCGGGCCGCTGGCAGGCGGGCGGCGGGACGCCGATAGCCCTGCGGGACGCGACCACCGGCGAAGTCATCGCCAACGCGTCCGCCGACGGGCTCGACATTTCCGCCGGTCTCGATCATGCGCGCCAAGTCGGCGGCCCGAATCTTCGCCGCCTCGGCTTTCACGAGCGCGCCGCGCTCCTCAAGGCGCTGGCGAAGCATCTGACGGACAGGAAGGAGGAGCTCTACGCGCTCTCCTATGCGACGGGGGCGACCAAGTCCGACTCCTGGATCGACATCGACGGCGGTATCGCCACTCTCTTCGTGTACGCCAGCAAGGGCATGCGCGAGCTGCCCGATGCCCACGTCTACCTGGATGGCGCAACCGAAGCCCTGTCGAAATCCGGCGGCTTCGTGGGCCAACACATCTGCGTGCCTCTGGAAGGAGCCGCAGTGCACATCAACGCGTTCAACTTTCCCGTCTGGGGCATGCTGGAGAAGCTCGCCCCGACCTTGCTCGCGGGTGTCCCGGCGATCGTCAAGCCGGCGACCGCCACGTCCTATCTGACTGAGCTGACGTTCCGCCGGATCGTCGAGTCGGGCATCCTTCCGGAAGGCGCCGTGCAGCTGATCTGCGGCGGCGTGGGCAACCTCTTCGATCACCTCACCTGTCAGGATGTCGTGGCCTTTACCGGCTCCGCGTCCACCGCGCGCAAGCTGCGGACGCACCCCACGGTCATTGACCATTCCGTACGCTTCACCGCGGAGACCGACTCGCTCAACTCCTGCGTGTTGGGCCCCGATGCGACGCCCGGGACGCCTGAGTTCGACCTTTTCGTGCGCGAGGTCGCGCGCGAGATGACGGTGAAGGCCGGCCAGAAGTGCACGGCGATCCGCCGGGCCATCGTCCCCGCGGCGAATGCGGCGAGCGTAGTGGAAGCGCTGCAGGCCGCGCTCGGCAAAGTCGTGCTCGGCAATCCCCGCCTGGAGCAGGTGCGCATGGGACCTTTGGCCTCGCTCGCCCAGCGCCGCGAAGTCCTGAGCCAGCTGGCCAAGCTGCAGCGCGAGGCGCAAGTCGTTTGCGGCAACGGGCGGCAACTCGAGCTCGCTGATGCCGATGCCGACCGCGGCGCGTTCATCGCGCCCACGTTGCTCTACTGCCGGGAGCCGGAGAATGCCGCCGCCATTCACGAGGTCGAGGCCTTCGGTCCCGTCTGCACGGTGGTCACATACGAGGGGCTGGATTCAGCGGTAGCGCTCGCCCGGCGCGGGGCGGGCAGCCTCGTGGGCTCGGTTTTCACGGCCGACGAGTCCGTTGCGGCACGGCTCGTGCTCGGCCTCGCTCCCTTCCACGGCCGCCTCCTCGTCGTCGATCGCCATTGCGCCAAGGAGTCGACCGGACATGGCTCGCCGCTGCCGCACCTCGTTCACGGCGGGCCCGGCCGTGCGGGCGGGGGAGAGGAGATGGGCGGCATCCGCGGGGTCCTGCACTATATGCAGCGCACCGCCGTCCAGGGGACGCCCGATGTGCTCACGGCGATCAGCGGCCGGTGGATCAAGGGCTCGCGGCAGCGCGATCCCGGCGCCCATCCGTTCCGTATTCCCTTCGGGGACCTGGTTCTCGGTGACAGCTTCAACTCCGGAGAGCGCGAGGTGACGGTGGCGGATATCGAACGCTTCGCCGACCTCTCGGGTGATCACTTCTACGCCCACATGGATGAGGCGGCCGCGCGGCGCAACCCGATCTTCGGCGGCCGGGTCGCGCACGGGTACTTTCTCATCTCCGCCGCGGCCGGTCTCTTCGTCGACCCGCCCTTGGGGCCAGTGCTCGCCAACTATGGCATCGACGCCCTGCGCTTCACCAAGCCCGTCAAGCCAGGCGACCGCATCAAAGTGCGCATCACGTGCAAGGAGAAGTCGCTGCGTGCCGGACAGGGCTATGGCGAGGTCCGTTGGGATGCCTTGATCACCAACCAGGATGGGGAGCCCGTAGCTGGCTATGACGTCCTGACGATGGTGAGCGAGAGCGCCATGCCGACTTGACCGCGCGCCGGGAGGCACTGTCAGATTATCGATCAGGCGGGCATACGAGGGTATGCTACCGCGACCTGTGATGCTTTGCGGGGGAGATCACTGTCATGCGCATGTTGCTCGCGATGGCGTTCGCTCTGGCCACCTGTTCTGCTGCCGGAGCAGCGGAGCGGGCACTCCTCAGTGATCCGGCAATGTCGAAGACGCAGATCGTCTTCGACTACGGCGGGGAGCTCTGGAGCGTGCCGCGCAGCGGCGGTCAGGCGCATGTGCTCGCCAGCGGCATGGATCTGCTGGCCCAGCCGGTCTTCTCGCCCGACGGGTCGCAGATCGCTTTCACCGGCACCTACGACAAGAATACCGACGTCTACGTCATCCCGGCCGCCGGCGGACAGCCGCGGCGCCTAACCTATCATCCGGATCCCGACATCGCTGTTGGCTGGACGCCGGATGGCAAGAGCGTGCTCTTCCGCTCACATCGCTACAGCTTCTCGGACCCCAACCACCTGCTCGCCGTGCCGGCCACGGGCGGCTTCCCCGCCGAGCTGCCGCTGCCGAGCGGCGAGATGGGCTCCTACTCCGGCGACGGCAGCCACATCGCGTACGTTCCCGGGTTCCAGTGGGAGCCCTACTGGAAGGGGTACAAGGGCGGCCAGCACACCGAGATCTGGATTTCGCGCCTGGCGGACTCGAGCACCGTTCGGATCCCGAACCTCAACTCCAACGAAAGCGATCCCATGTGGGTCGGGGGCAAGGTCTACTTCCTGTCCGACCGTGATGGTCCGGAGACGCTGTATGCCTACGACACCGCCACCCGTCAGGTGCAGCGGCTGATCGACAACAAGGGTTTCGACATCACCTCCGCCTCGGCCGGTCCGGGCGGCATCGTCTACTCGCAGTTCGGCGAGTTGCGCATCTATGACTTCGCGACGGGTGCGACACAGGCCGTCCCGGTCACGATCGCGGGCGATCTCCCGCAGCGCCGGCCGTATTTCGAGGATGTAGCGAACAACATCGTCAATGCCACGCTGTCGCCGAACGGCTTGCGTGCGGCGTTCGAGGCGCACGGCGACATTCTCACCGTGCCGGCGAAGCACGGCAGTATCGAAAACCTCACTCACAGTCCGGGTGTGATGGATCGCACGCCGGCCTGGTCGCCGGATGGCAAGTCGCTCGCCTACTTTTCCGATCGCGCCGGAGAATACGATCTGGAGATTCGCGCGCAGGATGGAACGGGGCCGGCGCGCCGCGTCTCTCTGGGCCAGGACGACGCCTTCTACGATTCTCTGACATGGTCACCGGACAGCAAGAAGGTGTTCTTCGAGGATCAGAAGCTCAACCTCTGGTATGTCGATACGACGGGGGCGAATCCCAAGGCAGTGAAGGTCGCGACGGACGATTACGCCGAGCTGCACAATTTCGATGCGAGCTGGTCGGGAGACAGCCGCTGGATTGCCTTCGCGAAGGTGCTGCCCAATTATCAGCACGCGCTCTTCGTGTATGACCTCAAGGACGGCACCACGCACCAGATCACCGATGGCACCAGCGATTGTCTATCACCTCAGTTCGACGCCAGCGGCAAGTACCTCTATTTCACTGCGAGTACCGATACCGGGCTGGCCTATGGCTGGCTCGACATGACGCGACTGGAGCGCGTCGTGACTCGCCAGGTCTACGTGGCCACACTGCAATCCGCGCTGGCCTCACCCCTTGCGCCGCGCACTGGGTTCGAGAAGGCTGCGTCGTCGGCCGATAGCGCAAAGGACGGCAAAAAACCCCAGGCGTCCGCCAAGGGTTCGACGCCGAACCCGCCGGCGGTGAACATCGACTTCGCGGGTCTGCAGAGCCGAGCCGTGCCGCTGCCGGTACCGGCTGCGAACTACGTGGGAATGACCGCCGGTAAGACCGCTGGAATTCTCTTCCTGCTGCGGGCGCCGCTGGTCTCCTTACCGTCGCAAGGCGGTCCCGACGGTCCGCCGCTCGCGGTGCTGCGCTTCGATCTCAAGGAGCGGAAAGTTGCAGACGTAGTGGACGGTGTTTCCCTTGGAGCGATCGCGGCAAACGCCGAAAAGATCCTCTACCACAGGGGGAAGGACTGGTTCATCGCTGACGCGAAGCCGCACGCCACACCGGATCATCTCAATCTCAGCGACATGCGCGTGCTCGTCGCGCCTCACGAGCAATGGGCGCAGATGTACCGTGACGCCTGGCGCATGGAGCGGGCGTTCTTCTACAACCCGACCTTCGACGGCCTGGACCTGCCGGCGGCGGAGAAGGAGTTCGCCAGTTTTCTGCCGGGCATCGCGAGCCGCGATGACCTGTCATTCCTCTTCCGCGAGATGATGAGCTATCTCGCGGTGGGTCACATGTTCATTCGCGGCGGCTACCAGCCGGAGATGGAAGAGGTCACGGTCGGACTGCTCGGTGCCGACTACAGGATCGAGAACGGCCACTACCGCATCGTGCACATCTACGACGGCGGCCGCTGGAATCCCAATTCCTATGCGCCCCTCGCGCAGCCGGGGCTGAAGGTGAAGGAGGGGGACTACCTGCTGGCGGTCAACGGGACTCCGCTCGCTGCCGGCACGAATCTCTACGAGGCCTTCGAGGACCTTGCCAACAAGACGGTCACCCTGACCGTGGGCCCGAATCCCGATATGACCGGCTCACACCAGGTGACCGTCAAAACCATACCGAGCGAGGGGCAGCTGCGCAATGCGGCGTGGATAGAGCGTAACGCACGCACCGTGGCTCGCCTCAGCGGCGGCAAGCTCGGCTATGTCTACCTGCCCGACACCGCCTGGGGCGGCTTCACCAATTTCAACCGCTACTTCTTCTCCCAGGTCGACAAGCAAGGCGTCATCATCGATGAGCGCTACAACCACGGCGGCCTGATCTCTGACTATATCATCCAGGAGCTGGAGCAGCGGCCCATGAGCGTCAACGTGACCCGCTGGGGTCGCATGGCGGTGGTGCCGCCGGAGGCGATTTTCGGGCCCAAGGTCATGGTCATCAATCAGTTCGCCGGCTCGGGCGGCGATGCGTTGCCTTGGTACTTCAAGATGGACCACGTCGGCACGCTGGTGGGCGAGCGCACCTGGGGCGGGCTGGTTGGCATCGGTGGCTATCCGCAGTTGATGGATGGCGGCAGCATTACGGCTCCGCGCATTGCGGTAGAGGGTCTCGACGGCACATTCCCGGTGGAGAATCACGGAGTGAGCCCCGATGTGACCGTGTGGGAGGACCCGCAGCTCGTGCGCCAGGGTCATGATCCACAGCTCGAGCGCGCCGTGGCGATTGCCATGCAGCAGCTCAACGAGCATCCGCTGCCGCAGTATCAGCGTCCGCCTTGGCGCAACTACCACCCGAAATTGCCGCCGCTGCCGGCTTCGCCGACCAGTCTGACCACCGAATAAACCAAGGACCGACACGGCGCTCTGCGCCTACGACGTGCTGACAATGGCGAGCGACAAAGCGGTGTCGGGCGCCTGAACGGGGCGCCCGGACAGGCGTATCCTACGCGGACTTTTGACGATTGGCGGTACCGGAGGTCAGTGTCATGCGCCCATGGCTCGCGGCGACGCTCGCTCTCATCTCATGTTGCGCTGCCAATGCAGCCGACCGGCTGTTGTTACGCCATCCGGCCATGTCGAAGACACAAATCGTCTTCGAGTACGGCGGCGAGCTCTGGACCGTGCCCCGCGAGGGCGGCCAGGCGCACATGCTCGCGAGCGGAGTGGACCTGCTCGCCGACCCGATCTTCTCACCGGACGGATCCCAGATCGCATTCAGCGGCACGTATGACAAGAACACGGATGTCTACGTTGTCCCCGCGACCGGCGGACAGCCGCGACGACTGACCTATCATCCTGACCCGGACGTCGCCCTGGGTTGGACGCCGGACGGCAAGAGCGTGCTGTTCAGCTCCCGCCGCTACAGCTACTCCGATCCCGATCAGCTGTTCACGGTACCCACGACAGGCGGCTTCCCGACCGAGCTGCCGCTGCCGAGCGGTGAGATGGGGTCGTATTCCCCCGACGGAAGCCATATTGCCTACGTACCGGGTTTCCAGTGGGAGCCGTTCTGGAAGGGCTACAAGGGCGGCCAGCACACCGCGATCTGGATCACGCGCCTGGCGGACTCCAGCACGGAGCGGATCCCGAATCTGAACTCCAACGAGGGCGACCCGATGTGGGTCGGCCACTCGATCTACTTCCTCTCCGACCGCGACGGTCCGGCGACCCTATATGCCTACGATACGGATAGCCGCCAGGTGAAGCGCCTGATCGACAATCACGGCTTCGACATCACTGCGGCCACCGCCGGCCCCGGTGGCATCGTGTACTCACAGTTCGGCGAGCTCTACGTTTACGACATCGCAACGGCCACGACTCACGCCGTGCCAGTCACCGTGGCGGGCGATTTTCCGCAGCGGCGTCCGTCCTTCGAGGACGCATCGAAAGACGTCCAGAACGCCGACGTGTCGCCTCAAGGCATGCGCGCCGTTTTCGAGGCTCACGGGGACATCTTCACGGTGCCGACGAAGCACGGCAGCACCGAGAACCTCACCCACAGCCCGGGTGCCATGGATCGCGACCCCGCGTGGTCGCCCGACGGCCAGTCCATTGCGTATTTCTCGGATGCGGCGGGAGAGTATGACCTCTACATCCGCCACCAGGATGGTACCGGCGCTGCGCGCCGCATCCCGCTCGGGCAGGACGATGCCTTCTACTACGCCCTGCGGTGGTCGCCCGACGGCAAGAAGCTCCTCTTCAGCGATCAGAAGCTGCAGCTTTGGTATGTCGATATCAACGGCCCGAGCGTACGGCCGCAGAAGATCGCGACCGACAGCTATGACATCCCGTTGCATGACTTCGCGGCCAAGTGGTCTCCCGACAGCCGCTGGATCGCGTACACGAAGCTCATGACCAACTACCTGCACGCGATCTTCATCTACTCCCTGGCCGATGGCTCGACGCACCAGGTGACCGACGCCACGAGCGATTGTCTGAACCCGGTGTTCGACACGGGCGGCAAGTATCTTTACTTCACCTCGAGCACCGATACGGGCCTCGCATACGGCTGGCTCAGCATGACTTCCATCGAGCGGCCGATCACCCGCACCTTGTACGCCGCGACTCTGCAAGCCGCGACCGCCTCGCCGCTGGCGCCGCAAACGGACTTCGAGAAAGCGCCGCCCGAGGCGGGCAAAGCCAAGGAGAGCTCGAAACCGGGGGCGCATCCCGCCAAGAAGCCGGAGCCGCCCAAGCCGGTTGCGATCGACTTCCAGAGTCTGCAGGCGCGCGCCGTACCGCTACCCGTCCCGGCCGCCAGTTACGTCGAGCTCGATGCCGGCAAGGCGGGGACCGTCTACCTGGTCAGGGGGCCGGAGCTGCTGGTGCCGTCGGGACCGAATGGGCCGCCGCTCGATGTGCTGCAATACAGCCTCGATACCCGCAAGGTCACGGACGTGATCGACGGAATCACGGCCGGCTCGTTCGCGGCCGACCACGGCAAGCTGCTGTATCGCAAGGGAGATAATTGGTTCATTGCGGACGCCGCGCCCCACGCGCAGCCCGATCATCTCAACCTGGGTGATATGCGCGTGCTCGTCGTGCCGCACGAGCAGTGGGCCCAGATGTACCACGACGCCTGGCGCATCCAGCGCGCATTCTTCTACAACCCGACCTTCGACGGGCTCGACATCGGTGCGGCGGAGAAGGAGTTCGCGAGCTACCTGCCGGGCATCGCCAGCCGCGACGGTCTCTCGTTCCTCTTCCAGGAGATGATGAGTTATATCTCCGTCGGACACATGTTCATCCGCGGCGGCTACGTGCCCAAGATGGATGAGATCACCGTGGGCCTGCTGGGGGCGGACTACCGCATCGAGCACGGCCACTACCGGATCGCACACGTCTATTCCGGCGGACGCTGGTATCCCAGTGTCTACGCGCCGCTCGCGCAGCCGGGGCTCAAGGTGAAGGAGGGAGACTACCTGCTGGCCGTGAACGGCAATCCGATCGATGCGAGCATCAGTCTCTACCAGGCATTCCAGGATCTGGCGGGCAAGACCGTGACGCTGACCGTGGGCCCGAATCCCTCATCGCAGGGCGCCCACTCCGTGGTGGTGAACACCATACCGAGCGAAGCCGCATTGCGTCACGTCGCCTGGATCGAGCACAACCAGGAGCTCGTGGACCGGCTGAGCGGAGGCAGGATCGGTTACGTTTACCTGCCCGACACCGCCTGGGGCGGCTTCACTAACTTCAACCGTTATTTCTTCTCGCAAGTGGACAAGCAGGGCGTCGTGATCGACGAGCGCTTCAATCACGGCGGTGACATATCGGACTACATCATCGACTACCTGGAGCGGCGGCCGATGGCACTCGTCGTCTCACGGTGGGGTCACTCCCAGACCACTCCGCCGGAGGCGATATTCGGTCCCAAAGTGATGGTCATCAACCAATTCTCGGGCTCCGGCGGCGATGCGTTGCCCTGGTACTTCAAGATGGACCATGTGGGTACGCTCGTGGGCGAGCGCACCTGGGGTGGACTGGTGGGCATCTATGGCTACCCGCCGTTGATGGACGGCGGCAGCATCACGTCGCCGCGGGTAGCCGTGGAGGGCCTGGACGGCACTTTCCCGGTGGAGAATCACGGCGTCGGTCCCGACGTCACCGTATGGCAGGACCCTCAGCTCATACGGCAGGGCCACGATCCCCAGCTCGAGCGTGCCGTGGCGATCGCCGTGCAGCAGCTCGAGGCTCATCCGCTGCCGCAGTATCAGCGTCCGGCCTGGCTCAATTACCACCCGCATCTGCCGCCGTTACCGGAGCACCCGAATAGCGTCAGCGGGGAATAATGTTGCCGGCGCTGTAGGTGTGCCCGCGCGCGGAGACGGCTTTGATCAACACCCAGATCGTCATGCCGACCCGCAGGCCCAGCGCTTCCAGGGCATTCCGCGTGACCCGCGCGAGTACGGCTGCGCCCGCGCCGATGTCGACCTTGATCAGGACGGCTTGCCCGATGTCAGCGGAAATCTCACTGATGACACCCTGAAGCGCGTTCCTGACGCTCAAGCCGCGCGGCGGCTCCGTGGCCAGGATGATGTCGCGTGCCAGCAGCTGCACGCGCATGCGTCCTCCCACTCGTGCGTTCAGCGAGCTGACGTGCAGCACACCGCCGCCGAGCTGGATGTCCGCCATTCCTCCTGCGGCATCGACGCGCATGACCGTGCCATCGAGAATCGAGCCCACCGCTTCGGACCCGACGATGGCGCGCAGCTCCGGCCGCACGCTGATGTCGCTTAGCGTGCCCGACGCGACGATCTCGCCGGCCTCCATCAGGGCCACGTGCGTTGCGAGACGCAGGACTTCATCGAGCTGATGGCTGACGAAAACCATTGGGATCGACAGCCTGTCGCGCAACGTCTCCAGGTAGGGCAGCACTTCCTCGCGGCGGGCGGCATCGAGCGAGGCCAGCGGCTCATCCAAGAGCAAAAGATGCGGCTGCGCGAGTAGGGCGCGCCCGAGCGCCACCCGCTGGCGCTCGCCCCCCGAGAGTTGGTACGGCCGTCGCTTCAGCAGCGGCTCGAGCCCGAGCAGCGCCAGTACTTCATCGAGCCCGATGGAGTGCGCCTCCTTGGGCGCGCGCCGCTCGCCGTAGCGTAGGTTGGCGAGCACTCCGAGATGCGGAAACAGCCGAGCGTCCTGGAACACATAACCGATCCGCCGGCGCTCGACGGGGACACGGATGCGCCCCCGGGTGTCCGTCAGAGTCACACCATCGAGCTCCACCCGGCCTTCGTCGGGTTGCAGGAGTCCCGAGATGATGTTGATCAGCGTGGTCTTGCCGCACCCCGAGCGGCCGAAGAGGGCGACGACGCCGGGTGTAGGCGCGTCGAGCTGCGCGCGCAGCTTGAATCCTTCCCAACGCTTCATGACGGATAGGCGCAGCATGACGCGGTTGCCTCAGCGGCCCAGGAGCCGATAGACACGCCGGGCCAGCAGCTCGGCGAGCACGAGCCCGAGCAGGCCGAGCGCGATGGCGAGGAGGGCGAGTCTCATTGCAACCGCCTCGCCGCCCGGCTCCTGGATGGCCGTGTAGAGCGCGAGGGGCAGCGTGCGTGTGACCCCGGGGACGTTGGACGCGAACGTGATGACGGCGCCGAATTGCCCGAGCCCGGCGGCGAACGCGGTCAGGAGACCCGCGAGAATTCCCGGCAGCATCAGGGGCAGGGTGATGGAGAGAAACCGGTCGAGCGGCCCGGCGCCGAGCGTGCGGGCCGCCGCCTCGAGCCCCCGATCCACGCTCTCGAGCGCCAGCCGGATGGCCCGCACCATGAGCGGAAAGGTCATCACGGCCGTGGCCAGCGTGGCGCCGGCGGTCGTGAAGGGCAGCTCGATGCCGAAATGCGCGAGCAGCCACCGGCCGGCGGCGCTGCGGCTGTCCAGCGACACGAGCAAGAGATATCCCACGGCGACGGGCGGCAGCACGAGCGGCAGATGCACCAAAGCATCGAGGGCCAGGGTGCCCGGGAAGCGGCTGCGGGCCAGAAGGTAAGCCACGAGCACGGCCAGCGGCAGGCTGAAGGCAACGCTACGCAGCGCGATCTCGAGGCTGAGGCGCAACGCATCGAGCTCGGCGGGGGTCATTGACAGCATGAGTGGTGGGCTACCTTGGCGAAGGCGTGGCCTTGCGGCTTGGGCCGAACGTTACCGCATGCCCGCGCATGTTCGCATCTTGACTTGCTCCCGGCCGGCCGCATCTCCAGTCCTGGGTGCGGTCTTTGCGGACCTGGTGTGACATGAGTGGCGAGCGGCAATACGACTGGATGTGGGTTGAGGCGTGCGAGGTTCTCGACAGGGCCGAGCGCCTGCAACGCCAGTTCCTGCGCTACGTGGGCCCCGGGGCCGATGCGGCGGTATGGGAGCCGCCGGTCGACATGCAGGAGACCGACGATGGGTTGATTTTGCTCTTTGCTCTTCCCGGTGTCGTACCGGAGGAGGTCAGCCTGGTCCTGGAGCCCACGGAGCTGACGGTCAGCGCCATGCGTCCGTTGAAGCTCGCCCATCCCGACGCCGTGATTAGGCGTCTCGAAATCCCGCACGGACGCTTCTTCCGGCGGATTCCGTTGGCGGGCGTGCCGCTCAAGCTGACGGCCAGCCGCTACGAGAACGGCTGCCTCGAAGTCCGGCTGACCCGAGAGATAAAACAGAGATAACACCTATGGCGGATACCGACCAGACTACCCCCACCTCCTCGCGGATCGAGCTGCCACCGCTGCCGGCTGACGCCGTGCCGATCGTGGCGCTGCGCAACGTCGTGCTCTTCCCGGGCATCGTGTTGCCGGTCACCCTCGGGCGTGAGGAGAGTATTGCCGCCGCCCAGGAAGCCGTCCGCACCGGGCGCAAGGTCGGCCTTCTATTGCAGCGCGACCCCACCCTGGAGAAGCCGGAGCCGAGAGACCTCTACGATCTTGGCGTCCTCGCCACCGTGGTGCGCTACGTCACCGCGCCAGACGGCGCGCATCACCTCGTTTGTCAGGGCGAGAGCCGGTTCCGACTGCTGCAAATCGTCCGTGAGACCCCGTTCCTCGCGGCACGCATCGAAGCCATCCCGGAGCCGGAAACCCTGGGCGCTGACATCGAGGCACGCATGGACTTCCTCAAGCAGCGCGCCGTGGAGGCCCTGTCGCTGCTGCCACAGGTGCCCGCGGAGCTGGCGCGGACCATCCGCGGCATCGACTCTCCGGGACAGCTCGCGGATCTCATCGTGAGCTTCACGGATGTGAAGCCGCAGGAGAAGCAGGAGCTGCTGGAGACCATCGACCTCAAGGAGCGCCTCGACAAGGTGGTGAAACTCCTCGCGCATCGCGTGGAGGTGCTCAAGATCACCCGCGACATCACCGAGCAGACGCAGGCCGCCCTCGGGGAAAGACAGCGCGAAGCCGTCCTGCGCGAGCAGCTGCACCAGTTGCAGAAGGAGCTCGGCGAGGGCGACGGCGCGGGCGGCGACATCGCGGAGCTCGAGAAGGCGATCGCCGCCGCGCACATGCCCGGTGAAGTCGAGGAGCAGGCGCGCAAGGAGCTCAAGCGCCTCGAGCGCATGAGCGAGGCGAGTCCCGAGCACGGCATGGTGCGCACGTATCTCGACTGGCTCGTGGCGTTGCCCTGGAGCAAGGCGGACGCGGAAGACATCGACATCGAGCGGGCGCGGCGCGTCCTCGATGAGGACCATTACGGCCTGGAGAAGGTCAAGCGGCGCATTCTCGAGTACCTCGCGGTGCGCAAGCTCAATCCCCAGGGCAGAAGCCCGATCCTCTGCTTCGTGGGTCCGCCCGGGGTCGGCAAGACCTCTCTCGGCCAGAGCGTCGCGCGGGCGCTGGGTCTGAAGTTTGTGCGCGCGAGCCTGGGCGGTGTGCACGATGAGGCGGAGATTCGCGGTCATCGGCGCACTTACGTGGGCGCGCTGCCGGGCAACATCATCCAGGGGCTGCGCAAGGGGGGCACCCGCAATCCGGTCTTCATGCTCGATGAGATCGACAAGCTGGGGTCGAGCTTTCAGGGCGATCCTGCCTCGGCCCTGCTCGAGGTGCTCGACCCGGAGCAGAACTCGACTTTCCGCGACAACTATCTCGGACTGCCCTTCGATCTCAGTCACGTGCTCTTCATCGCGACGGCCAACGTGCTCGAGACCATTCCGGGCCCGCTGCGCGATCGCATGGAGATCATCGAGCTCACCGGTTACACCGAGGATGAGAAGCTCGAGATCGCCAAGCGTTATCTCGTCGCCCGGCAGCTGCAGGCCAACGGCCTCAAGCCCGAGCAGGCGAGTCTGTCCGACGCGGCCCTGTCACGGCTGATCCGCGAATACACGCGCGAATCCGGTTGCCGCAGCCTCGAGCGGCAGATCGGGGCGTTGCTACGCCGCGCCGCGATGCGCATCGCCGAAGGCAAGGTCGCGAGCGTCCGGTTCGAAGCGGACGATGTCGCGGAGGTGTTGGGACCGACGCGCTTCGAGAACGAAGTCGCGCAGCGGACCTCGGTCCCGGGCGTTGCGACAGGGCTTGCGTGGACGCCGGTGGGCGGTGACATCCTCTTCGTGGAGTCGGCGCGCATGCCGGGCAGCGGCAAGCTCATCCTGACGGGGCAACTGGGCGATGTGATGAAGGAGTCCGCACAAGCGGCGCTGAGCCTGATCAAAGCCCAGGCTGCCGAGCTCGGCATCGACACCCAGCTCTTTGATCAGAGCGACATCCACGTGCACGTGCCGGCGGGCGCGATCCCGAAGGATGGCCCGAGCGCCGGAGTCGCCATGTTCGTTTCGCTCGCTTCACTGCTGAAGCGCCGTTCCGTGCGGCCCGACGTCGCAATGACCGGCGAGATCAGCCTGCGCGGCCTCGTCCTCCCGGTCGGCGGCGTCAAGGAGAAGACCATAGCAGCGGCCCGTGCGGGTATCCGCAAAGTCATCCTGCCCGCGCGCAACCGGCGCGATCTGGATGACATTCCGCAGAGCGCCCGCTCGATGTTGGAGCTCGTCTGGGTGGAGCGCGTGTCGGAAGCGCTGGAGGTGGCGTTGGCCGCGCCGGCGGAGAGTCAGAAGCCGCCGGAGACTCAGAAGCCGGCGGCGAGATCCGACAAAGAGAAGGCCGCGAAGTCGGCAGCCTGAAGCTCAGTAGAGCGCGTTGAGGAGCCCCGCGGCGCCGAGAGCCACCACGACCAGCCCCACGGCCGTTGCCGCGGCACGCGCCGGCACATGGCGGGTCACCCACGCTGAGAGCGGCGCCGCCGCCGCGCCGCCGATCAGCAGTGCGATGACCATGTCGTATCTCATGTGACCCATCTGTGTCCAGAGGGCGATGCTGATCGCCAGCGCGACGAAGAAATCCACCGCGTTTGCCGTACCGATCGCATAGCGTGGGGCGACGCCTCGGGCAATCATCGTCGAGGTCACGATGGTTCCCCAACCACCCCCACCGATGGCATCGAGGAAGCCGGCGATCAAGCCCAATGCTGGCCCGGGCGCGCCAACCACGAGTGGGGGAGTGCGCTTGAGGACGACGCGACCTACGACGCAAAGCCCGGTAACGATGAGATAACTCCACACGAACGGCCGGATGGCATGCGTTGGCACATGCGCCAGCACCGTCGCACCCACGACGCCGCCGACAACGCCTGGCGCCAACAGGGACAGGAAGATCTTCCGGTCGAGGTTGCGGAACCAGGCATGCGAAGCGCTCGAGATGCCGGCAGTGACGACCTCCGCCGCGTGCACCGTGGCGCTGGTGATGAGTGGTGGAACGCCGAGCGTCGCGAGGATGGAGCTTGCGGAAATGCCGTAGCCCATGCCGACGCAACCGTCGACCATCTGGGCGACGAAGCCCACGGGAATCAGCCAGAGGAACTGTTGTGACAACGCCACCGAGCCCACTCAGGCAACCATGACTTTGTCGAGCGTGATCGGCGGCCCGGACTGGGCCTGTGCGGCCTCGGCGGCGAAGCCTTTCATCTGCAGCCACTCGGGATTGAAGAGGCGTGACTGATACTTTGCGCCGCCGTCGCAGAGCACGGTGACGATGGTGTGACCGGGGCCGAGCTCGCGCGCGACGCGCGCGGCGGCCGCGACATTGATGCCACTGGTGCTGCCGAGGAAGAGGCCTTCCTCCCGCAGCAGCCGGTACACGAATCGCACGGTCTCCGGATCCTCGATGTGTACGGCATCATCGATCGGCGCGTCCTTGAGATTTGCCGTGACTCGCCCGATGCCGATACCCTCGGTGATCGACCCCGACCCTGTTGCCTTCAGCGTCCCGTTGCGCACGTACTCATAGAGGCTGCTACCGGGCGGATCGGCCAGCACGCAGCGGATGGAGCGACGTCGCGATTTCAGGTATTCGGACACACCGGCGAAGGTTCCGCCGGTGCCGGAGGAGGAGACGAAGGCATCCACGCGTCCGGCGGTCTCCTCCCAGATCTCGGGTCCCGTGGTCTCGATGTGCGCCTGGCGGTTGGCCGTGTTGTCGAACTGGTTCGCCCAGATGGCGTTCGGCAGGCTGGCGGCGAGCCGCTGCGACACCTTCTGGTATTGGTTGGGATTGCTGTAGGGGACCGTCGGCACTTTGTGGACTTCGGCGCCCAGGGTCTCGAGCAGCCGGTATTTCTCCGGCGACTGGTTGTCAGGCATGACGATGACGCAGCGATAGCCGCGCGCGTTACAAACGTGCGCGAGGCCAATGCCCGTGTTGCCCGCCGTGCCTTCGACGACCGTGCCGCCCGGAGGCAACTCGCCCTTGCGCTCGGCGGTGAGGACGATCGCGCGCGCGGCGCGATCCTTGACCGAGCCGCCAGGATTCATGAACTCGGCCTTGCCGAGGATGTCGCAGCCGGTCTCCTCACTCAGCCGCCGCAGTTTGATCAGCGGCGTGTGGCCGACCGACCCGACGAACCCTTCGCGCATGCTCAATCTCCCCGTCAAATAGGCTGAATCAGATCGGCGGCGGTCTCGCCGGCCGCTGGCGTCGCCGCGGGCTCGGCCGCGGCCGCGTGAGCCGCGACTTCACCGACGATCAGCAGAGCCGGGGGTGAGACACCTGCCCGGCCCGCAAGGTCGGCGATTTGCGCCAGTGTACCGCGGAGGACCCGCTGCTCGGGCAGTGTCGCGCGCTCGATGAGCGCCGCCGGCAGCGTGTCAGGAGCCCCGGCCGCGCGCAAGCGCGCGACGAGCTGTTCCAGGCTGCCCACGCCCATGTAGAAGACGACCGTCTGACCCGGGCGGGCGAGGGTCCTCCAATCGAGCGAATCGTCCTGCGGAAGATGCCCGGTCACGAAGGTGACGCTCTGGGCGAGTCCCCGCTGCGTCAACGGAATGCACGCGCCGGCCGCCGCACCGAGCGCCGCGGTGATCCCGGGAACGACGAGGTAGGGGATGCCCTGACGGGCAAGCGCTTCGACTTCTTCGCCGCCGCGTCCGAAGATGAACGGGTCGCCGCCCTTCAGACGCGCCACTTTGAGTCCCTGGCGAGCGAAGCGGATCATCAGCTCGTGGATGTCTTCTTGTAGGGCGCTTTGTGATGCGCCCCGGCCAGCGTGAGCCGCCGTGGTAGCCCCCTGAGATCCGCCTTCGCCAGGAGGAGCGCCCCGGGAAACGCTCTTGCCGACGAAGATCCGCCGTGCCTCGCGCCGGGAGCGCTCCAACACTTCCTGCGGAACCAACCTGTCGTACAGGACCACGTCGGCCTGTTGCAGCAGCTGCAGCGCGCGCAGCGTGAGGAGGTCCGGATCGCCGGGGCCCGCCCCGATGAGATAGACCTCACCGAGCGCGCTGTCGCCTGTCGCCGCCGACGTGGTGAGCTGTGAGATCAACAGCTCCGCCTCGAACGCGCGCGTGGCGCCGGCCTCGTCACCCGCCAACAGGCGGGCGCCCGCCTTGCCGCGCACGACGCGCTCCCAGAAGGCGCGCCGCGCCGCCGCTCCCAGTGCCCGTTGCACGCTCTTGCGCCGTTCGCCCATGAAACGGGCGAGCGCGCCGAGGCCTGCCGGAAGAATCGACTCGATCCGCTCGCGCACCCAACGGGCCAGCACCGGAGCGTGTCCGGCGGAGCCGACCGCGACGATGATCGGCGAGCGGTCGATGATGGCGGGAAAGATGAAGGTCGAGAGGGCAGCGTCATCCACGACGTTGACGGGCACGTTTCGCTCGCGAGCGGCCGCGGAGACCGCCGCGTTGACAGCGCCCGAGCCGGTTGCCGCGATCGCGAGGGCGGCGCCGTCGAGGTGGGAGGGAGTGAAGCTCTCGGCGAGGTGTGTCAGCTCGCCTGCCGCGATGCGGCTATGCAGATCCTCGTGCAGCCGCGGCGCAACGACCGTCACGCTCGCCCCGGCCCTCACCAGGAGATCCACCTTGCGCGCCGCGATGCGTCCGCCACCGACGATAACCGCGCGCGCCGAGCGTAGCTGCAGAAATACCGGCAGATAATCCATCTGAGGTGGACTGTCTGTCAGGCTTGCGCGGCCGCATGGCGCACTCTGGGATGTAAACCGCATTCACGAGACTCGGGTTGCTCCCACCACCAGCGGCCGGCACGACGGCTCTCGCCCGGCTGAATCGCCCGGGTGCAAGGGAAGCAGCCGATGCTGGGGAACTGGCGATCGTGGAGGGAATTGTAAGGCAGCTTGCGCGTGCGAATGTACTGCCAGATCTCCGCCTCGCTCCAATCGAGCAGTGGGCTGATCTTGTAGAGACCGTGCTCCGCGTCCCACTCCACGGGCTGCGTCTGAGCGCGCATGGCCGACTGCTCCCGGCGGACACCCGTGACCCACGCCGCGTAGCCCTCGATGGCGCGCTTGAAGGGCTCCACTTTGCGGACATGGCAGCAGGCGAGACGCGCCTCCAGGCTGTGATAGAAGCCGTTGATGCCCTGCGCGGACACCAGCCGCTGGAGGGCCTGCGCGTCGGGGGATACCAGGCGCAAAGAGCGCTTGTAGCGGCGCTC
>Ga0134126_10002990_pt1 | contig 21236 bp, 18 predicted proteins | sample KB31752_FD_96881 | JGI IMG/M metagenome (GOLD analysis project Ga0134126, IMG submission 96881) | Terrestrial soil microbial communities with excess Nitrogen fertilizer from Kellogg Biological Station, Michigan, USA - KB3-175-2 | ecosystem: Environmental > Terrestrial > Soil > Unclassified ... | reverse complement strand
TGGGTTGTGCTCTGGGTTGGCGGCTGGACCCGGGTTGGCGGCTGGGTTGTGCTCCGGGTCGCTGGCTGCGGCTGGGTTTGGGTTTGCGGCTGGGCCTGAGCCACTTCCTGATCTTTGGACTTGACCAAGATCTGGAAGGACTGCTGCGTCGTATCCTGGACCTTGTGACGGGCCGCATGTTTGGCCGGCCTGGCGCCCCACGTGAGCCTGACCTGCAGCCCGAAGGAAAGTAATTTCGGTTGACCGGCATAGGGAGTGCTAAACACGCCATTGGTCTTTGCGTTGTCGATGCCCGAAGAGCTATAGGTGATCAGGGGCATACTATCCCTGCCGCTTTTGAGCACCGTAAGGCCATAATCGACATAGACGCCGGCATAGAGCCGAACGCCGGACGAGATGCCAAAAGAAACGCCGGTTCCCGCACTCAGCGCCGCGCCGGGTTTGAGCTGGGTGGTCGTACTGCTTTTCCAACCGTTGACCGTACCGAATCCGTGTTTCGGCAGATCCGAGACCGTGAGATCATAATTGGGATAATAGCCGCTAAGGCTCAGCTGCTGTGCGGAGGCCTTTGTGGTCGTATTGGCGGGCAGGAACACCTTGCCGCCGGCGTCGATATACCATTGTACCCCGTCGCCATCGGTGTGATATTGCAACAGCACGGGGATGGTCACCGCCAGGGTTCGCTGCGTTTCTTTGTAGCCGGAGAGCCGAACATTGTAGAGGAAAGCGTCGCCCTGGTCGTCCACCCGGGGATAGGCAAAAGCCACGGAGCTCTGCAGCGTCGCCTGTGTCCGGTATAGTCCGGCCGTTATGCCGGTAAGGAGACCCAGACCATTATTAGATAATGGGAAAGTATAGTTGAGGCCCAAAGAACCCGCGGGGAGAAGCTTTGTTTGGCCGTTCTGCAGCGTGTACCGCATTCCCTGCAGCCCGCCGTCGAGCTCAACGCCCAGCTCCTGTGCGCCAGCCAGGCCTATGATCAGGGTCAAACAGAGGGTCAATGCGGCAATCTTTCGTATCATGGTCAATGGTCTGCATTTAGAGTTTGTCGTATACTAATTCACCAGCACATTCGCGCTGGCCTTTTGGCCACCCGCCAGCAGCAGGTTAATGATATAGAGGCCGGTTTGTGCCGGCATCGTCAGCTGCATCGACGGCTGAACAGGCGTCACCTGAGACCGCACCCTGCCATTGAGGTCTATCACCTGCAAAATGGCGCCCTGCAAGGCTGTACTGGGATAGTTGCCGGTGACGGTGACCTGGGTACCTACTTTCGCCGGATTGGGATACACCCTGACACTTTGGGGTATCGTCGAATCGCCGGTGATGGTGAGTGTACAGCTTTGGATCTGCTTGCCGGTCTTATTCGTGGCCAGTACATAATATTGGCCGTCGAGCGAAGGACTTTCACTATAATAGGAAAGGTCGGCGCCGGGGATCGAATCACCATTCTTATACCATTGCCAGCTTACGAAATCGCCGCCGCTGTTGTCAAAAAAGATCACATCGCTCCAGTGCTGGTTGATGAGCGATTCCGGCTGATAAACAACGGTATCGATCACCGCCGCGGCAGCGGCGTGGTTGGCATCTCCCTCCTGCGTGGCGATAACCAGGGAGGTGCCCGGGTTGTGCAGGGTCAATTGATTCCCGCTGACCGTCGCCACATTAGGGTTCGACACCTGGTAGGTCACGGGCAGGCCGCTGCTCGCCGTCGCCGATAGTGGCAATTGTGTCGCCGTATTGCAACCCACCACCAGGCTCTGCGTCCAGCTGATCTGTTGTTCGGCCTGGGTGATCGTCAGATAATTCCCTTTGAAGGTGATCTTGTATTTGTCGCCTGCGGTCAGGGTCCCCTGGGTAATGGCATAGCTGCCCGTGTTCTCGCCGGCGTTCCGGGCGAGGCTGCCGGTAAAGATGCTCGTAGTGGTACCGTTTGGCAGACCCGTTACAGTGTAGGCGAGCTGGGGGTCCGGCGCGCCGTACTGTTTCGTCTCCGGTTGGGCCGTCACGGTGATGTTGGTAACGCCACCACCAGGAGGAGTACCGCCTCCGCCGCCGGGAGGAGTGCTGGCCGGATTGATGGTCAGCGTCCCGCCGACATAGCCGATGTTGTAATTGATGTCGACGGCGCCGATGGCCGTAATGGGATAGGTACCCGCGGGCGAAAGCGAGGTGCCCGTGGTGGTCACGATCGGCTGTATCGTCAGGCTGGAGGCGTTATCGCCGTTCACGAAACCGCTGTAGGATACCGTAAGCGGCGGCACCGGGCCGCCCTGCGTCATGCTGGCGTTGTTCGCGGTGATCGTCAGGGAAGCCTGGTAACTGTTTATCGTATAGTTCTGGGTCCCGGTAATTGCTTTATTTCCCTTGCCGGCGTCCTGGGCTTTAATGGTAAACGCATACACGCCGGAGGCGGCAGGAGTGCCGGACAGGACCCCATCGTCGGAAAGCGAAAGGCCGCGTGGCAGGTTGCCCGAGGAAACACTATATTTATAAGGTGATTTGCCGCCGCTGGCCTTGAAGGTCTGCGCTTTATAGCTGACGCCATACTGGCCGGCCGGAATCGTCGAGGGAGAAATGGTTAAATGTTGTGCCAATCCGCTTCCGCCGTCCTGAGCCCGGACCGGCTTGCTTGCCACCAGGATACAGTACGTTATCAGTATTACGGTTGCCAGGCCGGACGTCAATTTTCGCATATGAACAGATAGATTTGGCACAGGTAGGGTAATGAGTATTTCCTGTTGCTATGCAATTTACGTTCCAGGAGTGAAGATTAGCAAACCCAACTGAAAAAGACATCCACCATCGTTTTAATCATAAGCCAAGGCCGCGAAGGACGCGTAAAAAAAGAGACAAAAGTGAAAGCGATGTTTTGGGCGGGGTCGGCGGAAGGTCGCTTCGATAGGAAGTCAGGTCTTCTGCTTTATAGAAAATATCCCTCTGACGTCCGCTTTCCAATGCCGCAACACGAAGACCATAACAATCTCTTCCAGGAGGTCTAAACCAGTGCACACCGCCGCTGTGTAAAAAAGCAACATGGGCAACCTTTCGATAAAAAACACTGCAACAAGGAACACCCCTTGTGAGACAGCAGCGATCTTCGCGAGCCAGGTGTGAAAACTGGTCAATTTCCCATACTTTACTAACGCGGCAACGGTTTGCATCCCATAAAGGGATGCCAATATAATGATAACAACCAGCTGGCGCCGGAAAAACGTCGGGTCAAATACCAGCACGCCGGCGATGGCTACCGCGACTGTCAGGTCGTCGCCTATGGAATCCAGGACTGCCCCGGCTTTGCTAATGACACCGTACCGCCGCGCCAAAAACCCGTCTATCGCGTCGGTAATAAAACTGAGCAGCAAAAGCCAACGAAAGACATGCCAATGATGCTGTATGATCAGCAAGATCAGGACGAGAACGGCCAGAATTCGGTAGACCGTTATCCCATTGACCAAATAGTAGGCTGGCTTCGACATTCTCTATCGATTTTCCAAATTTAGACTTTCCAGGGAATCTCGGTTTCCCCTTCCGCCAATTCAAAAGAAAAATTTCTGATCCTCGGCGCAGCCGCAGCCATCGCGAGGACGTTCGATTGGCAATCCAACCCGCTCGGACCTGTACATCGCCGGCCGGAAAACCTTCAAACGACGCTGGCCATTGTGTTCCATTCTCCGGTCCCCATGTGCCTATGCTGGGGACCCGAACTGATATGTTTCTATAACGATGCATTTCGATCCTGCCTGACTGACGAAGACAAACTTCGTTTCCTGCTGGGCAGCCCCACGGGGCAGGCCTGGCCGGAATTGGAAAATACGCAATTCAGTCGAAGAACTCGAACGGGGAATTTGACATGGAGTATACCATCAGGGTTCCGGGCACCTCCGTCGAACGCGACGTCCGCGCGAGGGGAAAGATGTTCTTCGACGACCAGGGTACGCCGGTACGTTTTACAGGAACGGTTCAGGACGTCACGCAAAAGAACATGGCACTGAAAGCGATCCAGTCAATAGGAGCTGATCGGTTTATTCGGGGAGGCGCCCGTAGCCATCGCGACCTTGAGCGCCGTCGACGATCTCCGGTTCTTGAGCGCGAACCGGTTCTATGGCGAACTCATTTGCAGGAATCCGGCGGATATCATTGGCAAGCCGCTGCTTCAAGCCCTTCCTGAAATTAAGGACCAGGGGTTCGCAGCTCCCCACCAACGTCGAAATAACTGTGTCTGCTCAGCCGGCCGCCATAACCCGCGAGATCTCGTCGTTCCTACCGGCTAACCAGTCCCTCCGTTACCGCGCGCCCGGGGATCTCACCGGAGGAACGCCAGCGGCTTTCAAAGACGGATAGAGTAGTGGTGAGTTTGGTACGAGGCGATAGCATTATATTATATTTCCCAAAGAGATTCAGCCGCCGGAAATGCTGTGCCCAATCGAAAGGGCCATCCGTATAAGCCGCTTCTCCTGCCAGATAGGCGCTCTCACCGCGAGCCAGCGCGCGACCGGTCAAAAGATTCACTTTTGCCATCACCCGTCCGGTGTTGAACTGCCCACCTTCCATCTTCACCTCGCTTTTATCGAGCACGTCGGCGGTCCGGAACGCGACATAACCCGCCGTAGTAAAATCGCCATGATCGGCGTAGTAAGGCCCCTTGCCGTAATCGCATTGCGTCACCAGCTCGGGTATCAGAAAATGAAGGTCCGCGAAACCCTGGCCATGAATATGCGACACGAGGTTCACCTGCATCCCATCCACCGACACGTTGACATCCGTGCCATGATCCGCGTCGAATCACTCCGCGGCACAAAGACAAACGATCCGATAGCCTACATACGAGACCACCAACGAAGCACCCGGATGCTTTACCGGAAGTCGAAAATTTCCCTGGACGTCCGAAAGAGTGGGTCGTCCGTTTTGGACGCGGATCACCGCATTTTCAAGGGGCTCGTGCGTCTGGCGATCCGTGATGCGGCCCTGTACGAACAGCTGGGCCCGAAGGGATAGCTGCCCTAGGACGAAGATCAATAGTAGTAAAAAGCTCTTCATTCTGCCGCGGATTGAGGGTCTGTCTGTATTTTGAGCAAGTCAAGCGCCTTCGGGAAGAGGATATTGTTTTCCAGATGGATATGTTGTTGCAGATCCGCATCGAATTCTTTGAGCTTCTCGTAAAGGAACCTGAACGAATTGCAGGCGCCCGCCGGCGGCGTGTAGTTGCAAGTAAGCCGCCGGAATTCCTCCAGGCTTTCGCCCGAATGCTGATGTTCACCAAGCATCCGTTCGATACATCGATCGATAAAACGCAGTCTGTTGGGGCCTTGAGGAGGGGTCTCCGATTCCTCGCCAAGCGCTATCAAAGCGGGAAACAGCACCTTCTCTTCCTTATCCAGGTGTGACGTCAGATCCTGCGCCTCATAACGAATGCGTTGTTCCAGGGGCCGCAATTCCGGGCATTTCTCTCCGTGATGTCCTGCCACCTTGCGTCCATATTCCAGCAGCAGGGGCAAGGTATCCCGCACATACCGGTGATGATCGTGGATAATGATAGCGATGAGCTCAGGGATCGTTTTGCTGCCGGGGTCGAACCCGGCTGGATCGCCCGATACCTCGGCGAGTTTTAGGGCCGAGCGAAGCTCTCCTTCTGAGATGTTGGCCCGGCGGGCGGCCTCTTCAAGGCTTTGACCTCCGCCGCAACAAAAATCGATGCCATACTTTCTGAATATTTCTGCTTTACGGTGATCCTGACCGGCGATTTCGCCGACGGTTAGATTTTCAAGTTTCGTTTCCATATTTAAGAGATTATGTTTTTTAAAGATCTTTATGATTGAAACGCCGCACCGCCGCCCATAGCGGAACCGCCATCCACAACATCAGCAGACCGAAAGCCAGCAACATGCCGCCCACGCTCCCGAAGAATTCCTGGAAGACGGCGCCGGTATAGCCCATCATCGCGGAGCTGTCCAGCCGCAACAGCAACATGATCCGCCCGAGATCGATGGGGTTCAAGGCGCCCAGCACGATGGAGGGTCTCTCCAAAGGATAATCGCTGAGCTGAAACAGGAGGAAGAGCACCAGCCCGTCGTATAACAGCGAAAAATAGAACCAGGCGAGGATGGCCATCCCAATGCCCCGGGCCTTGTCGCGCATGCGTACCGACCCCAGGATCGCCAGCGCGGCGAAGATCACCGTAAGCAAACCACCGATCAATACCAGCAAGGCCGCCGTGACGCTGTGATCCATCAACAGCAGCGGCAGACCCACGCCGATAGCAAAGGCGATCAGCAGCGACAGCGTGAGCCCGGCATAGATGCTCAATAGGATCGCGGTCCGCCGGATGGGCTGACAGACCAGCAGCTCGATGAATTCCACCGAATTGTAATAGTAGATCGTCGAGAAGATGATACTCACCAGCGGCAGGACGATCAGCACGATATTCAGCAGGCTCAGCAGCACCTTGGTTTCGTTATCCCCCAGGAAGAGCATGGTCATCGTGATGGCGAAAAGCAACACCGTATAGCTGACCAGGATCTTATTCCGCAGAATGTCCAGCAGCACGTATTTGACGATCTTTTTCATAATGATGCATGTTCCATAACGTGAGCAATAGCGCGCACCAGCTTGTGTTCGCCGGTATCCGCGCGAAGCTGCGACATGCTTTTATGAAACCGAATGCGCCCGTCCTGCAAGTACACCACTTCGTCCACCAGGTCGTCCAGCTCGGAGAGAATATGCGAGGTGATGAGCACCAGCTTGCCTTTACGTGTCCCAGCCAATATCTTTTCCGTGAGGATACCCGCGGAAACGGGGTCCAGCCCGGCGGTAGGTTCGTCCAGCACGATCACGGCGGGATCGAAAAGGAAGGCCAGACAGGCGCTGACCTTTTGGCGGGTGCCGCCGGACAGGGTCCGCATGCGTTTGTCGTAGATGGCCGGCAACCGGTAGGCATGGATCAGCTCCTCATCCAACTGTTGTCCGGTCATGTGACGGATATCCTTCATCATCCCGAAGACCTGTGCGATAGTCATGTTATCGGGATACCGGCCGATCTGCGGCATATAGCCGATACCCGCGCGATAGGACCAGTCGCCGCGGATATCCCTGCCGTCGACCGTGATCGTTCCTTTATCGGGCACAACCATCCCCAGCAGACATTTGATCAACGTCGTTTTGCCGCTGCCGTTGGGGCCGATGAGGGCAATGCTCTTTCCGCCGGTCAGGCGAAGGCTGACGTCGTCCAGCACAGGCAGCCGGCCGAACTTTTTCGAGAGATGGGAAAATTCGATCATAAGGCTATGGGATTGAGTTGATAATGCCAGGTTTCATCGCGGGAAAATGATCCACCAGATCCACCGGCGTAATACCCGGCGCCACCTTTTCCGTGCGGTCTAGCAGACCTACCATAAAACTGTGATACAAGAGCATCGCCGCGGGGTTCTTTTCCGCGACCATGGCATAGAGGCTCACGGGATGATACGGCACGTCTCCATAACCGTCGCGGTTGAGGTCATAGCCTTCGTATTTATCCCAGTAGTTGCGGTCGAAATTATTGAGCACCAGGGACCCATTGGTCGCCACGTCGAAGGTGTTGCCGAGAAAATCATTCCGGCAGATCGTATCGGCGGAACAGCTGGCTTGTATCCGTATGGCCCAACCGTTATCGCGGAAGCTATTTTTTTCGATCCGCACCCGGGTGGTGCCTTCCATGTAGATGGCGACGGTGTTGTGTTGAAAACGGCTGCCCAAGATCCGGCTGTCCGTGATCTCTTTGAGCAGGATGCCATAGGCGCCGCCGCCCTGGTTGTCGGCAAAGAGATTGTCCTGCATGTCGACGCCGTGCGAGAACATCACCGAAACCCCGGCTTCGTTGTGGTCGAAGACATTAGACATATAGCAATCGTTGTGCGAGAACATAAAATGCAATCCGTAACGTACGTTATAAAAGCTTTTATTTCCACGGATGAGGGAGCCCGTCACAAATTCGAAATAGATGCCGTCGCGGTGCCGCGTGATGGTGTTGTTCACGAGCTGCATCGCATTGCAATGCCAGCAATGGATGCCGTTACCCGGCTCAGACGAGCTGTCGGCGCGCGAGTGAAGCGTGTTGTTCGCCAGTACGCAGCTATCGCAGTTTTGACAATACAGCCCGAAAAAGGTATCGTCAAGCTCATTGTCGCGGATGATCACATGCTTAACGGACGCCAGCCGGATACCCGCGAGATCATTCCAGCCCGAATAGCCCGAATGGCGAAGCACAAAGCCTTCCATCGTCACGCCGTTGCTTTTTATCGTCACGATCTCATAGCGGTGTTCCCCGTCCAGAACGGGTCGCCCCACCCCTTTGAGTATAATCGGTTTGTCGATCACAAGCGCCTTTTCGTAATACACGCCGGAGTACACCACCACCGTATCTCGCGCGGCTGCACGGCGGATCGCCTCGGCTACGGAGGACAGCATACTGTGCGGCCGCACGGCGAGCGTCCGGGCTGTCGCCCCGCAGGCCAGCAACAACAATAGGATTATCGATACAAATCTTTCCATAACAATTGTTGACCGTTATAGTCACCGTGTTGCAATGCCGGCACACTGACAAACGCCGCGATATTGCCGCCCATGGGTGTATGGAGATCCGGGCATTTCAGCAGGTATGCCTTCGACGCCTCGATCCACCCGCCGCCGGCAAAATCGAGGAGATAGATGGTGCCGATCTCTCCGCGGGCCGGCGTGCCTTCCTGTAAAGATGCCAGCAAACAGTGCAGGTCGTCGAACTTGTACACCTTCCCTTTCCGCGTGCAGACCTCACCGCCAAACCGTTTGTCGGCAAAGGTCATCTTACAATACGAGCAGTTGTCCTTTCCATACGCGATGGGCTGTGGTCCGGTAGCGCATCCCTGGAGCGACCAGCAAAACAGCAATAGCAGCGGCAGCTTCGCAGGCACCACGGTCGGTATCCGCCCGCGTTTACGGCGTACCCGCCGACCATCGAGCACCAGCAGCCCGGCGATCACCACCCCTATCCCGACAAAGATCCAGCCGCCGGAATCGGGGATCGAATAGGCGCCAAAGTTCAGCAGCTGTTTATAGCCAAGGAGCGGCGGCTGGTAGGCCATCCCGGGAACCTGGATAGGCGCCTGGGGATCGAGATTATGCCCATAGTTGTATTCCCAGCGGTAAAAATCGATCATGGAGGTAAAGGCGATGAGCAAAAACAGGCAGGCCCAGCCATAAAAAAGCTTCCGCCGGTTGATCAGGAACACGATTAATCCCAGTCCGGCAAAACCGCCGATGATATAAGGCAAGACAACGAACTCCACAAAATCCCGCGTATGCAGTGTATGCATGCCGATGTAATGATTCAGCCCGTTGAGCACATCCACGTCGCCGCCGATGCGGTTGGCATAGATCTTCAAGGTGAGCCCTTCCGGATATTGCGGGGCCGAGAGCTCTATCTTCCAGATCGGAAGATAGAGCACCAGTATCAGGCCCAGCGACAGCAGAAAGATCACGGCCCGGTAATCAGCGGGCAATTTCTTTTGCATAGCCTATTGATTTTTTGCTACCGAAGAATCCGGCAGATTGGTACCATAAAGCAACGGTGTATTCGCTCCGGCTTTCGACACCCGGACATAGCCCTGCATCTCCTGGTGTAAGGCACTGCAGAAATCCGTGCAATACATGGGGTAGACACCGGCTTCGGTGGGCGTCCATTTGAGCGTGCAGGTCTCACCGGGCATGATGAGGATCTCGGCGTTGGCCGCCCCCTTGACCGCAAAGCCATGCGGGATGTCCCAGTCCTGCTCGAGGTTGGTGACATGAAAAAAAACCTCGTCGCCCAACCTGACGCCTTCGATATTGTCCGGAACAAAATGCGAGCGGATAGCCGTAATATAGACATGTACCTTATTGCCGTCCCTTACGACTTTGGCTGCCTTTTCCCCTTTAGTGACGTAGGGATTGTCATTATCTTCGATCTTATAGAATTTGACGGAGTTCTTCGAGATCAGGTCCGCGGGGATCGCCTGTGCATAGTGCGGTTCGCCGATGGTCGGAAAATCCAGGATCATCTCCATCTTGTCGCCGGAGATATCATAGAGCTGTGCGCTCTGTGCCAGCTCGGGACCCGTGGGCAGATAGCGGTCTTTCGTGATCTTATTATAGGCGATAAGATATTTGCCGTAGGGATGTTTGGTGTCACCGCCGGGGATACATAGGTGACCGACGGAATAGAAGGTTGGTTTCCGGTCGAGTACCGTGAGATCCGAAAGCCTCCACTTGACCACTTCGGAGGATACAAAGAATGAGGTATAGGCGTTACCCTTGCCATCGAACTCGGTATGGAGGGGGCCCAGACCGGGTTTTTGCACTTCGCCGTGGAGCGCCGCTTCATATTTGATCACGGGGATGCCGGCATAGTCGCCATCGAATTGTTTGTCCGCGATTGCTTTTTGAATTTTGCTGAACGAGAACACCGGGATCAGCGCCGCCAGTTTCCCGCTTCCCACGATATATTCACCCGTGGGATCGACGTCGCAACCATGCGGCGATTTGGGACAGGGGATGAAATAGACAAAACCGGGGAGCTGCGTCGGGTCGATCACCAGCACCTGGTTCTCCGTGGTGGTCGTGGCCGTCTGCGTTTTTTCGTCGTAGACATTGTGCACATAAGAAACCTTTTGGACCTGGCCCTTGTGCTCCCGGGCATACTCTTCCGCCTTCCGCCAATTCACGGCCATGATAAAGTCCTTGTCGCGTTGCGAAGCGTTTACCTCCAGCAGCGTGTGCGCTTGTTCGGTATTATAGCAGGAGAAGAAGAACCAGTCCGCACTGGGACCCTTTCCTGAATGGCTCAGATCGAAGTTGACACCGGGCAGCAGTAACTGGAACGCGAGAGAAAGCCTGCCGGTGATCGAGTCGACCTTGATAAAGCTTACCGTGCCGTGAAAGTTCTTTTTGTACGAACGGATGGGCACATCCGTATTATCGCCTATGGGTACGCTGAACCGGGTACCCGCCACAATGTATTCTGTATTCCCGGTGCAAAACGGTGACGAGTGGTTGCCCGCACTGTTCGGCAGCTCGAGGATCTCCGCCGTCTTGAATGTGGTCAGATCGATACGCGCCACCCGGGGCGTGTTGTTCGCGTTGGCGAATAGCCAGCGGCCGTCCGGGCTACCGTCCTTTTGGGATAGTTCGAGGTGGTGCTGGTCATCCCAGGGCACGAATCCATGCGATGTATTCAACATAGCCTTTGTTTCTTCACTATAACCGTAGCCGTTCTCAGGAAAAACGGAGAAGACGGGAATGAGCTTCAGCAGCCTGCCGGAAGGAATGCCATAAACGGAGACCTGGCCGTTAAAGCCGCCCGAGACGAAATTGTAGAATTCGTCGTATCTACCCGGGGCGACATAGGCCTTTTCCGCGGCATCCGAGGTAATGGTGGTGGCTGCGTTCCTGGGCTTACAGCCGGGCATTGCCGCAGATAGCCCGATAAGCGCTGCGGCAAACATGAAAAGTTTCTGCGTAGACATTTTAGTAGCGATTTGATTATTTCGATTGGCTTTTATTTCGATTGGTCGTTATTGCGCATGAACTCGAGGATATTCCGCGCGTCGTCGTCGGTGAGATGCTGATTCGGCATGCGCACCATGCAGATCTCCAGCATGGCCTGCGCATGTGGGTCTTTGTCGATCATCTCGTCGGTATTGGTGACGAAGTTCATGATCCACTCGGGTTTTCTGCGGGTGGTGACGCCCAGCCAGCCCGGCCCTACGAGTTTTTCCGAGGTGAGTTTATGACAGGCGGAACATTTCAGGTCATAGACATTCTTGCCGCCCGCGACCATCTTGGGGTCCAGTGTCGGGTTCAGCTCTACGTGTGTGAATTTTCCGGCGCCTTTGAGGGAATCGTAATTCGCGCTTGATGCGTTTGATGCCGGCGTTGTCGCGCCCGGCGAGGTTGCCGCAGAGGCGGAGCTGCCGCCGTTATTTGTGCAGGCCCAGGAAAACCCCAGCAGCGCTGCCGCCAAAAGAACTTTTCTCATTTTACTTCTTGTTTGATTTTAAAAGTCTGAACAAGGTTACGGCTGGCTGGCCCGTCAAAATATGATCTATATCATAAAAAAGCCTAACATAGGTCATCCGGCCGGTGTCCCGGGGCCGGTAGTTTTGGATATGCATAACATCTCCCGCCCCACCCTGCCGCTTCGGTGGTGGGTGTTCTGCGCCTGCATCAACCTCTTTATCGTTTCCATTCTCGGCGTGCTGTTGCGTTATAAGGGTATCTTTGGCCTGCCCGCCCTGGATTACAACTACCTGCTCCATGCGCATTCGCATTTCGCGTTTTCTGGCTGGGTAACAACCGCGTTATTTGTGGGATTGTTGTATATCCTAGATGACTCCGGCGCCCGGCTGTCCCGCATCTATCGCTACCAGTTTTGGCTTAACCAGGTTTCGAGCTTCGGAATGCTCGTGAGCTTTATGCTGCAGGGATATGCACCGGTCTCCATTGTTTTCTCTTCGCTTTCGGTGGTGTTTTCGTATTGGTTCGCCTGGTGTTACTGGCGGGATGGAAGAAGCGTTTTGCCGACCGTGGTCCGGCGAGCTATTGGTTTTGCGTTGTTCTACCTGGTGCTGTCCAGCCTGGGGCCTTACCTGCTGGCATATAGTATGTCGCACCGGCTGGGTGACCGGGCTTTTTATTATAATGCGATCTATCTCTACTTACATTTTCAGTACAATGGCTGGTTTACCTTCGGCGTCATCGCGCTTTTTTTGTGGTGGGCGAGCCGCGAGGGCGGCTGGCGCGAGGCTGGTGGTCGTGGGCTGGCGGGTATCGGCTCGCTGTCGAAAACTTTCGTGGCCTTGCTGGGTCTCGCCTGTATCCCGGCCTATTGTCTTTCGCTGCTTTGGACCGGGCCGCCGCAGTGGATACGCATCACTGCCGTCATCGCCGCGCTCTTACAACTCGCCGCCGGCTTTTTTCTCTTGCGCCTTTTTGTTCGCAATCGTCGTAAATGGTCCGCATCGCTCCCTCCGGCTGTCAAAATCATTTGGGGCCTCGCGGCCGCGGCTTTCGGCATCAAGCTGGTCCTTCAGACGCTCTCGGTGATGCCGGCATTGGGGCGCCTTGCATTCGGACACCGCTCCGTGATCATCGCCTATCTGCATCTCGTATTGCTGGGATTCGTGACCCTGGTGCTACTAGGCTTTTTTACGACCCGCAACCTGGTCACCCTTCACCCGCGGGCCGTAAGCACAGGAATGGCGGTCTTCGTCAGCGGAGTGCTCCTCAATGAGCTCGTGCTGCTTCTCCAGAGCCTGTTGCAAATCTCTGCCGTCGTGTGGGCTGGCGCCGGTTACTGGTTGTTCGGTGCGGCGGTAGTGATGTGTACGGGTCTTTTGCTGCTCACGGCTGGGCTGGTGCAGCATGCGTTGGTCCGTGACGGCAATCAACCCACCCACTGACAAGCGTCATACCCGCCCGTTTTGTCCGTGATAGCTTTAGGAAAAATTTTTATATGGAAAAGCTATTGTTCGCCGTCGGCAACGATCCTATCGACGAGAACGCCGTCGACTTTGCTTGTCATCTTGCACGGCTGACCCAATCGAGCGCCGATACCTTCTCCAAAGGCGATGAGCCCATTCCCAGCGCTTTTGTAAAGCAAATGATCCATGATTCGGCCTGCCCCGTGATCCTGACCACCGAAAGTTTCGAGCGGATCGACAATATTGTTTTTTGCTACGACGGCGGCAGGACGTCGTTATATACGGACCGGAGCGGCAACGTCTTTCGTTAGGATGGCAACGGCGGCTGGCAACAGCACACCGGCAATCAATGGAAACCGCTCGACGGCCGTTCGGCTCCGACGATCCGTGGGCTCGAGCGGCAGCAGCAGTCCACCAGCCGGGGCCAGATGAGGTTACAAAATTTTCAACAACTAAGAGGGGGCGCCGGCGGCTTCCATATAGGAGGAGCTGGTTTTAGCAGACCCGGCAGACATTAATCATTTAAAATAGTTCCAAAATGAAACAGCAAATAAAACAAATGCTCATCCTCGGCGTGCTGCTCATGGCAGCCTGCGTGAGCACGAAAAAATTCAATACCATGCAGCAACAGAACAAGAACCGGTACGACTCGCTCTTTTCCAGCTCGCAGAGTCAGCTCAAATCCTGCGCGGACGCCAATGCCGGTCTTACCGCGCAAAACAGCGCTTTACAAGGACAGGTCAACGATTTCAGCGGCAGCTGTAATCCTTGCGCGTATAGCGCTCGTCTGTCTCTTCCTTTTCTTCTTTGGTTTCCGCGCTTATCGTCAGGGTACTGCCTTCCACATCGATGTAGAAGTCATCCTTCTTCATCCCGGGCGCGGCGAGGCTGACCTCATAGCGGTCCTTGTTCTCGGTAATATTTACGGCGGGTACGCTTATCGGGTTCAGCTTGTTGAACAGTGATCCGCCATTGGTGTCGAAAAACGACTCCCACGGACGGAAAAAATCGTTGAAGACGAACGGAAGGGATTCCCTTTTTCTGATGAGATCTTTTGTTGCCATAACTCCTCCTTGTTGTTGAATGTGATGTAATCGATTCGCGCAATAAAAGTAGGATGGCGGGCAGGTCGAAAAGAAGAACCTGCGTCAGTGCGCCTGCTGAATCTCGTCACGGGAAGCGACTTTGGCGGGCAGGGTAATCGTAAAAGTAGAGCCTGTTCCGGGCTGGCTTTCGACCGAGATGGTACCGTCCATGAGGTCCAGGTATTTTTTTACGATGCTGAGCCCCAGGCCGGTGCCGGATATGCCGGTAGTATTTTTGGCGCGGAAGAAACGTTCGAAAAGGTGTTCCTGTTCCTCCGGGGGGATACCGATGCCCTGGTCGGTCACCGCAAACGTGACCAGGTCTCCGGCGAATTCCAGCCGAAAGCGCAAAAGGCCACCGCCGGGTGAATATTTGATTGCATTGCTCAGCAGGTTGTTCAGGATATTGCGCAGAAGTTGCTGATCCAGGAAAACGTCGTGTACGTTTCCCGTAACCTCGAGTGCCATTTGCTGACCGTCTTTGCATGCTTCCTCCAGATCCTGGATGGCTTCTTCGGACAGCTTCACAAGGTCCGTGCGAACCGGTTCGTTTCGGACGACCCCTTCCTCGAGTTTTTCCAGGGAGAGAAAATCGTTGAGCAATTGTCTGAGATTGTTGACATTGGATTTGATCCGGTGCACATGCCGCCAACGTTTGTCAGCCGATGCGTCATCCTGGTATTTTTCGATGAGGTTCACAGAGCTGAGGATGACACTCAGCGGGGTCTTGAACTCATGGCTAGCCAGCGTTACGAAACGGGATTTCATCTCGCTGAGCTCCCGTTCCCGGGCCAGGGCTTTGCTCAAATCTTCCCTGACTTGCATCTGCACGGTGATATCCTTGGTGATCTTGATGAAGCCTGTGAGGTTGCCTTCTTCATCCCGCGTGGCCGTAAAGACCACATCGGCACCCCTACAGTGAAGCGACGGGCAGGCTCATCGACGAAGAAGTACGACAGCTCGTCACCGCCGCGTATTCCGAGGCGCTGGCTTTGCTCGCGCAACAGCGCGTCCAGCTGGATGCCCTCGCCGCGCTGCTGTTGCAAAAGGAGGTGGTTTTCAAAGAGGATCTCGATGCAATACTGGGCCCGCGGGAAGTGGCAGCGGCCATTCCCCTTTCCGCCCGGAAAGAAGGGCTGCAATCGACGACATCATCTATACTGTCTTAAAAGGCAACTTTTTCAGGTGTTTTTGCACTTCCCGGGAGACCCTTTCAAAGTCCGGTAAGTTCTGGATCTGGCCGGCCATGGAAGTTTTCCACCGTGCTTTGTATTGAGGAAGGCGCTCTATTATTTTTTGAGGAAAGTCGTTTGGATCGAGTCCTTTATGAATGCATTTACGGCAAAACTCATCGTGATGAAAATGAACTTCCAGGCCATGTTCTTCCGTAAGGTACCATATATCATAAAAATCCCGGGCCTGCATTCGCTGCATAACGGAGCGTAGCTTTTCGATCAGAATTTCCTCAAGCGGATAACAAAGCAACTGATATTCTTCCAAATCACTATAGGCAATTATTGCCGGGCGATAACACGGGGGAAATACCATTTGCTCGGACCGGGAAATGTCCACTTTGACAGATTTATTACTGCCCAGACCGCCAAGGGGACCGGTATACCTTATATAAAAGTTTATTCCCCCATCCTGATTTTCATTATTGTCCTGAAGGGAAAGCTGGATATTGGCAGCTTCACGCATATAAGCAAATGCCTCGTTGAACCAGGTAAAGATCTCCTCATTTGTAACGGTTGGGCGCAGTAAAGTGAAATCCAGATCTTCAGAAAACCGGTAATCGTCAAAATAAACCTTCTTCAATACAGTACCCCCTTTGAATGCAAGGCATGCAGACAAATCTTTATGGTGGGCAATACCTTGCAAGATCCATGAAAGAATATAGTCTTTCTCGATCTGCACGTCGCGAACGCCCTCCTTATTGGCCTTTTGTTGAATTTCTTTTGCCTTGATCATGTGTAAATCGCCGATTGAATAGTTTCTGTGTCAAGGTTTTGCTGGATACTCCATCGGTTGATATGGCGGCCGGATTTTGGCAATTCCGTATCCAATGGTACATACGAAGCTGTTTTAATTTCCTGTAAGGATTCGATAATCGGGTTCTCTATGTCGAGCGTTTCAAGCAAGAACCCTAACCTCTTCGCAACGGCCTTCGACCCAAACCGTTTAACATACGTTAGTAGCCTGTCAAACTGTACCTGATTTTTGGCAGAGTGCAGCGCCCTCGCCACTTCCACAATGCCGCCTGCATAATCAGGTTTAAACAGGCAATCGACTAATGTTTTTTCAAGATCGGAACACGGAACGCGATCGAAATCGTTTACCCAAACATTTTGAAATCCGAAGAAATGCGTGGGCTTATGGTAGATAAACCGGAAGCTTATTTTCTGGACGGTCATAGTCGAGGGCCGGATCTGTTTAGCAACAACGACCTGCTCTTTCAGCGAGGGTTGAGTAATCAATTGATGTAATTGGAGAGCAGAATAGTATCCGATGTAATATGATACCCCCTTAACCAGATCTCCAACTACAGAATGCCAGTCGGGAAAGTATGTGGCAGAATCACGCTCGAAAGGAATGATCTGATATACTCCTTCGCGCAATCTGAGTAACAGTCCACGACGAGTCATGTCACTAAGCAGCTCTCTTACCGCCCCTTCCCTTGAGGTTGGCAATGCGACCAGCGCTTCCCGGTAATCGAAACGATCCTGGTCTTTTTCCCGGAAATAGGAAAGCAAAGCTCCGGATCTGGTAGAAATATATTTATGTTTAGTATCCAACTTATCAGCTTTATCCTGACTACAAAGATATGGAACATAAATTAAAAAAGCCAACTTATGTTTTATAGCAACATTGTCAGGCCAAACCTGACTAAAGCGATACGAAACATCACAACAACGTAATCCATTCTAAAAGAAAAGCTTATTCGCGTTTTCTTATGATCAGGTTCTTCACGAGCTGCGTCAGCAGGACATAGCAAAGCAATATTCCCGCGAGGATAGGCCAAAACAGGAGAGGCAGCGGGACGAATCCCAGGGCCGGGGCCAGGGGTGAGACGGTGAGCCACGCGCCGATACCAACGATGACCAGGGAGCTTGTCATGAGCTGCCAGGACGCGCGGCTTTCCAGGAACGGGATCTTGTTCGTACGGATCACATGGATGATGAGGGTTTGGGTAAAGATCGATTCCACGAACCAGCCGGTATGGAATAGCGCCTCGTTGTTCCCGGCGTGGAAAACGCGGAGGAGGATGAAAAAGGTCACATAATCGAAGATAGAGCTTATGGGGCCGATAAAGAGGATAAAACGCTGCAACTCGGAAATGCTCCATTTCCGCGGCTTGATAAGCCAGTCGTGATCGACCTTGTCCGTGGGTATGGTGGTCTGCGAGAAGTCGTAGAGCAGGTTATTCGTCAGCACCTGGATCGGCAACATAGGCAGGAAAGGGAGAAAGGCGCTGGCGCCGACGACGCTGAACATATTGCCGAAATTGGAGCTGGCGGCCATCTTGATGTATTTGATGATGTTGCCGAAGACGCTGCGGCCTTCGGCGACGCCTTGCTCCAGCACGAGCAGGCTGTTTTCAAGGAGGATGATATCGGAAGACTCTTTGGCGACGTCGACCGCGCTGTCTACGGAAATACCGATATCGGCGGCACTCAAGGCCGGGGCGTCGTTGATCCCATCGCCCAGGAATCCTGTGACATGGCCGCCACGCTGGAGTGCCTGGATGATCCGCTTTTTTTGCGCGGGTACCAGGCGGGCGAAGATATTATATTGTGGGGCTGCCACCGTCAGCTCATCATCGCCGAGGCGCTCGATATCCGGGCCGAGAAGAATTTTGCCGGTTGTCATGCCCACCTGATTACACACGTAGGAGGTGATCGATTCGTTATCACCGGTGAGTATCTTCACATCTATGTTCAGGTTCTGCAGTTTGGCAAGCGCTGCCTGTGCCGACTCCTTGGGCGGATCGAAAAAAGAAAGAAAGCCCAGCAGGACCAGGCCGTTTTCATCCGTGGACACATAGGTGGCTTTTTGTTGGCTCGTATCCATTTTCCGGTAGGCCAGCGCGACCACCCGGAAGCCTTTGGCATTGAGCTCGTGGACAAGGTCAAGACATTCCCTATGGTCATTTTCGCTCAAAGGGCTGATGTCACCATCGATGTCCAGCGAGGTGGCGATCCCGAGCATTCCTTCCACTGCGCCCTTGCAAATAAGCAAATGGTGCCCCGTGGCGTCCCTTACGACGACGGACATCCGTTTGCGCTCGAAGTCGAAGGGGATCTCGTCGATCTTTTCGTAGCATGCTTTTATGTTCATGCCTTTCGTCAGCTCCTCGTGTTCGAGCACCGCATCGTCGAGGAGGTTTTTCAGCCCGGTGTGGTAATAACTGTTGAGATAGCCATAGTCCAGCACCCTGGAGTCTTCGCGTCCCTTGACGTCCAGATATTGTTCCAGCACGATCTTTCCACGGGTAATGGTCCCGGTCTTGTCCGTGCAGAGGACGTCCATGGCGCCAAAATTCTGTATGGCATTCAGGCGTTTGACGATCACCTTTTTCCGGGACATGGCCAGGGCACCTTTGGCCAGGTTGACGCTGACGATCATGGGCAGCATTTCGGGTGTGAGTCCCACGGCGACGGCGAGTGCGAAAAGGAAGGCTTCGAGCCAGTGGTGTCTTGAAAACCCATTGATGAGAAAAACGGCCGGTACCATGACGAGGATGAACCTGATCATGAGCCAGGTAAAGCGGTTGATGCCTTTATCGAAGCTGGTAGGCGTGCGCTGGCCCACTATGCTGAACGCCAGGTCACCGAAATAAGTGCGGTTGCCGGTGTGCAGGACCAGGGCTGTCGCCGAACCGCTGACGACGTTGGTACCGAGAAAGCATGCATTGGATCGTTCCAGCGGGCTGTCGCCGGTCACGGGCTGGCCGGGACCTGTCTTTTCGACGGGCAGGGATTCGCCGGTGAGCGAGGCCTGGTTGACATAAAGATCCTTGCAGGTCAGGATCTGGATATCCGCCGGCACCATGTCTCCCGCACTGAGGACGACGACATCTCCGGGTACCAGGAGCTTTAAAGGAAGTTCGGTTTGTTGACCGTCCCTGATGACGGTCGCATGGGTGCTCACCATGGCCTTGAGCTTTTGGGCGGCTTTGTCGGCGCGCATTTCCTGGAAATAGCGAAGCACGACGCCGAGTATGACCATGACCAGGATCACCGTGGCGGCCCTTAGGTCGCCGGTGAGCCATGATACAAGGGCAAGGATGGACAGTAAGATGACAAGCGGATTTTTCAGGTGGCTCCAAAGACGCCCAAGGGGTGAAATGGGCCGCTCCCGCGCAATTTCGTTGAAGCCATATTGGGCGATCCGCGCCTCGGCTTCTTCTGTTGAAAGGCCTTTGGGACTCGCTGCCGGCCGCGTCAAAACGGGAGCCTCCTGGAGAGTTGTTTGCATGGCTAATTTTGCGAAAATTTAGCACTCCTATGTGTTATCCCGCATGATCCGCGTCATAGCAGAACATGAGATTTCCAACTGTTATCTTTGATCATGCATTTGTATGGGATAATGCGCTCAATGCCGCTTTTTCTTTTGCTTGGCTTCGAGATGCTCGTGATCCCCTTTAAACCTTCGTGGCTATTGCCGGGCTGCGTCGCTATCCCGATGGCCCTCGTCCGCGGTTTCTGTCCGTATGGCTGCCGATCCGCACATTAAGGCGGCGGTCTTTCCGAAGCCCTTCGGCGAGAAAACAGATCACGGATGCGCGATGAACACGGGGATCTTATGCTCACTGATCACCTGCTCCGCGAAACTATGTTTGGCCAGATACGAAAAGGCCGAACGGCCATAAGAACCGGTGACGAGCAGCACATCCTTCTTTTCCCCGATCCAGGTGGAGAAATACTGCGATGGCTTGAAATGCAGCTTGGAGAATCCCATGGCATCGAAGTGCTGCCGTGTATATTGCCGCAGCCGGTCGAGGTCGGGAATGTTGTCCTCCGGTTCGTCGCGTACATAAAGCATTTCTGTCGGCAGATCGGTCAGCTGCGGGAACAGATAACAAAATTGTTTGATCGCGAAAAGACTCTCTTTGCTGCCGTCGTAGGCCATGAACACGTGGTCACATTGTTTGTAATGTTCCGGGATGATCACTACGGGGCATTCCGCGCTGTAAAGCGCCTCGCGAAGATAAGCATTAGGCTGCCGCAGATTGATATCGGCATAGAAAAGCTCCCCGCTCAATACCAGCACATCGGCAAAACGGCTTTCCCCGACGAGGATGTCTTTATCCCACTGCCCATCGTGGGCATGTACCTGGCAGCGGATATGGTGCTGCTCGCATTGCCGGGTAAATGAAGCCTTAGCCGCCACCATTGCTTCGTGTTCCTCCGCCTTGAGGCGGTCATAGGGCCCCTGCACCACGATTTGGCTAACGGCTACCATGGCATCGACGTCTATGGGATTGAAGAACAGTCCCAGCACGTGTACCTGCTCCTGCTGTTGCATGGAGCGCAGGAAATTGAAAGCGCCCTGCGGGAACTCCTTTCCCGCGCAGACGAAAAGTACTTGTTTGCTCATATGAGTTCCCTCCCATGATCGTTTTGTTGTTTTAAGTTCCAGTCCCGGGTCATCCGCGTCCCGATCCAGAAATTGCCGCTTT
>Ga0134126_10002989_pt1 | contig 21243 bp, 13 predicted proteins | sample KB31752_FD_96881 | JGI IMG/M metagenome (GOLD analysis project Ga0134126, IMG submission 96881) | Terrestrial soil microbial communities with excess Nitrogen fertilizer from Kellogg Biological Station, Michigan, USA - KB3-175-2 | ecosystem: Environmental > Terrestrial > Soil > Unclassified ... | reverse complement strand
CGCTCGTGCCGGCGCGCGCAGCGCGTGAGATTGGTGAGCGTCTTTTTGCCGCTTGGCGTCAAATTCAGCCGATAGGTACGCCGGTCCTGTCGCATGCGCCTGCGCTCGACCAGGCCGCGCCGAACCAAGTCTTCGACTACCGGCGTGAGGCTCGACTTGTCGCGGCCGTTGGCATGGCTGAGCTCGGTTTGGCTGATGCCGGGATTGCGCGCAATGATCATCAGCGTGGCGAAACGGCCCGGGCCTTCGCCGATCTCCTGCGAACGGCGTGAAAAAGCCTGGAAGGCGGATTCCTGCGCCATGCGCAGGTTGAACCCAACCCAATGTTCGAGCGGCCCAAATCTGATCGATTCGGCAATAATTTCGTCGTTCTTTCCGCGGCGCCCACGGCCGCCGCCATTCGCCATCCGCACCTTGGTTACCCCCGGCTGACCGCCCAAGCTTGGGCGGTCGGTCGCATCGTTTGATATCAAACTATATCCTTTACAATACTTCCCGCATGCCGCTGAATAATAAAAATATTTGGCAGCGGAACCAACACCCTAATCGTTAGAAAATCCGCTCCGGGAAAGGTCGCCGTCTCGTTACCGCACTGCGGCAGCCCTCGCATACGCAAAGCCGATCTGATAATATAGTTTGGACCCCTACTATCTCCGCAGGCCACGCGATGGAACGCTCTTTCACAAAAGAAGTGCAGGCGCTGAGGCTGGGCGATGGCGAAACTTTCCGCGGCGAAGGTATTCTCGCCGTCACCAAGGCGCTGCTGCAATCGGGCGTGTCCTATGTGGGCGGCTACCAGGGCGCGCCGATTTCGCATCTCCTCGACGTCCTGGTTGACGCCAAGGACATCATGGGCGAACTCGGCGTCCATCTGGAGACCTGCTCGAATGAAGCCTCCGCTGCCGCCATGCTGGGCGCCTCGATCAATTATCCGCTGCGTGGCGCAGTGACCTGGAAATCGATCGTCGGCACCAATGTTGCAGCCGACGCGCTCTCCAATTTGTCGTCGCCCGGCGTGGTCGGTGGCGCGATGATCATCCTGGGCGAAGACTACGGCGAAGGCGCCAGCGTCATCCAGGAACGCTCGTATGCTTATGCGCTGAAATCGTCGATGTGGCTGCTTGACCCGCGCCCGGACCTTCCCTCGATCGTGCGCGCGGTGGAGAAGGGCTTCGATCTGTCGGAGGCGAGCCACGCACCGGTGATGCTGGAACTGCGCATCCGCGCCTGCCACGCCACCGGCGAATTCGTCGCCAAAAATAACCGCAAGGGCGCTGTGTCCGGCTTGGACAAACTCGCCGGCCCGCCGCGCTTCAACTACGCGCGGCTGGCGCATCCGCCGGTGATCTATACGCAGGAAAAGTTGAAGGTCGAGGAGCGCTTACCGGCGGCGCGCGCCTTCATCCGCGAGCATAAGCTCAACGAGCAAATCGACGGCGATCTCGACGATACCGGCATCATCGTCATGGGCGGGCTCACCAATTCGGTGCTGCGCGCGCTCGAACGCATGGGACTGGCCGACGTGTTTGGCACCTCGCGCGTACCGCTGCTGGTGCTGAACGTGGTCTATCCGCTGGTGCCCGAGGAAATCCGCGAATTCTGCGCTGGCAAACGCGCCGTGCTGGTGGTCGAGGAAGGTTATCCGGATTACATCGAGCAGGCGGTCAACGTCGAACTGCGCCGCGCCGACATCCAAACCCGCGTGCTCGGCAAGGGCCCGCTGCCGAAGGCCGGCGAATACACCTCCGAGGTGCTGCTGGAAGGGCTGGCGACATTTCTGCAGGACGCCAAGCCAAACGGCATCGACGCCGACACCATGGCTGAAAAGGCGCGCGGCCTGATCGCCCATAAAGCAAAGGCCGCGGCCGCGCTCGGGCCGTTGCCGCCGCGACCACCGGCCTTCTGCACCGGCTGCCCCGAACGCCCGGTGTTTTCCGCCATCAAGCTAATGCAGCGCGAACTGGGGCCAACCCACATCAGCGCCGACATCGGCTGCCATTCGTTCGCGACTTTTGCGCCATTCAGCATGGGCAATTCGATTCTGGGCTACGGCATGTCGCTCGCCAGCGCCGCCGCGGTCGCGCCGAACATGGAAAAGCGCCCGATCGCGATCATGGGCGACGGCGGCTTCTGGCATAACGGACTGATCACCGGCGTCGCCTCGAATCTGTTCAACAAAGGAGACGGCGTGCTGATCGTGATGCAGAACGGCTACGCCTCCGCCACCGGCCAGCAATATATCCCGTCGAGCGTGACCAGCCGCGACGGAGCGGTACCCGGCATCGATATCGAGCAGACGTTGCGCAACATGGGTGTGAAATGGCTCCGCACCGTGCGCACCTATAGCGTCAGCGTGATGGTGAAGGCTCTCAAAGAGGCGATGCGCACCGCCGAGCGCGGATTGAAGGTCATCATCGCCGACGGTGAATGCCAGCTGGCGCGCCAGCGCCGGGTGCGTGCCGAGGATGCCGTCAAGCTCGAGCGTGGCGAGCGCGTCACCCGGGTGCGCTATGGCGTCGACGAAGAGATCTGCACCGGCGATCATTCCTGCATCAGACTTTCAGGCTGCCCGTCGCTGACGGTGAAACCCTCACTCGATCCGCTGCGCACCGATCCGGTGGCAACCGTGATCGAAACGTGCGTCGGGTGCGGTCTGTGCGGTGAGGTCGCGCATGCCGCCGTGTTGTGCCCATCGTTCTACCGCGCCGAGATCGTGCGCAACGCCACCTGGCGCGATCGCGCACTGTTCCGCTTCAGGCAGAAGGTCATCGGCTGGCTCGGCGGCTATGGCGGCGAGGTCACCGCATGAGCGCGGTTCGTCCGCTCAGCATTCTGATCGCCGCGCTCGGCGGGGAAGGCGGCGGCGTGCTGACCGGCTGGATCGTGTCGGCGGCGGCCCAAGCCGGTTTTCCGGTGCAGAGCACCTCGATCCCGGGTGTCGCGCAGCGCACCGGCGCCACCACGTATTACATCGAAATCATGCCGGTAAAAACCTTGGAGCTTGCGGGAAAAAGGCCGGTGTTCGCCCTCACACCCGGCGTCGGCGATATCGACATCGCGGTGGCGAGCGAACTGCTGGAAGCCGGCCGCATGGTAGCAAACGGCTTCGTCACGCCCGAGCATACGCATCTCATCGGCTCGCTCAGCCGCTTCTATGCCATGGACGAGAAGATCGCCATGGGTGACGGCCGCTTCGACCAAGACAAGATCATCAAGATCGTCAAGGACAATGCGCGCGACGCGCTGCTGATCGACATGGATGCGCTGGCCAAACAAAGCGGCTCGATCATCAACGCGGTGATGCTCGGCGCCATCGCCGGATTGGACCGGTTGCCGTTGACGATCGAGCAATTCGAGGCCGCGATCCGCGCCGACGGTAAATCGGTGGACAGCAATTTGAGCGGTTTCCGCGCCGGACTTGAGGCTGCGCGCGCGAAATTGCAGCCGGCAAAGGCGGCGGAAAAAAAGAGATATGCGCCAACCGCGCCCGATCTGCTCGAACACGAAGTCACCTACTCGCTGCCCGCATCGGCGCGGCCGACGGCAATCGAAGGCCTCCGGCGGCTCATCGCCTACCAGAGCGTCGATTATGCGCGGCTCTATCTCGACCGGCTGCGCGCGCTTGTCGATACCGGTATGGCCGCTGACGGATCCGGCGAGCTGCTAAAGGAGATCGCGCGCCATCTCGCTGTGCGCATGTCGTATGAAGACGTGGTGCGCGTGGCGCGGGCCAAGATCGCGCCTTCCCGCATGCACCGTATCGCGCGCGAGGAACTGCGCGTGAAGAATGAACCGTTCTCGGTGCACGATTTCCTGAAGCCCGGCATCGAGGAAATGTGTCAATTGCTGCCCTCATTTTTGGCGCGGCCGATCTTGACGTTTGCCGAACGCAGAGGCTGGCTCGGCCGCATCTATTTCGGAATGGAGATCAATTCGACCTCGATCAGCGGCTATCTGCGTTTTCTGATACTGGCCAAATTGCGCGGCTTGCGTCCTTACGGCCATCGCTACAAGCAGGAGCAGGCGCAGATCGAATCCTGGCTGGCGGTGATCGCCGAAGCTGCGCGATGCTCGAGTAAGCTCGCGCTCGAAGTCACCGAATGTGCGCGGCTGATCAAGGGCTACGGCGACACTTACGCGCGCGGGCTTTCCAATTACCTCAGCATTGAGGCCCGCGTGATTCGGCCGGCGCTGGCGGGCCACCTCCCACCACAATGCGCCGCCGATGCCGTTGCCAGTGCCCGCACTGCCGCGCTGGTCGATCCCGAAGGCGAGAGCCTGGCCAGATGCCTGGCCGAAATCGACGGTCGGGCAAGTTTCCGCATTGCGGCGGAATAAGGCGGTTCCAGCGATACTCCGTTGTCAGCTTTTCGTCCGTCAAGTAAAAGACGGGCCACGACGAGGGCGATACCCATGGCCGTTACATCAGGCGGGCGCGAGCGGCCGGTGATCGCCGCCGAGGCGTTCCTGCGCGCGCTCGCCGACCACGGCGCCGACTATTTCTTCGCCAATCCGGGCACCGATTTCCCGCCGATCGTGGAAGCCTTCAGCCGCGCCAAGAAAACTAACGCCAAGGTGCCCAAGCCCATCTTGGTGCCGCACGAGAATCTCGCGGTCGGTATGGCGCACGGCGCCTATTTAATGACCGGCCACCCGCAGGCGGTGATGGTGCATGTCAATGTCGGCACCGCCAACACCATCAACAATCTCACCAATCTTTCGCGCGACCGCGTGCCGCTGATCCTTGCCGCCGGCCGTACCCCGATTACGGAAAAAGGCTCGTTCGGTTCGCGCTCGCGGCCGATTCACTGGGCGCAAGAAATGTTCGACCAGGCCGGCATGGTGCGCGAACTGGTGAAATGGGATTACGAATTGCGCCAACCCAACCAGATCGGCGACATGGTAGCGCGCGGCGTGGAAGTCGCGATGGCGCATCCGCGCGGGCCCGTCTACATGGTGCTGCCGCGCGAGCCGCTATCGGCGCCGCTTTCGGAGCCGATCGCGCCGATGAAACCGCGTGCGCAGGCGGCCGAGACACATCCCGATCCGAAGGCAATCGCGACGCTGGCTGAATGGATCGCAGCCGCCGAGCGCCCGTTGATCGTCACGGCCACGCTGCCAGCCGACGCGGTGACGGCGCTCGCGCATCTTGCCGAGCGCTGCGCGATCCCGGTGGTGACGCATAATCCGCGGGGCGTTTGCCTGCCGTCGAGCCATGCCATGCATTTCGGGTTCGAGCCAGGAGCGCTGCTCGCCGATGCCGATCTGGTGATCGTGCTCGAATCCGACGTGCCTTGGATTCCGCATTTGCAGCATCCCCAGGGCGGCTGCCGCGTCGCGCATATCGGCGAGGAGCCGTTCTATGTCCGCTATCCGATGCGCAGCTTCCCGAACGATCTCGCCATCCAGGCCGGGCCGCTCAATGCGTTGAATGCGTTGACCAAGGCGGTGGAGGCGCGACTGCAAATGGCGGAGGCGCGCATTGCCGCACGCCGCGCGCGGCTGACCGAGCGTATGCGCACGCGGCGCGCGCAACTCGCCAAGGATTCCGCGCCCGGCGCGACCATCTCGCCGGAATTCCTGTCGCGCGTGATCGGCGAAACGGTGGACGAGGATGCCATCATCGTCAACGAATATCCGCTGCGTGCCGATCATTGCGCGCGCGAGAAGCCGGGCACGCTGTTTGCGCTCGGGCCCGCGGGCGGACTCGGTTGGGGTTTCGGCGCCGCTCTCGGTATCAAACTCGCCGCGCCCGACGAATTCGTCGTCGCCACGCTCGGCGACGGCGCCTACATGTTCGCCAATCCGATGGTTGGGCACTGGGTTGCCGCCAATCACAAGCTGCCGATCCTCACCATCGTGTTTAACAACAGCCGCTACGGCGCGGTGCGGCGTGCCACGCTCTCGATGTTCAAGGACGGCGCCGCTGGCGAGGATGACGGCCGCACGCTCGCCGATCTTGGTCCATCGCCGGCTTTTGAGGCAATGGCGCAAGCGCAAGGCGCCCATGCCGAGCGCGTGGAAAAACCCGCCGAATTGGCGGCTGCACTTGCGCGCGCCCGCGACGTTGTGGTCAAAGAGCGCCGCCAGGCGCTGCTCAACGTCATCACGCCTTACTGAAGCTGCATCTCAACCAAAAGAACCGTCACGGAGAACCGTTCATGCGTATCGACGCTTACACCCATTTCATCCCGGAACAATTCTTCAACAAGATCGTGGAAAGCGGGCACCATGACATCGGCAAACGCGTGCGCGAAATTCCCTGCATCCACGATCTCAATGCCCGGCTGAAGGTCGTCGATCAGTTCAAAGACTACGCGCAGATCCTGTCCTACCCGATGCCGCCGGTCGAATTATTGGCCCAAGGCGAACAGGTGAACGAATACGTCAAACTGATGAACGACGGCTTCGTCGAAATTTGCAAAAAATATCCCGATCAATTCCCCGGCTGGGTCGCGCAGAACGCACTGGCCGCGCCCGATGCCGGCGTGCGCGAGTGCGAACGCGCTATCAAGAACGGCGCGCTCGGCGTGCAGATCCACACCAATATTGCCGGAAAGCCGCTCGACGATCCGGCGTTTGAACCATTTTGGGAAACCATGAACCGGCTCAATAAACCGATCTGGATGCACCCGGCACGCGCCGCCAACTTCCCGGATTATCTGTCGGAGAAAAAATCGAAATACGAAATTTGGTGGACCTTCGGCTGGTCCTACGAGACCGCGGCAGCGATGGCGCGGTTGGTGTTCTCCGGAATTATGGACAAATATCCCAACCTGAAGATCATCACCCATCATTTCGGCGGCATCGTACCGATGCTAGAAGGCCGTATCGGCCCGGGCTGGGACCAACTCGGCTCACGCACCTCGGACGAGGACTTGAGCTTGATCCTGAAGCGCCTGAAGAAGCGCCCGCTCGATTATTTCAAGCACAGTTTCTATACCGATACCGCGGTGTTCGGCGGCGAACCGGCGACCCGCGCCGGCTTTGAATTTTACGATCTGGATAAGATCGTGTTCGCTTCCGACTGCCCGTTCGATCCCGAAAAGGGCACGATGTACACGCGCGAGACATTGCGCATCGTCGAAGGCATCGATCTGCCGAAGGCAGAGAAAGAGAATATCTGGCACGGCAATCTCGAGCGGATCACGGGGGCGAAGTTCAAGAGCTGAGACCGTGCACTCCGTTCGTCCCGCGAAAGCGGGGACCCGTTTTTGACCTAGACACTGAATTCCCGCTTTCGCGGGAATGAACAGGTGTGGGTCGCGCCTCATTCCGCTTTAGGAGCCGTCCCCACTTCTGCTAGCATCGCCGCCTATGGCGCTTACGCACCCCATCGCAATGACCGAGCCCGAGCCGCCGCTGCAAGGCGATGGCCGCGTGACGCCGATGATGGAGCAATACATCGAGATCAAGGCGGCCAATCCGGACTGCTTGCTGTTCTACCGAATGGGCGATTTCTACGAGATGTTCTTCGACGACGCCGAGACCGCCTCGCGCGCGCTCGGCATCATGCTCACCAAACGCGGCAAACATCTTGGCGCCGATATTCCGATGTGCGGCGTGCCGGTCGAGCGCGCCGATGAATACCTGCATCGTCTGATCGCGCACGGCCATCGCGTGGCAGTTTGCGAGCAACTCGAGGATCCGGCCGAAGCGCGAAAGCGGGGCAATAAGAGCGTGGTGCGGCGCGACGTGGTGCGGCTGGTGACGCCCGGCACGCTCACCGAAGACACTTTGCTCGATGCCCGATGCAACAATTATCTGCTTGCGATCGCGCGCGCGCGGCTGTCATCTGCCGGCGAGGACGCCCGCTTCGCTTTGGCCTGGATCGATATATCCACCGGCGAATTCCGCATTACCGAATGCGACCGGTTGTCGGTGTCTGCCGAAATCGCGCGGCTGGAACCGAGCGAAATCGTGGTTTCCGACGCGCTCTACGCCGACGCCGAGCTGGCATCCTATTGGCGCAGCCTACCGGCCGTGACGCCGCTTACCCGCGACGTATTCGACAGCGCCACCGCCGAGCGGCGGCTGACGTCGTTTTTCGCGGTCGCGACCAGTGAGGCCTTCGGCGCGCTGACGCGGCTCGAACTCACTGCCGCTGCGGCGTGCATCACTTACGTCGAGCGCACCCAGATCGGCAAACGCCCGCCACTATCGCCGCCGTTGCGCGAAAGCGCCGGCGCCACCATGGCGATCGACCAGGCGACGCGCAGCAATCTTGAACTGATGCGTACGCTCGGTGGCGACCGGCGCGGTTCGCTGCTCGAATCGATTGACCGCACAGTGACCTCGGCCGGCTCGCGCCTGCTGGCGCAAAGATTGTCAGCCCCACTGACCGATCCGGCGCAAATCGCGCGCCGGCTCGACGCGGTCGCGAGTTTTGTCGATGACGGCGCGGCGCGCGTCGATGCCCGATCACGCTTGCAGGCTTCGCCCGATCTTGCCCGCGCGCTCGCCCGTTTGGCGGTCGGCCGCGGCGGTCCGCGCGATCTCGCCGCCATCCGCGACGGCGTGTTGGCCGCCGCCGAGATCGCCCGCGCGCTGGCCTCGCTCAAGGAGATGCCGGTGGAAATTGCCGATGCGCTGCGATCGTGCCGCCGCCCCGACGGCATGCTGGCCGCCGAACTTGCCGCGGCGCTCGCCGCCGAATTGCCCGCGTTCAAGCGCGACGGCGGTTTCGTGCGCGAAGGCTATGACGCGAGCCTCGATGAGACGCGCGCGCTGCGCGACGAATCGCGCCGCGTGGTCGCAGCCTTGCAGGCACGTTACGCCGAGGAAACGGGCGTGCGCGCGCTCAAGATCCGGCACAACAACGTGCTCGGCTATTTCGTCGAGGTTACCGCGCAGCACGGCGAAAAACTGGTGGCCGCGCCGCTCAACGCCACGTTCATTCATCGCCAGACGCTGGCCGGCCAAGTGCGCTTCACCACCGTCGAATTGGGCGAGCTGGACGCCAAGATCGCCAGCGCCGCCGACCGCGCACTCGGGCTGGAGCTCGACATCTTCGAACGGCTCGTAACGAGCGTCATCGCGCAAGGCGCGATGATCAAGGAATGCGCCGAAGCGCTCGGCAGCCTCGACGTCGCCAGCGCGCTCGCCTTTCTTGCCGCCGAGCGCGACTATGCGCGACCGGTCGTCGACGGCGGCCACGGTTTTGTCATCGAAGGCGGCCGCCATCCGGTGGTGGAGCAGGCGCTGGCGCGCGACGGCACGCCGTTCGTCGCCAATGATTGCGACCTGTCGCCGCCAAAAGGTGCGCAAGCCGGCCGCATCTGGCTGATCACCGGCCCCAACATGGCGGGCAAGTCCACTTTCTTGAGGCAGAACGCGCTGATCGCCATCCTGGCGCAGATGGGCTCGTTCGTCCCCGCCAAGAGCGCGCAGATCGGCGTGGTGGACCGGCTGTTTTCGCGCGTCGGCGCCGCCGACGATCTGGCGCGCGGTCGCTCGACTTTCATGGTCGAGATGGTGGAGACCGCCGCCATCCTCAATCAGGCCGGCGCGCGATCGCTGGTGATCCTCGACGAGATCGGCCGCGGCACCGCGACCTTCGACGGGCTGTCGATCGCCTGGGCCACGGTCGAACATCTGCATGACGTCAACAAATGCCGCGCGTTGTTCGCCACGCATTTTCACGAACTGACCGCACTTTCGGCACGGCTTGAACGTTTGCACAACGCCACGGTTCGCGTGAAGGAATGGCAGGGCGACGTGGTATTCCTGCACGAAGTCGTGCCGGGCTCGGCCGACCGCTCTTACGGCATCCAGGTCGCGAAACTGGCCGGTCTGCCGGCGAATGTGATCGAGCGCGCCAAACTGGTGCTGGCCAAGCTCGAACAGGAAGACCGCGCCAAGCCGAAGGGCTTCGAAGACCTGCCGTTGTTCGCGGCGCCCTACAAGGCCGCGCAGAACATGCAGCACGACGCGCTCGACCTGGTGGCGGCCGCGATCGCCGCGCTCAATCCCGACGAGATGTCGCCGCGCGAGGCAATGGAAGCGCTCTATATGCTCAAACAGAAGCTGCCCCAGACCGAGAAAAAGTAGCCGTTCAATGAACGTCACCGAGAGCAAGCGCGTGACGGCGTCGGAAGTTGCGCAAAACTGGCTGGCGCGCTTCGCCGAAGCTTTGCAGTCGCAAGACGCGCGGGCTGCAGCGGATATGTTCCTGGCTGACGGGCTCTGGCGCGACCTGCTCGCCTTTACATGGAATATCGAAACGATGTCGGGCCGTGCCGCGATCGAGGCGGTGCTGGACCACACGCTGGCACGGACCAAGCCTATGAATTTCCATATTCCGTCCAAGCGCGCGCCGCCACGCTGGATCAGCCGCGCGGGAACGGAATCGATCGAAGCCATTTTCGAATTCGAGACCGCGCTTGGCACCGCGCACGGCGTTGTGCGCCTGATGCCCGACCCGCGGACGCCGTCGCGGCTGTGCGCATGGACGCTGCTCACGACCTTGCAGGAATTGCGCGGCCATGAAGAAGCCTTCAAGCGGCGCGCAGCGGAAGATTCAACGCGCGACTTCGGCGCCGCCAATTGGCTCGACCGCCGCAATAGCGCGCGCGCCTTTGCCGATCGCGAACCCGCGGTGATCGTGGTTGGCGGCGGCCAGGCGGGCCTGTCGATCGCAGCGCGGCTGCAGCAGCTTGGGGTCGACACGTTGATCGTCGATCGGCACGAGCGGATCGGCGACAATTGGCGCAAACGCTACCATTCGCTGACGCTGCACAATGAAGTGCACGTCAATCACCTGCCCTATATGCCGTTCCCGCCGAACTTTCCGGTCTACATTCCAAAGGACAGACTGGCGAACTGGTTCGAATCCTACGTCGAAGCCATGGAGCTTAACTTCTGGACCGGGACTGAACTTGCCGGCGGCAGCTACGACGACAAACGCAAACAATGGTCGGTGACGCTGCGCCGCTTTGACGGCAGCACCCGCGTCATGCATCCGCGGCATCTCAGCTTCGCCACCGGCGTCAGCAGCATTCCGACAACACCGGACCTGCCGGGACTCGCGAACTTTGGCGGCACCGCCGTGCATTCCGGTGCGTTCGAAAATGCCGCGCGATGGAAAGGCAAAAAAACCTTGGTGCTCGGCACCGGCACCAGCGGCCATGACGTCGCGCAGGAACTGCACGCGCACGGCGCTGATGTCACCATGATCCAGCGCAGCGAAACCTATGTCGTGAGCCTGAAAGAAGCGCAAAGCGTCTACGCGATTTATTCCGAAGGCATTGCCTTCGAGGACTGCGATCTGCTGGCCGCGTCATTCCCCTACCCCGTGCTGCAGCGCTCCTATCAGCTCTCGACCGCACGCGGCCGCGAGGTCGACAAGGCGCTGCTCGGCGGACTCGAAAGGTCCGGCTTCCGGCTGCACTACGGCAAGGACGAGACCGGTTTCCAGATGATGTATCTGCGCCGTGGCGGGGGCTATTATTTCAACGTCGGCTGTTCCGACTTGATCATCGCTGGCCAAATCAAACTGCTGCAATATGCCGATATCGATACGTTCGTGGTCGAAGGCGCGCGGCTACGCGACGGTCGTATCGTGCCGGCCGATTTACTGGTGCTGGCGACCGGCTACAAGAATCAGCAGGACACCGTGCGTGCCTATCTTGGCAACGCCATCGCCGACAGGATCGGGCCGGTCTGGGGATTCGACGAGGGCGGCGAGCTGCGCAACATGTGGCGGCGCACCGCGCAGCCGGGGTTGTGGTTCACCGCCGGCAGCCTCGCGCAATGCCGGATTTTCTCGCGCTATCTGGCGATCCAGATCAAAGCGATGGAAGAAGGGTTGCTGCATTAAATTTGTCGGCGCCGGCGCATTCCCCACAGCAGCGCGTTCCAACCGATGCCGATGCTCAGGCCCAACGCGTAGGACCACCACACGCCGGCCGACTCCGCCAAGAGATGCACGACCAGCAGACCGAGACCCAAGCCGATCAGCGGCGTGAGCACATGCGCGGCGACGCTCGCCGCCGCCTTCCCACCGACGCGCGGATGCAGGATCACGAAAAACGATCCCATCGCCACCGGGAAAAATGCGAAAACGCCTGAGAAATATGAGCCGATCGAGTGGCTCGCGGCGGTGACGATAATCACGCAAATCGTCACCACGCCGGCGCGCCAGGCAAGATCACGCGCGGTCAGGCTAACGCGCTTGATTGCGCCTTCGGCGCGGAAGCGGCTACCGGCCAGAATCGCCAGTGGATAGACCACGACATTGAGCAGTACGGCACCGGTCGCATTCCAGTCCACAAGACGCGACAGGATCGCGCCAGACAGCCACACCGCGAAGGCGCCACCCAAGCTCACCGCCAGCGAACGCTTTTGCGCCAGCGTGGCGTAAGTAAGCGCGAACGCCGCACACACGGCATTGGCGATTAGGCTGCCGATCGCGCTGGCCGCAATAAATTCCGGCGGGTGTTCGATCGCTAGAATGATCATGGCCGCGCCGCCCGCGGTCGGCAGCGAGGCAATCAATGAACCGGCGAACGGGCCGCTGCGTTCGACAACGACCGACGCCGCTACCACGATGGATGCGGTCAGCGCGATCTTGAACGCCAGGCCGTACCAGAACATCGGATTCGACAAGAGACCGCTCATGCCGCCGCCGATCGCCGACGCACAACATAGATCAGCCGATTGCAGCAGAGCGACACCAAAAGCGTGAGCATGAGCGCAAGCCACGACCCGAGCCGATCGGCGGTCAGATAAAGCACCGCCAGCGCGACACAGAAGCCGCCCAAGCCGATCACCGCATTGGCCATCACGGCGGCGGTGGCGGGCCCGCCGACCCGCCGATGCAGGATGATCATGATGCTGGTGAGCACGATCGGGAACACCGCGAGATTGCCGCTGGCGGCGGGGCCGATCCGGAAGCTGAGCGTGACTACCGCGCCGACCAGAAGGGCAACCATTCCGGCGCGCAGCACGAGATCGTACCAGCGCCGCTGGACGCGCGGCATCGGCGCGTGGCGCAATGGCGCTGACAGCCAGAACGAAAATCCGACCACAACGATATTCAGCGCTACCGCCGACACAAGCGTCCAGGTCACCGCGCCGGCTGCCCCCATCAGCGCAATCCAAATCGCGTAGGCGCCGGCCAAGGTGACCGACAGCGAGCGCTTTTGCGCCAGCAATGCGCAGCTCAACGCAAATACGATGTTGTCGGCATTGGTGACCAGGCTGCCGAGCGCGCTTTGCGCGATGAAATGCGCGTCGTGGTCGAGCGCCAGAAAGATATAGACCGGCCCGGCGCTGATCGGCAGCGTCGCGACCAAGCCCCCGACCAGCGGGCCGAAACGTTCGGCCGTTACGGTCGCCGCCAGCAGAAAGCCGGCCGTGATAGCCATCTTCACGATGAGCGTGAGCGCGAAATAAAGATCGGGCGGCATTTTCTGCTTTTACCTCTCTCCGCAAGGAAAGAGGTAATTTCTCAACCAGCGGCCGGCGTCAGCACCACGCGGCCGACGATTTTGCCGGCGCGCAACTCACCCATCACCGCATTCACATCCTTCAACGGACGCGTCGCGACCGGTACCGGCGGCAGGCCAGTGCGGCGCACCAGCTCGATCAGCTCCTTCATCTCCGGCAGGCTGCCGACATACGAACCCTGGATGGTCAGCGCCCGCATCGGGATCGGTGGCAGCGATACCGTCAGGTCGCCACCGTACAAACCGACGATAATGTATTTGCCGCCCTTGATCAGGCTGTCATAGCCTAGCCGCGCACTGGCCGAGGAGCCGACCAGGTCGATCACCGCCCAGGCGCCGCCCTTGGTGAGATCGATGATCCGCTGCGCGGCATCCGGCGCGTTGCCGTCGATCACGGCAGCGGCGCCAGCTTTCTTCGCGGTGTCGCGCTTGACCAGATCGATGTCGACCACGATGGCCGAGTGGCCGCCCATCGCCTTATGCAGCGCCTGGCACATCAGCCCGAGACCGCCGGCGCCGATGATCACGGTCGGCTCGCTGGTCAGCGTCGGAACTTTCTTCAATGCGCCGAAGGTCGTAACTCCGGAACAGGCGAGCGGCGCAGCGCGCTCGGGCGCCAGGTCGCCGATGTCGAACAGATAGCGCGGATGCGGTACGATCAGATAGTCCGCATACCCGCCATTGCTGAACACGCCGAGGCTCTTCATGGCGCGGCAGAGATTTTCCTCGCCGCGCTTGCATGGGCCGCATTGACCGCAGCCGATCCAGGGGTGCGCGAGCATGCGCGCGCCGATCTTGACGCTTTTGGCGTCGGGGCCAACCGCCACCACTTCGCCAACATTCTCGTGGCCGAGCGTCACCGGCAATTTCATGCCGCGGTCTTGCAGACTCATGCGCTTGCCGCCACCGAGATCGAACCAACCATCGGCGAGATGCAAATCGCTGTGACAAACGCCGGCGGCGATAACTTTCAGCAGCACCTCGCTGCCCTTCGGCTCGGGCGTCGGCGCCTCGTTGAGCTGCAGCGGCTGGCCGCATACACAGACTTGAAACATACGCATCGAAATCCTCCCACCAGCGCGTGTTTTTCGCCGTTCTTTATAGCGCCCGCTGCGGCCAAAGCATCGGTATCGGCGCCCATTTTCGAGGCTATCCCTTATGCATATATTTTATTCTTTTAAAGAGGATTTAGGGGACGAAAGCCACTGTTTTCGGTGCTATAAAATTCAAAAATAACAAAATCCTTCCAACCCACTGCGGCGACCGATTTCCGTATTTATCGTCGCGGCGGCGGTGACTTAAGTCTTTTCCTCCGCTATCCCGGATGCGCCCATGGCCTCCCTCGCCCTCGAACAAGACACGCACGCGCCGTCCGCACCGCCGTCGAAGGCGTCGGGCGAATTGATCGACAGCCGCGCGGTCGCCGCCGACCTGGAAAAGCTCGCCAAGAGTCATGGCGGCGGCGAGCGCGAATTGCGTGCGGCGGTGGCGCAGCGCCTGAAAGCCGCACTCAATGACGGCCGCGCTAAAGCCGAGCAACTGCTGCTCAAGGATCGCCACGGCCGGCGCTGCGCCGAGCGGTTGTGCCACCTCGAAGATGAAGTCATCCGCCTGCTGTTCGACTTCGCACGCAAGCATCTTTATCCGTCGCAAAATCCATCCGAAGCCGAGCGCATGACAGTGGTCGCCACCGGCGGTTATGGCCGCGGGCTGCAGGCGCCCGGTTCGGACATCGATCTGTTGTTCCTGTTGCCTTACAAACAGACCGCCTGGGGCGAGTCGATCGCGGAAGCGATCCTTTATTGCCTGTGGGACACCGGGCTCAAAGTCGGCCACGCCACCCGCTCGGCCGACGAGTGCATCCGCCAGGCCAAGGCGGACATGACCATCCGGACCGCCATCCTGGAAGCGCGATTTCTGCTGGGCGATCGAAACCTGTTCGACGAATTGCAGGCGCGCTTCGACAAGGAAGTCGTGCGCAACACCGCGCCGCAATTCGTCGCCGCCAAGCTCGCCGAGCGCGAAGACCGCGTCCGCCGTTCAGGGCAATCGCGCTATCTGGTCGAGCCGAACGTCAAGGACAGCAAAGGCGGGCTGCGCGATCTCCATACGCTGTTCTGGATCGCCAAATACGTCTACCGCGTGCGCGAGCCGGACGAGTTGATCAAGCGCGGCGTGTTCGACAAACCGGAATATCAGCGGTTCCGGGCCTGCGAGGATTTTCTCTGGTCGGTGCGCTGCCACATGCACTTCGTCACCGGCCGCGCCGAGGAGCGACTGTCGTTCGATATCCAGCGCGAAATCGCGGTACGGCTCGGCTACACCGAACACCCCGGCCAGCAAGACGTCGAACGCTTCATGAAGCACTACTTCTTGATTGCCAAGGACGTCGGCGACCTCACCGCTATCCTGTGCGCCGAACTCGAAGACAGTCATGCCAAGAGCGTGCCGGTGCTCAGCCGAGTGATGGCGAAGCTACGCCCGATCAAGCGCCGCAAGCTCGCCGAGAGCGATGACTTCATCGTCGACAAGAACCGCATCAATGTCGCAGCGGCCGGCATCTTCAAGCGCGATCCGGTCAACCTGATCCGCATCTTCCATCTGGCGCAGAAGCACAATCTCGCCTTCCATCCCGACGCCATGCGCGCGATCACGCGCTCGCTTAAGCTGATCGACGCCAAGTTACGTGATGACGAGGAAGCCAATCGTCTGTTCCTGGAAATCCTCACGTCCAAGAACGACCCCGAGACCGTGCTGCGGCGGATGAACGAAGCCGGCGTGCTTGGCCGCTTCGTCCCGGCCTTCGGCAAGGTGGTCGCGATGATGCAGTTCAACATGTATCACCACTATACGGTCGACGAACACCTGCTGCGCTGCATCGGCATGTTGACCGAGATCGAGCGCGACGGCGGCGAGACGCCGCTTGTCAGCGAACTATTCCACAAGCTGCTGCCGGGCAACCGCACGGTGCTCTATGTCACGCTGTTCCTGCACGATATCGCCAAGGGCCGGCTTGAGGATCACTCGATCGCCGGCGCGCGGGTGGCGCGGCGGTTCTGCCCGCGCCTGGGATTCTCCGCGGCGGACACCGACACCATCGCCTGGCTGATCGAAAATCACCTGGTGATGTCGAGCGTCGCGCAGTCGCGCGATTTGTCCGATCGCAAGACCATCGAGAATTTCGCCGCGGTGGTGCAATCGGCCGAACGCCTGAAACTATTGACTATTCTCACCACCGCCGACATCCGCGCGGTCGGCCCCGGCGTCTGGAACGGCTGGAAGGCGCAACTGCTGCGCACGCTTTATTACGAGACCGAGCCGGTGCTTACCGGCGGCTTCTCGGAGGTCAACCGCGCCCAGCGCGTCGCCATGGCGCAGACCGAATTCCGCGAGGCGATCAAGGACTGGCCGGCCGGGCGGCTGGAGGCCTATATCGCGCATCTCTATCCGGCCTATTGGCTGAAAGTTGATCTGCCGCACAAGATCGAGCATGCGAAATTCGTGCGCGCTGCCGAGGACGAAGGCAAGACGCTCGCCACCAGCATCGGTTTCGACAACGAGCACGCGGTGACCGAGCTTACCGTGCTGGCGCCCGATCATCCGTGGCTGCTGTCGATCATCGCCGGCGCCTGCGCCATGGCCGGAGCGAATATCGTCGACGCGCAGATCTACACCACCACCGACGGGCGCGCGCTCGACACTATTTCGCTGTCGCGCGAATTCGATCGCGACGAGGACGAGGAACGACGCGCCAATAGAATCGCGGATTCCATTGAAAAGGCACTGCGCGGCGAATTGCGGCTGCCCGACGTGGTGGCCAAGCGTACGCCGCCGAAGGGGCGCATTAAGGCCTTCGCGCTCGAGCCGTCGGTCACCATCAACAACCAGTGGTCCCACCGCTACACCATGGTGGAAGTGGCCGGCCTCGACCGCACCGGGCTGCTCTACGAGATGACTACGACGCTGTCCAAGCTCAACCTCAATATCGCCTCCGCCCACGTCGCCACCTTCGGCGAGCGCGTGGTGGACGTGTTCTATGTGACCGATTTGATGGGCGCGCAGATCACCTCGCCGACCCGCCAGGCTGCCATCAAGCGCGCGCTGATCGCCTTGTTGGCGCCGGAAGCCGAGGGCAAGCAAGGCAAAACCAAAAGCGACGCCAAGGAGCGAATACAATAGGTGGAGCGACGTTTGCAGCGCCGGTCTCCCGCAGCAATAGGAAACGGACCATGGACGACAAAGACCAGCATGCACGCGGTCTCAAGCTGCGCACCGAGATGTTCGGCCGCGAAGCGGTCGAAAAGCGCATGAGCGCATTTGGCGAGTTCGGTAAGCCGCTGCAGCATATCATCAACGCTTACGCTTACGGGGATGTCTGGAGCCGCACGGCATTGCCGCCGGCGACCAAGTCGCTCGCCATGATCGCTATGATGGCGGCGGCCGGGCATTCCAACGAATTGCGCGTGCACCTCAATGGCGCGGTGAAGAACGGCTGCACGCCGGAGCAGATCCAGGAAGTGCTCCTGCTGCTGACGCTCTATTGCGGCATTCCGGCCTCCAACGAGGCACACCGGATCGCAGCCGATGTGCTGCGCGAGCATAGCAAGCTGTGAGACCGCAGCGGCAGCGGTTTCAACTATCCCCTTTCAACGCACGTCGCAATCGCCGGATGATGACACCACGACCGCGGTCATCAGCGGCCGTTTCGATCGCATCATTGATCTCGAGGATCAGTTTCGACATGTCATTGTGCCAATCGAGATTGGTCACCGCCTCTGGCGCCAGCCGCCGGCGGCGCGAGACATCGAGTGGCGTAGGCGCCGCTGTGGTGAGTTCGTAGATATCGTCCAAAAGTGGCGCGAACACTTTCGCCGCCGGTACGGTTCGCTCGGCGATGCGCTCGCCCAAGCCCGCCAGCGCCGGTGCTTCACCATGTATCAGAAAAACGCCGCGCTGGATCGGCCGGCGCGCGGCAATCCAACGCGCCAGCTCTGGCCCGTCGGCATGGCCGGAATATTCGTCGAGCCGGCGAATTCGCGCCACCACCTTGATTTCCTCGCCCTGGATGCGCACGGCCTTGGCACCGTCAGCAATGAACCGCCCGAGCGTACCCTGTGCCTGGAAGCCTACCAGCAGCACCGTGGCTTTGCTGTGCCACAGCCAGCGCTTGAGATGATGGCGGATACGACCGGCATCGCACATGCCGCTGGCCGCGACGATGATGTGGAAGCCGGTGAACATTGCGATTGCCTTGCTTTCCTCCACCGACGCGGTGCAGTGCAGATGCGGCGAGCGGAGCAGTCGCTCGACGTCGAGATCGGCCTCCAGACTATCGGCATGTTGCCGGAACACTTCGGTAGCGCGAATGGCAAGCGGCGAATCGAGAAAGATCGGGGCCGCCGGGATGTCGCCGCGTTCCATCAGGTCGACCAGATCGACGATCAATTCCTGCGTGCGCTCGACCGCGAAGGCCGGAATGAGCAATGCACCGCCGGCTGCATAGGCATCGCGAACTTCGGCGGCGAGATGCTGGCGCCGGGACTCACGCGTCACCGGCGGACGGTCTTCGTCGCCATAGGTCGATTCGCAAATCACATAGTCCAAGCCGGTAGGCGCCTTCGGATCGGATTCCAGTAGCTTAGCGTCGGGACCGAGATCACCGGAGACGAGCACGCGTAGCGGCTCGCCAGACAGTCCTTCGCCGACAAATTCGATTTCAATCGAGGCCGAACCGAGCAGGTGACCAGCATTCCAGTAGCGCGCGCGCATGCTCGGCATGATTTCAACCCAAGCCGCGTAATCGATCGGACGGAAGGCATCGAGCGAAGTGATGGCATCGCGTTGCGTGTAGATCGGCGTCACGAGCGGACGCCCGCGCGCGGCATTGCGCCGGTTCAGCGCGGCGACCTCCGATTCCTGGATGCTGCCGGCGTCGGGCAGCATATAGGAGCACAGATCGATGGTGCCGCGCGTTGCGAAGACCGGACCGCGAAAACCGGCGCGCGTGAGCTTGGGGATCAAGCCGCTGTGGTCAATATGGGCGTGCGTGAGTAGCACCGCGGCGAGATCGGAGGGCACAAAGGGAAAGGCGCCGTAGTTCAATTCCTTGAGCGTCTTGGGGCCCTGGAACAGCCCGCAATCGATCAGCACGCGCCCGGCCGGCGTCTCGAACAGATAGCAAGAGCCGGTTACCGTGCGGGCGGCACCGCAGAATCGGACGGTCACACCCATGGTTTCATCTCACGGCTTCCCTAGCCAGCGCGGCGGCCAAGATACCATCCAGCATGATCGCGTTGGTTGGATGCGGCACGCTGTCACTCGACCTGATGGAGCGGATACCGGCCTCGAGCAGCGCGCTCACCAGCTCCGGCGGGAACAACGCGTGGGTTACGACGGCGTCGATCGTGGTGGCACCGGCGGCGCGTAACCCCTTCGCACAGGTGGTCAGCGTACCGCCTGACGAGACGATGTCGTCGATCAGCAGCGCCGGACGGCCGGCGAGCAGCGAAGAACCGCCAAAGCTAATCGTGACCGAGCTGTCGCTGCGGCGCGTCTTGCGCCCGACCGCGTAAACCAGCCCAAGCCGGCGCGCGAGATCAGCGACCCACGGCCGCGACTCCTCGTCGGGCCCGACAACTACAGTGGCCGGATCGATGTTGTTCGCACCCAGGGTCTCGGCGATCGCTGGCATAGCCGAGAGATTATCGGCATCGATGTCAGCGAAGATGTCGTGAATATTCTTCGTGCGGTGCAAATGGGCGTCGACCGTGATCACGCGGTCGAAGTTTCCGGCCAAAAGCCGACCGATCGTCTTCTGGCTGATCGCCTCGCCGTCGTGAAAGGCCGCGTCCTGCCGCATGTAGCAGAGGTATGGCGCGACCAGCACCAGCCGTTTGGCGCCGCCGCGCCGCAAGGCCTCGGCGGCAAACAGGATGCCCAGCAGCTTGTCGTTGGGATGATCGAGCGATGCAAAAACGATGGTAGTTGTTGCCGCGGGTCCCACGGTGATGCGCAGTTCGCCGTCCGGGAAACGATGCACCTCGATTGTGTGCGTCGAAACGCCAAGGCGCGCGGCCAGCCGCGTTGCCTTCGTCACGGAGGTCGGCAGGCATTGCAGGACGGCGCCGTTCACGACTTCATCTCGCCGCTGGGCGATCGCGCGCTGATGATATAGCCGGTATCCGATTTGGCGGCAGCGAGCGCGAGATCAAATTGCGACCGCTCGAAGGCGTGGATGCGATAGAGCGGCTCGCCTTTCTCAACAAGACCGCCGATCTTCTTGAAGACCTTGATACCCGCGCCCTTGTCGAGCGGCGCGCCTGCGGTGCGCGCCAGTCGGTTGAGACGCAAGCAGTCGGTCGCCTCGATCACGCCGTCGCTTGTTGCCGTGATGTCGGCTGTCAAGTTTCCGATGTCGGTCCGGCAGCCGGAAGGTCCTTGCGCTTCGATGATCTTATGCATTTGCTTAAGCGCGGCGCCGCTGTCGAGCAGTTCACGCGCGCGTCGGTAGCCGGCTCCGCCGCGCAGGTCCGGGTCGTATTCGAGCAGGTGAGCGGCGAGCCGCAGCGACTTCTCGCGCAAATCGGCGGGCGCCGCCGGATCGTTCGCCAGCACGGCCATGACGTCCTGAGCTTCCAGCGCCGGACCGATGCCATTGCCGATCGGCTGCCGCCCGTCGGTGGCGATGACTTCGACAGCGATGCCGAAGTGATCGCCGACAAACTCGAACAGCTTGCGCAGCCGCATCGCATCTAGCGCGGTCCTCACCTTGGCAGCGGGTCCGACTGGCAGATCG
>Ga0134126_10002988_pt1 | contig 21251 bp, 19 predicted proteins | sample KB31752_FD_96881 | JGI IMG/M metagenome (GOLD analysis project Ga0134126, IMG submission 96881) | Terrestrial soil microbial communities with excess Nitrogen fertilizer from Kellogg Biological Station, Michigan, USA - KB3-175-2 | ecosystem: Environmental > Terrestrial > Soil > Unclassified ... | reverse complement strand
GGTAAAATCTATGCGCTTTGGTTCTGTTATTGTTGATATGGCTGTTGAACAAGGTGGTAACGTAGTTGGCAGTGAGTTAAATAAAACAGTACAAAAACATGGTGTAACCATTATAGGTGAAGGAAATTTACCATCATTATTACCGATGAATGCAAGTGATTTATATGCTAAAAATATGGCGACTTTATTGTTGCATTTAGCAGATAAAGATGCTTTTAAGTGGGAAATGGACGAAGACATTACCAAAGGAAGTTTAATTGTACACAAAGGTGTAGCGGTTCATCCAGCATTAGCAAAAGCAGTTTCAGCATAACACCACTTTTTAATTTTTCTTGTTTTAAAAATTGACCGAGTGAAAGTGCTCTTTCGCCTAAAATAGCTTTGTGATTTTTTTTCTTTTTATTACATTTATTGTGAATTTCTTACATATGTAATAAAATGATTAAAAAATTACAACTCCACGCCATCACCTTATGCTTAGCCTTGTTGGGGCTTATTAGTAATGCAAAAGGAGCAACATTTACGTTTGTAAGTGGCGACCCAAGTGTTAGAACAAACTGGAGCCCTGTTCCAGTTAATTTCACTACCGCAGGTCAGATATTTATAATTAACACTAATGCCACTCTTGCTGCTAACTGGACAGTTAGCGGGGCTGGTTCTCTTATACAAGTTGGTAATGGTGCGACGGCAGTTAACTTTACAATTGCGACCGGATTAATTGTTACAGGCACAATTGATGTTACAACTAATGGCACTTTAACTATTGCATCTACGGCTTCAGCTACAAAACCAACATTAGGTATACTTTCTCCCGGAAGTACAGTTGATTATTCTGCAGTTGTTGCACAAACAGTACTTGATGCAACCTATGATAATCTTACTTTATCGGGTAGCGGAACAAAATCTTTAGCTAATACAGTTAGCTCTACTGTTACAAATTCATTAACCATTAATTCAGGTGTTATATTTCAACTTAGTACAACCAACACGCTTACATTAACATTAAATGGTACGCTTTCAGGCACAGGAACTCTTAAGGGGGGCAACACGTCTAATTTAAGCATTGGTGGTAGTGGAAGTTTTGGGACTATAATTCCTTCAGCATCACCATTAACAATAAATAATCTTGTTATAAATCGTACGGGCTCAGGAAATCTAATAACACTGGGCGGTAATGTAACCGCCAGAACATCTTGTAATTTTTCGAACGGAGTTTTAGATTTAAATGGTAATACACTATCATTAGGAGGCGCGCTTACTTTTCCTGCTGCATCAGGCAACGGAACAATTACAGGTTCAGCAACATCTAATATTACTATTACTGCAACCAGCATTACTAATAGTTTGTATTTGACGAGCGGCGCACAAACATTAAATAACCTCACCTTAAATGCTACTGCTGGGCAAACATTAACCTTAGGGAACGACTTAACAGTTAGTGGAGCTTATACGCAAACCAAAGGCATTGTTAATCTTAATGACAAAACACTTACGTTAAATGGCACATCTGCCACCTTTGCTACAACAGCAGCTAATGGCACAACAACAGGTTCAACAAATTCTAATTTATTTATATCGGCTACAACTATAGCTGGTACTTTGTTTATGACGGTTGGTTCGCAAGTATTAAATAATCTTACGTTGAATAGTCCTGCCGCACAAGCTTTAACTTTAGGAACAGGTTTAACCATAAATGGCGCTTATGCACAAACAAGTGGTATTGTAAAATTAAACGGCCAAATACTAACATTAAATGGCACGGTTACATTTCCTGCAGCATCGGCTAACGGAACTATTACAGGAACTGTAGCTTCTGATTTAATTATTAATGCAACGTCAATTACAAATGATTTGTTTATGACTGCTGCAGGAACTACACTTAGAAATCTTACTTTAAATTGTGCAAGTCAAACGGTAACATTAGGAAGTAATTTAACCGTTGGTGGTGCTTTTACGCAAACAAACGGCATATTAAATGTTAATGGAAACACGCTTACACTAAGTGGCACCATAGTTTTTCCTACCGCATCAACTAATGGTACTATTACAGGCTCTTCTACATCTAACATTTCTATTACCGCAACAAGCATTACAAACAATTTGTATATGACAAGTGGCGCACAAACATTAAATAACCTCACCTTAAATGCTACCGCAGGGCAAACATTAACCTTAAGGAACGACTTAACGGTTGGTGGATCTTATACACAAACCAAAGGCATTGTTAACATTAATGGCAACACCCTTACCCTAAATGGTACAGCAACCTTTGCTACAACAGCTGCAAACGGAACAACAACAGGTTCTTCTACTTCTAATTTATTAATATCAACCACCGCTATAACCAACAGTTTATTTATGACAGTTGGTTCGCAAACATTAAACAACCTCACCTTAAATAGTCCGGGTAAAACATTGACATTAGGCACGCCTTTAACGGTTAGCGGAGCTTATATACAAACAAATGGCATTGTAAAATTAAACGCGCAAACACTTACACTTACCGGTAGCGTTACATTTCCTGCTGCATCAGCTAATGGAACAATTACAGGGTCTAACACATCTAATTTATCTATATCAAGTACAAGTGTTGCAAACACTTTGTTTTTTACGGCAGGTGCATTAACCTTAAATAATTTTACAGTAGCCAGTCCTGCACAAATAATAAAACTTGGAACAGCATTAACTTTAGCAGGCACGTTTACCCATAGCAATGGAATAATAGATTTAAACGGACAAACACTAACCTGTAATGGTCCTGTGGTTTTCCCATCGTCTGCGGCAAGCGGAAGTTTTACCGGATCTTCATCTTCTATTCTTAGTATTGCAACACCTGCAGGTGGCTCTATTACAAACTCAATGTATATGACACAACAAACTCATCTACTAACTCACTTTTAAATGTTACACTTAACCGAACAGGCGGAACACTTACGTTAGGTAATCAGTTAAATTTAATTGGCGCTCTTATACCAACTGCCGGAACTTTTGCCAGTGCGGGCAACCTTACATTAGTAGCATCGTCGGCAACTGTAACAGCTTATATAGGAACAATTGGTGCAACCGGAAGTGTTACAGGTAACGTTACCGTGCAAGCTTATGAAGCCGGTGGCACCACAGGCTGGACTTTAATGGGCTCTCCTGGTCTTACCGGAAGAACAATGAATGATTGGAGTAATAATTTTTTTGTTACCTGTCCTTCATGTCCTGATGGTGATGGCTCGGCACAAAATAGTGGTTCTACATTTACTTCTATAGATTCTTATTCGGAAACTGCCGGTGGTTTAATGAGTGCTGCACCAAGATATATAGGCATTTCAAGTTCAAGCGATCCTATAAATGTTGGGCAAGGTTATTGGGTTTATTTAGGCAATGGTTCAAGTTCTACTACTGATATTATTTCGAGTATGACCGGCCCGGTTAACCAAGGCAATTTTGTTTTTAACCTTACAAGAACAAATGCAGGCGGAGGCACTAATGCAACAGACCACGGTTATAATCTTTTAGCAAATCCATATCCTGCACCTATTAGCTGGACATCGTTACGAGCAGGAAATGCAAATGTATCAGCTACTATGTATGTATATAATCCTGATTTAAACGGATATGCAACATTTATAAGTACTTCGGGTGTAAGTAGTCCGGCTGTTGGCGCTGGCGGCATAGGCGATAAAATTCCTGCAGGACAAGGTTTCTATGTAAAAGCAAATGCAGCAGCGGTTACATTAACTGCTAAAGAAACCTTTAAGTCGGCTAGCAGTCAACAACTTTTACGAATGACAAATTCTGGTCTGGTACAACAAACTGCATCAACATCGCAACCTATGCTTTTTAGGTTACAAGCAAGTGGCAACAGTATGAAAAACGAAACAGTTGTTTACTTTGACCCAAACGGTTCTAAATACTACAGTCCTGACTATGATGCCATTTCATTAGGAGTAGACCCAGGCTTTTTAGGTATCGCATCTTCATTAAGTGATACTGATTATACTATAAAAGGTTTACCTCCTTTAACCCAAAATGTAAGTTTTCCGGTTAAAACAATTACAGGTATAACAGGTAGTTATCAAATTGTGGCTACCGATTTACAAAATTTACCTTCGGGTGCTTGCATTCGATTACATGATAATTACATGAACAGCGATTGGGATTTAAGAACCGGGCCATACAATTGCACACTAAACGATACCGAAACCGTTGCTCGTTTTGTATTAAACATTACAATTGATCCATCGCTTTCGGTAGCAGGTAATTCTCAAAATCCAACATGCGTTAATTCAGCTAACGGATATATGGTAGCTAGCGCTACATCAGGCTCAGCACCTTGGAATTATTATTGGAAAGATGCTAATAGCAACATTATTAAAACATCATTAAACAAAACAACTGCAGATACTTTAGTGAATGCCAATGCAGGTAATTATAGTGTTGATATAAGCACACCGGGTAGTTGTAATAATGGTACGGTTAGTTTTACACTACAAGGCTCCTTATCTGCTAACGCTTCGTTTGCTGCATCGGCAACACTTGATAGTTTAGCTAATGATACTGTTAGTATAGCGTTTACCAACACAAGTTCTAATGCAAGTTCGTACTTATGGGATTTTGGCGATGGGGCTGAAACCGCAAGCACTAATCCATCACACACATATACCGGTGCAGGAACTTACACGGTTACATTAGCCGCATTTGATCAGGTTTGTGGAGATACTTCGTTATACTATCAAATAGTTACTATTGATACAGCAACAGCTCCTTTAACAACAGGAATAAATTCACTTGCCATCATACAAAATGGTATGCAAATAAGCAGAGATGCAACAGGTTATTATGTTCAGTTTAATTATCAAACTAAAACAAATGCTGTTATATCAGTACAAAATTTATTGGGAGAAAAAGTGGTTGCCGATATTAAGCAAGAAAATGTAGCAAACAATAAAACTTATATCTCTTTAGGAAACACCGAAAACAATGTGTTAATTATTTCGGTAAACACCAGTTCGGGCGAAAAAACCTTTAGAAAGGTTATAAATTACTAGTTATTTAAAAGTTAAAAAGCCAAAGCCCCGTTTTTCGGGGCTTTTCTTTTTTTGATATGTTAGGTAAAAATGTAATTTTGGAAATCTAATAATTGAAGCCATGAACGAAATTTTAAATTTTATAAGTATCAATAGAGAAATGATTTACTTTATTGTGCTTTCTATTTTTGTTGGTATAGAAGTTATAGGCGGTGTGCCAACTGTATTGCACACACCTTTAATGAGTGGCGCTAACGCCATACATGGTGTTGTTGTTGTAGGTGCTATTTATGTAATGTTGCATGTAGACACTAGTAATTACTTGGCACTTGTATTAGGTTTTTTAGCCGTGGTGCTTGGTACATTAAACGTTGTGGGTGGCTTTGTGGTTACAGATCGTATGTTAGAAATGTTTAAGAAAAAATAAAACATAAATTTTATGAAACAAAATATTTTAGAAATCTGTTACCTTATTGGCTCTGTAACCTTTATTATGGGTTTAAAAATGATGGGTAACGCCAAAACAGCCCGTAAAGGAAACTTAGTGGGTGCGGTTGGTATGACTATTGCCATTTTAGGAACCATTTTTTTACATGATGGCGAAGTAAACCCAATGATTTACGGATTAATTTTTGGCGCCATTGCCATTGGAACTATTATTGGCTGGATGACTGCTAAAAAGGTACAAATGACTAAAATGCCTGAGCTAGTATCTATGTTTAACGGCATGGGTGGTGCTTGTGCCGCTTTAATTTCGTTGATAGAGTTTAATCATTATTATCATGCTGAGTTTCCTAAAGTTTTAATGGGCGCTGCTTTATCGGGCGAATTTCATCCACCATACGGTTTTTTATTGGCTGTGTTTGCCGGTTTAGTTATTGGTAGTATTTCATTTTCAGGTTCGGTTATAGCTTTTTTAAAACTAAACGGTACTATGGATAAACCTGTGCGTTTACCCGCATATAATATTATTAACCTTGTTGTACTTATTGCAACATTTGGCTTAATGGCCTTTTTAGTTTACACAGGTGGCATTTTACCAATAGGTGGTCAATTAGTTTCTTATTTTATTTATGTGTTATTAGCACTTGCCCTTGTGTACGGTATTTTATTTACCATACCAATTGGTGGAGCCGATATGCCTGTGGTAATTTCGTTACTTAACTCGTTTACGGGTTTAGCAGCGGCTTTTGGTGGTTTTTTATATGATAATAAAGTAATGCTTACGGGTGGTATTTTAGTTGGAAGTGCCGGAACATTACTAACCCTTGTAATGTGTAAAGCCATGAACCGTTCGTTAGGCAGTGTAGTGTTTGGTGCATTTGGCGGAGGTGCTGCAGCGGCTGCCGGACCAGATGTAAAAGGAAGTATTAAAGACATTCAGGTATCTGACTTAGCGGTGTTAATGAACTATTCTAAAAAAGTAGTTATTGTACCCGGTTATGGTTTAGCGGTGGCACAAGCTCAACATGTTATACATGAGTTAGAATTGTTGTTAGAAGAACGCGGTGTTGAGGTTAAGTATGCTATACATCCTGTTGCGGGTCGTATGCCTGGGCATATGAACGTGTTGCTAGCAGAATCAAATGTATCGTATGATAAGTTGGTAGAGATGGATGACATTAACCCTGAGTTTGAACAAACTGATGTGGTGCTAATTGTTGGTGCAAACGATGTTGTTAATCCTGCGGCAAAATTAGACCCATCATCACCAATTTACGGAATGCCAATTTTAGAAGTTGACAGAGCGAAAAACGTTATAGTAAATAAACGTAGTATGAGTGCTGGTTATGCCGGCATTGATAACTTATTATTTTACGACCCAAAATGTTCGATGTTTTTTGGCGATGCTAAAAAAGCACTTACTGAACTGGTTGCCGAATTAAAAACAATGGAGTAATTAAGGAGAGGTTTTCTTTAATTTAATCTGAAATTATTGCGCAACTCTTTTTCAAGTTTAAGCGCATGCGTGTACAATTTAATTTTAGCAATTAAAAAATCTTCTTTCTCTTTCAAAGTATCAAAAGCAATTAACTGTAATTTTTCTTCGTTGGTTAAATCAAGTAAATGCGCCACCTTGTAAACCGAAACATTGGTAAGGCTTTCAACAGGAATTTCTTTATTCTTAGCTTGCTTAATAAATTTTTTAAACGAACGGAAAAGCTTGTAACGGTTAGAAGCTACATCTTCTTCATACTCTTCAATATTAGCTGCGCCGTATAATTTTGGTTTTAAAACTTTTGTGTACTTAATTATTTTAAAGGGTTGTATGCCTTTAATCTCAATGTCTATTTCACCATCGGGATATTGATTTAAAATTTTTGTAATGCTTACTTCAACACCGTACTCCGATATTTGTCCGCCTTTTATATACGGAATGCCAAAGTTGGCTTTGTTGGTAATGCAATCGGCAATAAGCTCCTGGTACTTATCTTCAAATACATGCAATGTTCGCACCTCACCCGGTATAATAACCGTGTTTAAGGGAAACATTGGTAATGTAACTAATTTGTGTACCATGAGCTTTCGATGCAAATCTATAACAATTTACAAAAAAGTATGCCAATAATGAAATAAAAAAGCCCCCATTTTTACAAACGAGGGCTTTTTAATATTTAGCTAGGCTTAAGTTTACTTTCCTTTAGCACCGCCGGTTGGGGTTTTTGCACCACCATTGCCCGGAGTTTTGCTGCCTTGAGAGCTACCACCTGTTGGTAAAACAGCAGCCGGCATAGTTTCTAATTTCTTTTTTACTAAAGCAAAAATATCATCGCTTGGCTCGTGGAAAAGAACGATACCGGTACTTGTGTCTAACACATATTTAAATCCGTTTTCTTTAGCTACAACATCAACCGCTTTTTTTGCTTTTTCGTAAATTGGCTTAGATAAGTCAGCCGATTTTTTTTGATAATCTTGCTGTGCCTGTGTGCGGAAATCTTCGATACGTTGGTTTAGGGTTTGTAACTCTTCTTGCTTGGTTTTTTTAACTAAATCGCTGTAACCTGCTTCGTTAGTTACATAATCTTGATATTTACCATCAAATTCAGCTTTCATGCTGGCAACTTGTTTTTCAAGGTCTTTTAAATAACCCTGAGCAACTTCCTGAGCTTGTTTGGTTTCAGGCATAATGGTTATTAAAGAATCTAACTGAATGTGTGCAATTTTTTGAGCTACAGCTTGTTGCATGCTTACTGCTACAAAAAGAATAACTGCTGTTTTAAAAATGTTTTTCATAAGGGTTTTTAAATTTTACGTGTGCGAATTTACTAATAAACGTAATAAAACCAATAATCTTATAAAAATATAACAAAAAGCCCCCGTTTTGGCGTAAACAGGGGTTTTTGCTAAATCTCAAACACAAAAACTACTTGCCGCCCAGCAACAGCATTTCGGTCATTTGAATTTCGGTGGTGTAGCGCTTAACGCCCTCTTTATCGGTATAGTTGTTGTTTACCAATTTACCCTCTATGGCTAACTCGGTACCTTTTTGGGCGTATTTGCTAAGTCTTTCGGCTAATGGGCCCCAGGCAATTACATTGTGCCAGGTGGTTTCGGTTACTTTTTCGCCTGCTTTGTTTTTATAGGTTTCGTTAGTGGCTACCGATACGCGTGCCAGTTTTTTATTGCCGTCAAATGTTTTCATTTCGGGTGTGTTACCTACATGGCCAATTAATGTTACTTTGTTTCTCATGATGTTTTATTTTAAAAGGTTATTAATTATTTGATGCTACAAAGTTAGGTCAGCCACAAAAGTTTACTCGGGTAATAAACATTTCTATATGGATAAAAACAATTGCAGTCGTTTGTTGTCGATAAAAATTATAGCATCATTACAACTGTGAATAATGTAACTCATTTACCTAATTGTGTAAGGCTTTAAAAAGCAAGGTCGGCTATTTTTGTAGCTCGTTCTTTGTATGTAAAGTGTTTTCGTATAAGTAAACACTTCGTTTAGTATAAAGCGCATCTTAGGGGTGCGCTTTTTTGTTTTAACCCCGTTTTACTTTAAAATGCATACATAATGTATACATTAAAGCACTTTTGTATAACATTTAGGGGGTAAATGTTAGCATGATGTATACATTAATACACAGAGTAGAGTATACTAAACTATAAAAGAAGAAAGAAAACTAAACAAGAAGAGAGAGAGAAAAAACAAATTCGCGCGCGCGTTTTTTTATTTTAACCTTTTTTACTCCAAAAACTAAATGTTAAAAATCCTATTTATTGCCAAATAGAAAGCTTAGGCGCGGCAAAAGTTAAATTTCACACAGAATCTCTACAGTTTTGTATGTTAGCATTGTGGACACATTATGGAAACGTTTGTATATCAAATAAGGTCGGCTAAGGGGGTGCATTTAAAGTTTGTTTATCAAGAACTTGTAATGCTGGTTGAAGAACATAAAGTTGATAACGATTCAACTATTATGCAAGCAGTACCGGCAGGAGATTGTGTGTTGCTAACCACCAACAATGTAAAACTGGTAGGCGCTTTAAAAAAGGACGCCGATTTTATACTGTCCTAAAAACGGGTTTAATTAAAATTTTTATATTTGATGTAAATCTTACATCTATGAAAAAATTTACGCACTCACTTTTCTTTGTTTTATTTTTAGTTGGCATTTTTGCTTTTACAACATCCGATGAATGGTATCAGTTCGAACATAAAGCATTTAGCTTTAAGGCAGAGTATCCGGGTAAGCCAAACTCAAAGGTAAAAGTTTTAAATACAGCTGAGGGCGATGTGAATTTAAACATGTTTGAGTTTGTTAGTGAACGTACCGAAACCCAATCTGCTTTGTTTTATGCGGTAAGTTTTGTTGAGTATCCTATTGAAGCGGTAAATTCTAATGACAAAGAAAAACTAAAAGATTTTTATAAAAAATGGACTGATAAATTAGTAGCCAGGGTAAATGGTAAATTAATGAAAGAAACCATTATTACATTAGAAGGATTTGAAGGAGTAGAAGATCGCATTGAAATGAAAGACGGTGCAGAGTTTGTAAAAATGCGAGCCTATTTAATAAAGAATAAACTTTACATGGTTGAAGCTGTAACCGAAACCAAAAACGAATTTAATCCATCTATTAATAGATTTATGAATTCTTTCAGACTTATAAAATAAGCCTGTTTTTCAAGTACTTCGCTTTTCTCTTCTTAAATTATCGCTATTTTTTTGTTAATTAATTACCCCTATTTGTTCAAAACCAAATGGCACGTAAACCGTGCAAATGCTATATTTTTATCTGTTCAGTAAACGCGCGTAAACATGGGAATGCAGGTTAATGCAAAAGAGATTCTGTCGCTATTATACCACAACCGAGATGTGGTAGATTTTTTATTTGGTAACCGCGATTCGGTAACGGTAAACGAGCTACTTGGCAGGGAAGACATAACATCTGAGCAATACCAAAAGCTGGTTGCACACGATGTGTTGTACGAGCACCAACAAGTAGTTGGCTTAAACGATGCAGTAATTGCCATGTTTGAAGACTTTATGGAGATTGGCGAAGTAACGCCAAGCTTTATAAACGATTACATAAACGAGCTTAAACGCAACATACGCTACTATCAAGAAGGAAGCGAGTACCGCTTTTTACGCAGCATAAAAAAATATTTAAAACGCATTGGCGGTGCCATTAGCAAAGAGATTATTAAGCTGCAAAAAAATGTAGATGACACCTACAAAAACGAGGGCAACTATCGCATTAAATTACAAAAGCTTGAAGACTACCGTTTAAAGCGCGATACGATTATTGAATTTATTAATCGTGCGGATGAGGTTATTGATGAAACACGCAAGTTGTTTGAACTTACCAATGATTTAGAGCTTTACGGCATTGTATCATCACTAAGAAATATTTTAATTGAAAACTTAGATTACCTGATTGAGATACAAACCGACATTACTGACTACATAAACAAAATACAATTCCAGTTAGACGTTTACAAAAAAGTACAACGCATTAAAGAGGTTAAAGACCACGGACAATTACTTTACAAAACCAACTTTAAAGAAGTGGTGTTAAGCTTAAATCCACTTGGGTTTAATGGCGTTAAATCTCCGCGCACAAAAATTTCGGTTGAGTTTTTATATACCGATGATGGGCATATGCTTTGCGGGCGCATTGCTGAGAAATATAAAATTACGCGCCTGATGGCTCGCCGTTTGGCCGATAAATTACCAGCAAACTTTAAAGACCACCGTGTAGAAGCTTTTGTAAAATTAGATACCCAAACACTTTTAGAGAAGTTTATTAAACAAACTAAAAACCTGTTTGAGTTTTTAATGGATTATAAATTCCCAAAATCGTTGGGCAACGTAACCTTTGAAGAACGCGTTACTTTGTTTGTAGAAATATCGATGGAGTTTGATAAACAACTCGATTTTAAATTTATACTAAACTGGTACGATTTTGAAGACGAGAAAAAACAAAAACGTAAAATTGGTTACACCTTAATTCTACCAAAAAAAGTAAAAGAGAAAAAAGCAGCTTAAAAAATTCAATTAATAAAGAAAGATGGACATTAAACTACCAAAACAAACCCACGACATTTTCGCTATTATGGCGCGCGGGCACTTTATTTCAAGTAACGGCACTAAAGACGGCATGAACCGTGTGTACGATATTATTAATGAGCCCGAAAATTTTGAGAACCTGCAAAATTATTTCAACGTAATAAAATACCGCATTGAGCGTGGAAATAATTTTTTCTACTTCTCAAAAATTGATGAGATAAACAGTATTGTAGAAAAGAAATTAGAAACCTTTGAAAAATACATTGACATCATTGATTTGTTTGCATCAATGGATAATAAGATTACCATTGGTTCCCGTTTTCGTACGGGTTCATTGGCTGAGGAATGTAATGCCAATGTTCGCTTAAAACAAAAATTGCAAAAAATTCCTTTATACCGTTCAGAAACATTGCACAACAAAGTGCGTGAAATTTGCGATTTGATGAGCCGTGATTCGTTTTTAGAACGTGAGGACGAAGCATCTGAAACTTACAAAGTATTAGATTCATACACATACTTGTTAGACGTGATAAATGCTATTGCCATTTACGAAGAAGGCACGCCAACTGAAGGCACAACCGGAATTATTTATAACTAAGAATATTAAACCACAAAGATGAGTAACACTTTTAGAATTTTAAATAGAATTGTTGAGATAAACATTGCCAGTGTAAAGTATACCGATATTGAGTTGAGTGGTAACACCTGTTTTGTTGGAACCAACAACTTTGGTAAAACCAGTTTGCAGCGCGCCATTTTATTTTTTTACAGCGCAAACAGTCGCGGCTTGGGTATATCGGCTTCGCAAAAACCATTTGAGGAGCACTACTTCCGTTATGAAAACTCATACATTGTGTATGAAGTAGCCACTGAAGAAAAAAACTTTTTTGTAATTGCTTATCGTCACAATAAAGTTTGCTTCCGTTTTGTAGATGCATCGTACAGCTCTGATTTCTTTTTTAATGAGAATGATGAGGCGGTTAAAATACAAGAGGTTTTACGTAATTTAGATAAAGCCGGCATTTACTACAGCAACCAAATTGATACCTTTGAACGTTACCGTAACGTGTTATACGGAACAGAGACTGATAAAAATCTGAACAACTTTTTCATACTAAAAGGAAATGAAAAATATCAGAACATCCCGAAATCTATTACCAATGTATTTTTAAGTTCTAAGTCTTCTATTGATTCTCGTTTCATAAAAGACTTTATTGCTAATGCCATCACAACCGAAACTTCGGGCATTAAGTTAGAGCAGGTTGAACGCCAGCTACGTCAGTTCAACGAAAAATATACTGATATTGAAACTTACCTGAAAAAAGAATCGCAGCAGCTGATTGAAATGATTGAAAAGAAATTCGATCAGGTAAAAATGATTAAATCGGCTCAGATAGAGATGTCGGAAAAACTAGGTAACAGTTTACGTTATGCCGAAACGCAAAACGAAAACATGCTTGCTTCGGTAAAACAAAAAGAAGAAGACATGCGTCAGCTAAATTCTGACCACGATTTACAAAAAGCAAATATTGAAGATCAACAAAACAATATACGCGAAGAGATTGGATATTACGACAGAACCATTCGTGATACCAACAAAAAATTAAAAGAATATCAAGGTCAAAACATTGAAGCGGCTGTTGAGAAATTTAACGAGCGCGAACAATTACAGGTTGAGCTAAACATTGCGCGTAAAGAGTATGACTCTTTAACAAGTAATGTGCAAAATTTAGAGATGAAGTTTACTTCATTATTTGAGCAAGTACAAAACGAAAAAAACGCCTACTTAAACAACATTAACTCAAAAATTGCACAATTATCTAACGATTATAACGAGCGCCAACTTTTAAGTAAGAACGACTTTAATCGTAAAGAAAATGATTTAAAAGATCGTAGAGATAAAATGCTGGCCGAAATAAATTCGGAAGTAACAGCAAAACAAATTGAGTTTAACGAACTAAAATCAGAAGAGAAGGTTATACGCAGTACTCGTTTTCACGAAGAAGAGATAAAAGATTTAGAAGCTGAGTTAAACGAGTTACGCGCTATTACTTACAAAAACCGTTCAGAGCGCGCTATAAAAAACAACCTGATTCAAAGCTTACAAAAAGAGTGGGAAAACAGCGAGTTAAAATTAAAATCGGTTTTAAATGCCGAGATAGATAAAGGCAATCTTTATATCGCTAAAAAGAAAGACGATATAAAAGCCATTGAAGAAAAACTAAACATACAGGCTGATGCGTTTTATGGCTACTTAGAAAAAAATTACAAAAACTGGCACGAAACTATTGGTAAGGTTTGTAACGAAGATATTTTATTTAGAGCTGATTTAAAGCCCGAAATGAAAGAGAAACTTACCGATACACTTTACGGCATTAGTTTAGAATTGGGTACAGTGCCTGCGGTTTCAAAATCTATTGAAGAGTACCAGGCGGGTAAAAATTTATTGTTGGCTGAGATACGTGAAGCAGAAGATAAATTAAATTTATTTCAAACAACCAATAACGAAGAGAAAGCTTTATCATCTGATAAATTTGGCAAACAAATTGGTGAGCTTAAAGAAGAGGTAAAAGTTTTAACCTACAGTTTAGAACTATCGGAAAAACGTGAGAAAAAATTAATCACTGAGTTAGAGGATTGGAAAAGCCGTGCAGGTAGCGAAATTGAACAATCGTTAACCAGCAACCGTCAAAAACAAAACTTGTTAGAAGAAGAACTTTCTATACTTAGCAAACGCAAAAACATGCAGTTGGCTGAGTTTAACGATCAATTTGATAATCAGAAAAAACATTTTGAGGAGCGCATTGCTGATTTAAAAGTTAGACAGGAAGATGAAATTACCGGCTTAGAAGAAGAAAGAGCTAAAACCCTGAAAGCCCTTGAAGACAAAGAAAAATCATTGAACAACGAGAAAGAAGGCAACTATAAAGACAAAGGGGTTGATAGCAAACAAATAAAAGACATTGATAAAAAAATAAAAGGTTTACAAGAAGACATCAAACAAATTGATCGTTATGCGCAACTGGTAAACGATTATTTAAAAGATAAACGCGAGTTGTTTGATAAGTTACCTGACTTTACTCAGAAAAAAGAAGAGCTGGTAAAACAAATGAACTCGCTTACGGCCGATTTAGAAGAGGCAAACCGTAAGTACAATTTAAAGCGCATGGACATTAATAAAGAAAAACGCGCCTTTGAAGAAGAACTTATTGAGTTTAATAACGGTATAAGTTATTTCAGCAAAAACTTTAGAGAAACACCTGTATATAATAAGTACGCCGAAATTATTGAACGTGCCGAGCCTAAGAAAACAAATTACAGTGTAATGGATTTGTGTACCCAGTTACTTAAAAACGATTCGCACTTTAATGAAGAGTACGGTGCGTTTCAGCGCTACGTAAATGAGTTTAGCGGCAAGTTTAGGTTAGAGAACCACTTTGGTTTTGCCATTCGTAATGATGCCACACAGGCCGAATATGAGCGTTTTGCGGCTTATCTAACTAACTTTGTACACGAAAATAAAATTGAATTATCGGTTGCCGAAACTGCTACGCAAATTAGTTTAGTTACCGACTCAATTGCTACCAAAGTAAAAGAGCTTAGCAACCAGCAGCATAAAATTCAACACATTATATCCTTAATTGCCGAAGATTTTAAGAAAGCTGAGTTTGAAGAAAGCAAGCTGATTGAGTTTATAAAAATTAAGTTAGAAGAGAGTGATAACAAGGTTTATAAACTGCTTAAAAAAATTGAGGAGTTTAAAGATGAACACGGGCATTTTTATGGCGAAGGATTATTTAATACGGATTTTGCTACCGGCAAAAACCGTGACATCAACTCACGCGCCGTTAAATTGCTTGAGAGTTTACGCCATGCTATTAAAGAACAAGAGCAGGAAGAAATTCGCTTACAGGATTTATTTGAATTGAAATTCAATATTAAAGAAGGTGTAAACGAAACGGGCTGGACTCATAAAATTGATAGCATTGGCTCAACCGGAACCGACATTTTAGTAAAAGCAATTATTTATATCACACTATTACACGTGTTTATTAAAGAGTCGAGTCACCGTAGTAGCAAAGACTTTAAAGTACATTGTATAATAGATGAGGTAGGACAAATATCAGCCCATTACTTAAAAGAGTTATTGAAATTTGCGAAGAACAGAAACATTATGATGATTAACGGTTTACCAAACAAGAGTGGTTTAGAAAGCCATTACCGTTATACGTATCAGTTCCGCCGCGAAGAAGATAACTCGGTACGTATTTTCCCAAGTATAGTTACTGAAGTAGAGGCTTAAGATATATTTTCAGTTTGTTGGACACATTTTCTACATGGCTGAAACTCTAATTGTTCCATGATGTTTTTATTAAAATATAACCCTTGGTTAAGGGAGATGATGTAATAATCAATAAGTGAGTTTATGAGTGGAGATTTAAATCTATTATGATAATCTAAAAGTACTTCACGAACAATTGAATCGCTATAGCCTGTGTTATTTGGGAAAATTTGTCTTTGCCTATATTTTTCCGACGTTGCCCAATATGTATGTAATCTCAAATCTCCACCCAATAAGATTTTTGCATTTTTCTCGTTAGCATCACAGTATTCAAAAGCAGATGATAACAAATTATCTATCTTATTTTCTAATTCTGTTATTGAAAGGCTTGAAATTTCCTGAACACCTTTATTTGATACTTCATTATCGCTTAGTCGATTTTGACTTTTAAGCCCAAATTTAGTTTCCATTCTATCATAGAATTTCGATGATTCATTTAGGTGCAAATCCTGAATTTCCGGTTGTTTCATCCAGCTTCTAAACTCCTTAACTCTTTCATGGTCAATAGAACTTTCCCCAGCCTTAAACTTTATTTCAACTGGTATCAAGATGTCTTTAAAGTTTGAATTTAAGGCCTCGCACTTCTTATCTAAATGATATTTAGAATAATGAGTGTACTCGTTTACATATGTGAAAGTATCTACAAGTTGGCCACTTTTATTTAAAACAACAAAGCCTTTCTTTACATCATCTAAAACTTGCTTGACTGATAAAATTAATTTTATTTCTAATCTATTTAGGCAATAAATTTGCGACTTATAAATTGGTTTTAAAAAGTCTTCAGGGGTTAATTCAACTTTTTTGACAATTCGAAGAAAATTAGACCTTGTAATAAAATAACTCATAATTATAGTAAAGTTTACTAAAATAATTAACCTGAGCAATAATTTTAATTCTTTCATTAAACACTAAGGCATTTCAGTTACCTTTGGCTTTATGGAAGTAGAAGTTTTATACGAAGACAATCATTTAATTGCCGTAAATAAAAAACCAAGTCAAATTGTGCAGGGCGATAAAACAGGCGATGAGCCGCTTTCAGAAAAAGTAAAAACCTTTTTAAAAGAAAAATATAATAAGCCCGGCAATGTTTTTGCAGGGGTTATCCACCGTATAGATAGACCTGTTAGTGGCGTGGTGCTATTTGCCAAAACCAGTAAAGCACTTACTCGTATGAATGAGTTATTCCGTACCCGCGATGTGAAGAAAACTTATTGGGCAGTAGTAAAAAACAAACCACCACACGATAGTGGCACTTTGGTTAACTACTTAATAAAAGACGAAAAAAATAATCGTTCAAAAGCATATTCGGCTGAAAACAAATCGGCGTTAAAGGCAGAGTTAGATTATAAAATTATTGCCAGCATAAACAACTTTTTTCTTTTAGAAATAAACCCAACTACAGGCAGGCACCATCAAATACGGGTACAATTATCTACTATGGGTTGCCCCATAAAAGGCGATGTAAAATATGGTTTTAAACGCACCAACGAAGATGCATCTATACACTTACACGCTCGTAAACTAAATTTTGAACATCCTGTTACCAAAGAAAAAATTGAAATTATTGCGCCACCACCAAATGAAGTGGTCTGGAACGCCTGTGTACAAGCCTTAAAATAAATCCATGAAATTTTTAAAGAAGTTTTTTAAAATACTTTTTATCGTTCTGCTTGTTGTTTTTATTTTATTCTCTTTTCTCCCCTATTTTTTCTCGGTAGAAACAAAAGAGTTGGCAGCAAACGAAAAACCTTTTACCAATAGTCATTTTATTACTATAGATAAAACCAGGTTTCATTATCGGGTTTGGACTCCTAAAAATAAAGCAATCCGTAAAGTGTTATTGATTCACGGTTTTTCGGGTTCTACTTTTTCTTACCGAAAAAATATAGATACACTGGTTAACCAAGGTGCATTAGTAGTTGCTATTGATTTACCGGCTTTTGGTTTTAGCGACAAAAGCGATACAGCAAATTATGGCGTAGAAAACAAATTTGAGGCCATCAATAAAATTACATCATTATACGACACTGCTTGTGCCGATAAGTTTATTGTAGTAGGGCATTCTATGGGGGCTGCCGTTGCAGGGGTTTATGCAAGCAATTTTCCTAAAAAAGTAAAGTCGGTTATTTTAATTGATGGTGCTCCGTTTCAAAACCCGGGTGGCGGTTGGCTGGCAAAAATTTTGTTTGGTTATCCTCCTCTTATCCGTTGGGCAAACGTGCTTACTAAACATTACTTTGCAAAACCCGAAAAATTTAGAGAGTTAGTTTCTTCTGCTTATCATGAACCCGCAGATACAAGTGCAGCAAACGGTTATTTATATCCCTTTCTTTATAAAAATAGTGGCTCAGCCATATTTAAAATGGTAACAGCCGATAATAATTTTGTGTTTAATAAAGATGGGTTTAAAAATATTCCATTACTGGTTATTTGGGGTAAAGACGATAATTGGCTACCTATTAGTTTGCGTGATAGGTTCATAACAAAATTTCCTGAAGCAAAAACTTATGTAGTTGCCGATGCAGGCCACTGCCCTATGGAAACTAAAGCTGCTGAAGTAAATAAAGTGCTGGTTGAATTTATTTTTAAGTAAAAGAAAATTATTTCTTCATTACTTTATTCAGCACAAAATAAATAAGGGCAAAACCAATTACCGAAAAAATTATCAATAAAATTCGCTGACTGCCGGTAGGTATAATGTTGTTGTGCCCATCTTCATTTTCTGATATAGGATTGGTAAATGCTTTTAATCCGCATAGTTCAGTAAGTTTATCGGTTTCATCATCTATGCTTATGTCTGATTTAACATACATCAAATCAATATTTTTATTGGTGTTAATTACGTTTTTCCGGCTGCGCGAACAGTAATTCAATAGGGGCTTACCACTTTTATAATTGGCATAAATAAGCCAGTCTTCGCCAATGTTAAATTTTAACACACAGGGGTTTTTAGCATCAAAATAAACATCTACCTGTTTTGCAGCTACGCCTTTAAACAATTTGCCTACCGAAAAAGTTACTTTATCATAATCAGTTCCTTTGCTTGTACTAAGTGTTTTTCCTCTAAAAATTAGATTATTGGCGTTTACATAACCTTCTGAAAACTCTATCTCTTTTTCGTTGCAATTGCAGTTAGTTTGCGTAAAAGCAAGCTGAGAAAGCAAGGCAAAAAAGAGTATAAAAGTTAAGCGCATGGTTAATTTTCGGTAAAAATACAGTAATTAAACTTTTAAAAAACAATAGTTTTTATGCGTAAATTTGCGCCGTGAAAAGAAAGCGTATAATTTTAGTCTGCATAATTTTATTCCCATCGTTGCTGTACTTTCTTTTTGAATTAACCCAAGCCAATTTTAAAAAAATGGCTTACTACGGACCAAAAACTGTTTCCTCAAAAGGAGATACCATTTATTATACTGTTCCTAGTATTTATTTTGCAACTCATTTAGAAACCAGCACTCAAAAAGCTAATGCCCAAGATGGTACAGAAGTAAAGGTAAAAATACTCAAATCAGATTCTTGTTTAATTGATACAACAAATTACCCGGTATACATTATTTTATTTTTAGATAGTAGTTTAAGAAAGGATGGTTATAAAATAAAAGCTCTTATTGATTATGTTCAATATAAAGTAAAGGAATTAAAAGATGTGCCTGTGTTTTTTATTTCAGACTGTAATACTGCTTTTAACTATGATGTTGCTGAGAATAAAGAACTAAAAGGAGATTTTGACTCGTTAAAAATTAATCTACCAAGCTTCCATCCATTATTAACTGAAGGTAAAAAAGCTAACCAAGCTTATTTTAAAGGCAAGCCTTATTATGTGTTTAATTATTTTGCCGTGTTGGTTGATAAGCATAGACATATACGTGGCTATTACGACCCAAACCAAAACTCAGAAGTAAAACGTTTGGTACAAGAGTATAAGCACTTAAAAACTAAAGACGAGTACGCTAACACACTTAAACAAAATGATCTTGAACAAAAATAAAATACTGTTATTGGCGATTGTTACAATTATTGCTTTTGCCTGCTGCCCGAAAAAGGAAGAGAAAAAATTATTGCTTCCTGTTTACGGAACAAAAACAGTTTTCCCCGGTAAGGATACGGTTTATCAAACCATTAAAGATTTTTCTTTACTTAATCAATACAAAGAAATTGTAACACAAAAAACTACCGAGAATAAAATTTACGTGGCTAATTTTTTCTTTGCTACTTGTCAAAGCATTTGCCCTGCCATGAACAGTCAGCTTGATAGAGTTCAGCAAGCAGAAAAAAATAATGCCGATTTTTTAATTTTATCGCACACCGTTAACCCCATGCACGATACTGCTGAAGTTTTGTTTGAGTATGCAGGCAAATACGGTGCTATAAAAAACAAGTGGCATTTTTTAACGGGAGACAAAAAAACAATTTATACGTTAGCTAAAGACAGCTATTTAGTAAATGCTTTAGAAGACGATGGAACACCTGAAGGTTTTATACACAGTGAAGCGCTTTTATTAATTGACAAACAAAAACGCATACGTGGCATTTACGACGGAACAGATAGTTTACAGGTAAATAAATTAATAAACGATATATCAATTTTAAAAACAGAAAAGTAATATGAGTGACAAGGCCGTATTTAGATTTGTAATGGCATTAAGCATTTTTGTGTTTGCCGTAGTGGTTATTTTAAACCAAAAGGTTTTGCCTCGCCCCGATGTGATGCCTAGTTTTGTTTCTTACCTGCCTGCGCTAAATGCAACGCTTAATGGCACCTGTACCATTTTGTTGTTGGCGTCTTTATGGTTCATTAAAAGAAAAAATATAGCCATGCACAAAAAAATAAACCTTACGGCTTTTGTGTTATCGGCTTTATTTTTAGTATCGTATATATTGGCACATTACTTTATGCCTGATGTAAAATTTGGAGATATAAACCACGATGGCAATCTAGATGATGCGGAAAGAAATTTAGTAACGGGCGTACGTGGGGTATATATTTTTATCCTTTTAACTCATATTATATTGGCAGCACTTGTTTTACCTATGATTTTAATTTCGTTTTATTTTGGTTTAAAAAATGATGTGATTAAGCATCGTAAAATAGTTCGCTTTAGCTACCCTATTTGGTTATATGTTACCATAACCGGTGTGGTTGTGTACTTAATGGTTAAACCTTATTACCCTTTTTAAAAATGCGCTTAAACAACGCCATAGCAACTTTATTATTTCTGTTAATAAGCGTAGGCGCTTATTCGCAGTGTGCTATGTGTAAGGCTGCTGCAGAAAGTGATTTACAAAACAACCCAAACTCGGTAGCGCAGGGTTTAAATACGGGTATATTATTTTTAATGTTTATTCCCTACTTAATTGTAGGTATAATTTT
>Ga0134126_10002987_pt1 | contig 21260 bp, 23 predicted proteins | sample KB31752_FD_96881 | JGI IMG/M metagenome (GOLD analysis project Ga0134126, IMG submission 96881) | Terrestrial soil microbial communities with excess Nitrogen fertilizer from Kellogg Biological Station, Michigan, USA - KB3-175-2 | ecosystem: Environmental > Terrestrial > Soil > Unclassified ... | reverse complement strand
GATCTGGGGGTGACTCACTTCGATCTGGCCAACAATTATGGACCACCTTATGGCTCGGCCGAGGAGAACTTCGGCCGTATCCTCGCCTCCGATCTCCGCCCCTATCGCGACGAGCTGGTGATATCCACCAAGGCCGGGTACGACATGTGGCCGGGACCATACGGGGAGTGGGGCTCGCGAAAGTACCTGACCGCCAGCCTGGATCAGTCGCTCAAGCGGATGGGTCTCGAATACGTCGATATCTTCTACTCCCATCGCCTCGATCCCGAGACACCGCTAGAGGAGACGATGGGCGCCCTCGACGCCGCGGTGCGGGCCGGCAAGGCTCTCTACGCCGGTATCTCGTCCTACTCTGGGGCCAAGACGCGGGAGGCGGCGGCTATCTTGCGTGGGCTGGGGACGCCGCTCTTGATCCATCAGCCGTCGTATTCGATGCTGAACCGGTGGATCGAGACCGACGACTTGCTGGACGCCCTGGAGGAGGTGGGCGCGGGCTGTATCGTGTTCTCGCCTCTCGCCCAGGGTATGCTGAGCGATAAATACCTTTCCGGCATTCCCCAGGGATCAAGGGCGAGCGAGAACACGTCGTTGTCCCCCAAGCTCTTGACCGAGGAGAATCTGGAGCGCATCCGCGCCCTGAAGGCGATTGCCGATCGCCGCGGACAATCGCTGGCCCAAATGGCCCTGGCCTGGAGTCTCCGCGATCCCAGGGTCACCTCGACCTTGATTGGGGTGAGCAGCGTGACCCAACTGGAGGATAGTCTGGGTGCCCTGAATAAGCGCGAGTTTAGCCAGGAGGAACTGACCGAGATTGACCGCTACGCGGCCGAGGGGAAAATCAACCTCTGGGCAACCTCCAGCACGGGCTAATCCGAGCCGCCACGTCCTCTCTGGCGGCGCCTCCACTCCGCATAGGCCGAACAGGGGATTGTGCGACCGGATGCCCCGGCTGATGATCGGTCCATGTCACCTGACAGGCGAGCCAGCGGGAAGGAGGCGCCGTGACGCGGCGGATCAGCGCGGCATCCTCACGGCCAGCTGGTTCGGGCGGTGCCCCCGACGGTTCGGAGCCGGCCAATCCCACGCATTGGCGGGAGCTGGCGCCCTACGGCCTGGCGGCGCCTCTCGCCTCCCTCGCCCTCTACCTACATCTGAACCGAGATTCCAACCTGGCGCTGAGCGGTGCGATGGTCGCCGCTATCATCTTGAGCGGGTTGATCCTGTGCCGGCAGGGCCTCGTCCTCCTGGAGAACCGGCGTCTCTATCACCGTCTTGACCGGGCGTACGCGGCCCAAAGCGCGCATCTCGCTCGGCGAGTCGCCGATCTGGAGTGGCTGCAAGATGTTACGCGGCGGGTCAATGCCGCCCGCACCCTGGATGAAGCACTCGATATCGCCTATGACGGGATCCACGACGGCCTTGGGTACGATCGCATCGGGATCGAACTGTTCGATCAGGCCGCGGGCACCTTCGAGGATTGCCTTGGCACCGACGCCCTGGGGAATAAGTTCCGCCCCCAGGCCCGTGAGCTCCAACTCGGGCCCGACAACCCGATTTGGCGATTCCCCGGCGTGGCAGCGGTATTGGAAGGGGCGGAATCGTACTATACGGCGGATGCCACCGCCGATTGTCCCCCGGATCTGCTCTACCTCTTCGATGGCAGCCCCAAGGACAACTTGGTGGTAGCCTTGCGCGCCGGACAGGCCGTGGTGGGGATGATTTCGGTGGACAATCTGGTGACGGGGCGCCCGATCGCGGCCTCGGATGCCAGCCCCTTACTGCCGTTGGCACATCAGGTGGGGGTGGCCGTGGAGCGGGCCCGCGCGGTCGAGACCCTGCGCGCCAGCGAGGCCCGCCTCGCCCTGCAATATGCCTCCACGCGGGTTCTGACCGAGGCCACGACCCTCGATGGCGCGGTAAGTACCCTGCTGCGGATCCTCTGCGAGCATCTGGACTGGCACGCGGGCGCTTTCTGGGAGGTCGACTCGGCCCAGGAAGTACTGCGACGTCATACGGCCTGGTGCGCCTCCAGTGCGCATATGGCCGCATTCGATGCGTTTAGCGCCGCCGGCGCGGTTTCCCTTGGGGAAGGGATACTGGGCCAGGTGTGGACAACCGGAACGCTCGATTGGTCGGATGACCTGGCCCAGGACAGCCGATCTCCCCGAGCCGCCTCGGCCATGGCGCGAGGGTACCACGGGGCTCTCTGGTTTCCCATCGTGGCCGGCGGGCGAGTTCAGGGCGTCATGGAGTTATTCAGCCAGCGGACTCAGCCTCGCGACGATACCCTGTTGGAGGCCATGGCCACCCTGGGCCGGCAGTTAGGCGGCTTTCTCGAACGCTTGCAGGCGGAGGAGGCGCTCGTCCATCAGGCCGCTCACGATGCCCTCACCGATCTGCCGAACCGCACCCTGCTGCGGGACCGGCTGGAGCAGTGCCTTCAGAGGGACGACGCCCCAGTCACCCTGCTCCTCCTGGATCTCGATCACTTCAAGGAAATCAACGATACCCTCGGGCACGCGGCGGGTGATCGGGTACTAGCCGAGATCAGCGCCCGTCTGCTGGAGGCACTCCCCGCGCCGGCCACCGTGGCCCGGCTCGGCGGCGACGAATTCGCCATTCTGCTCCCCGAGTGTGACCGGAACGGCGCCATGGCGGGCGCCCAGCGGGTTTTGGTGGCCCTCGGTCATCCCTACATGCTGGACGGCCAGGCACTGCACATTGAAGCGAGCATCGGCGTCGCCTGCCGCCCGGACCATGGCACCGATGCCACCACTCTCTTGCGTCACGCCGACGTGGCGATGTATTCGGCCAAGCGCACTCAGCGCGGCGCCGCGATCTATGCGCCCGGCGAGGACGCGCATAGCGCGGGCCGGTTAGCCCTGATGACCGATTTGCGCCAGGCCCTTGGGTCCGAAGGGCAGCTTGAGCTGTATTACCAGCCCAAGGCCCAGGTTGCCTCGGGCGAACCGTGTGGGGTAGAGGCACTATTGCGGTGGCGACATCCCACTCACGGCATGGTGCCGCCGGATACCTTTATCCCCCTGGCCGAGCAAACGGGCGTCATCGCCCCCCTTACGCGGTGGGTGCTGGACACCGCCGTCCGGCAGGCCCAGATCTGGCAGGCCAACGGACTTCCCTTCGCCGTCGCCGTGAATCTGTCCACCCAGGCGCTCCGGGACGGCGATCTGCCGATTAATATCGCCGCCCTCCTGGCGGACGCGGATCTGGCGCCCGAGCATCTTACCCTGGAGGTCACGGAGAGCGCCTTGATGCTGGATCCGGTTCTGGCGCGCCGAGTGCTCGAGGATCTCGCGGCTCTAGGGGTACGGATCGCCATTGATGACTTCGGCACCGGCTATTCCAGCCTCGGGTATCTCAAGGATCTCCCGGTGCACGAGATCAAGATAGACCGCACCTTTATCCTCGGGATTGGCATGGATGCCGAGTCGGCCAAGAATACGGCCATCGTGCGCTCGGTGATCACCCTGGCCCACGCGCTGGGCATCCAGGTGGTGGCGGAGGGGGTAGAGACTCAGGCCAACTGGGATGCACTGGCCGCGCTTGGCTGCGACATCATCCAGGGCTACCACCTAGGCCATCCCATGACGGCGGCGGACCTCGCAAGTTGGGCCAACAACCGGACGGCCCAGGCGACCGTGGCCGCCGCCTGACCGGTGCCTGGTCGGATCGGTCCGATCCGACCGATCCCGTCCTGCTACCGGCTAATCAACCGCCACGATCTGAACCGTACGCATGCCGGCTGGGGCATGGACATCGACCTGATCGCCCGCCTTGTGGTTCAGCAAGGCGCGGCCCATGGGCGATTCATGGGAAATCCGGCCCTGAGTGGGCGCCGCTTCGAGCGGCCCGACAATCGTATAAATGTCCTGGTCCCCATCCTGATCGATCGTGACCCTGGCCCCCAGTTGCACCAAACCACCAGAGGGACTCTGAATCAGGACCGCGTGCCGGCGGAAGTGCTCCAGAGCCGCGATCCGTCCTTCCAGCAGGGCCTGTTCCTCCTTGGCGTGGTCGTACGCCGCGTTCTCCGAGAGATCCCCATCGTCGGCGGCGGCCCCGATTTGGGCCGCGATCTCCAGGCGGCGCACCTTTACCAGATGCTCGTACTCGGCTTCCATCTGAGCGCGCCCCTCGGCGGTCAACGGCACGGGCTTGTCATTCATTGGGCGATTTCCTCTTCCACGATTTCCGAGGCGGGGGGTGGCGGCAAGGGGAAATCCAGCGCCGTGCAAAGCTCGTTGCGAATATCCGCGACACATCCGTGGAACTCCATGGTATCACGCATTTGTCCTACCACGCGGATTCAGGCGGTGTATCGGGAAGGGGGTAGGCATGATAGCTCAAATGGGATGTGAATGGCGGATACCTTACTATGGTAATGGTGATGGGTGATCAGCTAGACCATGACGCCGCCCCACGCCTCGTGCTGTTCAGCGGGCCGCCTGGAGTGGGCAAGAGCACGCTCAGTTACGCCTTGGCGCGCCATACAGGTTGGGCGGTAATTGCCAAGGATGGGCTCGACCGCACGTTTGAATCACTTGACGCGAGCGCATGGTCTCCCCTTACCGCCTATCATCTCATGTTCGGCATCACCGATCTCAACCTGGGTATTGGAACCTCGATTATCCTTGATGCCGTATTCGGTAAAGAAGACTTTCGCCGGCAAGCAGCGGCTTTGGCGGATCGGCATCATGCGCGTTTTCGGGCAATCGTCTGCCGGTGCGGCAATCAGGCCCTCTGGCAAAGCAGAATCGAGGGGCGCCCATACATGGTGGCGGGTTGGACCCCGGCCGACTGGGACGAGGCCAGGCGATCCGCCGCGAACTATGAGCCCTGGAGCGGTCCGCATCTGGTGCTTGATGCCGTTGACCCGCTCGAGCATAACCTCGATCGGTTACTTCAGTACGTCGCGGAATAGACAATGAGTACTACCGTACAGCGTACATTTCCTTGCGCTTGTAGGAGCACCCGGTACCCTCTGGGTGATGGGCGCCCTCGTTCGGGCGCCAAGGGCACCCACGAGGGGTGCCCCTACGTATTTGGAAGGCTATGTGGGCCAAGCTGCAAGTACAAGCGGAGTGGTTATGGATGAGAGGATGCGCGCCCTACCCAGGGCGCATCTGCACCTCCATTTTCCCCGCACTATCCGCCCCAGCACCCTGGCCGAACTGGCCGGGCGAGCTGGGCACTCGCTTGACGGCTTCCACGACTTCACCAATCTGCCCGAGTTCCTGGCCCGGCCGCCGATCTACCCCTGCATCAGCAGCGCCGCCGACCTCCAGCGCATTTGCACGGAGTTGGTCGAGGACGAGGCACGCGATGGGGTCTTGTACGCCGAACCGATGATCGTGATCCATCGTTACGTGCCCCGTTTTGGCAGTCTCGATGAGGTATTCCGGCTGATGCGCGAGGCGTTCGCCGAGGCGGGCGCGGCGCATGGGGTGGAGGTGGGGATCATGGTGGGCTTTAGCCGCCATGGAGATACGCCGGTGGAGGTGGAGGAGCTGGCGCGCTTCGCCGCTCGCCATGCCGGGAATGGGGTGGTCGCGTTCGGTTTCGGCGGTGACGACGGGCGGGTCGGGCCGGAGCCCTTCGCGCGCGCCTGTGCCATCGCCCGCGCCGCCGGCCTGCTGGTGGTACCGCACGCCGGCGAATCGATGGGAGCGGCCAGCGTGGCCGCCGCCCTGGACACCCTGCGCCCCGATCGGATCGCCCATGGGGTGCGGGCCGTCGAGGACGAACGGTTGCTGACCCGTCTGGCCGCGGAGGGTGTGACCTGCGACGTGTGCCCAACCTCGAACCTCCGGCTCGGGGTGGCGCCGGGGATCGCGGCGCATCCGCTACGGCGAATGCTTGCGGCGGGGCTGCCGATCACCCTCAACGCCGACGATCCGGTGGATTTCGGAGTCACCTGCGGCGAGGAATACACCCTGGTCCGCCAGGCGCTCTGCCTCTCCGACCGGCAACTGGCGGCGATCGCCCAGACGAGCGCGTGGGCCGGCGGGGCTTCCGCCGCCACCAAGGAACGAATCACGCTGGGCATTCGCCGTTGGCTGGCGGACGGGACAGATTAGTAGGTGTATTCATTGGAGCCGATCCCCCAACTGAGGTCGGGTGGTAGCGAACGTCGACCGCGGTCGGGAGCCGCCTAGCCTCGGGGAAACCATGCAGGTTAATGCTTTTCCAGGCGGCTTCGTTTGCCGCGAGGCGCCCCCGACCGCGGTCAGGGGGGATCAAACTACCATAGTGAATGAACGGAGACTCTCGATGACCAGTTCCGGCAGTGCTCATGATCAGATCGTCCGGCGAGAGTTTACCCGCCAGGCCCCGGCCTACGCCGCGCTCCCGGCGGTCACCGATCCCGACCGAATCGATCGCTTGATTCGGGCCGTCCAGCCGAAGCCCGAGGCGCGGGTGCTTGACGTCGCCACCGGGCCGGGCTACGTGGCGATGGGTTTCGCCGCGCGCTGCCGGGAAGTGATCGGCGTCGATCTGACCGCTGCCCCGCTCGAATTGGCCGAGTCCATGCGGGTCGCCAGGGACCTGACCAACCTGCGCTTCATGACCGGCGACGCCCAGCACCTGGAGTTCGAGCCAGCGTACTTCGATGTGGTGGTCTGCCGTCTAGCCTTCCACCATTTCGAGCAACCCGCCCGTGTGTTAGCGGAAATGGCGCGGGTCTGCCAGGTGGGAGGCACGGTCGCGGTGGAGGATCTGGTGGCGAGCGAGCATCCGGCCCGCGGCGCCTACCAGAACCACTTCGAGCGCCTGCGCGATCCTTCCCACACCCGCGCTCTGCCGCTGAGCGAGTTGCTGCGCCTCTTCACCGAGGCCGGCCTGGAAATGGAGCAGGTGTACACCGACCGGTTCATCCAGCCCGTCGAACGGTGGCTGGGCTCGGCGGAAACGCCGCCCGGGCAGGCGGCGGAGGTGCGTGGGCTGCTGGCCCGCGACGAAGCCGAGGATTTGAGCGGGACCACGCCGTACCATCAGGGGGGCGCGTTCTTCTTCGTCCATCGCGCCGCCGCGGTGATTGGGCGGAAGCTGGCGGGGTGAGGTATGCTCAGTCTTCCTCGGGTGCCTGTGGTTCTTTGATCCAGATCGCCACGGCCAGGCAGACCAGGGCCAGGACGCCCGCCGTACAGAGAAACACCGAACGGATGCCCAGCGTGCTGGCGATGGTGCTCCCACTGATCTGGCCGATCGCCTGCCCAGCCGCGTTGGCGCCCGCGCTAAGCCCGATCGCCGCGCCTCGCCACTCGCGCGGCGTCCCCAGGCTCAGCATGGTGCTGGAGGTGGCCAGCATCCCACCCAACACCAGGCCCTCCAGACCCCGGAGGATGTAGAGCTGATTGATGTCGGTGACAAATGCTTGCGGCACATTCAGCAGTGCCGACCCAAGCGTGGCGCCTATCAATACCAGCCGGAAGCGGCCCCGGCGGTCCATCAGCCGCCCGGCCAGCACGGCGGTGATCGCGCTGCAGATGCCGGCGATCGCGAAGACATTGCCGGCCAGGGCGGCGGCATTCTTGGCGTTGCCGCCGAGGTTCTGGACGAAGACCGGGAGAATCGGGCCGACAATCTGGCCCCCAAATTGCACCGCGCAGAGCACCAGAATCAACAACGCGAGTTGCCGATCCCGCAGGATGACCCGCGCGTCCTTCCAGAAGCCGCGGCGAGGGGCGTTGCGCCGCGTCGCGACCGGGACAAACTCCTCCTCGACCAGGAACAGGACCAGAAGCGTGGCGATGGCCAGCATGAGCGCGGCCACCAGAAAGGTAGTCTGAAAGCCGAAGTGCACGTCCAATTGCCCGCCCAGGAGGGGACCAATGGAGTTACCGGTGAATAGGGCCGTCTGCATCAAGCCCATGGCGAAGCCGAGCCGCTCGCGGGGAACCACCGAGGAGACGAGCGCCTGCGAGGCGGCCACGCTGCCGGAGAGGACGCCCTGCATGATGCGGATGGCCAGCAACTCCTCTGGATTCCGCACGAAAATCATCAGGAGGATGAGCACCGCCCCGCTGCCCATGGCCCGGACCACCATGATCTTCCGCCCATAGCGGTCGGACATCGAGCCCCAGAGCGGGGCGAAAATGGTCATGGTCACGGTGGTACCGGCGTAGAGCGCCCCAGCCCAGATCAGGACGGAGTGCTCGTCATGCACTCCAAGGTGTTGCACGTAGAGGGGAAGAAAAGGGTAGACAAAGCTAAAGCCCACGATCGCGAGGATCTGAGCGACCCAGCTCACCCACAGGACACGCCTCCAGGACTCGATCACCCCTTCAGTGTACGAGCTTGCGCCGAAGCGCGGCCGAGCGAGCCGTTCCCGAACACCCCACCGCCGAGCACGGCTACCACCTGGCCGGCCAGTTGGTCCGCTGTATGGGCGCGCGGCCCACGACTCCACTGGCTGCCAGCCCCGAAGATCGCCCAACTGATGATCGTGGCGACCGTATCCGGGTCCGCTCCTTGGGGCGAGCTGCTGGGCGCTCCCTGCCGGAGCCAGCCCGCGATGAAGCCCTGGAGGACGTCTTGCACTGCTTTCTCTAGCAACGGCTCGAACTGATGATGCCGCGGCTTGCAGTGGTCCTGCAACCACGCCAGATAATCAAACACAGCCCGGCACAGGATGGAGAGCCCGGCGCTGGTAAAGGCGGTGGTAACGGGGACACTGCTTGCCAATGCCTGCTGGAACCCATCGCGCATGATGCTGTCCATCAGATCATATTTATCTTCAAAGTGCGCGTAAAAAGTGGCTCGGTTCAGAGTTGCCGTCTCGGCGATGTCGTGAACGGTAATCGCCTGAAAGCTCTTCCGGCCCATCAAATCCAGCATCGCCTGCTGCAAGAGTTGGCGGGTCCGCTTCACCCGTGGGTCATTGCTGTTCACCTGTCCCACCGGCATGGCAGGCTCCTTCCTCGGGCGGCAACGATTCGAGCCCAGGCGGCCAATAGGAAAAACCACCCCTGGTCCGCCACGCCCGTTGCTGAATAGGGCACTGAATCCATCGACTTAGTAGACAATATGCCACTTCTGTCGTGTAACCGACAAACCTGCTCGTTTGCCGGTTGAGCCCACGCTTATTAGACAGTAGCATAGTAAGCGACACTTGTCAGTTAGTCAACCGGACGGACGGCGGGAGAAAGGGTACCTGCCCCTCACTGCTTCCACTCAGTCCTAGCCTGTTGGCTAGCGTGAATCAATCCGAGGCAAAGAACAAGGAGCGTACCCATGGCAATCGATGTGGCGGAGTCCACCAAGCTCGCGACCTGGACTATCGACCCGGCCCACTCCACGGCGGAGTTTAGCGTAAAGCACATGATGATCTCGACCGTCAAGGGGCGCTTTGGCGTGATCAGCGGCGCGCTCCAATTCGATGGCGCCGATCTCACCACGGCGTCGGTCGAGGCGACGGTTGACGTCAACTCGATCACCACGGATCAGGCGCAGCGCGACGCACACCTGCGATCCCCTGATTTCTTCCATGTCGAGGAGCATCCCAGCATCACCTTCCGGAGTACCGGCGTGGAGCACGTCGAGGAGGATGCCTACCGAGTCCGCGGCGACCTGACCATCCATGGGGTCACACGCCAGGTGACTCTGGAGACCACCTACGAAGGGCAAATTACCGACCCCTACGGTAATCGCCGGGCTGGCTTCGCCGCCGAGACCGCGCTTTCCCGGAAGGACTACGGGCTGACCTATAACGCCGCCTTGGAAGCGGGCGGCGTCATGGTCGGAGACAAGATCAAGATCGCCATCCACCTGGAGGTCATTCGCCAGGCATAGTTCTCTTGGACGCTGAAAACAGGCGAGAGAGCCCGTGCTCGCAGGCCGGGGCTCTCTCGCCTGTTTTCAGCATGTTTCTGCCGGCTGGCCGGGACGTGCCAGTCGGACTACAGTGAAAGTGACGTGATTGGTCGCCGCTCGACGGGCACAAGCAGGAGCAATGCGGTATGAATGTAGAAATTTGGTCTGATATTGTCTGCCCCTGGTGCTACATCGGTAAGCGGCGGTTCGAGGCCGCCCTGGCGCGATTCGCGCACCGGGACGCGGCGCGTGTGACCTGGCGTAGTTTTGAGTTGGACCCCACAGCGTCTCCCCGGCCGGCGGGTACCCTGGACGAGCTCCTGGCGCGGAAGTATGGCCAGACCGTGGAGCAAGCGGCGGCCGGCCACGCCCGCCTCACCGCGCTGGCCGCCGAGGACGGCCTGGAATACCATTTCGACCGGGCCCAGCACGGCAACACCTTCGACGCCCATCGCCTCACCCACTTGGCGGCAGCGCTTGGCTTGCAGGACGCGATGGAGGAACGCCTGATGCGCGCGTACTTCACCGAGGGCCTTCCGATCGGGGATCCCGATACCCTGATCCAGCTTGCCGTTGAGGTGGGAATAGACGCGGAGGAGGCGCGGACGGCCCTGGCCGGCGACGCCTACGCCGCCGAAGTGCGGGCGGACGAGGAGCGCGCCGGCGCCTTTGGCATCCGGGGCGTCCCGTTCATGGTGGTTGACGAGGCATACGGCGTCTCGGGTGCCCAGCCAGCCTCGGTGTTCCTGGACGCGCTGGAAAAGGGGTGGGCGGCACGGGCAGGCCGTTGACCGTTGGGCGGGCTGTCTACACGGACGGTTCCGGCTGGTAGGGCGCCTCCAGGTGGATATCACCCACGAACTCCGGCAAGTCGGTATGGCCCAGCAATTGGCGGACCGCCTGCGCCTCACCGATGTGAAACCAATAATGATAGATCACCCGTTGCAGTAGGCTGCCCAGCGAGTGGTCAATTGGCTTGCCGTTCACCAGCGGATGAGCTTGCAGACCGGTAGTGGTCATACTTTCGAGGAAAGAGTCGGAGGCTCGGGTCACTCTGTGCCACGCCTCCCACATGTCATCGAGCGGCGGCGCGGTCGCCGGCTTCCCGTAGGCGGCCAACTGATCGACTTCCGGCACTAGCACCGTGCCCTGGGCGGCCACCAGCCAGTAGCGGTGTTCTTGCGAAGTCAGATGGGCAAGCATCCAACTGATGCAGTTCATGGGTGGGAAGCGCCTCCGCGCCTCCTGATCGGACACCCCATTCAGGGCGCGGATCAACTCGCTTCGAGTAAAGCGCAATTGAATAACCAATGGATGGGTCACGTGATCACTCCCTTTTCCGCCAAACGGGCTCCGAGTGTTTCCACCATATCCACCAGGATCTCGACATCGGCGATCGTGGCCCGAGGATTGACGATGCAGGCGCGGAGCACGAACCTCCCATCCAGTATGGTACTGGAGAGGAAGGCGCGGCCGCCTAGCTGAAGATCGCGCAAGATCGCTTGATTGAGCGTATTAAGAAGTTCCGCATCATGGCCGGACCCGCGCGGCAAATAGCGGAAGCAGACGATGCTCAGGTTCGCCGCCAGCAACTCCAGATCCGGCCTCTCCGCGATTCGCTTAGCCAGGTAGCCGGCCAGAGCACAGTCGTGCTCGATGGCCTCGGCGTAGCCGCTGGTTCCATGGTGCTTCAGGGCCATCCACACCTTCAAGGCGCGGAAGCCGCGAGTCTGCTGGAAGCCGAACTCGCTCAGCCACGGCGGCCCTCCCACCCCGGTTGGACTTCCATCGGTGCGCAGGTAGGGCGGCACCAAACTAAAGGTGTCGCGCAGCGCCTCGGCGTCGCGCACGAGAATCAGCCCCGCCTCCACCGGCATGTAGAGCCACTTGTGCGGATCCAGGGCCACGCTGTCGGCCAGGGACAGCGGCGCCAATTCCTCCCTATACCGCTTGGTCAGGATGGCGGGCGCCCCGTAAGCGCCGTCCACATGCAGCCAAAGATCGTGCCGCCGGCAGAGATCGGCGATCTCGGCCAGCGGATCAATGGCTCCCGTGTTCACCGTCCCCGCGCTAGCGACCACCGCGATTGGTCGATGGCCGGTCTCCCGATCTTGGACCACCGTCTCCTCCAGCGCGTCAACCCGCAGCCGCCCCCGTTCATCAGCTGGCACGATCCGCAGGTTGTCGCCGCCGATCCCCAGCATTTCCACCGCCTTGCGCGCGCAGCCATGTCCCTCGACGGAGGTGTAGACGATCAGGCGGGGCGTCGCGCCCTGGAGGCCGGATGCCCGAACGTCCCAACCCGCCTTGACATGACGGGCCACGGCGAGCCCAGTGAGGGTGGCCATCGAGCCGCCACTGACCAGCAGCCCCATGCTGGTGGGTGGGAAATCAAGCAACTCCGCGAACCACTGCCCCACCTGGCGCTCGACGTAGACGGCGGCATGATTCCCCCCGGCCACGCTCGGGTTCATGGCGGCGGCTAGTGCTTCGGCGAAAATGCTCAGCACGGCTGGTGGGGAGTTCACCCAGCCGAAGAAACGGGGATGACCGTTCCCGAAAGGGTAGGGAGCAATGGTCTCGGCGAACTCCGCCAGGATCGCGTCCGGCGTCTGGCCCGCCACGGGGCGCGGAGTGGTCAAGAACGCCCTCGCCAGCTCCTCGGGAACCGGTTGAAAGACCGGCTGCTCCGGGAGGTTGGCGAGATGTTCGGCGATCAGATCCACCACCTGGTAGCCCACCCGACGGATTTCCTCGGCCGGCCACTCCCAATGGCGCCGCGTCTCGGGAGAAAAATCGAGGGGAGGGGGGGAGTGGTTCTCGTCCGTCCGCTCCGGTACGTCAGGGCGCGGCTGGTCGGCATTCATGGATCCTCCGTTCCTTGGCTCTAAGATACTATGCTTGCCAGGAACGGGGATCGGTTTCGCCTCAGGCGGTTCCCTCGCCCAGATCATCCAGCTTGAGATCGGCGGAATGCCGCCGTGGATCCTTCGCCAACCGGCGGCGGGCCAACTCCATGAAGCCGGCCTCAATCGCCGATTCGGCGCCGCAATTGGGCGAGATCTCGTCCTCGCTGACCCCATCGGCGCAGCGGCCGTTCCGCGGATTGTAGAGCGACCGCCCAACCGGATTGTCAGCCCGGACCCAGTCGTCGCAGGCCAGCGCCAACTCGCGGTACCGTTCCTGGCCGGTCGCCCGATACAGTTCCTCCAGGCCGAGCATCAGGGTGGACACGTCGTACACGCATTTTGGATCCTGGCTCCAGGGGCCGGTTGCCCGGAACTGCGCGCGCACCAGCGGCTCGATCGCGCTCACCACGGTGCGCTCGCAGGCGACAAGGTAGTCCAGACGGGAAAAAAGGCGGCCGGCGCGCGCGGCGGCCTGCAATTGATGGTATCCCCATGGCAAGAGGCTGTCAGTTCCCTTCCGATCCCGCATGTAGTCCGGCCCACTGGTCACCACGCGGTCGCAGAGGGACTGGATACGCTGGGCGAGCGCGGCACTCGGTTCGGCCGCGTACCATTCCATGAGCGCGAGCGCTTGAATCGACACTACTTTTAGGTCGCGCGTCCCAGCGAAGCGCCCCTGCTCAAAGAGATCTCGGTATCGCTGCTCGCCGGTCACTCTCCAACCGGCCGCGAGGGCCCAGAGGGCTCGTGAGGTCCACCACTGGCCGCCAGGGTACGACGTGCGCCCATGCCGTTTCTTGCGCCCGATGCGATCGACAATAAAATTGGTAAAGCGCCCATCCGGCCCTTGCATGGAGGCCACGAATCCCAGCCATCCCCGCGCCAGGGCGCGCGCCGAGGGCACCCGTAGCTGCTCGTACGCTTGCAGGGCGAGGAGGGCGGCTCGCGCCGCGTCATCCACGCAGGCGATACCCTCGGGGCCGCTTTCGGCCGCGCGAATAAACCGCAGCCGCGGTTGCGGCCCGCCCTCCTCTGGGCGCGAGTAGATATGGATGAAGACGACCGGCTCGATCTCGCTTTCGAGGGACTCGGATAGCCGGGTCAGGTGCCGAAGGATACCGGGCACCCGCGGCAGATCTGGCAATACGGTGGGATCGCTCTTGGACAAGGTATTCGAGGACATTATCTTTTCTTTCTCGTGCGCGCTAGCAGGGCGCGGGGAATGTGGCGGACCAGCCCATTGGTTGGTTACCCAAGGACCGAGCTTCTTGATTCTGGTTACAAGTGTCCCTCATGCCGAACCGGCCTGCCTCCACCATTTGGGTGAGCTTGCCGGCTTTGGTGCATTAGCCCTACGCGCGGGTCTCCGGCTGAGGCCGGATGGCAGGAACGACGCCTGCGGTCGGCTGTTGGGCTGCCAGCGCCTATCCAACCAGACGCGGCATGACCCACTAATGGGACAGTAACAGAGGCGCCATCTTGAGGCAAACAACGAATCGATCTTGGGGCGCCCCGTCCCTATTCGCGGAGGGCCTCCGGCTCACGAACTGCCGATCTTCACCCCGGCGAAAAACACGAGGCCGCCGCCGCCGATCACCTGGAGCACCGAAAAGAAGAAATTCATCTTGAAATAGTGGAAGCGAATATAGGCGATGACCAGAAGCTCGATCCCGACCACCGCGTAGGCGGCGGTGAGCGCCGTGTTCCGATTGGCAAGCAAGAAGGGCAGCGTGTGCCCGATCCCTCCAATGAAGGTCATCAGCCCGGTAATCCCTCCACGGAGCCAGGGATTGCCGCGGCCGGTAATTGAACCGTCGTCGGACAGCGCCTCGGAAAAGGCCATGGAGATTCCCGCTCCGACCGCCGCCGCCATACCGATCAAAAAGACAATGTGCGTATTCGTGGTGGCGAACGCGGTAGCGAATATGGGAGCCAGGGTGGAAACCGAGCCGTCCATCAGCCCCGCCAGTCCTGGTTGGATGTAGCGGAGGACAAAGGCGCGCTCCTTCTCCGCCACGGTCAGTTTCGGTTTTCGCTCGTCCGGCGTTCCTTGTTCTCCGGTCACGGTTGCCATCCGCCGTTCCTCCAACCCGCTTGGATAGAATTAGAATCATTCTAACTATAGCCGATAGGGCGATTGCGCGTATACTGATAAGTATGAACCGCGCGATGTATAGTTTGCTACCGGGGCGCTTGACTCCACACCGCCAGGCCGTGTTGGATCTGGTGCGCGCGCGTCCTTCTCATTTGACCGCCGCGCAAATCTACGATGCCGTCCATCTGGCGCAGCCTCGGATCGCCTTCGCCACGGTCTATAACGCCTTGCATCATCTGGTGCAAACTGGGCTGATCGCCGAAGTGCGCCAGCCGGATGGAGTCGTGGCCTACGATCGCGAGACCAGTCCGCACGATCATGTTATCTGCCGCCGCTGTGGACGGCTTGACGACGTGCCCGCTCTCGCCGCGCCGTCATTGGATACCTCCTCGTATCAGGAGGTGGCGGCCCGGACCGGTTATGCCGTGGAGGGTCATCGGACGGAATACGCGGGCCTCTGCCCCGGCTGCCGATTCGCGCGCGAGGCGTGACTCTTCCTTCCTTGCCTCCGTTTAGCTGATCGGGAGGGGACTGAGCCCCTCGACGATCATCGAACGAAGGACATTCGACATGCACATCCTAACGAGCTCCCTCCGGCTATCCCGTGGGTTGGCGGCGCCCTTCCTGGTGGGTATGCTGGCCGTACCCGCGTTCGCGACTCCCGCCGCCGCGCACCCATCCACGCGGGCCATCGCCAATCTGCCGTGCATCCCAGCTGGTCATGGTCCGAGCAACACCCCATCGATCAGCTTCGGGCGGAGCGGCGGGAACATCCGCCCCATGAAGGTGCGCATCTATGGCGACGGCACGATCACCTATCAAGGCGCCGCCCCAGCGTTAGCCCACTACGCGATCACTCCCGAGGCGGTCCTGGGCCTGCAACGCCTGGCCAACGCCGAGGGCTTCTGGACCATGCCTTCGGTGATCACCAGTACACATGTGCTGCCGGATCTGGCGACCCTCTCGATCACGGTGCGCGCCGGATGCGCGTCCACCACCAAGACCGTGCAGGCGCGGGGCGGTCAATTGGGCGGGTTCACCGAATTGTATGACACGCTCAGCGCGGCCACGGCCCTGGGGAACGGCACCGCCTTCGTGCCGCCAACTTCCCCCACGGCGGTTCCCGGACCGCAAGCCATCACTCAGGCCAACAATGGAGAGGCGCTCCACTATACGGTGGGCCAGCGGTTCGTCCTGGAGTTGGGCTCCGGTGATGCCTGGAATCTCACCTTCAGCACGCCGGGGATCGTCAAACGGACGATCAACGTGGCGATGATCCTCGGTGCCCAGGGCATCTATAGCGCCGCCGAGCCCGGACACACCACGCTGACCGCGATCGGTGTCCCCATCTGCCCCACCGGCAAGATATGCTCGAATCTGGCGCGGCGGTTTCAGGTGTCGGTGGTCGTGCAAGCGAAGGGGATGTGAGCCTGCCTCCTGACTTAGCCTGGGCGGCGCCTTTGAATGGCGAGGAACTGGCGGATATGGCTCGTGAACTTGGCGCGGCTCTCCTGGGCGCCATGCTGACTGGTGAATGGGACGAATACGACGAGGCGCTCCATGGTTGGCGGCTGACCGCCGATATAATCAGAGACCCTGAACTCACTACCAGACTCCTGACCGAGCGGGACGTTGATCTGGAAGTACCGTTGCGGCGACCGTAAGGCGGGTCGTCTGCCAGCAGGCAGTACCCGCGCCCGGAGTATACTATGGTAGACACAGAGTTGGCGAGGGTGGATGCTCCAGTGGGATGAGTTCAACACGAGCCATGTTCAGCGGCACGGCATTGAGCCGGCTGATGCGGAAGAGGCCGTGACTGATCCGCGCAGGCTGGGCGTGCCGGCCTCCAACACCGGGAGCGAGGAACGGCGGCCCGTACTTGGCGCCACGGCGGCGGGGCGCCTCTTGGTCGTCGTGATGACGCGGCGTGCGGGTCTGATTCGGATCGTGACGGCCCGTGATGCCACCCAGGGAGAGAAGAAACACTATCGAACGAGGGGCAAGTAATGGAACGGACAGACAAGGGGATGACGCTGGTCGAGCGCCGAGAAGATATTCCAGCTTTTACGAGCGAAGAAGAAGAGCATCAGTACTGGGCCACCCACGAGATCTCCGGCATGTTGTTGGCCCAGATGGCGCCCATGGACGATGACTTCTTGCCGCCCGTGCGTCCACGGACCCGTCCGGTGCCGCTCCGCTTGGGCGACGATGTTATCGAACGGGCCAAGACCCTGGCGGCGAGGCGCCATACCGGCTATCAGACCTTGCTCAAGGAATTCATTGTGGAGCGCCTCTACGAGGAAGAGAAGCGCGCCGGCCTGCGGTAGCCTGCTTCGTGGCCGTGACCCGGCGCCAGGCCCAGCAGGCATTCCCCGCCAGGAGGGCCAGCAAGAGGTATGTCACCGTGTCGTGATTCAGCTCGATCAGCACCGCCAGCCCCGCGACGCCGGCCCCAAAAGCTACCTGATCCCAGAGCTTGGCCGGGGAGGTGGGCGGGTCGGTGAGCATGAAGAAGGCAAGGAATAGCACGGAATTGAGGAACGGATCGCGGTACATGGACGCAATCCGGATCGCGTCAGCGTGGCTGAAGTAGGCCATGCCGGTGAGAAAGGCGAAGTAGACGCCCAGAAAGGTCAGCACCTGAGGCAGCTTGTTCGCCCGCTCCGCCACCAGATAGCCAATCCCCAGCAAGGGAAGGATCGCCACGGCGGGCAGGCCGGCGGAGGCGCCCCACCAGCTTTCGCCGCTGCCGAACAGCGGCGGAGCCAGGGCCAGGGCCAGCGCCGCTGGGTTGAATACGTGCGCCCTGGTGGTGCGCAACAGGTGCTTGGCCCCGATGGCAATGCCGGTGGTCATGATGACGGTCCAGGTTGGCTCTTGCGGGGCCAGCACCATGCCGATGATCAGGCCCGTCAGTAGAGCGCTGGTGGGGATCACGAACTTTTCCCGCAGGACCAGATGCAGCAGCAAGTCCAGAACCACGGCGGCCAGCGTAGCCACTCCCGTCACCCGGAGGGCGTCCATGCCCTGATGAGGCAGGGTGATCGCCAGCAGCACCAACAGCGCCCCGACCAGATAGCCCTTGGGGGTGCGGACAAACTTTTGTAGTTGGTCCCATGGGGTACGGCGCCGCCGCGCCCCGTCGTCGCCCGCTTGCCGTGACGGGGGGGTACCCGTGCCGGTTGGGAGGGGACGGGGTTGCCGGTATTGCGGGCCGGGATGAGGCCGTCCAGCGCCCGGAATGGCCTGTGGGCGCGGTCCTGGCCTTCCGGCCGGCCGGGGCCTAACGTTCGCCGGTGATCGTTTGATGTCGTGCATAGCCTTTGGTTGCCTTTTGGGCCAATGTGGGAGTGATGATCAGACCATCAACGTTCGCCGCCTCAAGGAGAGCGATTCCTTTCTCCGGGCCAAGCACGAAGGCCGCCGTGGAAAGGGCGTCGGCCAGCATGGCCGTGAGGGCGATCACGGTCACGCTCGCCACGCCGGCCGCCGATTCACCTCGTCGCGGATCCAGGAGATGGTGAGTGATCGGTCCCGCGCCCACGCGGCGCTCGTAGGCCGCCGATGTGCACACCGCCAGATCCCGAACCTCAACCCTGTCGATCAGGGCAGTGGGTTGGACGGGATGCTTGATCCCGATTCGCCAATTCGTCCCGTGGTCGTTATGGCCGCCTACGAAGAGATCGCCGCCCGCCTCCACGGCGAAGCCAGGATAGCAGGCCAGTTCCCGGGCCGCGAGGTCGATAGCCAATCCCTTGGCCACCGCTCCCAGATCCAGCACCAGCGGGCGGCGCAGGGCAACCGTTTGCCTGGCATCGTCCAGGCGCACGTCACGGTAACTGGGCGGGCGCGCCGCGTCACTCTCCGTATGCAGGCGTTCGCCCGTGCGATAGTTCCGATTGAACCCGGCGCGCTCCAGGGCCAGGCCCACGGTGGGATCAAAGGCGCCCTTTGAGAGCCGAGCCACTTCCAGGGCCATGCGGAGAGCGCCGAAGAGCAGATCGCTAACCGGGACCGCCATTCCCACCACCCGGCACAGCGCCATCAGCTCGCTGTCCTGGTCGAACCGCGAACAAACTCCCTCGACCTGGGTGAACCAGCCAAACGCCCGCTCCACCCGCGCCTGTAGCTTCGGATCGCCGCCCGCTCCCACGGCGGTGATCGACACCACGGTGTCCATGATCGCCGCCGTCGTGGTGAACACGGAGTCCGGCATGGACTCGGATCCCTGGCGGGTGGATGCGCTGGGAGATTCGGCGCCTAGTGGCTTGTCACACATCATTCGCTTCATATCCACGAGGGCGGCCGGGGACTGTGGTCCCCGGGAAGGAACGTGGGCACTACGGTGCCGATCCCGCGCGACCACCGTCGCCCCGTCCCTGCCAGCCGACCTCAGTCGGCGGTTGGCCCCCCGATGGAAGGTTCTCATTGACTGTTGACATGGGGCACGCATCAGGCTAGGCCGCCTGCGAGAGGGCCTGGGTGACCGCGTCCGTGAAGGCTTGCGAGCTGGCGGTGGCGCCGCTGACGAAGTTGATATTGGTGGACTGCGCGGCTACTACCTCGGCCGGCATGCCGTCGATCCAGTACTCGGGGTAGTGCATGTCGCAGGCCGTGATTTGCACCTGGCTGATCTTGCCGCCGGCAATCGTCACGGCCACCGAGACATCGCCCAGATAGTTGCTCCCGGTGCCGTTATAGGTGCCGTCGCGGAGCGCGCTGGTCTGGGTTTGGCCGGTTGCCCCACTCGTGCCTGATCCGGGAATGCTGGTGGGAATACTGGTTGGGGCGGAAATATGCTGAGCCGGGGCACTGGCGGAAGCGGCGGCCTGGGTGTGGAGGTAGCCGGCCCCGTAGATACTCAGGATGATGCCGGTGCTGAGCGCCAGCAATTCGGGTTTCATTTTCTTGGCCATTATGGACCATCCTCGGTTGTGGGTAGGGAACGCGGAAGTCTTCTAGTTACTACTGTACCGTACGTATATGACGGCTCGATGATGAGGAAATGACAGCATAGCTGCCTTGACCGGACGCGCCAGGCATCGCACCATGGGTCTGGTACGCGAGGGCTCGGGTTCCAGATAGGAAAGGCGGAGCGCATTGGCAGGCTGGCATGGATGGGTAGATCGGGACAGGGTTCGGGGAAGGATCTGGCGATGGTGCATCGGACTTTCGGGTGGACTGGGCATGGCGCTGGCGCTCGCCCTGGCGGGACCGGTGATCGCCTGCGGGATCGATGGGATTCCGTCCATGACCATGAACGGGCGCCTGGTAACGATCAATTATGCTCAGGCGACCAAGGCGAACTTCGCCCACTGGGCCTCGTTCTCCCTCGGCACGGCCAAGTCCGGCACCGATCTGCGCTTCTCCGAAAACACGCGCGAACTGCATAAGTCCCTCACCGCCAGGGCGTTCGCCACGCCGTTCCAGTGGACCTTTGGCGACGGGAGCACGGCCCGTGGGCTGACTGTCGCGCATCGATACGCGAAGCCTGGGTGGTACAAGGTGAATGTGAACTACTACTACACCCCCCGGAAAAGCTGGATCCCCTTTGATAGCGCCCAGCTCCAGATTCCGGGGGTAGCCGCCCCGGCGCGGGAGGGTTCACTGATCGGAGCGCCGGCCTGGGTGGGTGGCACCGTGATCCTCGGTCTGGCGGCGCTCTCCCTGGCCGCGGTATCCCGGCGTCGTCGGCGAACAGGCCAGCCGGTTCCCAGTGATCGCGCTCGGACAATCAAGCGGGCACGCCGTCGCTCGTTGTAGCAGACGTAGGGGCACCCCTCGTGGGTGCCCTTGGCGACCCACGCGAGGGCATCCACAAGGGGTGCCCCTACGGAACCTCAAGGTATGTGGGCTACGCTGTATTGTGCTGATCCAGCAGCCCGGCCAGCCTCCTGGGCGCGATCAGCCGGTAGCTATCCTCCAGGAAGCCGGTAAGTTCCTCCCAGTCCACCTCGACATCCAGGCGGACCCCAATCCATCCCTTGGGCCCGACGTACGGCGGCCGGAAGAATCGCTCTGGATCAGAGCCCACCAGAATCTCCTGGATCCCTACTGGAGCCTTGCACCACACGGCCTCCACGCCATGCTCGCCCGCCATCATGGCAAAGATTTTCTCCTTGATCCTGAAGGTTGGCCTTCCCCAGGTTTCCCGCTCGATCGCCTCCGGCAAGCCGAGGCAGATGGCGCGCAGCCGCGCCAGGGGATCGGTATCGGTTTCCCCGCCCATACGTATCAATCGTCCAGAATGCGCGCCTTCATCCAGTGGTTGCTGTTGTGAAAGTCGCTGACCACGTTGCCGGGCGGATTGAGGGCGTCCAACCGGATCCCATCGGCGCCGAGTTCCAGATCGAGCACGCCCAGGGCGTCCCGTACTTGTTCCAGGGTGCGGGGGCCGATGATCGGCGCCGTAATCCCTGGCT
>Ga0134126_10002986_pt1 | contig 21268 bp, 18 predicted proteins | sample KB31752_FD_96881 | JGI IMG/M metagenome (GOLD analysis project Ga0134126, IMG submission 96881) | Terrestrial soil microbial communities with excess Nitrogen fertilizer from Kellogg Biological Station, Michigan, USA - KB3-175-2 | ecosystem: Environmental > Terrestrial > Soil > Unclassified ... | reverse complement strand
GTGAAGATTGCGCCCGGCTATTCGCAACCGGTGATCCATGTCCTTGATGCGAGCCGTGCCGTTCCCGTGGTTGGCAGTCTCATCACCGCGGATCAGAAACCAGCATTTGTGCGGACGATTCGGGACGAATATGATCGCGTCCGCTCCCAACACGCCAGCCATGCCACGAAGATCGTCAGCCTCGAACAAGCCCGCGCGCGCGCGCCGGAGCTCAGCTATGCAGATGTGCCCCGGCCCGAATTCATTGGCGTGCGGGTCCTGTCATCGGGCGAATCGGCCGACGGCACGCGGGCGGCGGCCGTCTCTCTGGCCGATCTCGTCCCGTTCATTGACTGGTCGCCCTTTTTCCACACCTGGGAACTGCGCGGGCGTTATCCCGCCATTCTTGATCACCCCCGGCATGGTCAGGAGGCGCGCAAACTCTTCGCCGACGCACAGGAGTTGCTCGGGAAGATCGTCGCCGGGAAGCTGCTTCGGCCGCGAGGTGTGTATGGCCTGTTCCCCGCTCATCGGGTCGGTGACGATGTCGAGCTTTGCACCGACGAATCACGCACGAAAGCGCTCACACAATTCCACTTTCTCCGGCAACAGATCGAAAAGACCGATGGCACGCCGAACTGGTGTCTGGCGGATTTCATCGCGCCCAAAACTTCTCGATCGAACGACCACCTCGGAGCATTCGCCGTCACCAGCGGACATGGACTCGGGGAACTCGTCGAGAGGTTCAAGAAGGACCACGACGATTACAATGCCATCATGGCCGAAGCGCTGGCCGACCGCCTCGCCGAAGCCTTTGCCGAATGGCTGCACAAGCGAGTGCGCGAGGAATGGGGCTACGGCAGGAAAGAGAACCTGGCGGCCGAAGACCTGATCGGTGAGAAGTATCGCGGCATTCGACCGGCGGCGGGGTATCCGGCCTGTCCCGACCACACTGAAAAGGGCATTTTATGGCAGTTGCTCGATGCGGAGAAAAACGCCGGAATCAAGCTTACCGAGAGTTACGCCATGTGGCCGGGCAGCAGTGTGAGCGGGCTTTATTTCGCCCATCCGGAGTCGAAATATTTCGCCGTCGGCAAACTCGGCCGCGACCAGATGCTTGACTACCATCTACGCAAGGGCATGACCTTGCAGGAGGTTGAGAAATGGCTGGGACCGTACTTGAATTACGATCCGGCGAAGGCGGCGGCTGCTTCGCCTCAGGTCCGTTGCGCGTGCGGAACGGCGCATTGACTCCGCATCGGTTACATTTCGCCCCGGCAAAAGGCTCCAAGTGCAGTTTGACGGAGGGCTCGGATCGAATCTATCCTGACCGCCGCAAAGCTATGAAACTCTTCGTCAAATCCCTTCTTTTCACGACCTTGACCTTTGCCCTCACCGCGAGCGCCGCCGAGGATTTGCGTGTCGGCATGATCGGGCTGGACACTTCCCACGTCACGGCGTTCACCGCGTTGCTTAACGACGCAAAGGCTCCAAACCATGTGGCGGGCGCGAAGGTGGTTGCGGCGTTCAAAGGCGGGAGTCCCGACATCGAGTCGAGCCGGTCACGCGTCGAAGGTTACACCAAGGAACTGCGTGAGAAATTCGGAGTGACGATTTACGACAGCATCGAGGAAATGTGCGGGCACGTGGACGCCGTCATGCTGGAGAGCGTGGACGGCCGGCCGCATCTTCAACAGGCCCGACCGGTGATCAGCGCCCACAAACCGCTCTATATCGACAAGCCGATGGCCGGTTCGCTGAAGGACGTGATTGAGATTTTCCGGCTTGCGCGGGAAGCGAAGGTTCCGGTGTTCAGTGCGTCCTCGCTGCGCTTCGGCAAAACCACGCAGGCGGTTCGCAAGGGTTCCATCGGTAACGTGCTGGTCGCTGAAACCTGGAGTCCCTGTCACCTCGAAAAGACGCATCCGGACCTTTTCTGGTATGGCGTTCACGGCGTGGAATCACTGTTCACAGTCATGGGCGCAGGTTGCGAGAGCGTGAAGCGGGGCACGACCGGCGACGGGTTGATTGAGGTGACCGGCACCTGGCACGGAGGACGCGTCGGCATCTATCGCGAGAACCCAAAAACCTACGGAGGCACGGCCAAGGGCGAAAAGGGTGAAAGCGAGGTTGGCGCTTACGATGGCTATCATCCGCTCGTCGCCGAAATCATCCGATTCTTCCGGACGGGTGTCGCTCCCGTCGCTCCTGATGAGACCGTCGAACTTTTCGCGTTCATGGAAGGCGCGGACGAAAGCAAGCGGCTGGGAGGCGCGGAGGTGAAGATCGCCGATATGATCAAGCGCGCGGATCCAGCGCGTTAAACACATCCTTTTGCGCAGAGAGGGCCGCTCCGCGAAGCCCGGCCGTCTGGAACTCGGGAACCCCGGTTGAAGCGTCCAGGGTTGATCCGCACGGGGCGCCACGTTCCAAAAGACCAACGGACGCCGGCCTACTTGCGCTCCAGCAAACCACGACTGCGCATCCACTCGGCAGCGCGATCCGGCCAGGTCGTAACGAGTTCCTTTGTCCGGCGCAGGCCATAACCATGCCCGCCCGTCGGGTAAATATGAAGCTCCGCCGGAACCTTGGCGTTCTTCAATGCCAACGTGTATAACACGGCGTTCTCCATGCGCACAGGATCGTCCGCCGCCATCACAAGGAAGGTCGGCGGCGCGTTCGCGCTGATGCTCAATTCCGGCGCAATCCTGTCGCCTTGTTCCTTCACAACGAGACCGCCCGGATAGACGAGAATCGCAAAATCAGGCCGACAACTCGCGGAGTCGGCACCGTCCACCGTCGGATAGCTCCGGCGTTCGTAATTGCAACTCAAGGCGGCGGAAAGATGGCCGCCCGCGGAAAAACCGAGCACGCCGATCCGCTGCGGGTCGATCCCCCACTCTTTTGCGCGTGACCGCATCAGACCCATTGCTCGCTGCGCGTCCTGCAGCGGCGCGGCGTATTTCTCCAATCCTTCCCGCTTCGGGACCCGATACTTCAGCAGCACGCCGGTGACTCCCATCGAGTTCAACCAATCGCACACTTCCGTCCCTTCGAGATCCATCGCGAGAATGTAATAGCCGCCGCCGGGACAAACCAGGACTGCGGCGCCCGTATCCTTGTCCGCGGACGGGCGATAAATGCTGATCGTTGGATTCGACACATTGCCAAGGCGAATGACGCGCCGGCCCGCGATCAACTCGTCGGAAGGTTTGGTCATGTCCCGCTCCCCGCCGATGTTCCCCTTTTCACCCGGCGCGCCGGCCGGCCAAAGCTCAACGGTTTTTGTTGGTTCAGCGGCAAAAGTACCGGACAGAGCACAGAAAGCCGAACAGGCGAAAGCAATCAATTGAATCAAATTGGATTTCATGCCCCGAATGAAACGAATCTTTGCGGACGAGTCGAACCATTTCGGCGATGCTTGACGTCAGGACATCTGCCAGTCGGAGGCCCGCGACCGCCTGCGCTAAAACGTTTGTAACCTGTCCGGGGATGCGCCTGTCATTAGCGCTCGACGGATGTGCAGTTATCAAAAAATATGAAAAACACCTCTGCTCTGTTTCTCTTGGGCCTTGCTGCCGCGGGTTGGTCGGTCATGGCAGCCGACAAAAAGGTCGACATCTCCAAACTCGACCTGAGCAAACTCCCGCCTGCAGCCGCCAAAAAGGGCGTCACCTACGCCAAGGACATCAAGCCGCTCCTGGAAGCCTCATGCTTCCGCTGCCACGGCGAAGAGCGGCAAAAAGCCGATTTGCGCCTCGACAGCCTTGAAGCCGCGCTGAAAGGCGGCGAGGACGGCAAAGTAATCGTTCCCGGCGACAGCAAAAAAAGCCTCCTCGTAGTCGCTGTTGCGCAGATCGATGATGAGATTGCCATGCCACCGAAGCGCAAACCCGGCGGACGCGGCGGTCCTGGTGGACAAGGAGGACCAGGAGGCCGTCCGCCTGGCGGTACTGGCGGTGGACCCGGAGGACAGGGTGGTCCGGGTGGCGGGCGCGGACCCGGCGGCTTCGGTCCTCCTCCCAAACCGCTCACTGCGGAGCAGGTTGGATTGGTCCGCGCGTGGATTGATCAGGGGGCAAAATAGCTTCGTCGCCTGGTACGGACTCCTTCGGTAACACCCGAAGGAGTTTTCCATTTGCGGGCGCGCGGACAAACGTCGCCGCAGGGAGAATCTGATGACGCGACGACGCAGCGCCTGTTCCACTTACCACGCAATCCCATAATCTTCTCCGTGATTACTGGCCCCGCCCCAGAACGTTCCGTGTTCCTGATCGAAGTAAATCGCGGTGATGGGACCGGAAGACTTTTTCACAAAATCGAGCCGGTATCCCATGCGGGACAGCTCGCGGCGCACCCACGAGGGCACTTCGTCGTTGAGGGTCACCCGGCCGGGCTCGGCCTTGTGTTCGCCGAACGAGCTGCGCATCTGATAACTCGTGATGTTGGCCGCTTCGCACGCCTCCTGCACCGTCATGCCGAACTCGACGATGTTCAGAAAAAACTGCAATAGATTCTGGTCCTGCGTGTCGCCCCCCTGAACCGAGAAGCAAAGAAACAGCTTCCCGTTTTTCAACGCCAGCGTCGGCGTAAGGGTCACTCGCGGGCGTTTACCGGGCGCGACAACGTTGAATGGGTTTTCCGCCCCATCCAGCACGAAGCTCTGCATCCGCTGACTCATGCCGATGCCGGTGTTGCCGGCAATGCACGCGGGCTGCCAGCCCCCGCTCGGAGTGACCGAGATGGCCCAGCCTTTTTCGTCCGCCGCTTGAATGGACGTCGTGCCCGCCCGAAAATCGGCGTCAAACTGCGCCTGTGCTTCGGGCGATTGCCGGTCCAAATCCAGGGCCGCGGTGGAACCGGGCGCGGCGGGGTCCGTTTTGTTCGTTTTAAGATTTGACCAGTTGGTCAGGAGATTCAAAAAGGGATTTTGCTTCCCCTCGAACGGATAAGGATCACCGGGTCGAATGTCGGGATTGTTCTTTTTCCAATCGATGAGCTTGAACCGTTCCTTCGCGTATTCCTTTGAAAGCAGCCCGCGGATCGGTTCCTCCGGTGGGAAATAAATGTCCCCGTAATAGAAATCACGGTCGGCACAGGCAAGATTCATCACCTGGTAGAGCGCGTGGATGTAGCGGGCACTGTCGTAGCCCATCGGCTGAACGTCAGTGTTTTCCAGAAGATTGAGCTCCTGCAACATCACGGGTCCCTGCGTCCAGCACGTCAGTTTGTAAACCTCGATGCCTTTGTAGGTGGTCGTCACGGGTTCCTCGATTTCCACCTTCCAGTTTGCGAGGTCGTCGGGAGTATGCAGGCCGCCCTGTTCGCGCGATCCGCGGCAGTATTCCTCGGCGATGTCACCCTTGTAAAAACGATCGTAGGCCGCATAGATCGCCTCCTTGCGCGATTTGCCCGTTTTGAGCGCCGCCGCTTCGGCATCGACGAGTTTCTGCAACGTGGCCAGCAGATCCGGCTGACGCCAGATCTCGCCGGGTTGGGGCGCTTCGTGTTCGGTTCCGGGGTGCGGGAAGAAAACCTTCTTTGAATACGGCCACTGTTTGAGCTTGTCGGCGTAACGCTCGATTTTCCGTACCGCCTCTCCTTCGATGGGATAACCGTCCGCCATCTGCATCGCCGGTTGCAACACGTCTTTCAGCGACATCGTCCCGTACTCCGCCAGCATCACCATCAAACCGCCGGGAGTGCCCGGCGTCACCGCTGCGAGCGGACCCTCCGCCGGCGGGTAATGGAGCCTGTTCGTTCTGACCTGCGGCAGTTCCTGGAAGAATTCCGGTGTGGCGCCGGTCGGCGCCACTCCCAACGCGTCGATGCCGACAATTTTTTTTGTTCCCGGATTGTAAATCAATGCCTGCGTTTCACCGCCCCAGCTCAAATCGTCATACATCGTGCACACGACGGCGAGCATGGCGCAGGCGGCGTCGATGGCGTTGCCACCGCGCTCGAACATCTTTGCGCCGGCAGTGGCGCCGAGCGGTTTGCCAGTAATGGCGACCCAATGACGTCCGTGCAGGACCGGTTTATGCGTCTGCGAAAACGGTTCCGGACCGGCGGCCAGGCAGGAGCCCGCGATCAACAGCGCGAGACAGAGGGGATTGAAGGAATGAGTTTTCACGGTTGAACGGGGAGAATACGACGAGGGTTCGCCAAAGCCAAGACTGACTTCTCGCCGGCACCATGACCACTGCGATTTTCGCGGTCACGGTCCAATCAGCGCATGGCGACGGCCTTGACCACCGGTCCCGCCAACCCGGGCATCTTTCGTTGATTTGAGAAGGCGCTTCGCCCGTAGAGGTTGACCGTTCATGGAATCTGGACTATCCATTCTCGGACCTGACCCAACGCACTGTTTATGAAATTCCGCTCATTGCTTCGCCGCGCCTTCACCCTGATCGAACTGCTGGTCGTCATCGCGATCATCGCGATTCTGGCGGCCCTGCTTCTACCCGCCCTGGCGAGGGCAAAGTCGCAGGCACACGCCATCAAGTGTGTCAGCAATCTGAAGCAACTGGGTTTGTCCACTTTTCTTTATATGACGGACTTTAATGCGTCCCTCACGTACGCCGATCCGGGAGGAGACTTGTGGATGTCGCTGCTGGCCACGAATTACGCGGCGATCAATGCCGCGCGGGTCTGCCCCACCGCGCCCGAGATGAAGGCCAGCCTGCGCAAGGACAATCCGAGCAGCGGGCGCGTCAACCGCGCCTGGTACTGGGCCTACGGCGCCCGGGGCAAGGAATGGCAGGGAAGCTACGCGCTCAATGGATGGTTTTACAACGGTGACGACCCCTTTCACCCCAAGAACGACTCGAGGTTTTATCTGAAGGATGCGGCGGTGCAATCGCCCGTTCAAACGCCGGTGGTCCAGGATTCGGTGTGGGTGGACGGCTGGCCGGAGACGAACAATCCACCGGCTCGAAATCTGTTTACCGGGGATGACTACGTTGGCAATGGAGACATGTCGCGCTTCACCGTCCCACGGCACGGCGCTTCGCTCTCGGCTGCGGTAAAAAACTTCAACCCGAAAAACGATCTTCCCGGCGGCATAAACGTCAGCTTCGTCGATGGACACGCCTCTTTCACCCGCTTGGAAAAGCTATGGGAGCTTTACTGGAACAAGCAATGGGTAATCCCCGCGAAACGACCGGGCAAATAGGTGTCGGGCGCTTTTGAGAACAACGATTGCCAGCGCCATTCCGTACCACGCGCTCGTTCCAACCGTTCGGTACCGCTTCGACTCGACGGTCCGTTCTCCGCTTCCGTCGAATGAGAACCCATCCCGCGCCAACACCGAGCAAAGCAATGATGGACGGCTCCGGCACGACAATACCCTCACGAAACCAATAGTCAGCGACTCCTCCCGACGGCACCCCGTTGTTCCACTCGTCTCCGCCTGCATAACTGGATGGGGATTTGTCACCGATATCCAGACTCCCGGTGGACTGGAGGATTGGTTCGAAAAAATACAACTGGCCGGGAGTCACCGGAATGTTCGCCGGAAAGTAGAAGGTGCCAAATTGACCAAAGTGATTGACCAGAATCACGGGGTCCGTGCTGCTGATTATGGGACCATTGTAAGCTCCCGACCGCAAATTCACCGCGAAGGTCACTTGATCATTGCCCGGATACGCGGGGACCACCACACCTAACTGAACGAAACCCACTGCCGAAAAGGATGGCGTGAAGGATTGAGCGATTTGGTTATCCGGAATCTGACTATACTGTCCCAGGGCATCACTGGTCGTCCCGCTGGCTTGGTCCACGAGCAAACTCTGACCCACCACCTCCGTTGTCACCAACGAAACGACAAGGACACTTATGCGCACGAGATCAGAGATTTGATAAAAGATGCGCACAGGTCTGCTCTTGATCCGTCTCCTACGGCTGGCTGCAAACTTTGCAAATTTCCCCAGCGAGTCAAGTTGGATCGCAACTTGCCAGCCCTCCACTCACATCGGCGAGGGCCGCTACTGACACGAGGGATTGCATTGCCTCCATGCCGCGCTAACCTGTCGTCCGCATTCCATGAGCAGCACTCTTGCCGCAATTCTTCTGTTGGCTGTCGCGACGCAGGCAGCGGTTGCCGCGGATCCGCACGAGGCCGCGGGGACGGCGGTCAGTTCCCTGATGCGCGATGAAGTCGCCTTGAACGGCATTCCCTTCGCCGAAGTTCTCAAGGCCGCGACGGGCAGGACCATCATCCCCTTCGACTCCACAAATGCGGTTGACCGCGCGTTGCTGACCCGGATCGGCGGTGCGCTCGACAAGGTGTTGGAGCAGATGAATGCGCCCGGCAGCCCGGCGCAAAAGGAAAAGCGGATCAACGAGGTCAGCGCGCACTTCGAGAAGGCGATCAAAGACGAACTGAACCGGATTTCAGGATTTGAATGTGACTGGCCCAAAACCGCGTCGGGCAAGATTCAGCACTCCGGTTACCCCGATCTCCGCCTCCTGGATAAGGCCACCGGCCGCGTCACTTATCTCGATCCGAAACTGTATGAACGGGGCAGCCGCGACAGCACTTTTCGCACGTTCTATTACGAGCCGAAGAAGGAGACAAACAAGATTCTCGATGATGCCCATCATTTGATCGTCGGCATCGAGCACGATGGAGAAAAAAAAGGCCAGTGGAAGTTCCTCCACTGGGAACTGGTGGATTTGTCACGCTTCCGCGTCCGCCTCAAGGCCGAGTTTCAAGGCAGCAACCGGGACATGTACCGGCCGGAAGCAATCGTCGGGACGAGCCGTGAATGATCCGCGCAGGCTCGTCCTGCGGCCAACTCAGCCTTTCATCAGACCGGGATCAAGTCCGACGCTCCGGCACCACTCGCGGTAGGCAAACGGCGAGATTTCAGAGGGCTTGATTTCACTGCGCCCGCCCCAGAAAACGTTTGTGTAACTCACCGGAATGCCGCACCGCTTCAGGTGCTCGTCAATCGCCGCCTTGTGCGCGAGCACCAGTTCCTTGTCCGTGCCGTGCGCGACTCCCATGATGTTCACGTTGCGAAACTCCGGCCCGCCTTCCCGCCAGTAGGCGTGCGTCATGATATGATGACGTCCCACTTCACGTCCCGTTTCAATCTCCCGGCCAGCCGGCACGGCCCAGTGAAACAGCGCGTTGAACCGTGTGACACGCTCTCCGCTCGCCAGCGGCTTGACGTGCTCGAGGAAGGTCGAAAAGCGCCCGATGACCTTGCGCCGGTTGAAATCCTCCGCCACTTCAAGAAAAGTTTCCAGCGGAACGCCTGCCTCGCGGGCGCGCCCGCCCCAGGGGTCGGGCCCGATTTCCCAGGCCTCGAATTCACGCTTCAACGCCGTCAGAATCCGCCACTCCAGTTCGTTGAGCGTCGTCGTGGTGACTTCAATGACCTCGGCGGGCACATCCGCCTTGCTGCCCGGTTCCATGCCGCGACGCCGCACGTGCCCGACACCCAGCGCGAACAATCGTTTGGCCGGTAATAGCATGAATTTTTCGGCGCCCGTCTGCCGCGAAAGGAATTCGCAGTGCCTGCGCAAGGAGAAACCTTGCGGCACCTTGAGCGTGGTCCACAGTTTGTAATTCGAACCGGGCGTCGCGGCGTCGGTCGAGCGGATCACGATGTGTCCTGAGAACGGATCCTTCTGAAACATGAAATCGAAGGCCGCGTCGAGCTTGTCCAACGGCACCTGCCAGGCGACGAGCGCGCCCTGGGCCAGATTTGTCGCCAGAAGGGTTTGCCGCACCCGGCGGATCGTTCCCGACCGCAGCATCGCCTGGATTCGCTCGATGACCACGGACATCTCCACACCGGATTGGCGCGCGATTTCACCCAGCGGGTCACGCTGAAAGCCCTGGAGGCGGTCTTCCGACACGGCGAGGATGCGCGCATTGATCGGATCGCTGGTTTCGGTCGGTAACGCAGACAAATTCATTCTCGGTCAAGAGTAGCGTAGTTTTGGTTCTCCGAAAACTCCAATTTGCACCGGGCCCACCTTGCGCCGCTCTACCAGCGCGCGACCCTCATCTCCAGGGTCAAAATCTGTTGCCTTGCCGTGAATCGGTGGCCAGTGACGCGACTCGTCGTAAGGCTTTCACTCTCCAGCGCGAAACTCCGTCCAAGGCTGGCTTTGGCGGCCTTTCAAGATGTCCTTCATCCAATCAAACTGAGCGTGGACTGCAAGAAACTGCTGCGCGTCAAATGCCTTCCCACAGGCCGAGCCCCAGCGCGCGACGAAACTCATGCCCTTGGCCATTGTCGCATCCACCACTTTCGCGTCCGCTGTACCGCCACTGCCAAAAGGGACGCCCGGCCATGCTCCCGCCGGCTCGCGGTCCAATTCGAAATGTCCGCACAATGTCCTGCCTCTCGGATGGTTCTTTTTGAGATAGGTGCTTGCGTTCTTGCCGGTGAGCCTCGTCAAGGCATCCACATCGTTTATCATACGAACCCGGGGTAATTCTCATAACAAGAATATGCACGGTAAATGACAAAAAATGTGTAGCTTCTCTTTCGTCATTCGAGCATGGTCAAGCTGGTAAAAATATTATTGTTTGAATGCCCCTTTGAAGTGTTTTTTGAAGTTGGTACCGATCGCGATTGTGCTGCTCATCGCAGCAGGTGGTTCGCGCGCTGTCCTCAATGAAGCACAGGAAGCGCCCAAGAGCGGGACCAATGTCTGGATGGCTCCGGCCAGGGCGGCCCGCAAACAAAATCCGACTCCTGCGGACGAGAAGTCAATCGCGCGAGGAAAGGAACTCTTCACGGTGGGCTGCCTCCCGTGCCACGGGCCTTCCGGAAGGGGTGATGGCCCGGCCGCTGCCTCCCTGGAACGAAAGCCGGGCAACTTGTCCGATTCCAAAATGTGGCAACAAACGGACGGAGCGATCTTCTGGAAGATGAGCGCGGGCAACGCGCCGATGCCCGCTTTTCAGGAAGCATTTTCGGAAGAGCAACGTTGGGACATCGTGAATTACGTGCGCACGCTCGCTCCGAAGGAGACCAACAACAAACACACTGCACAGAGTGGAGGCAATCCATGAGATACATTCAAACACTCGCCTTGGCATTCATCGTCGCGGCGGTGAGCGTCGCACAGGGCCAGGACCAGACCGGCAGCGACAAATTCGTTTCGAAGGAGGACTATGAGAAACTTAAAGCAGAACACGAACGCCTCAAACAAGAGATGGAGACGCTAAAATCTCAGATGCAGGCCGTGCTCGCAAAAGGAACGAACCAGGAAACAGCCAACGTCAAATCTCAAGTGGATGACCTCCAAAAGAAGACCGCTTCGCGCCAGGCGGAAACCGATCAAACTTTGGACGAATTCGACAAGGAACTCAAACAGGTCAAGCAAATGGCCAAAGACTCCTTTCCCGGCAGCACAAAGATGCTTCTGGGCGGTTATGGCTCCGCAACCTTTATGGCCACACGAGGCGGATACGGCCCGGCCGCGCCCGTGCCACCAGACTCGCGCGCCGCCAATTCTTCTTTCACTGCCACCTTCAATCCAATCTTTCTCTGGAAGATGAGCGACCGCCTGCTTTTCGAAGGCGAGATGGAGCTGGAACTCGAAGGTTCCGACACGAGCACGGCGCTGGAAATGGCGCAGATTTCGTATGTTCTAAACGATTACATGACGATTGGCGCGGGCAAGTTTCTGAATCCAGGCGATTATTTTGTGGAGCGGCAACACATGGCCTGGGTCAATAAAATGCCGGACAAACCTCTGGGTGTTTATGATGGCCTGATGCCCGAATCGCTCCTGGGTGTTCAGGTTCGAGGCGGCATTCCTTTGGGACCGACCAAAATCGGCTACGCTTTTTTTGCCGCGAACGCGCCGGCGCTTACCACGACTCCAGCCGATCCAACGAATCCCATAGAACTTGGCACGCTTTCTTTTGACAATTTTGATAACAGTAACGGCCACATCTCCGCTGGCGGTCGAGTCGGGTTTTTCCCAATGCCGGAATTGGAGATCGGTTACGGCTTTCAAACCGCCGCGGTCGGGCCGCGTGGAAGCGACGTGCATGCACTGCTTCAGTCCGTGGATTTGAGCTACGTGCGGGACTCCGAATTCTTGAAAGGCACGATTAATCTGCACGGACAATGGGTTTGGTCACACGTCGATGGTTATACATACGATGCTTCCGGCAGCGGCGGCTTCGGTCCACTGACTTTCAGCAACAACCGCAACGGCGGTTATATCAAGCTTGCCTACCGCCCCTCGAAGCTCGAGAATAGCATTGTCAAGAATCTCGAGCCGGTCGTGCGCTATGACATGATCAACCAAAAGAGGACTCCCGTTGGCTTTGATGAGCGTCGCTTTACCGTGGGTCTGAACTATTGGCTTGGCGCGAGCAGCGTCGTCAAAGTGGCTTACGAATTTGATCGCCAGAACGGCGCAGGAGAAAATGGCAATGCATTCTTCACTCAATTCGCACTAGGCTTTTAATTGAAGGAGAAATACCTATGAAATCAAAAATCAACTTGTTCACTGCGGCCTTTTTTTCCGTCACCTGTGCGACAGTTGCGTTCATCGTGAGCGGATGCTCCACGACCGGGATGCAAACCCCGGCAGGAACCGCAAGCGCAAACCAGCCACTTGTTGCGCCTCGAGGCACAGCCAGAGCGAGCGGAGCCAAACTATGGGCGCAGAATTGCGGTCACTGCCACAATATCAGAACGCCCACTTTTTATAGCGATTCCCAGTGGGAGGTTGTGGTCTTGCACATGCGCGTCCGGGCCAACTTAACTGCCGATGAACACAAAGAGATTCTTGCCTTTCTGAAATCGGCCCACTGACTGCGGTGGAAATCCATCTCATACAATTCAACAACCGCTCACGCAAAACGGTCCCTGCTGTCTGCACTACTGCTCAGACGGCATCATACGCGCCATAATCTAGGGGCGACTTAAGAGCGGTTAGTAGATTTCGCACAAAATCAGAACCAATTGACCTATGAAGACTGCTTTTCTGACAGTTCTGACTCTGGCCGGTGCGCTGCAGTTAGTCTCCGGGGCCGACATCACCGGCAAGGTCATCCTCGGTGGCACTCCAAAACCGGAAACTCTCATTGACATGGCTACATCGTTCGACAAGACGTGTGGCGCGGCTCATAGCGAACCGGTCACCACGCGTCACTACGTCGTAAGCAAGGACGGTGGTCTGGCCGACGTGTTTGTCTACATCAAGAGCGGTGTAAGCCAAAGGAAGCTTCCAGTGCCAGCCCAAGAGCCAATGTTGGACCAGGTCGGTTGCCTGTTTGAGCCGTACGTCATGGGCGTAATGGTCAATCAAGAATTCAGGATCAGAAATTCGGATCCGACCTTGCACAACGTGCACGCGCAACCCAGGCAGGGCGCAAACAAGGAATTCAACCTGGGGCAGGTCAGTAAAGATCAGGTAAGCAAAAAACAATTCCCCAGCCCGGAGGTAATGGTGCGGTTCAAATGCGATGTGCATCCTTGGATGTTTGCCTACGTTGGGGTCGTGGATAATCCGTACTACGCGGTGACGGGCAAGGATGGAACGTTCAAGATTTCCGGGGTGCCAAACGGGAAGTACACGTTGGAAGCGTATCATCCGAAGACCCACGGTACAAATCGAGGCATCAGTAAAGAAATCGCGGTGAATGGGAACACGAATGTCGACTTTACCATTGAGTTGAAGTAACCGGCACCGCCGGCTTCATTTTGGTTTGTTGAACCGCATTCAACGTCGAGGAATTTCAACACAACTTGCCTGCCTCCGCCGCAGGTACCGTCATCTTCACCCCCTTTGTCGGACAATCGGAGCAGCAAACTCGGCAACTGACCCGACCTGTTCTTCTCTCCGACAAGAGTACCCGCCATTTACCGCCCCAATGCCTTCGGCATCTCCGGAGGCGGCGCGGATTGAACGCGCGGCAGTTCAATCCATTCTCCAAGCTCGCGCGTGCGCGTGACGTTCCCGCCGGTGGCGAGATAAAACCTCCCTTCGGCAATGCCCGCGTCGATGTTTTCCTTCGACTCCCATTCCGCGTTGGATGCGGTGAACTTCGCCCGATTCAACGAAATCCATTCGCCCGTCGTGCTACGCAACCAGCCGTTGCCGAAACGGGCTCGACGAACTTCACCCGCGCTGCGCCCGTCGCGCCGAAAATCCTCGATGAAGCTGTAAAAACCACGCATTGGTTTGCCGCCGGTATGCGTGCGAAAGGTGACCAGATGCTTCCATGCCTTCGCGTGGTTGTCGAAGAACCAGCCTTCGTAACTTGTCTTCTCTCCCTCGACAGACGCCCGGACCGCGAACCGGCAGGTTTCGTTTGTTTCCCATTGATACGGCCACAGGCATTTGCCGCCCGTGCCTTCACCGCCGAAGCGGGTCGCCTTCGCACCGACTCCTTCGTGCAGCACTTCCACGCGTTGCTCCAGCGGCACCTTGTTCGCGTCATCGCCCCTGGTCGGGTCCCAGACCGAGAAAATCACGACCTTGTTCGTGGGCGATCTCAATTCCTGCATCCCGAAATAGCCGGTGTTCCAGCCGCAGGCCATAAAGTAACTGCCTGGTGTGGATTGCTCGACCGTTACCTCGTTGTAGAAAAAATCTCCAGCTGACGCCTCATAACTGAGATGCACCGAACGCGCCGCCCGGGGCGGTTCAGCAGCTTTCGTGGAAAATGCGGCCCATCCCGCCAGCCAAACGAGACCAAGAAGAACACATCCTGACTGGCCTGGAGACACACGGTTCACTTCAACAAGTCTGCTGCTTTGGCCAGTGCTTCATCCAACTTGCTGGCATCTTTGCCGCCGCCGCGCGCGTTGTCGGGTTTGCCGCCACCTTTGCCGCCCACAATCGGCGCAATCTGCTGAATGATTTTTCCAGCCTGCACCTTCGCGGTGAACTCGTGTGACACGGTGGCAACGAGCGTGACGGCGTTGTTCGAGCAACCACCGAGCACGACGACGCCTTTGAACCGGCCCTTCAGCGCGTCGGCAATCGCCTGGAGAAAGTCACCGTCGGCATCGCCGAGGTTGTGGGTGATGAGCGGAACACCGTTCACGGTCTGCGCGCGACCGAGCAGTTCGCTGGCGGCGTTCGACGCGTTGCGCTGCATCGTAATCTTTACCTGCTTCTCCAATTCTTTCTGGTGCGCGAGCAAGGTTTCGATCTTCTTTTCCAACTCTTGGATCGGCGAGTTGACTTGTCCCGCCACGTTGCGAAGGAGGTGAAGTTGTTGATTCGCCAAATCGTAGGCCTGCAAACCGGCGACGGCTTCGACGCGCCGAACACCGGCGGCAATCGCACTCTCGCCAACGATGCGGAACAAACCGATCTCGCCCGTAGCGCGGGTGTGCGTGCCGCCGCAAAGTTCCATCGAATAGCCATTCAGCTCCCCTGCTCTGCCGCCGATCTGGACGACGCGGACGGTGTCGCCATATTTGTCGCCGAAGAATTGCATCACGTCTTTGCGCGACTTCACCTCGGCATACGGAACTTCGATCCAGCTTACGCCGGCGTTTTCGAGGATGCGTTCATTGACGAGCTTTTCAATGTCGGCGACCTGCTGCGGCGTCAGCGCGGCGCTGTTGAAATCGAAGGTCAACTTGTCCGGACCGACGAAGGAACCCTTCTGTGTTGCATCTCTGCTCACGACTTCGTGCAGCGCCCAATGGAACAAATGCGTGACGGTGTGGTGGCGTTGGATGGCTTCACGCCGCGGGCGATCAACGACCAGGGTAACAGTATCCCCGGGAATGGGGAGCACAGGCGACTCGCCTGTGCCAGTCGGCGACCCGCCGGCTGGCGCGGCGACGCGGGTCGCCTCGCCGGACGGGCCAGTGGCCCGTGCCACCCCTTCTTCAACAAAATGCAGCCATGTGCTGCCAGACTTCTGCGTGTTGAGGACGCGCCAGAGTTTGCTGCCGTGTTCCAGTTTGCCGGTGTCGCCGACCTGGCCACCCATCTCGGCATAACAGACGCTGGTATCAAAGACGACGGCGGTCTTGTCCTTCAGCGACACGACCTCGACAACCTTTGCTTCAGTCTCCAGCTTGTCGAAGCCGACGAACTTCGTTGGTGTCGTGGTCTCGATCTGGGAAAGCGAAATGACTTCCTTCTTCTGCGCGGCGCGGGCGCGGGCGCGCTGCTCTTCCATCAACTTCTCGAAGCCTTCCTTGTCCACGGTCAACCCGCGCTCGCGAGCCATCAACTCAGTGAGGTCGAGCGGGAACCCATAGGTGTCGTAAAGTTCGAAGGCGTCGCTTCCTCGAAACACTGGCACTTCAAGCCCTGCGTCGTGAAGCTGGCGTGCGAAATCGCCGTCCAGATCGATCACCACGTCGGGCTGATGATCGGCGCCTGACTTGGACACCGGAGTTGACTCGAAGTGGAACTGCCCGAAATCGATTCGGATTTTTTTTCCGCTTTCAGCGATTTTCCTATAGTTGTGTTCCTTTACGGCGGTGTGGAATGCGGCGCTAAATCTCTCAATCCCTCTATCCAACGTCTTGTTAAACGCCTCTTCCTCCGTGCGGATGACGTCTTGGACGTGTTTCTTCTTCGCGCGGATCTCGGGAAAGACATCGCCCATTGTGTCGGCGAGCACGTCCACAAGTTTGTAAAAGAACGGTTCGTGGAAACCGAGCGTGCGGCCGTAACGCACGGCACGGCGCAAAATCCGGCGCAGAACGTAGTTGCGGTCGTTGTTGCCGGGCTGGATGCCGTCGGCGATGGCGAACGAGAGCGTGCGGATGTGATCGGCAACGACGCGGAAGGCCACGTCAATTTGAATCTGGGTGGCACGGGCCACTGGCCCGTCCTGTCGGGCAACCTGCCCGGCAGTTCCCGTTGGAATGTCGTCATCGGCCACAGACGGGTCGCTTTTCCTGCCCTCGCGTTGAACAAGAGGGACGTAAGGTTTCGACGCCTCGATATCGGGTGTCCACAGCCAGGGCCAGGGCTCGTTTTCCTGGACCAATCCTGCTTCCCACGGATTCCGGCAAAGATAATGAAACTTCTCCTGCAGGTCGGCGTTGCTCCGCATGTACCGGTCGTATCGTTCCTCCTGCCAGAGAGGCCCGGTCTTCCCTTCCATTTTATTCGCCTCTTTGGCCGAGTAGGATTTGATGGAGTGGAGAATTTCAGACAAGGGCCAGAATATCGGCTTGCCGAATTTATCCTCCGCTTTCACGCCCGGCTGAATGATGAAATGAGCATGGTCGGGCATCACGCAGGCAGCCACGAGCCGGTAACGCGATTCGCGCCAGTGAAGGACGCAATCAAAAACCACATCCCGCGCCGGAGCAGAAAGCTGTCGCGACGGGATAGTGTTGATCGTGATGTGATAGATGACCCAGGGCTTTTCAAAATGAGGAAGATTGCGTCGTGAGTAGGTTGCGCCAGAAGCTGCCTGTGCAGGAAGGGCCACCGTTCCACGCCTTGACGCCTCGTTCGGCAGGTCGCCGACCGACACGGGCGAGTCGCCCGTGCCACCCTTGGTCGGCAGGGTCGAGCCATATTTCGTCCCGCTCAGCTTCTCGATGGCATCGAAAATCGGACGGAAGATGTCTGTCTCGTAGTTGGAAATCTTGGCGTTCTTGAAATCCGAGAATCCCTTTGTTCCCTGGATAATCGAGGTCACGCGTTCGAAACCCATGCCGGTGTCCACGTGTTGTTGTGCGAGCGGTACGAATTCGATTGTAGCGGCGGTCTGTGACCGCCGATCCCCTTCACTATCCCCACGGCGGTCACAGACCGCCGCTACAGGCTGGGCGTTGAATTGGATGAAGACCAGGTTCCAGATTTCGATGCAACGGGCGTCGCCCTTGTTGACCAGCGCGCCTTTGGTGTCACCTGCGGGCGTAAGGTCCACGTGCAATTCGGAGCACGGGCCGCACGGACCTGTTTCGCCCATCATCCAAAAATTGTCTTTCTTGTTGCCGTTGACGACATGGACGGCGGGGTCGAGTCCGACGCTGCAAAATTTTTCCGCCCAAAAATTCCAAGCATCCTGATCAAATTCGCTCGGGTCGCCCTTACCCGGTTTGTAAACGGTGGCGTAAAGTCGCGTTGGCGGGAATTTCCAGATACCAACGACGAGTTCCCACGCCCACTCGATGGTTTCCTTCTTGAAGTAATCCCCGAAGGACCAGTTGCCCAGCATCTCGAAGAATGTGTGGTGATAGGTGTCGAGCCCGACGTCGTCGAGGTCGTTGTGCTTTCCGCCGGCGCGAATGCACTTCTGCGTGTCGGCTGCGCGGCCGGGCGTGTAGGGGCACCTGGCCTGGCCGAGGAAAATGGGCACGAACTGGTTCATGCCCGCGTTGGTGAACAGGAGGTTCGGCGCATCGGGCAGGAGGCTCGAAGACGCCACGATGGTGTGCTGCTTCGACCTGAAGAAGTCGAGGAACGACTGACGGATCTGCGCTGACGTCATCATGTGCAAAAAAACGATGTGAGGTAGCCACGGCGCTGTGCCGTCCGGTTGTCGCGCCGCGACGACCCTACCAAATCAGTGAGCGAGGTTAGCCGGAATGCCCGCGGCAAGGCGAGTTGGAAGTTTTCGCGCTGCCACCCTATCTCGGTGCTTCCGTTTTTGTAGCGGAAGCGCGGAGGCATATTTGCCTGTTCGTTTACATCAGCGGCCGCGATGATCCACCAACACCTTCTGTTTTCAGGCGTTTGCCGGCATGAAAGAAATGGCCGTGAACCCCCTGATCAATTTCTTTTGGCAAGTCGCGCTTGCGCCGCGATTGAATCGGGCGCATAAAAACGTGCAACTTGAATGCTTCCCGTGATCTCTCAGGCCGTGTCGCCTCTCTCCATCTGCACCCGCCGGAGCCGGGCGCCCCATTGAGCACGGTGGATTCCATCGAGGTCGTGGCCGGCAAGGGAATCGCCGGCGAGCCGCGCTACTTTGGCCGTGTCAGCCACACGACCGGCCAGCCGCGCCGCCGACAGATCAGTCTGATCGAACGCGAGCAAATCGCCGAACACGCGGCCGTCCTGGGTCTTGAAACCATTCTTCCTGGCGCTGTTCGCGCGAATATTGAAACGTCGGGCATCGATCTCATCGCGTTGCTGGGACGGCACGTTCAAATCGGCGACGCCATTCTGCTCGTGTATGAGGCGCGCACGCCGTGCGCGAAGATGGACGCCGTCTGTGCCGGCCTGCGTTCGTTGATGGAGAACCGTCGTCAGGGCGTTCTGGCGGAAGTCATCGGGGGCGGCCGGATCCGCACGAACGATTCGATCCGGCCGGCAAAGGAGGAAGTGGCCGCCTGATCCCGGCCCCGGCTTTGTGAAAATCCTCGTTCTTGCCAACCTTTATCCGCCGCATCACGCCGGGACGTACGATCTGCGCTGCCAATCGGTCACCGAATCGTTGCGTCTCCGGGGACACTCGACCCTGATCGCCACCTCGAACCACGGTTTGAACACAGAGCAGCGCGACGAAGAGGTCCATCGCCGCCTTCTGTTGAACGGCGCCTTCGGCCACCCGTTGGTCGCCGGCTTCCGTGAGCTGCAAACGATCGAGGAACACAACAACGGGGTTTTGCAGGAGGCCATCGCGGAATTTCAGCCCGATCTCGCGCACGTCTGGAGTCTGCGCGGACTGTCAAAGTCATTGATCTTCTCGCTCCGTAATTCCCGGTTGCCCACGGTGTATGACATCGCGGACCGGTGGCTCGCGGACGATTTGCGCCAGGATCCCTGGCTGCGCTGGTGGAATGCGCCGGGCACAAATCTCGCGCGCACCGGCCTTGAACTGGCCGGCCGGCGAAATCGACTCGATGAAACCGCGCCGACCCGGATGATGAGAGGCCTCGACCGAATTCCGGAAGTCTATGGTCCGCCGGCGGCGGTCGCCAACGTCCCGCCCAACTCCGTTTCAGCGTTTCGTTTTGACCGCCTTTATTTCTGCAGCCGCGCCCTCAAACAGACCACTGAAGAAAGCGGCTTTCGTGTGAGCCACGGCGAAATCATTTACCCGGGCGTCCCCGTGCAACATTTCGTCGGTGAGATCCGGCCGCCGTCCGCGCCGGTCAAACGACTGTTGATCGTCGGCCGGCTGGACGAATACAGCGGAGTGATGGCCGCCGCGCAGGCGCTGTTGCGCGCACGCCAGAACAAGGCGCAGGTCACGCTCAGCGTCTTTGGCCGCGGCGAATCCGACTACGTCTCACAACTTCGGTCGTTCGTCGTTCAGAACTCCTTGCCGGTTGAATTCCTGACAGTGTCGAACCAGAACCGGGACCTGGCCGCCATTTACCGCCAGCACGACGCCCTGCTCTATCCCGTCGAATGGGAAGAACCGTTTGCGACCGTTCCCCTGGAAGCGATGGCCTGCGGTCTGCCGGTGATTGGGGCCGCCATCGGCGGCGCCCGCGAACTGCTCCGACATGGCGAGAATGCGCTGACGTTTACTCCGGGCGACGCCGAGGAGATGGCGGCGCGCATTCAGGAGCTGCAAGCGCAACCCGCCCTGCGCTGTCAGATGGCCGAGACTGCGCAGGCCGAGGTTCTTGCCAGATACAACGAGACGACCGTCGTTGACCAGATCGAGAACTACCTGAACACCTCCATCGAAGTCTGGCAGCATACGTAGGTGGAAACGCCCCGGAACGTCGGGAACACGGGCGGACGACCTCGATTCGGCTGATTACCCCGGCACAAGCGTGTTGTCTTGATTCTACATTCTGGTTGAAAACGAGTCCTCCAGCCGCCAGATTCACTTCATGCAATCAGTGTTTACCGGTCCGGTGTACGTGGTGCGCGACAATATTGACACCGACCAGATCATCCCCGCCCAATATCTGACTCTCGTCCCGACAATTCCCGACGAATACGAGAAGCTGGGCAGCTTCGCCCTCTCCGGCCTGCCGGACTCCCTTTATCCGGCCCGCTTCGTGAAGGAGGGCAGGCTTGACTCCGAGTATCCAATTGTGGTGGGCGGGAAAAACTTCGGCTGCGGCAGCTCGCGCGAGCACGCGCCCATTGCGCTCGGGTCGGCCGGATGCCGGATTGTCCTGGCCGAGAGCTTCGCGCGCATTTTTTTCCGCAACTCGGTTGCCACCGGCGAATTGTATCCGTGCGAATGCGTGGACCGACTGTGCGACCTTCTGAAAACGGGCGATACGGTCACGGTTGACCTCGACAGGTGCACCGTCACGGCCAAAACAACTGGAAAATCCTATTCGTTCAAACCGCTGGGCGACGTGCGGCCGGTGGTGGATGCGGGTGGCCTGTTCAATTACGCGCGAAAAAGCGGGATGATTCCGGCGGCGAAGTAGCGCGGCGCGCATCGTTC
>Ga0134126_10002985_pt1 | contig 21274 bp, 17 predicted proteins | sample KB31752_FD_96881 | JGI IMG/M metagenome (GOLD analysis project Ga0134126, IMG submission 96881) | Terrestrial soil microbial communities with excess Nitrogen fertilizer from Kellogg Biological Station, Michigan, USA - KB3-175-2 | ecosystem: Environmental > Terrestrial > Soil > Unclassified ... | reverse complement strand
TGCTGGGCAGCGCGCGCTTCTTCCTGGCGCTGGCCGGCATGGATGTTGGAACCAGCTTCGGCGGCATCGGCGCCTCGCGCGAAGTGATGATCGCCTCGATCGCCGAGCCAGCCATGCTGATGATCGTCTTCTCGCTGGCGCTGCTGGCAGGCTCGACGCAGCTCTCCACGGTCGCCGCCTACATGTTGTCCTCGAATGTCGGCCTGCGGGTGACGCTGGCGTTGGCGCTCTTCGCCCTGATCATGGTGGCGATCGCTGAGAACGGGCGCATCCCGGTCGACAACCCCGCCACCCACCTCGAGCTGACCATGGTCCATGAGGCCATGGTGCTCGAGTACTCGGGCAGGCACCTGGCGGTGATCGAGCTGGCGGCCTCGCTGAAGCTGCTGCTGTACGTCTCGCTGATCGCCTGCGTCTTCGCGCCGTGGGGGCTGGCGCCGGTCGGCGCGGGGCCCGCGCAGCATGCGATCGGCATCGCCGCCTACGTCGGCAAGCTGGCGCTGGCTGCGGTGCTGCTCGGATTTTTCGAGACGACAGTCGCGAAGATGCGGGTGTTCCGCGCGCCGGCGTTCCTGGCGGCCGCGTTCATGATGGGCGTGCTGGGCGTGCTGCTGCTGTTCGTCTCGCGCGGCGGTCTGGCATGAGCGGACTCGCGTTCGACATCGCCCACCTGCTGGCTGGCGGCCTGGTGCTGATCAGCCTGCTGATGCTGTTTCAGGACCGGCTCACCGCCCTGATCAACGTGTTCGCGGCGCAGGCCGCCACGCTCGCCCTATCGGTGGCCTGGCAGGCGCACGTGCAGGCCGCGCCACATCTCTACATCACCGCCGCGATCGCGATGTTCCTGAAGGCTCTGCTTATCCCGATGGCGCTGCATCGGATCATCAAGCGGCTCGGCATCCATCGCGAGATCGACGAGGCGGCCGGCGTCGGCCCGACCATGCTGGCAGGCGTCGCGCTGGTGGCGCTTTCCCTCCTGGTGATGCTGCGGCCGACCGAGGCGGCCGACCGGCTGGCGCGCGAGGATCTGGCGTTCGCCCTTTCGGTCGTCCTGCTCGGTCTGTTGATGATGGTGACCCGACGCAACGCCGTCGGCCTGGTCGTCGGCTTCATGTCGCTCGAGAACGGGCTGGTGCTGGCGGCCACCGGGGCCAAGGGCATGCCGTTGGTGGTCGAGATAAGCGTCGCGTTTTCGGTGCTGGTCGCGTTCATCGTGATCGGCGTCTTCCTGTTCCGGATCCGGGAACGCTTCGAGACCATCGATCTGGCCGCTCTCGACAGGCTCAACGGAGAGCGCCGATGAGCATCGACGCGCTTGGCCTCGTCCTGATCATTCCGCTCGTCGCGGCCGTGGTCCTCGCCGCCACGCCGGGCTACCGGTTCTCGGCGGCGTTCAACGTCGCCGCCTCGGCCGCCAGCCTCGCGGCCGCCGCCTCCCTGGCCTTCGTCCGGCCCGCGGACGGACCTTACCTCAGGGTCGACGACCTCAGCGTCGTCTTCATCGTGCTGTCGGGCTTCGTCGGCTTCACGACGAGCGTCTTCTCATGGAGCTACATCGCCCACGAGATCGAGATCGGTCGCCTGACGCCGACGCGCCTGCGCTTCTACCATGCGATGTATCAGGTGCTGCTGTTCGCCATGAACCTGGCGCTGATCGCCAACAACATCGGGCTGATGTGGGTGGCGATCGAGCTGGCGACGCTCACGACGGTGATGATGGTCGCCGTCTATCGGACGCACGAGGCGATCGAGGCGGCCTGGAAGTATTTCATACTCGGCAGCGTCGGCATCGCGCTGGCGCTCTTCGGCACCATCCTCGTCTACGTCGCCGCCCAGCCGGTGGTGGGGGCCGGCCTGCCCGGCATGGTCTGGACGGTGCTGCTCGCCAACGCCCACAGGTTCGACCCCGCCCTGCTGGACCTGGCGTTCGTCTTCCTGATGCTCGGCTACGGCACCAAGGTGGGACTGGCGCCGCTGCACGCCTGGCTGCCGGACGCGCACGCCGAAGGCCCCACACCGGTCTCGGCGGTGCTTTCCGGCCTGTTGCTGAACGTGGCGCTCTACGCCGTGCTGCGCTTCAAGATGCTGCTCGCCGCCAACGCAGCCGCCATCGCGCCCGGCCCGCTGATGATCGTCCTGGGGCTGCTCTCGTTGATCTTCGCGAGTTTCATGCTCTATCGGCGCCGCGACATCAAACGGCTGTTCGCCTACTCGTCGATCGAGCACATGGGCGTCATCGCCTTTGCGTTCGGGCTCGGCGGTCCGCTCGCCAACTTCGCCGGCCTGCTGCACATGACCATGCACTCGCTGACGAAGTCGGCGATCTTCTTTGGGGTCGGGCACGTGGCCCAGGCCAAGGGCACGCAGGCGTTGGCCGACATCAGGGGGCTGACCGTCACCCACCCCGTGCTCGGGTGGACGCTGATCGCCGGCGTCCTGGCAATCGCCGGCCTGCCGCCGTTCGGCATCTTCACCTCCGAGTTCCTGCTGGTGAGCTCGGCTTTCGCGCGCGCGCCGTTGCTCGCCGTCCTGCTGGTGCTGGGGCTGATCATCGCCCTCGGCGCTCTCGTGCTCAGGCTCCAGCAGATGGCGTTCGGCGAGCCCAGCCCCGACGCAGCCCCCTCCAAGGCGTCCTACCTGCCGATGTTCGGACACCTCGCCCTGGTGCTGGCGGCGGGGGTGTTCTTTCCACCGCGGATCACCGAGTGGTTCCAGCACGTGGCGAGGTTGCTCGGATGATCGGTCCGGCGATCAAGGTCGACGCCGATGAATGGCGGCATGCGACCCAGGCAATCGCCGCGGGCCGACGCACCCTGGTAGCGCTCTGGGGCGGCGTCGGCCACGTCCTGATGGCGACGCGAGGTCCTGGCGACCTCGGCATACTGCAGCTCGATTGTCCGGATGGCGCGTTCCCCTCAGTCGCCGCGCGCCACCCGCCGGCGATCCGCCTGGAACGCACGATGCGCGACCTCTACGGGCTGTCGCCGCTCGGCGCACCCGACGAGCGGCCGTGGCTCGACCATCGGCGCTGGGCCGTGCGCCATCCACTCGGCCGCGCGCAGGCGACCCGCGCCCTGACGCCCTACCCGTTCCTGGCCGCCGATGGGGATGGCCTGCACCAGGTTGCGGTCGGCCCCGTTCACGCCGGCGTCATTGAGCCTGGCCAGTTCCTAATCCACGCCAGTGGCGAGACGGTGGTGCGGCTCGAGGAGCGGCTCGGGTTCGTGCATCGCGGCCTGGAAGCGCGAATGATCGGCGCCGACCTGGCGCAAGCCAGCCGGCTCGCCGGACGGGCGTCCGGCGATTCCACCGTCGCCTACAGCCTCGCCTTCGCGCGGGCCGTCGAGGGCGCGCTCGGCATAGAGGCGCCACCGCGGGCGCAGTGGCTGCGCGCGCTGATGGCGGAGCTGGAGCGGCTCGCCAATCACTTCGGGGACATAGGCGCGATCTGCAACGATGCGGCGTTCGGCCTGATGCATGCCCACTGCGCCGCGCTGCGCGAGCAGGCGCTGCGCGCGGCGGCCGCCGCGTTCGGTCACCGCCTGATGATGGACAGAGTGGTCCCCGGCGGCGTCGCGCTCGATCTGGAGACCCCGGGCGTCGAGGTGATCCGCCGCTTCCTGGCGCACGCGCGGGAGCGACTGCCGCGGCTCGTCTCCCTCTACGACGACACCGCGTCGCTGCAGGACCGCACGGTGGGGACTGGCGTCGTGCCTCCCGAACTGGCCGGCCGCTACGGCGCCGGCGGCTTCGTCGGGCGCGCATGCGGCGTCGCCTTCGATGCGCGCAAGGCCTTTCCGTATGCGCCGTACGATCAGCTCGACTTTGAGGTCCCGACCCGGACCGAGGGCGACGTGAACGCCAGGGTGTGGGTGCGGATCGAGGAGGCCAGCGCGACCCTTGGATTGATCGGCCAGATCCTGGACGGCCTGCCGGCCGGCGCCGCGACCTGCCGGGTTCCGGAGGCGATCGGGGAAGGCGCCGCGCTGGTCGAAGGCTTTCGCGGCGACGTGTTCGCCTGGGTGCGGCTGGCGGGCGGCCAGGTCGAGAGCGCGCACCTGCGCGACCCCTCCTGGTTCCAGTGGCCGCTGCTGGAAGCGGCGATCGAGGGGGCCATCGTCGCGGACTTCCCGCTCTGCAACAAATCCTTCAACTGCTCCTATGCCGGGGTCGACCTATGAGCATGCCGAGGCTGCTGGCCGAAGCGCTCGTCGGCGGGCCGTTGACCGAGCCGCTGAGCCAGGATCCCGAGCTCGCCGCGATCGGCGCGGAGCTTGCCGAGGCGGCGCGCAACCGTCTCGGCCGCAGCCTGGCGATCCGGCAGGTGGACGCCGGCTCCTGCAACGCCTGCGAGCTCGAAATTCACGCGCTCTCCAATCCCTACTACGACATCGAACGGTTCGGCCTGCGGTTCGTGGCCTCGCCGCGCCATGCCGACGTGCTGCTCGTCACCGGTCCGGTGACTCTCAACATGCGCGAGGCGCTGGAGCGCACCTATGCGGCGACGCCGGCGCCGAAGTGGGTGGTGGCGGCCGGCGGCTGCGCGATCGACGGCGGTCTCTTCGCCGGCGGATACGCCTGCGCCCCCGCCGGCGTTGGATCGGTGGTTCCGGTCGATCTGCGCATCCCGGGCTGTCCGCCGACGCCGGCGGCGCTGCTGAAGGCGCTGCTGATCCTGCTGAACGGGCGATGAGGCGCCCGTTCCCAATTAAGCTGACTACGCCGTCTCGCGGGTCGCGCCGACGCGCTGGGCGAGCGAGGCGGCCATGAACGGGTCGAGGTCGCCGTCGAGCACGCCGCCGGTGTCGGAGGTCTCCACGCCCGTCCTGAGGTCCTTGACCATCTGGTAGGGCTGCAGGACGTAGCTGCGTATCTGGTGGCCCCAGCCGATGTCGGCCTTGTTGGCCTCCACCTCGGCCGCCGCCGCCTCGCGCTTCTGCAGCTCCACCTCGTAGAGCCGCGCGCGCAGCATCTTCCAGGCCTGCTCGCGGTTCTGGTGCTGCGAGCGCTCGTTCTGACAGGCCACCGCGATGCCGGTCGGGATGTGGGTGAGGCGCACGGCGCTATCGGTCTTGTTGACGTGCTGGCCGCCGGCGCCGGACGAGCGGTAGGTGTCGGTGCGCACGTCGGACGGATTGATCTCGATCTCGATCTTGTCGTCGACCAAGGGATAGACCCAGACCGAGGCGAAGCTGGTATGGCGCCGCGCGCTCGAGTCGTAGGGCGAGATGCGCACCAGCCGGTGGATGCCGGCCTCGGTCTTCAGCCAGCCGTAGGCGTTGGTCCCGGCGATCTTGATGGTCGCCGACTTGATGCCGGCCTGATCGCCGGCGGTCTCCTCGACGAACTCGACGGTCATGTCGTGGGCCTGCGCCCAGCGCGTGTACATGCGCAGCAGCATGTTGGCCCAGTCGTTGGACTCGGTGCCGCCGGCGCCGGCGTTGATCTCCACGAAGCAGTCGTTGGCGTCGGCCTCGCCGGACAGCAGCGCCTCCAGCTCGGCGCGCGCCGCCAGGTCCTTCAGCAGCGCGAGCTGATGCGAGGCGTCGTCCAGCGAGCCCTCGTCGCCCTCGGCGTCCGCCAGCTCGGCGAACTCGACGGCGTCGGAAAGCTCGCGCTCGAGCGTCTGCACGCGGCCGACCTGGTCCGCCAGGCGGGTGCGCTCGCGCATCAGCGCCTGAGCGGCGTCGGCGTCGTCCCAGAGGCTCGGGTCCTCGACCCGGGCGTTCAGCTCATCGAGGTGGCGGAGAGCGACCGCCCAGTCAAAGACGCCTCCTGAGCAGTCCAATCGACTGCTCGATCTCGGCCGCGGCCTGTTCGATATCGGCTCTCATGACGGGTCCTTAAGCGTGAGGGAGCGGGAGATAAGCCGCGCCGGCCCTCAAAACAATCCGTTCAGCTCGTCCGGCTTCTTGTTCTGAATGGCGCTGGGCGTCGGCGGTTGCTGGCCGTTCGAACCTTTGCCGCCGCCCTGGCCCCCGCTGCTGGGCGGCGCCGCGCGCACCGGAATGGTGCCGGGCCGGAACGCCTCGCGGTTGGGGCCGACCTGGGCGAACACGGTGCCCGGCGGGGCAACGAAGTCCAGCTTCGGCGCCCCCTTCAGCGCCTCCTTCATGAACTCGATGAAGATCGGCACCGCGGCCACCGCGCCGGTCTCGCCATGGCCCAGCGAGCGGTTGTCGTCGAAGCCGACGAAGGTGCCGACCACCAGCTGCGGCGTGAAACCAACGAACCAGGCGCTGCGGAAGTCGTTGGTGGTGCCGGTCTTGCCGCCCACCGGCCAGTTCAGCTCGCGCGCCTGGATGGCGGTGCCGTGCTGTACGACGCCCTGCAGCATGGTGGCGATCTGGTAGGCGGTGATCGGGTCCAGCACCTGCTGGCCCTCGGGCGCGAATTCGGGGCCGAAATCGCCGGTGAAGTCGTGGTTGCAGCCGTGGCACTCGCGATCGTCGGCGCGCCAGATCGACTTGCCGTCGCGGTCGTCGATCAGCTCGATCAGGTGCGGATTGATCTTGCGCCCGCCGTTCAGGAACGCCGAGTAGGCGGCGGTCTCGCGGAACGGCGTGGTCTCGCCAGCGCCCAGCGCCATCGCCAGCACCGGCGCCATGTCCTTCACCACCCCGAACTTGATGGCGTTGGCGCGGATCTTCTCCATGCCGACCTGCGCGGCGATGCGCACGGTCATCGTGTTCAGCGACAGCTCCAGGCCGCGGCGGAAGATCAGCGGGCCTGGGAAGTTCCGTTCGTAGTTCTCAGGCGTCCAGGGCACCCCGTTGGCGCCCGGCAGGGTGATCGAGCTGGCCGAGACGATGCTGGCCGGCGTGAAGCCGTTCTCCAGCGCCGTCGCGTAGACGAACGGCTTGAAGGACGAGCCGGGCTGGCGCCACGCCTGCGTCGCGCGGTTGAAACTGGAGAGCGAGAACGAGTAGCCGCCGACCATGGCCAGCACGCGGCCGGTGTTGGGGTCCATGACCACCATGGCGCCGTTCACCGCCGGCACCTGGCGCAGGTTGACCCCGCCGCTGGCGTCCGCCGGCTGCGCGGGATCGCCGGACGACTTGATCGGCTCGACGAACACCAGGTCGCCGACCGCCAGACCCTTGCCGGCGTGCGCCCACGAGACGTCGGCCGGGGCGATGTAGCCCTCGGAGTCGTCGCTCGCGAGCTTCACCTTCACCTGGCCGCCCGCGGCTTCCTCGACCACGGCGACCTGCCACTTGCGACGCTCTGACGGCGGCGAATGCTGCAGCGCCGCCTTCTCCCAGCCGGGCTGGATCTCCACCCGGCCCCAGGCGCCGCGCCAGCCGTGGCGGTGATCGTAGGTCTCCAGCCCGTCCATCAGCGCGATGCGGGCGGCAGTCTGCAGGCGCGGATCGAGCGTGGTGCGGATGTAGTAGCCGCCCTGGTTCACCTTGTCGCCGAACTGTGCCAGCGCCTGGCGGCGCACCTCTTCGACGAAGTAGTCGGCGTCGTGGTACTTGGCGCGTTGCGGCGGCTGGATGACGATCGGCTCCTTCATCGCCGCCTCGGCGTCGGACGGAGTCGCCCAGCCGAGCTGCGCCATCGCCTCCAGGATCGCGTTGCGCCGCTCCAGCGCCGCCTGCATGTGGCGGGCGGGATTGTAGTTGTCGGGCCCCTTCGGCAGCGCCGCCAGGAAGGCGCTCTGGGCCAGCGTCAGGTCGGAGATCGACTTGCCGAAGTAGTTGTAGGCGGCCGCGCCGATCCCGTAGGAATCGTGGCCCAGCCAGATCTCGTTCAGATAGAGCTCGAGGATCTGCTTCTTGGTCAGCGCCTGCTCCAGGCGCGTCGCCAGGATCGCCTCCTTCAGCTTGCGCCCGAGCGTCGCCTCGTTGGTCAGCAGGACGTTCTTGGCGACCTGCTGGGTGATGGTCGAGCCGCCTTCCGGCCGCCTGCCCTGCAGGATGTTGAAGACGTCCTTGAACATCGCGCGGCCGACGCCGCCGACGTCGACGCCGCCGTGGCCCCAGAAGTTGTGGTCCTCGGCCGCCAGGAAGGCGTTGGCGAGCTGCGGCGGGATCTGGTCGTAGGGCACGTAGATGCGCCGCTCGGTCGAATACTCGCCGATCAGCGTGCCGTCCCAGGCATAGACCCGCGTCGCCGTCGGCGGATGGTAGTCCACCAGCTCGGCCGCGTTCGGCATGTCATGGAACAGCCAGGCCATGTAGATGGCCATCGAGAGCCCCGCCACGGCGACCAGGCTCAGGATCGTCACGCCGGCGATGGCGGACCAGCGTCCGATGGAAATCAACCGCGACTCCGCTTGCGCAACCCCGCCCCCGTCTAGCGCGGGCGGGGGGCGACAGAAAGAGAAAGCCGGCGCTGCTTGTCGTCGCGGCCACGCGGCCGCCCGGCGGCGCGGTCAGCCGTTGAAGTACTTGTTGAAGGTGACCACGTTGCGCCGCCAGTTATCCAGGCAGTCGTTCATCGACTCGAAGGTGCCGCCGGGGCTGAGATCGAGGTCGTATTCACCGAACAGGCCGCCGCTCGAGGTGAGGTAGGCCTTGATGTAGCGGTGGGCGACGTTCCAGCCGTTCACCCGCTCCAGATTGTAGTTCGAGTTGGCCGGCCAGCCGGAGGCGTACTGCATCGAGGTGCAGCGCCGCGCGTTGCCGGTCCCCGAGCAGTCGTAGAGGTAGATATCGACGCTGATCCCATCGGTGGTCGTCGAGACGATCTGGTCGCCGGGCGTCGTCGGGTCGGGCTTGACCTGTGCGGGCATGCCCTTGCCGATCAGCCAGCCGGCGAGCTCGGTGGCGGTCAGGCCGCCTTCCGGCAGGTCGCGCGCCACGGCCGGCGCCGCAAACACCAGAAACGCCATCGCCGCGGCCACGCCCGCGATCGCCTTACCGATACGCATCCCCAGACCCCCGATATCGCTGTCAGCTGTTGAAGTACTTGTCGAAGTCGACCACCACCGAACGCCAGTTCTGCAGGCAGTCGTTCAGCATTTCGAAGCTGCCGCCGGGGCTGAGGTCGAGGTCGTACTCGCCGAACAGACCGCCCTTCGCCGTCAGGTAGGCCTTGATGTAGCGGTTGCCGCGGTTCCAGCTGTTGATCTTCTCGAGATTGTAGCCGGAATTCGGCGGCCAGCCCGCAGCGTACTGCATCGACGTGCAGCGCCTTGCGTCGCCGGTCCCGGAGCAGTCGTAGAGGTAGATATCGACGTTGATGCCGTCGGTGGTCGTCGAGACGATCTGGTCGCCCGCCGTGGTCGGGTCGGGCTTCACCTGCGCCGGATAGCCGTTGCCGATCAGCCAGCCGGCGATCTCGGTCGCCGTCATCCCGCCGTCAGGCAGATCGCGCGCCGCCGCGGGCGTCGCCGAGATCACAACTGCGCACGCCGCCGCCGCGAGCACGCCCAGCACCCTGCCCTGACGCATAGTGTCGTAACCCCGACTGCCTACCCGAACGCTGTTCTACCGCAATTCGGCGCGAAAGCGACCAAGCTTGAGCGGCGAAGGGCTCCCGCGGGGGCTGGAGGGTTGCTACCGCGTCGCGACGCGGGCGCGGCTGGCGAAGTAGAGGTCGATCGCCTGGCCGATCTTGGCGACCAAGGCGCCGCGCTGCTGCGGGTCGTTGAGGCGCGCCTCGTCGTTGGGATTGGTGATGAAACCCATCTCCAGGAGCGCGGCGGGCACGTCGGGCGCCAGCAGCACGAAGTAGCCGGCGTCGCGCTGGCTGCGCGGCAGCAGCGGCGCGCGGTCGCCGACCCGCTCGATCAGCGTCTGGGCGAAGGTGGCCGAGCGGTTGCGGGTGGTGCGCTGCGTGAGGTCCAGGAGGATCGGGCCGACGGCCGGATCGTCGTTGCTGACGCCTTCCTTCAGGAACCATTCGTCGCGGTCGAGCACGTAGCCGACGCGCTGCTCGCCGCGCTCCGAGAGCGTGTAGACGCTGGCGCCGTGGGTGGTGGCGTCGGCGGCCGAGTCGGCGTGCAGCGACAGGAAGAGGTCGGCGCCGGCGCGCCGGGCGATCTGCACTCGCTCGTCGAGCGGGATGAACACGTCGGTGGCCCGGGTCATCACCACCTGGTAGCGGCCGCTCTGCTCCAGCCGCGCCTTCAGCGCCAGCGCCGTCGCCAGCGTGACGTTCTTCTCCATCGTGGAGGCGCCGAGCGCGCCCGAATCCTTGCCGCCATGGCCGGGGTCGATGACGATGATCTTGCGCAGATGCGCCGGCCGCGGCGGTTGTGCGAACACCGGCAGGTCGGCCTGCGCGGCGACCGCCGGCGTCAGCGCCGCGGGCGGCAGCGCCTTGGACGAGAACATCCGCACCGCCGCCGCCGGCGCCACGATCACGTCGCGCCCGCCGTCGTCGCGGACGATATCGGCGCTGGCGATCATCGTGCGAGCGCCCGCTGGGGCGGCAGGCGCGGGCGCAGCGTCGGCCGGCCCGTCCGGGACCAGGTCGATCACGTAGCGGTAGTCGGCGATGCCGTCGGCCGGCGGCAAGAGGAAGCGCCGCGAGATCTCGGCGCGGCCGGCCATGTCCAGGGTCAGCAGCGCGCCGCCCGGCGCGTCCTCGATGCGCCAGCCGCGAATCACGCCGCGGCCATCGCCGTTGAGCTCGGCCGGCGCCGAGGCGCCGGTCAGCAGCACCGCCACCTTGCCGGGCGCCGCGTCGACCTGCTCGGCCGGGCCGGTGGTCGCGCGTCGCAGATCGATGACGATTCGCGTGCTGGCGGCGTCGCCGCCCAGGCGCACAGAGACAACGTCGGACTGGTCAGGCTCGCGTCCGCCCGCCGCCACGGCCGCGGCGCACCCGGCGGCCAGCGCCAGGCCCAACACGGCGCGCACCCAGCGCGCCTTCAAAGCTTGCGACAGCGCCCCGCGCATTGAAAGCCCACGCTCGCCAACTAACCGTCTCCGGGTTGAAGCGACTATCGGCGAACCCACGTAGAGAAACAGTTAAGGGTGGCGCCCGCCAAGCCCCACGCTTTCCATTTGCGGGCCGATGTTGCTACATTGCCGACCGCGCGCGCCTGACGTCCGATCCCGGACTTTGGTTGCAGGCGTGCGCAAAGCCCCGCGTCGGGGCCCCGCGCATGATGCGCATCGACGCGCCCTAGAGACGATAGCGCCTCCGGTCCCGATCGGCGGCGCTGCATTGGAAAAACAGATTAATGGGCAGCGCCCTCTCCGCCCGAAAGATGATCACCGCGGCTGAAGCCGTCGGTGCCCGCGGAGCGGACGGCGCGCCATTCGCAAGCCGGCGCCCGGGCCAGGAGCCCGCCGCGCGCCGCGGAGATCGTCGTAATGACAAGAAAGATGCTGATCGACGCCGCCCACGCCGAAGAGACGCGGGTGGTCGTCCTGGATGGAACCAGGGTTGAGGAGTTCGATTTCGAGAGCCAGGCCCGCAAGCAACTGCGGGGCAACATCTACCTCGCCAAGGTCACCCGGGTAGAACCCAGCCTGCAGGCGGCCTTCGTCGAGTACGGCGGCAACCGCCACGGGTTCCTCGCCTTCAACGAGATCCACCCGGACTACTACCAGATCCCTCACGCCGACCGCGAAGCGCTGCTGCGCGAGGCGGCCGAAGAAGGCGACGACGACAACGGCCACGCCCATGCAGCGTCGAACGGCGGCAATGGCGCCAACGGGGGCGACGAGGAAGGCGAATCGGTCGGCGGCCTCGATGACGAGGTCGACGTCGACGAAGAGATCGAGCGCCGCCGCCGCCGCATCCTGAGACGCTACAAGATCCAGGACGTGATCCGCCGCCGGCAGATCATGCTGGTGCAGGTCGTCAAGGAAGAGCGCGGCAACAAGGGCGCGGCGCTGACGACCATCCTGTCGCTGGCCGGCCGCTACTGCGTCCTCATGCCCAACACCGACCGGGGCGGCGGCATATCGCGCAAGATCACTTCGGCCACCGACCGCAAGCGCCTGCGCGGCATCGTGCAGAGCCTGGAGGTGCCAGGGGGCATGGGCCTGATCGTGCGCACCGCCGGCGCCAAGCGCACCAAGGCCGAGATCAAGCGCGACTACGACTACCTGCTGCGCACCTGGGAGAACATCCGCGACACCACGATGCACTCGGTAGCCCCGGCGCTGATCTACGAGGAAGAGGACCTGGTGAAGCGGGCGATCCGCGACCTCTACGACAAGGACATCGACGGCATCTGGGTCGAGGGCGAGGCCGGCTACAAGGAGGCGCGCGACTTCATGCGCGTGCTCATGCCGGCGCAGGCCAAGAAGGTGCAGGCCTACCGGGAGCCGACGCCGCTGTTCGTGCGCCACCGCATCGAGGACCACCTCTCGCAGATCTATTCGCCGGTGGTGCCGCTGAAGAGCGGCGGCTATCTGGTGATCAATCAGACCGAAGCGCTGGTCGCCGTCGACGTCAACTCGGGCCGCGCCACCAAGGAGCGCAACATCGAGGCGACGGCGCTGAAGACCAACCTGGAAGCGGCCGAGGAAGCCTGCCGCCAGCTGCGCCTGCGCGACCTCGCCGGCCTCATCGTGATCGACTTCATCGACATGGAGGAGTCGAAGAACAACCGCGCGGTCGAGAAGCGCCTGAAGGACTGCCTGAAGGACGACCGCGCCCGCGTGCAGATCGGCAAGATCTCCACGTTCGGCCTGATGGAGCTTTCCCGCCAGCGCCGGCGCACCGGCATCCTGGAGGGCACCACCCACGTCTGCCCGCACTGCCAGGGCGCCGGGCGCGTGCGCTCCACCGAATCGAGCGCGCTCTCGGCGCTGCGCGCCGTGGAGATGGAAGGCCTGCGCGGCGGTGGCGAGATCGTGCTGCGCGTCCCGCGCGAGGTCGGCCTCTACATCCTGAACGCCAAGCGCGACTACCTGATGCGCATCCGCCAGACGCACGGCCTCTGGGTCAACGTGGCGCTCGACGATGCGCTGGCCGCCGCCGAGCACGCGATCGACCGCCTGTCGAGCGAGGCGCCGGCCGCCGCGCGCGGCGGCTGGGAGCAGCCGCAGCCCGAGGCGGTCGAGCCGCAGGCGCTGGAGGACGAGGACTTCGACCTCGAGATCGAGGAAGAAGAGGAAGAGATCGAGAACGAGGAAGAGGAAGAGGACGCCGCCGCCTACGGCTCTGCCGAAGCCGATGAGGACGAGGAACGCGAGACCGGCGACACCGATGGCCATCGCGGCAGAGGCCGCCGCCGCCGCCGCCGCGGTCGCCGCGGCGACGAGCCGCGCGCAGCCGGGGCCCAGCCCGCGCCGCGCGCGCCTGCGCCTGGCCCGGCCGACCAGGGCGATACGGACGGCGACGGGCGTCGGCGGCGCCGGCGCGGCCGGCGCGGCGGACGGCGCACCCGCGACGAGGCGCGGCCGGGCGACGTCTACGCCTGGGCTTGGCCGGCGCGTCCGGTCGGCGACGATCCCTACCAGTGGCGCGGCCCGGTGCAGGCGCAACTGGCTGCGGCCGAGGGCGAGCCGCAGACTGCGTTCGCACCAGAGCCCGCGCACCAGCCTGCGCCGGCGTTCGCGCCCGCGCACGAACCGGTGAGCGTCGAGCACGAGGCCATCGCGACGGAGGCGGCCGAGCCGCTGACCACAGCCGCCGCCGAGGCGGACGACGTCTGGGTCGAGTTGCCTGCGCCGGAGGAGAAGCCGCGCCGCGGCCGCACCCGCCGCGCCCGCGGCAAGGCCGCCGCGGCGGAGGCCGAGGAGGCCCCTGCCTTGGTGGCCGAAGCGGCGGCGGCGCCTCAGCCCGCCGTGCCCGAGCCCCCTGCTCTCGAGGTGGTCGCTGAAGCCGCCGAGCCGCAGCCGGTCGTCGCGGCCGAGCCCGACGAGCCGGAAGCGCCGGCGTTGGCGACGGCGGTCGAGGCCGCCGAGCCGGAGCCGCCGCCCGCCCCTGAGCCGCTCGCCCCGGCGCCGCGCGCGCACGATCCGAACGAGATCGTCGCCCCACCAGCGGCGCCCCGTCGCGGCTGGTGGCGCCGCGGCGCGTGACGGGCTAAGGTCGCGCTACCAGGGGGCTGGCCTACTATCCGGAGTGGGGATGTGAACCTCCGCAAGTTCCCTGCCGTCCAGTGGTTGCGGGCCGGCGCCAGCATGCTGGCGCTGGCCTCCTTGCTGGCCGCGCCGGCGACGGCCGTCCATGCGCAGGGCGAGCTCACCGCGTATCCCGGCATCGAGCGCGACACCGAGATCGAGGCGGTCTTCCACGACCTGATGGACCCGGTGTTCTCCGCCGCGAACATCGATCCGAAGCGGGTCGAGCTCTATCTGGTCAACGACCCGACGCTGAACGCCGCCACGCTCAGCGGCTACCACATGGTGGTCAACAGCGGCCTCATCATGCAGTGCGACAACCCCAACGAGTTCGAGGGGGTGATCGCGCACGAGACCGGCCACATGGAGCGCGGCGACGTCGCGCGCGTCGGCGAAATGTCCAAGGGCGTCGTCGGTCCGATGCTGCTGGGACTCGGGCTCGGCGTGCTGGCGGCGCTGGCCGGCGCGCCGGACGCGGCCGCCGGGTTGATCTATTCGGGCCAGTACTTCGGCGAGATCAACGGCCTCGCCTTCTCGCGCGACCAGGAGAGCCGCGCCGACGAGGCCGCCGTGACCTACCTCGAGAAGGCCGGCTACTCAGGTGAGGGCATCGTCGATTTCTTCAATAAATTCAGGTACGAAGAAGTCTTCTCCGACGTCAAGAAGTACCCGTACTGGGTCGATCACCCGCTCAGCGACGAGCGGATCGAATCGTTGGCCGTGCGCGCCAAGGCGCAGCCGCACTGGGGCGCGAAGGACACCCCCGAGCAGATCGCCGAGTTCAACCTGATCAAGGCCAAGATCAAGGCGTTCATGAACCGGCCCTTCCAGACCTATATGGACTATCCGGAGACCGACACCTCGTTCGCGGCCCGCTACGCCCGGGCGATCGCCGACTATCGCGAACTGGAGACCGCAAAGGCGCTGAAGGAGCTCGACGCGCTGATCGCTGAGCGTCCGAACGACCCCTACCTCTACGAGGTGAAGGGCCAGGCGCTGATGGAGAGCGCCCGCGCCGAGGAGGCCGAGGTCCCGCTGCGCAAGGCGGTGGAGTTGAAGCCCGACGCGCCGCTGTTGCGCCTGCTGCTGGGCCAGGACCTGCTGGCCGAGAACAACCAGGCCAAGGTCGAGGACGCAATCGTCAGCCTGAACCGCTCGCTGCTGGTCGAGCCGGACGACCCGATGCCGTGGCAGTACCTGTCGCAGGCCTACGACGCGAAGGGCGACGAGGGCATGGCGCGGCTGGCGGCCGCCGAAGAGAACTTCCACCTCGGCCAGATGAAAGACGCCCGCGCCTTTGCCATCCGCGCCCGCGGGTTCCTGAAGCGCGGCACCCCGGAATGGAACCGCGCCACCGACATCGTGCTGACCTCGAACCCGTCGGCCGACGACCTGAGGATACTGGGTTCGCAAGGATGAGCTTACGCAGTCTGCTTTCCGCCGCGACGCTGGCGGCGCTGGCGCTGGGCGGCTGCCAGCAAGCCGACCCGGGCTTCGACGCCAAGGTGAAGGCCTACCTGATGGCCCACCCGCAGGAGCTGCGCGCGGCCCTCGACAACATGCAGGCCAAGGAGCAGGCCGCCGAGGATGCAGCCACCGACCAGAAGGCCCGCGCCGCCCTCCCCGGCTTGCGCAATGCGCTGGAGCGCGATCCGCGCGACTTCGTCGCCAACCCGAACGGCAAGGTGACGGTCACCGAGTTCTACGACTACCGCTGCCCGCACTGCGTCAACATCGCCCCGAAGGTGGTGGGCTTGATCCGTTCGCACCCCGACGTGCGGTTCGTGTTCAAGGAGATGCCGATCTTCGGCGCCACATCAGAGCACGCCGCGCGCGCTGCCTTTGCGGCCAAGCAGCAGGGCAAGGACTACGTCGGCCTCTACGAGGCGTTCATGGGCGACCATGCGCTCGACGACGCCTCGATCGACAAGATCGCGACATCGAAGGGGGTCGACATCGCGCAGATGAACGCCCCGGCGACGAAAGCCGCCGACGCCCAGCACCTGAGCGACATCTCCGACCTGTTCAAGGGGCTGGGCTTCGAGGGCACGCCCGGCTTCGTGGTCGGCGACCAGTTCATCCGCGGCGAGGACTTCGACGGCCTGACCGCGGCGATCAACAGGGCCGAAGGCAAGGGCGCCAGCTAGGCGGCGGCCCGCGCGTCCCGGCCGGCGGAAGCGTCGGCGCGCCTTCTCTAGTGGGACACGATCAGGTGTGGCCCGGTCTCGGCGCCGAGCATGGTGCGGGTGGCGCCGCCGAACAGGGCCTCGCCCAGCCGGCTGTGGCCGTAGGCGCCTGCGACGAGCATCGCCGCGCCGACGTCGGCGGCCGCCTTCAGTAGCGCCTGGCCGACATTGCGGCCGCCAACCTTGACCATGGCGTCGGTCGCAACGCCGTGGGCTTGCAGGTAGCGCGCCAGACGCGCCGGGTCGCCCTGCGCGCCTGGCGAGAGCATGAGCTCGTCCGGATCCTGCAGGATCGCGACCCTCGAGGCGTCCTTCAGCAACGGGATCGCGGCGCGCACGGCGCGCGCCGCCTGCAGGCTTCCGTCCCAGGCCACCGCCGCCGGCCGCCCGGCCGGCGGCGCATCGTTGCGCGCAACGAAGACGGCCGCCTTGGCCTCCATCAGCGCCTCGCCGAAAGGTCCGGCGAACGATCCGCCAATCGACGCGGTCGAGTGGCCGACCACGACGATGTCCGCCAGCGGCAGCTCGCGCATCAACCCATCCCAGGCGGTCGCGCCGGGGGGTGCGACGACGATGGCGGCGCCGTCGCCGGGCTCTGTCCCAAGGCCGAAGCGCTCGGCCTGGCGGCGCACTTCGGCGTCGATCGACTGGCGGGCCGCCTCGCCGCCCTCGGACAGGGTCCGCCACGCGGCTCTGTCGACCGCCGCGCCGGCGTACATCGGCGCCATCACCGACGTGAGGCTCTCGTAGGCGTTGACGACCGTGACCGCCGACGCGTGCCGCTTCGCGAAATCCGCCGCGATGGCGAGCGCTGCAGCATCGTCAGGCCGGCCGCTGGCGATCGCCAAGATCGAGAAAGCCGACATTGACAAGCTCCCTTCCTGCTTCTGGCGACTCGTCCCACGGCGCCGCTCGTTCGGCCTTGATCGGCGTCAAGATCGACGAGCGGCGAACGGGCGTTCGACCGCTAGTAGGCGGCCCAGACGAAGAGGCGGAAGATGTTGTTGTCGCCGGCGTTGCGGCCGGCGCTGTCGAAGTTGCCGCGCGCGCCGTCGAACCGGGTATAGGCGGTGTACTGCGCGCCGATCCGCGTGTTGAAGCGCGGGCCGAGCGGCGACTTGCCATTGCGGCCGAACAGCGTGCCGTCGACCTGGAACGTCACGCCGGCGCTGTTGGGCGTCAGGGTTCGATTGGCGGCGTAGACGATCGGATTGGCGGACCCGGTGGTGTCGAAGTAGGCCAGCGTCGCGCCGACGGTGTTGCGCCAGTAGTAGGAGCCGTCGAGCCGCAGGTCGTTGAGGGTATTGTCAGTGCACGCGCTCCCCGGCGTCCCGCCGAGCGCGCACGACGCCTGCAGGCTCTGCCGCTCGTGCATGTAGCGGCCGTTGAAGGTCAGCGTGTCGTCATTGGCGAGCTTGACGTAGTAGGAGCCGTCGAACCCGACGTCGGTATAGCGATCGGCGAGCCCCGTCGTGTGGTCGCGTCCAGGGAAGATCCCGGTCTGCATCCCGAACGCGCCCACCTGCGCCGTGCCCTTGCCGAGGTCGTGCTGGAAGGCAAAGCGCGCGTAGGGCGCGACGCCGCTGATCGAACCGGGGTCGGTGGGGTCGACGCCGAGATGGGTGAGCGCGCTGGCGCTCGGCGACACATACCCGCCAGCCTCCAGGTAGACCTCCGAGTTGATCCACGCATAGCCGGTGAGCCCCATCGTGCTCTGCGCCAGGCCCCCCAGCAGCGGCGAGGTCGATGGCGTCGGCGCCAGGGCCGAGGTCGTGTAGGGGAAGCCCCAGGCCGGCAGCGTATTCCAGGCGTCCTGCACGCTGGGGGCGTTGTTGAGGCTGGTCCCGAGCGTCACGTCGGTCTTGCCCGCCTTCACCGATGTGGTCGCGCGCAGGTCGAGGTTGTCCCAGTGCCAGGCCTTCGCGACGCCGTCGTAGGTCCCCTGGACGAAGGCCCCGAAGTGGTCGCCGAAGCCGCCGGCGAAGAACAGGCTGAGCTGGTCGAGGGCGAAGTTGTCGTTGCCCCCGAAGCCAGGCGCGGGCGGCGGATCCTGCGGCTTGGCGGTCCGCATGTAGGACGCGATCACCATCGCCGAGAGCGGCACGTTGAAGCTCGTCGCGCGCAGCGTGTAGCCCTGCAGCTTGAACTGCCGGCCAAAGGGGGTGAGCTGCGGCCCGAAACCGCCGACGTGGCACCCCGAGCAAGGTTCGCCGGTCTGCACCGCGAACGCAGGCACAGCGGCCGCCGGGCCCGCCGTCAGGGCGAGCAGCGCCACCGCCGTGCAACAAAGCGCGACCGGGCCGCGCAGCCAACGGAACTGCATGTCTGAGCCTCCCCGGAACGTCGGCTACTTGGCGACGTAGAGCACGCACCAGCCGGCCGGGCTGATCTGGCCGTCGACCAGCTTGCAGGCGTCCGGCGCCTGGAACTTGTTGCAGTTGTCGCAGCGCTGCGCGCCCTTCGGCGTCGGCTGATAGCTAGCCGCCTTCTGCGGCATCTTCGTCGCCGCGGCGGCTGGCATCGCGACCAGCAGCACGCCTGCGCCAGCGCCGAGTACACCGATCCGCAGCAGCGTGCGGCGCGGCATGGCGTCGGCTGCCAAATTGCGATCCGTCGTCATGACCAACTCTCCAATCCCAATGACCGCGCTTTGCGGCTCTGGGGACTGGTTAGATGTCACGCTCGACCCCGGCTTTGACCGAGATCAACAGGGGCGATCGCCGGAAGAAGCAGCGGCGCACACGGTTGACCTGGATCAATGCCGAGAACAGGGGGTGCGCTATTCTGCCAAGCGGGTCGGTCCAAGGTTCCGCCGGCCCCGCCGCCAGCTGGCGGCGTGAATTTGAGGGAAGACGCGCCCCAGGCTCGGCCTCGGGGCGCGTGCTCGTCCAGGCTGTCGCAAGCGACGTTGAACGCTAGGCCAGCACCCTCTCGATCAAGGCGGCAAACGCTTCCATCAGGCCGGCTGCGAACTTCTTCGCGCCCTCGTTGGCGATCGAGCCGTCCTCGGCGAACAGGCTCGCCGCGCCGCCGATGTAGGCCTCCGGCTGCTGCAGCACCGGCATGTCGAGGAACACCAGCGACTGGCGCAGGTGGTGGTTGGCGCCGAAGCCGCCGATCGCGCCGGGCGAGACGCTGACCACCGCGCACGGCTTCCTCGACCAGACGCTCTGGCCATAGGGCCGCGAGCCGACGTCGATGGCGTTCTTCAGGCCGCCCGGCACCGAGCGGTTGTACTCGGGCGTGACGAACATCACCGCGTCGTGCGCGCGGACGGCGGCGCGGAAGTCGACCCACGGCTGCGGCGGCGTCGCCTCGAGGTCCTCGTCGTAGAGCGCCAGGTCGCGGAACTCGACGATGTCGAGCTTCAGGCCGGCCGGCGCCAGCTTCTCCAGCGCCAGCGCCATCTTCCGATTGAACGAGGCCTTGCGCAGGCTCCCCACCAGCACCGCAACCTTGCGCTCAGGCATCCAGGTTCCTCCGTCGAGCTGAGGCGGCAGCGGTTCTCACGCGGCCACCGCCGCCTTGGCGCGGGCCGGGATAGTCACCTCGACGAAGCGGCGGATCAACGCGGCGAGCTCGGCCGGGCAGTCGAGGTTGGGCGAGTGGCCGACGCCGTGCCAGAACGCCAGGCCCGCGCCCGGGTACTTCGCCCAGGTTGCCAGCATCGAGGCCACCGGGATCAGCTCGTCGGCGTCGCCGCCCGCCAGCAGCACCGGCATCGGCAGCGTCTTCACCCGCTCGCCGAGCCGCACGGTCATCATCGAGCGCATCGAGCCGCGCAGGCGCCGCTCCGGCGCGTTCCGCATGTCCTCGGCCAGCGCCCGCATCAGGTCGGCGGGCGCATCGCCGGCGCGCGCGTCGATGGCATCGCCCGCCGCGCCCCTCGCCTGCTGCTCGCGCCGCGCCGCCATCCGTGCGTCGATGAGTTTGTCCATCGCCTCGGGCGCCATGTCCGCGCCAGCCCCATCCGGGCCCGCCGGATCGAGCAGCACCAGGCCCTTCAGCAGCAACGGGTGATCGACCGCGAATTGGGTCGCCGTCGGGCCGCCCATCGAATGGCCGACCAGGGTGAAGTCGCGCCAGCCGAGCCGGGCGACGAGCTCCGCGGCGTCGGCCGCGAAGTGCTGGATGCTGAAGTCCGCCTCGTCCGGCGGCGCCTCGGAATTGCCCGCGCCGCGGTTGTTGATGGCGATCGACTGATAGCGGTCGGCCGGCAGCGCCTCCTGCGTCATCCGCCAGATCCGCGCCGAGGCCTGGAAGCCATGAATGAACACCACGCGCTCAGGCCCTTCGCCGTGCGGGAAATACTCGAGCCGGACCTTGGAGAGCTGGGCGATGGTCATCGGCGGCTCCTGTGCGGTGTCAGCCGTCACCATAGACCCCCGCGCGCGCCTCGCGAAGGCCGCCGAAGGCTGGCGACGCGCATGCCCGCTCAGGGCGGCGATCGCGTCTCGGCCGCCAGCGCCGGGTCGATCTCCACGCCGCCCGCGGTCGGATGCGCGCCGTAGTAGCGCCAGAGCAGCCATACCGACGCGCCGGCGCCAGCCAGCGCCAGCAGGATCGAGACCGAGAGCGAGCCGCCGAGCGCCGCGATCGCAGCGGCCACCAGGACGCCGCCGCCGCAGCCGATGTCCCAGGCCCCTTCGGTGGCGAAGTTGAAGCGCAGCGGACATGGCGAGGCCTGCGCGAGATTGTAGGTCGCCGTCCACATCGCTGCGATGATCAGGTTCCCCACCACCGACAGCAGCGCGTTGGCGCCCACCGCCAGCCATGGGGAGCCGTAGCTGAGGGCCTGCGCCAGCGCGAGGACGGCCGCCGCGGCGTAGGCGATCACCACCGCCCGCCGGCCGTGGCCCATGTCGACGTGCCGGCCCAGCAACACGCCGAGCACCGCGCCAACCAGCGCCGCCAGCGCCATCGCGCCGCCGTACGCGGCGATGTTGCTGCCCACCGAGACGAACAGCGCCACCTGCCAGACGTAGTTGACGCCGGCGCCCAGCCAGCCGTCGGCCATGAACATCGCCGCGGCCTCGCGCGCCGCCTTGTATGCGCCAGGCGCCGAGAGCGGCGGCATGATGTCCGGCGCGCCGATCAGCGGCAAGG
>Ga0134126_10002984_pt1 | contig 21279 bp, 14 predicted proteins | sample KB31752_FD_96881 | JGI IMG/M metagenome (GOLD analysis project Ga0134126, IMG submission 96881) | Terrestrial soil microbial communities with excess Nitrogen fertilizer from Kellogg Biological Station, Michigan, USA - KB3-175-2 | ecosystem: Environmental > Terrestrial > Soil > Unclassified ... | reverse complement strand
TGGGGACAAGGTGGACGGGTGTTCGGAGACATCGTGGACACTTTCGGACCTGCAGTCGAGGGGCCGGATGTCGATGGTTGCAATCATTTGGGTTCTGAAGACGGCGTTGAAGACGCCATCCTGTGTTGTTGGCCGGAAGGCAACGGTCTTGCCGCGGAAGGCTTTCGGAACTTTGAGGGCGTGGCCGAGGAGGTTGACGTGACCGCCCTGCTGGACCCGGCGCACAAGGCGGCCAGGCGGTCGATTTTCACCCCGATTAGCGGCGTGAAGGCGCTGTCGGACACCAAGGTGGAGGTGACGCTGTCCGAGCCATACGGGCCCTGGCTGTATTTCCTCACCAAATACATGGGCATCTTCCCGGTCGGCTCACGCGAGAAGCACGGCGACCAGTATTTCCGATCGAGCCCGGTCGGCGTCGGCACCGGCTACGGCGTCTTCGAGGAATGGAAGCCGAACGACCATATCAGCTTCCGCAAGAACTCGAATTACTGGCAGAAGGGCCTGCCGCACTGGGACCGACTGGTGGTGCGGATGATCCCGGAGGATGCCACCCGCACCTCCTATCTGCTGACCGGCAAGGCCGACATCATCAGCGCACCGCCGCCGCGCGAGTTCACCCGGATGAAGACCATGCAGGGCATCACCGGCGGCTCGCGGCCGACGCTGGGCGGCTGCCTCATCCTCTACACCAACAATCTCAAGCCGCCGCTCGACGACGTGAATTTCCGCAAGGCGATCGCCTGCGCCATCGACCGCAAGACGATCGGTGAGAAGATCTACTACGGGCTGCTCGATCCCGCCTCGGTGCCGGCGCCGCCGCGCGGCTGGTGGTTCAATCCGGACGCCGACAAGGAACTCACCTACAACATGGACCGCGCCAGGGAATACCTGGCCAAGTCGAAATACCCGAAGGGCGCGGAGTTCGATCTCAGCATCCAGGCGGAGCCCTATCTGCTCGACACCAAGGACGCCGCGATCGTCTTCCAGTCGGAACTCGCCAAGCTCGGCATCAAGGTCAACCTGAAGGTCTATGAGTTCTCGGTGTTGATCCAGCAGGTGATCCATGGCGAGCACAGCATGGCGATGCAGATGTTCATGTCGCCGGGCGAGGCGAGCTACCTGATCCAGAACTGCCTCACTCCCGGCAGGGTGTTATCGAAAAGCTCCAACTACAACAACCCGGAGCTCAACGGTCTGCTGCAACAGGCGTTCGCCGAGACCGAGCAGGCGAAGTTGAAGGAGATCTACGGCAAGATCCAGATGATCATCGCTCGCGACGCGCCTTCGCTCTATATCGGCTTCGTCCAGGCCTCCAACCTGTGGCGGGAGCGGGTGAAGAACTTCAAGGTCAACCAGGGGCTCACCATCCGCGTGCGCGACGTCGCCGTCTGACCATGGGGCGCGTGTTGTCCTCGATCGGCACCCTGCTGTTTGTCGGCCTCGCACTGTTTCTGCTGACCCGCGCCGGGTCCGGTTCCCCGGCGCGGATCGTGCTCGGCATCGACGCCACGGCCCAGCAGATCGCCGAGTTCGACCATCAGCACGGGTTGGATCGCCCGGTGCTGGAGCAGTACGCGGTGTGGATCACCGATCTGGCGCATGGCGATTTCGGCCGCTCCTTTGTGACCGGCCGGGATGTCGCGGGCGAGATAGTCGAGGCGCTGCCGATCACTCTGGCGATCGTGCTGCTGGCGTTTGCCATCGCGGTGGTGTTCGGCTTGGCGATCGGAGTGCGGGCGGCGCTTCACCCGGGCGGCATGTTCGAGCGGCTGACGCGGCTGGGGACGGTGGCCGGCCTGTCGATTCCGGCGTTCTGGCTGGGCATCCTGCTGATCCGCTTCGTTGCGGTTGGGCTGCGCTGGCTGCCGCCGGGCGGCTACGCGCCGCTCTCGGCCGGTTGGGGAGCACATTTGCAAACCACATTGATGCCGGCGGTATCATTGTCGATCTACTACATCGCGGTGCTGGCGCGCATGACGCAGGCCAGCCTCGCCGATACGCTCGATTCGGACTATGTGCGCACCGCCCGGGCGCTGGGGCTGGCGCGGCCGCGCATCGTCGCCTACGCGCTGATCAATGCCTTGCCTCCGGTGATCAACCTGGCCGCACTGTCGTTCGGCTATATGTTCGGCTGGGCGCTGATCATCGAGCAGGTGTTCAACGTGCCCGGGCTGTCGCGGGCGCTGATGAACGCGATATCGCAGCGCGATTTCATGCTGCTGCAAGGCATCGTGTTCCTGTTCACGCTCATCTTCACCGCGGCGAATTTGTGCGCCGATCTGATCAACCGCTATCTCGACCCACGGCAGAGGGCGGCCGCATGACACGGCTGCGGGGTTGGATCAGGCAAATCGGGGCCAGCGGCGTGATTGGTGCTGCCATGGTCGCGGTGATGCTGTTCGCGGCGATCGCGGCACCACTGATCGCGCCGTACAATCCGCTGGCGATTGATATACTAGGCCGGCTGGAGCCGCCGAACCTGGCGCACTGGCTCGGCACCGATGAGGCAGGGCGGGACGTGCTGAGCCGCATAATCTTCGGCGCCCGCGCCTCGCTGATGGTGGGTATCGGCGCGGTGGTCATCGGCGCGCTGCTTGGCGTGTCCGGGGGGCTGGTCGCCGCCTATGCCGGCCGGCTCGCCGAGCAGCTGATCATGCGGCTGGTCGATGGGGTCGCGTCGATCCCGCTGCTGGTCTGGGCGATCGCCATTGTTGGTATTCTCGGCGTCGGGCCGGTGCAGGTCGGGCCGCTGCTGCTGCCCAACGAGGTCAAGGTGCTTGCCTTGGTCGGCTGCCTGTTCTCGCCGGTGTTCGCGCGGGTCACCTATGCGGTGGCGAAGGTCGTGGTCGCCGCCGACTACGTGAAGGCGCGCCGGCTGCAGGGGGCCGGGCACTGGGCGATCATCACCACCGATGTGCTGCCCAACTGCTTGTCGCCGATCATCGTGCAGGCGACGCTGCTGGTGGCGATCGGCATCGTCATCGAGGCCTCGGTGAGCTTCGTCGGCCTTGGCGTGCAGCCGCCGCAGGCGAGTTGGGGCACCATGCTGTCGGACGCCCGCAACGCCATCTTCTCCGGCGAATGGTGGCTGCCGGTGTTCCCGGGGCTGGCGATCTCGCTGACGGTGATCGGCTTCAACCTGTTTGGCGATGCGGTGCGCGACCTGTTCGACCCGCGCAGCGTCACCCGCACGGTGATCGCATGAGCGCTCGGGCACCGCTGCTCGCCGTGCGCGACCTGCGCGTCGGCTTTCCGTCCGCCGATGGTCGGGTGATCGAGGCGGTGCGCGGCATCGATTTCGCGGTGGCCGATGGCGCGGCGGTCGGCGTGGTCGGCGAATCCGGCTCAGGCAAAAGCCTCAGCATGCTGGCGCTGATCCGCCTGATCGCGCCGCCCGGTCGGATCACCGGCGGAGTGGTGGCGTTCGGGGCCGAGGACCTGATCGCGCTCGACGAGAAGCGACTGCGTCGGATACGCGGCCGTGATATCGCGATGGTGTTCCAGGACCCGCAAAGCTCGCTCAATCCCAGCCTGTCGGTCGGCCGGCAGATCGCCGACGTGCTGCGCGCCCATACCAACCTCTCGGCCGCCCAGAGCCAACTCGCGGCGGCCGAGGCCTTGGAGCGTGTCGGCATCTCGCCTGACAAGCGGCACGCCTATCCGCACGAACTTTCCGGCGGCATGCGCCAGCGGGTGATGATCGCCATGGCGATCGCCTGCCGGCCGCGGCTGCTGATCGCCGACGAACCGACCACGGCGCTCGATGTCACGGTGCAGGCGCAGATCGTGGCGCTGCTGGCGCGGCTGCGGCGAGAGCTCGGCCTGTCGATCATCTTTATCTCGCATAATCTGCAGCTGGTCAGCGAGATCGTCGACCGGGTGATCGTGATGTATGGCGGCAGGATTGTCGAGGACGGGCCGGTGGAGACGCTGTTCCGCCACCCGCGCCATCCGTATACGACGCTGCTGAAAGCCTGCGTGCCCAACCTCGACGACCCGCCCGGGCCGCTCACCGCCATCGAGGGCGCGCCGCCGCATATCGGCCATATGCCCGCCGGCTGCCCGTTCGCGCCGCGCTGCCCCCGAGCCATCGCACGGTGCGCCGCCGAGATGCCGCCGCTGGTCGCCCAGGATGCGGGCGCACAGGATGCGGGCGCACAGGATGCGGGCGCACTGGATGCGGGCGCACTGGGCGACCATCGCGTCGCCTGCTGGAACCCGGCATGACCGGCGCGGGCACCACGGCGCTGGAATTGCGCCATGTAAGCAAAGCCTACCCGCGGCCCGGGGTGCTCGGCCGCAAGCCGTCATTCCGCGCGCTGGACGATATCTCGCTGGCGATCACCCACGGTGACGTGGTCGGCATCGTCGGTGAAAGCGGCTCCGGCAAGTCGACGCTGGCGCAGATCGCGGTCGGGCTGATCCCGCCCAGCGCCGGCGAGGTGCTGCATGACGGCACCAGCCTCGCTGTTCTGGCCAGGACGCCGCCGCAGCAATGGCGCCCGCGCGTGCAGATGGTGTTCCAGGATTCCAGCGGCGCGCTCAATCCGCGCAAGACTGTTGGCCGATGCCTGGGGGAGACTCTGGCACTGCGCGGCGTCGCAGCCGCCGGCCGCATCGCCGAGGCGCGCGCACTGCTCGCGCTGGTCGGGCTTGGGGCGGAGGTGATGACCCGCCTGCCGCATGAACTCTCCGGCGGACAGCGACAGCGTGTCGGGCTGGCGCGCGCGTTGGCGATGAAGCCCGAGGTGTTGATCGCCGATGAACCAGTCTCCTCGCTCGACGTGTCGCTGCAGGCGCAGATCATCAACCTGCTGGCCCGGCTGACACGCGAGCTGAACCTCACACTCATCTTCATCAGCCACGATCTGGCCCTGGTGCGCTCGCTCTGCCGGTGCGTGGTGGTGATGTATGGCGGACGCATCGTCGAGGAGGGGCTATGCGCCGATGTGTTCGCGCATCCGGCACAGGACTACACGCGACGCCTGCTCGCGGCCGTGCCGCGCGGCCTGAGCCAGCAGCGCCAGACGGCCACCATGCCCGTCCTCATCTCAACCTCTGCCTCCTGATCGGATGCCAATCATGCCGCAAGCGACGTATAGAATCGGGATCGACATCGGCGGAACATTCACCGATATCGTCATCGTGCGCCATGACGGCCTCGCCGACACACGCAAGGTGCCCTCCACACCGGACGACTACAGCCGCGGCATCGCCGCCGCACTTCAGGCACTGATCGCCGAGTTACAGACGACCCCCGGCTGCATCACCGGCATCGTGCACGCCACCACGGTCGCGACCAATGCGATCCTGGAATACAAGGGCGCCCGCACCGGCCTGCTGACCACCGCCGGCTTTCGCGACGTGCTGGAGATGCGCCGCCTGCGAGTGCCGGTGCTGTACGACCTGCAATACGACAAGCCCCGCCCGCTGGTGGCCCGCCGCACTCGACTCGAGGTGCGCGAGCGGATGAATGCCGAGGGCGCGGTGCGCCTGGCGCTGCATGAGGAAGATGTGGTGGCGGCGGCGCAGCGCTTCCGTGAGGAAGCGATTGAGGCGGTCGCCATCAGCTTCCTGCACGCCTACGCCAACCCCACCCACGAGATCGCCGCCGAGGAGATATTGCGCGGCGAACTTGGCGATGCCGTCTATATCTGCCGCGGGTCGGAGATCCTGCCCGAAATCCGCGAATACGAGCGGACCAGCACGGTGGCCGTGAACGCCTATGTCGGCCCGGTGGTGCGCTCCTACGCTTCGGCGCTGGCAGCGAGGCTCGCGGCGATCGGCGTAGTCTGCCCGGTCGAGATGATGCATTCCGGCGGTGGCATCATGCGCATCGACTCGGCGGTGCGCCGGGCTGCGGCGCTGGTGGAATCCGGCCCCGCCGCCGGGGTCATCGCCTGCGCGCGGTTGGCCGCCGATGTGGGCGAGGCCAACGTGATCAGCTTCGACATGGGCGGCACCACCGCCAAAGCCGCACTGGTCGAGAACGGCGAGCCCTCGCGCACCACCGAATACGAGGTCGGCGCTGGCATCAACCTGTCGAGCAAGCTGGTCAAGGGCGGCGGCTATCCGATCAAGCTACCGTTCATCGATGTCTCGGAGATCGGCGCTGGCGGCGGCAGTCTGGTCACGGTGGATCGCCACGGCCATGTCGCGGTCGGGCCGGAGAGTTCCGGTGCGTTCCCCGGCCCGGTCTGCTACGGCTTCGGCGGCACCCGCGCCACCCTCACCGATGCGTTTCTTGCCCTTGGTTACATCAACGATGTCGCATTGGGCGGCGGCAGCCTGCCGATCGATGCCGAGGCCGGGCGCGCGGCGCTGCACGACCAGGTGGCGCATCCGCTCGGCTTCGACCTGGTCAAGACCGCACGCGGCGTGCTGACGCTGGCGGTCACCACCATGACCCGCGCGGTGAAGGCGGTCTCCACCTATCGCGGCCGCGACCCCCGCCAGTCGACGCTGGTGGCCTTCGGCGGCAACGGCCCGGTGGTGGCCGCCGAAGTGGCGCGCGCGCTCGGCATCCGTCGCGTGCTGATCCCGCCGGCCGCCGGCGTGTTCAGCGCGCTTGGCCTGCTGCGCTCGGATGTCGAGCAGGAATTCGTCCGCCCGGCCGCATGGCGCGGCGGCGAGGTGGATCAGCAGCGCCTCGAATCCCTTTACCGCTCGCTGGGGGAGAGCGCGCGGGCAACGCTGCTGGCCGAGGATTACCGGCTGGAGGCGGCACAGTTCCGCTATTCCGCCGATCTCCGTTACACCGGCCAGGCCTACGAACTCACCGTGCGGGTCGAGGACTTCGCGTTCGCCGAGATGGCCGAAGCCTTCCATCGCGAGCATGAGCGCACCTATGGTCATCGTTCCGACCAGGACGAGGTGCAACTGGTCAACGCCCGGCTCACCGTACGCATCCCGCTCGCCGCCCCGCTACCGCATTTCGGCCCTGACCGGACGCTGGTCCGCCACGATCGCAAGATCGCCTTCGAGGGCATGGCCGAGCCCGCCACCGTGCCCCTGATCGGCCGCCGCGACCTCGACGCTACGCCGCGCCCCGGCCCCTACGTCATCGAGGAATACGACACCACCTGCATCGTGCCGCCGAGCCATACCGGGCGGATCGACGCGCGCGGTAACATCGAACTCTGCGCGGTGGAGGCATGAGCGCCATGGAGCCGATCGACCCGATCACACTCGAGGTCATCCGCAACGCGCTGGCCGCAACGGCGGACGAAATGGCGCTGATCGTCATGCGCAGCGCCTATTCGCCGGTGGTGCGCGACATCATGGACTACTCCACCGGGCTGTGCGACGCCGAGGGGCGGGTGATCGCCCAGGGCCTCACCCTGCCGATCCAGCTCTGCTCCTTCCCCCGCGTGATGCGCTTCGTGCGCGAGCGCTTCGGCGACACGCTCAAATCCGGCGACGTGCTGATCGCCAACGACCCGTACGGCTCCGGCGGCCAGCACCTTCCCGATGTCTATGTGCTGAAGCCGATCTTCGCCGATGCCAGGCTGATCGGCTACGCCGCCACCGTCGCCCATCATACCGATCTTGGCGGCATCGTACCCGGCAGCGTCGCGATCTACGCCACCGAGATCCAGCAGGAGGGCCTGCGGCTGCCGCTGATGAAGCTGTACGAGGCTGGCCGGCCGGTGGAGCCGGTGTTCGCCATTCTCGCCGCCAATACCCGCTCGCCCACCGAGGTACTGGGCGATATCCGCGCCCAGGTCGCTGCCTGCAACGTCGCCGAGGAAGGGCTGCGCGCGCTGGCCGCCCGCTACACTCTTCCCCGGCTGGAACGCTATATCGAGGAGTTGCAGGACCATGCCGAGGCGATCATGCGCGACACCATTCGCGAATGGCCGAACGGCGTCTACCGTGCGACCGACTACATCGATGGCCTCGGCGAGCACCCGCAGCCCTTGCCGATCACCGCCACCGTCACGATCGCCGACGACAGCATCGACATCGACTTCACCGGCACCGCCAGCCAGGTCGCCGCGAGTATCAACTGCCCGATCTCGCTGCCGGAATCAGCGTCATTCTGCGCCATACGCTGCCTGGCGCAGCGCGATATGCCAAATTGCGATGGCTATATGCGGCCGATCACCGTGCGTGCGCCGGAGGGGTCCCTGCTCAACCCGAGCTACCCCGCCGCCTGCGGCGCGCGCGGCATCGTCGGCTACCGGGTGTTCGATGCGGTGATGCAGGCGCTCGCCCAGGTGATGCCGGAGCGGGCGATGGGCGGCACCGAGGGCGGCCCCTACCTGTTCGCCGCCGGCGGCATGTATCGCGGCCGGCCCTTCGTGCTGAACGAGATGTGCGTCGGCACCTGGGGCGCCCGCGCCGGCAAGGACGGCATCGAGGGCATTTCCAACCCGGCGGCCAACCTCTCTAACCAGCCAGTCGAGATGATCGAGGCGGACATGCCGATCGAGGTGCTGAGCTACGGCGTGGTTACCGATTCCGGCGGCCCGGGACGGTTCCGCGGCGGACTGGCGTTCATCCGCGAATTCCGCTTCCTGCAGGATATGCGCTTCAACCTGCGCGGCGACCGGCGCGACACTCCGCCCTACGGCATTCTCGGTGGTCTGCCGGGTACGCCCTCCGCCCATATTCTGCTCGATGGCGACGGCGGCCAGCGTCTGCTGTCGACCATGCCGATGGAAGGATTCGCGGCGCGCAGCGGCGACATCTTCCGCCTGGTCAGCGCTGGCGGCGGTGGCAGCGGCAACCCGTTCGAACGCGATCCCGACGCGGTCGCCGACGATGTGCGCGAAGGGAAGGTCACCAACAAGGCGGCGCTGCGCGATTACCGTGTGGTGATGTGCCCTGACCTCGCAAGCGCCGATGCGGCCGCCACCCACCAGTTGCGGCAGGCCGCCCTGATCCCGGAGAGCATGTCCTGACCCTACCATTCGGTGGCGCAGCCGCGCTTAACTACCCTCTGCTGCACTGTCCGGGCGGGCGGCGGCAACTGGAGACCCCCGCGCTGGTGGTCGATGTCGACAGGCTCGATCGCAACATCGCGGCGCTGGCGGCGCAGAGCCGTGCGCGCGGGCTCGCCCTGCGCCCGCACGCCAAATCGCATAAATGCGCCCGCATCGCCGCACGCCAGATCGCCGCCGGCGCCAACGGCATTTGCTGCGCCAAGCCGGGCGAGTTGCTGGCGCTGTTCGCCGCCGGCATCCGCCGCCTGATGCTGAGCGCGCCGGTCGCCAGCGCCGCGAAAATCGACGCGCTGGCCCGCGCCGGCGCCGCCGGAGCGGAACTGATCGTCACCGTCGACCGGCTCTCGCTGCTCGATGCCTACGCCGCCTCCGCAAGCCGTCACAACACCGCCATCGGCGTGTTCGTCGACCTCGATATCGGCCTGTTGCGCAGCGGCGTCGCCACTGCCGCCGAGGCGGTCGCCCTGGCCCGCGCCACCCAGGCCGCGCCCGGCCTGCGCTATCTCGGCGTCCAGGCCTATGAGGGCCGCGCCCAGCACATCGCCGATTTCGCCCAGCGCCGCGCCGCCCACGCGGCCAGTTCGGCAAGGCTGCGCGTGATATTGGCGGCGCTGGCGGCCGCCGGCCTGCCGGCGCAACACATCTCGGGCGGCGGCACCGGCAGTTGCCGCCTCGACACCGAGGACCAGGTGTTCACCGAACTCCAGGCCGGCTCCTATATCTTCATGGACGAGGCTTATCTGCCGGTCGACATCGACGGTTCCGGAACGCCGGCGTTCGAAACAGCGCTGCATGTGGCGCTCACGGTGATCGGGCACAGTTCGGCTGACTTCGCCATTCTCGATGGCGGCAGCAAGAGTCTGGCCGTCGATGGCCCGCCGCCGCGGGTCTTCCTCGATGACCGGGAAGTGGGCCGTATCGAATGGTGCGGCGATGAGTATGGCCGGGTGCTGCCGGCAGCCGGTTGCCCAGTGCTGCCGGTCGGCGCCGTGGTGGAATGCACAGTTCCGCATTGCGACCCGACGCTGAACCTGCACGACATCGCCCATATCGTCTCGGGCGACCGGCTGGTCGATTTCTGGCCGATCGATGCCCGTGGCCGAGCCGACTGATCCCAACTGCCCCGACCCTTCACCGATACCGGTCACGGTGAGTGACTGGTCTGTCTCATTACTTATCTTGCACTACAAGGCAAACGCTCTCATGCAGGGAACGCATTGCCGACGAGGGGTTGATGCGGCGTATGCTTGACGAAGCCGACCTGATGACACGGTTGCACGAGCGATGCGATTCCGCAGCCTTTCCGCGTAAGCGGTAATGGGGGCACCCCATGCCAAGTGGGTGGCCCGCGCCCATGGCGGCGTGGCGGGGTCGGTGGCTAGCCCGGATCTCTCACAGGCGAGATATGCATCGGGGCATCTGCAACGCTACCTTTGTCGATGGCACACAGCGACGTGAGATACCGTCGTCGGAGAAGGGCGTGGCGGAGAGCCTGTCCCCCTTGGAGGCATTTCAGGTCGTGCTGCGCGCTAGAGAGTCTGGCTGAGCAGGTCACCGGGCGGGAGGGTCAAATCAGATCCTCGGCTCTGGGCGAATGGACGGCCCGCGCGTCAGCGGTTAAATGGCCGCCAGCGGCCGCATTCTGGATTGCCTGCGACCAGCGTTCCCTGGCCAGGCGTCAAAGACCGAGAACCCATTCGTGGCTCCTCCCGACTACTGGTAAAGCCGGCTCATTTTGTGCCCGCATCAGCAGTGCTGATGCGCATCCATCCCCGGGCCACGCGGGCCGCATCCCAACCAGCTGTCGGAGCCAGCCGAGACCGTCATGCTCGACTGCGTTTTCCCCAATTCCTGCAGGGCGGACGCCCATCGCTGCTGCCCTCCAACATTACGATGGGTGAGCCTGACGCATGAGCCGGAGCCCTGTAGGCATGGAAGGCGGCCCAGGTTCCGCGCAGCGGCTTGAACACCGGATGATCCCGCTGCACGATGACTCCGGGTTTTGTGTGCCGAGGAGTTCCTGTTATGTCGCGTGATGACATTATTCGCGAGGTTTCCGCAGAGAACGTACGGCGACACGTGGAACACATCACGACGACGATCCCCTCACGCCTTGCCGGCTCTCTGAATGCCCGTCGTATGGCGGAATATAGCTTGCAGGCGCTGCGCGAGGCGGGAGCGGAAGCGCGCATCCAGGAGCTGCCCGGCTTGGTGAGTTTCCCCGAGAAGGCCGAGCTGCGCGTGATCGCACCGCGCGAGATCTCTGTAGAGGCGAACACGCTGGGCCATAGCGTTCCCACCTTGCCGGACGGCATTACCGGCGAGCTGATCGATGTCGCGAGCGGTGGTTTCAAGGACTACGAGGGCCGCGACGCCACCGGGAAAATCACGCTCTCCGAGCTCTCCTACAGCCCCGCCCGGCACGAGAAACAGCGGATCTCAGGGCTGATGGGGGCCATCGGCTGCGTGATGATGAACTGGGGGCATCCGGGAAACACGGCCGTCCCATTCGGCTCGGTGAAGCCCGCTTGGGGCAATCCAACTCCCGATGCATTCAAGACCGAAATGCCGACACTGCCATGCATCGGCATCGCGCGAACGGCCGGTCTGCAGCTGCGAGAGATGCTGAAGTCTGGCCCGGTGCGGGTTTGGTTTCGTGCCAACGTCGAAAATGGCTGGCGGCCAGTGCAGATCACCCTGGGGGAGTTCAAGTCGCCCCGCTCCGAAGAGTTCGTCCTGATCGGCGGCCACCAGGATTCTTGGGAGGGACCACAGGCGACCGACAACGCCGCGGGCAATGCATGCTTGATGGAGCTCGCACGCGTGTTCGGCAAGCACCGCGAGGAGCTGCGCCGTGGCTTGGTATTCGGCTTCTGGACCGGTCATGAGACCGGAACAATGGTCGGTTCCTCCTGGTTTGCCGATCACGAGTGGGAACGGCTGCGTCGGAACGCAGTCGGCTACGTGCAGATCGATCAGCCGGGTTGTGCCGGCACAAGCGAATGGAGCACCGGCTCAAACGTGGAGCTGCGCCGGATGCATCAGGCGGTCGAGCATGAGATGCTGGGTGGCCGGGCGATCCACTGGCATCGTGCCGTCAAGAACGGCGATTCGTCTTTCTTCGGCCTCGGCATCCCTATGATCGCCGGGGAGGGCGCATTTACCCGGGCAGAACTGGAAGCTACAGCATTGGCGGGCCTCGGGTGGTGGCATCATTCGATCGAGAACACGATCGACAAGCTCGACTGGACCTCGATGCAGGACCATCTCCGGGTCTATGCCGGGTGGATATGGGAAATGGCGACGGCTCCTGTTCTGCCGTTCGAATTCGTCAGCGTGGCTGATCAGTTCATCGACCGTCTGACCGAGCTGCGCGTCGAGGGTGATCCGATTAATTTGACTGGGGCGATCGAAAGGGCGCGCGAGTTCCGAATCGCCGCCGCGGCACTGGACTCAGCCGCGACAACATGGCGGGACCGCTACGCGAAGGGCGATGTCGCGGACGATACGCCCGCGACGATCATCAACACGTGCCTGAAGCGGCTGTCGCGCGCGCTAGTGCCGCTCGCGAGCACGGCGCGCGGAACCTACGGACACGATGTCTACGGCTATACCCCGCAGGGCACGATGATCCCGTCGTTGTACAATGCGCCGCGCCTCGATAAGCTGCCCCCAGATAGTGAGGACCGCTGGATGCTGGAGGTGCAGCTCATCCGGGATCGCAATCGGGTGTCCGATGTGCTCACGGACTGCCGCGCATTGGTGGAGGATACGCTGCGGCAGTTACGGTAGCCGTTCAGGCGGCGATCCCCTCCCCGTTCTCCGAATACCGCGCAACGCTGTCGAAGCTCCGGCGCAGGGCGACATATTCGTCCCGCGTCATCTTCGGTCCCGCTTCGGTCTTCACCCGCCTTGCCTCGGCGGCACCGTCATAGAGCAGCTCAACTGCCAGCATCGCCATCGACTTTGCCGGATTGACCGCGGCAAGCACGTGGTCACGCACATAGTAGGCCGGCTGATGCGGGCGACCTTCCGTCCCCCCGCTGCGTGGGTGCACGGCCGGCATCAGGAAACCGACATCCCCCACATCAGTCGATCCGGCCTGATGGCGGCCTTCTGCGATGCGGTCACGGCCCACCACTGACGCTATCTCCTCGCGTTGCAAGGCGACCAGGTTGGCGTCAGGCGTATTGGGGAGGTAGCCACCGACTGTCTCCACCTCGAGCTGAGCCCCGATCGCGAGCGCTCCCGCGCGCAGGCAACGATCCACGACGGCGCTCGCTTCCTTCATGCCCTCCACCGTGCGGGCGCGGATCATCGTCTCGATCCGTACGTCGGCGGGAACCGTGCTGGTGCCGTCCCCACCCTTGGTGATGATTGGGCTGATCCGGATCATGTCCTCTTCACGGAACCGCTCGCGCTGCGCGTCGATGGCACTCAAGGCAATCGTCGCCGCCTTCAATGCATTGACCCCGAGATGAGGGGCACTCCCCGCATGCGCCGCACGACCAATGAAGCGGATGCGCTTGATAAGCGAGCCGTTATGCGAGTCGCCGATGCTGGCAAGGCTGTCGTCCGCGCCGCTCGGCGTATGGGTGATGGTGATCATGTCGATATCGTCGAACTCGCCCAGCCGGATCAGCTCGGGTTTGCCCAGGATGAACTCCAGCTCGCCGCGTGCCCGACGAGCAAGCCTCTCCTCGACCGTTATGCACTCCTCCGCCGGCACCGCGAACAGCACCACGTCCCCGTCGAGCTCGTCCATGACCGCGCGCAGACCCAAACCGGCGCCAATCATGGAGGCAACCTGGGCGTTGTGCCCGCAGCAATGCGCGGCCCCTGACTCGGGATCGGCGACCGGGCTCTCGGGCACGAGCAGGCTATCCATCTCGCCCAGAATTCCGACGGTCAGCCCGCTCCTGCGCCCCTTCATCCGTGCCTTCACCCCCGTCAAGGCGAGGCCGGAGCGGTACTGCAAGCCCATGTCCGCGAACTGTTCGGCGACGTAAGATGCGGTCTTCGCCTCGCAGAACCCGATCTCGGGATTTTTCAGGATGTGCTTGCTGATTCCGATGATCCGATCGGCCTGACGGTCGATCTCCGCGCACACGCGCGCCTTGAGATCTTCTTTTGTCATGGCGTCTCGACGTTGCCTATTTGCTGCCGGATCGGATGAGGGGCCGGCCGGTGAGGAAGCCGCCGTCCACAGGCATCACGATCCCGGTGATGAAGTCCGCCGCGTCGGAAACCAAGAAGGCAACCGCCTCGGCCACGTTGCGGGGCTCTCCAACGCGGCCGAGTGGGATCATGGGCAGGAAGCTCTGCTTGTATTCGGGCGCAACTCGATGCCCCTCAACCTCGATCAGGCCCGGCGCCACGGCGTTCACGCGAATGCCGTGCGGCCCCCATTCCTGCGCCATGCTGCGCGTGAGTGCGACTACGGCAGCCTTGGAGGCGGTGTAGTGGCCGGCACCGACACGAGAGGAAAAGGCGGCTGTCGAGGCCAGGTTGACGATCACACCACCCTCGCCCGCATTGACGCATAGCCGGGCGAAGCGCTGGGCGCACAGAAAGGTGCCCTTCAGATTGGTGTCGAGAACGGCATCCCAGCTCTCCTCGGGCATGTCGAGGAGGGTGTTGTCCGGATATATTCCAGCATTGTTGACCAACACGCGGGGTGCACCCAGGGTTTCTACGGTCTTCGCAAAGCCTGCATCGATCGATCCGGCATTCCGAACGTCGACCCGCAAGCCTATGGCTTTTCCACCGGTGTCGCCGATCAACCCTGCCGTCTCCTCTGCCGAGGAGCCGAGGTCGGCGCATCCGACAGCCAGTCCGCGTCGGGAGAGTAGCAGTGCGATCTCGCGCCCAAGTCCACGCCCCGCACCCGTAACAAATGCCACGTCTTGATCTGTCATGCTTCCCCTCTCGCGCGCCATACGGAAAAACCGATCAATCGAGGAGCGGGCGTCGCGCTCCCTCCCGGACGAAGTAGATTGCGATAAGCCCAAGCACCCCACCAAGGATCACGTAATAGGCCGGGGCAATCGAATTGCCAGTCGCGCTGATCAGGGCAGTTCCGATGAACGGTGCAAAGCCACCGAAGATCGCAACAGACAGGCCGTAACTCACGGAGAGCGCAGTATAGCGGACGCGGGAGGGAAACTCCTCCGCCAGGACAGCGCATGCAACACCGGTGGTAAGAGTTAGGATCACTGTCGCGATCGCCTGAGTCAGCACTAGGCTGCTGACCGAACTCCACGAGACGAGAAGCACGAACAGCGGGTAGGGGAGAACAATCGAGGCAATCGCGGCGGTATAGAGAAGCGGCTTCCGTCCGACCCGATCCGAAAGCGCACCCATGAACGGGGTGAACACAACGTAGATGACGCCGGCGAGCGTCGTGGAGAAGAAGGTCGACGACGGGTCCATATGGAGTTGCCTAGCCGCAAAGGTCGGAAGGAAGACGAGAAAGACCCAGTACAGGCACACCGGGATGATGCTGATCCCGAAGATGACGGCGAGCCCTCGGCGCTGTGTCGCGAACGCCTCCTGGATGGGGCTGGCGGACACGTTGCGGGCTTTGACGTTCTGCGTGAAGACGGGTGTCTCAGCGACGCGTGTCCGCAAGTAATGGCCGATCGGACCGAGGATAAAGCCGATAAGGAAAGGGATACGCCAACCCCACGCCTGGAACGCGCTCGTGTCGAGGAAATAGGTCAATAGTGCGGCGAAGAACGTCGCCAGGAGTAAGCCAAGGCCCGTGCCGACCTGCTGATAGCTACTGATGTACCCCCGTTGGTCTTGCGGTGCATATTCCACAAGAAACACGGCCGCGCCACCCCACTCGCCGCCCGCGGCGAACCCCTGGAACAAGCGGCAAATCACCAGGATGGCAGGAGCTAGAACGCCAATCGCGGCATACGTCGGAATCAGTCCGATGATGCCGGTGGCCAAGGCCATCATGACTATAGTGAGCACCAGGGCCCGACGCCGTCCAAATTTGTCGCCGAAACGGCCGATGACGAATGCCCCGACCGGACGCATGAGAAACCCGACCCCGAAGGTCGCAAATGTGCCAAGGAGACCGGCTACCTGATCCTCCGACGGGAAGAATGCCCGGGAAAGTGCGGCTGCCATGAAGCCGTAGAGGACGAAATCATAATTCTCGAAGATCTGTCCGATTGTGCAGGCCAGGACGGCCCTCCGAAGGACCGGGTCCCTTCTTATCGACGTTGCCGCATTCATCGTCCCGATGGCTCGGTCGCTCATGATTGCTTCCACGACATTTCTTTTCCCCAGCAGACGAAAGCACGGACCTCGAACGCTGGTCAATACAGGCGGGCGCCGGTTGACGCTCGTATCGGGCGTCCTTAGCGTGATCGCGTGAGCAAAGAGAACTGCGACCCGATAACACTCGAAATTCTGCGCGGCGCTATCCGGGCGGTGCAGGCAGAGATGGAGGCGCTGCTAGAGCGAACCGCCATCTCCAACTTCATTCGCGAGAAGAAGGATTTTTACACCGCCTTGTTCGATGCGGACGGGGTTATGGCGGTGGGATCGAACATGCCCATCTTCGGGGACCTAACGGGCCCGGTCTTTCGAGATTTCCCTGCCGACACCATTCAGCCCGGCGACCTCTACTGGTATAACGATTGCTACGGCTCGCTCGGAGCAGTCTCTCACTCCAACGATCAAGTCCTGCTTGCGCCGGTGTTCCACGATGGGCGGCGCTGCGCTTTTGTTATGAGCTGGGCGCATTTCGCCGACATCGGGGGCCTGCGTGCTGGCTCGATCAGCCCGGACACGACGGACATCTTTCAGGAAGGCATCATCGTACCGCCGACGAAGCTGATTGACCGGGGCCGGACGAACGAGGGTGTGCTCGGCATCTTCCATCGCAATTCCCGCTATCCCGAGCAGAGCCAAGGGGACATGCGGGCCCTGATGGCGAGCGTGATGCTGGGCGTGCGGCGTATGGACGAGATCCTCGAGCGGTTTGGCTCGGACGTTGTGACGGACGGACTACGTCAACTCCTCGAGCGCACGCGGACCCTGGTACGCGAGAGGCTTGCTGCGACGTTCGACTACGGAACCCACCGCTTCACCGATGCGATCGATTCCGACGGGCATGGTCATGGCCCCTTCCATATCAGGGTCGCCCTCACGCGCGAGGGTGGAACGGATGGTCAAGACCGCTTCATTTTCGACGCTACCGAGACGGATGACCAGGCGGTGGGGCCGGTGAACTTCCTGATGAATAGCGGCGTCCCCGGAATGGCTCTCGGGCTTTATTATCTAGGCGGCGATCCGAGCCAGGTTTGCAATGCCGGTGGCCCCGCGGCTCTGGACGAAGTTCGCCTTCGGCAAGGCTCGTTGCTGCAACCATGCTTTCCGGCGCCGCTCGGGATGCGTGGGTTGACCATGATGCGCGTGCTGGCTGCTCTGAACGGGTTGGTCAACGTCGCGGGCGGCGGTGCGCCCGCGTCGCACTCGGCTTACGTCATCGCGCTGATGCGTGGCACCTATCGAACGAGCGACGGGGAGCTGGCGCCATTCCTGCTCGCTGATGGCATTGGCGTCGGCTACGGCGCCCGACCGAACGCGGACGGGATCGATGCCGTCTATTTCATCGCCCAGGAGAACTATCCGGTCGAATTCCTCGAGGGCGCCTACCCGATGCGCGTGCGCGCCTACGGCATGGTCTGTGATTCCGGCGGACCGGGCCAGTTTCGGGGCGGTTGTGGGACGGTGCGCGAATACGAGATACTGGCGGAAGAGGCGCTTCTCGCAATCCGGATCGACGGTGTCCAGAACCCACCCTGGGGTATAGTGGGCGGCAAGCAAGGCGGCACGGGGCGCATCATTGTCAACCCGGGCACTCCGAGGGAGCGGATCTTGCCGCCATTGTCGGACGGCAATCGCTTGCGAAAAGGGGACGTTGTACGGGTGGAAACAGGCGGCGGTGGCGGGCACGGACCGCCTTTCGACCGACCGGCTGAAGCTGTGCTGGAAGATGTGCTTGGCGGCTTGGTGAGCGTCGAGGCGGCCCGCGAGGAGTACGGCGTGGTCATTCGCGGCGATACGATTGACGCACAAGCAACCGCGATACTGCGCGACCGCCGTCCGCCAATTCGGGCGTTCCACCGCCACGACTACGTCGACGCGCTGTCTTGATGACGATACCCGAGAAGCGGGCCGGCGATTTTGCCGTTGCCGTGGACATCGGCGGCACCTTCACCGATATCGCCTTGCATGACCATGCGACAGGGCGCATCTGGCGCACGAAAATACCCAGCGTCCCCTCGGACCCATCCGAGGCGTTCATCACCGGCGTACGCCTAGTGCTTGAGGCATCCGGCGCCTCCGTCGAGTCACTGCGGCACGCGCTGCATGGCACCACAGTCGCCACGAACATGATTTTGGAGGAGACCGGCGCGCGAACCGCGCTGATCACCACCGCCGGGTTCCGCCACGTACTGGCGATTGGCCGCCAGGACATACCGCGCCGCGCCAATCTCTATGCGTGGGTCAAACCGGGCCGGCCGGTTCCGGCATCGAGAGTCATCGAGGTGATCGAGCGGATCGGAGCCGGTGGCGTTGTCCTCCAACAACTCGACGAAACGAGCGTGCAAGCCGCAGCGGCGGCTTGTCGGAGGCTCAACGTCCAGGCGGTCGCGATCTGCCTGCTGCACGCGTTCGCCAATCCGACGCATGAAAAGCGCGTCGCGGCAATACTGCGCGCCGCCCTGCCGGGGATCGCGATCACCACCTCAAGTGACGTATTGCCGGTGATCCGCGAATATGAACGTTCACTCGCGACGGTGCTGAATGCCGTCGTCATGCCCGGCGTCGCCACCTATGTCTCCCGACTGGAGGAGCGACTGGTCATTGAGGGCGTCGACGCGCCGCTCCTGCTGATGCAGTCCAATGGCGGTGTGGCGGGTGCAGAAGTGATTCGCCGGGTGCCGGCCTTGACCGCGCTCTCGGGCCCCGCTGCCGGCGTGGTCGGCGCGAAAGCAGTGGCGAGTGCCTGCGGGATCGACAACCTCATTACCGTCGATATCGGCGGCACCAGCGCGGATATCTGCCTGCTCAACAAGGGGCGGATCGGTCTTACCCAGCATGGCCATATCGGCGACTGGCCGCTGCCCTTACCAATGGTGGACATGGTGACGATCGGCGCCGGCGGTGGCTCGATTGCCAAGGTCACAGATGGAACCATGACCGTGGGGCCGCAGAGTGCGGGTGCGGAGCCAGGGCCGGCGGCCTATGGGCGGGGAGGCACCGCCGCGACCGTCACCGATGCGCACGTTGTCCTCGGTCAACTTTCGGACCGATTGCTGGGAGGCCGCATGACGCTGGACGCGGCGGCCTCGCGCGAGGCGGTGCGCCGGGCGGTTGCGGAGCCGCTTGGCCTTTCTGTCGAGGCAGCCGCGCAAGGCATCCTTGCGATTGTCGACAACAACATGGTCGGTGCGCTGCGCGTGGTATCCGTGGAGCGCGGGCATGATCCGCGCGATTTCACGCTGGTGCCCTTTGGCGGCGCGGGACCGCTGCATGGGTGCTCCCTCGCGTCATTCTTGGGCATCACCCGGATCATGATTCCACCCGCACCTGGCGTGCTCTGCGCCGACGGGCTACTGGCCGCCGATCTTAAATCGGAGTTCAGCCGCACCTTGCCGAAGGCAGGTCCGATCGACCGGACCGCCGCTGAGGCGGTGTTTGCGACGTTGACACAGCAGGCACAGGATTGGCTTGGTTCGGAAGGTGTAGAGGAGGACGCGCGATCCCTGAGCCAAGTGGTGATGATGCGCTATCACGGCCAGGGCGGCGAGATTGCGGTCCCCTGGACATCGGAGACGGGGACGCTGGAGGCCGCGTTCGCGGCGGCCCATGAGGCGCTCTATGGGTTCACCCTGGATGCAGCCATGGAGGTGGTGACGCTGCGCGTCGAGGGTGCCGGGCGTTTGCCGCGACCGCCGCACCAGTCGGTGCCGGGCCTGGCCACAGTCGCATCCTCCTCGCGGCGCGTGCATCTCGCGGATGGCTGGGCCGAGGTGCCAGTCCTCGAACGCGAGACGCTCGGCGCCGGCGACAGTTTCGCTGGGCCGGCGATCGTCACCCAGCTCGACGCGACAACGGTGGTGCTGCCGGGGTGGCAGGGGTCGGTGCATGCATCAGGAGCGATCCTGCTGGAGACGATCTGCACATACGGGCCAACGATCAACGCGCCAGCCGCCGTTTAATACCAGCGGCGGCATTGCCAAGTTAATCGTGGCTGGCGGGCAGCGTGATCCGCAGCGACAAACCCCTGGAGACGATACCGGCCCTCGACGGTTCTGATTCCGGCCTGACGCCCATCGAGATGTGGACTCTGGACATCGCGTCCGCCTCCGGACAGGCAGGCAGGGTATGACGACTAACGACGTTCGGAGGCTGACCGATACCTATCCTACGAAACCGGCCGCCGAAGAGTTTCTTAAACGCCTGACGACTGGGTTTGAGTTCTCCGGTCCGATTGTCCAAAACTGGCTTGCATCCATTCACTTAATCGATCAGCAGCTTAAGGCCTTCGCTGAAAAGGCTGCCCCTGTGCTCAGGGAACTTGCACAGGTTGATTGGGCAGGCATCAAGCGGCGGATGGATGAACTGCCGCAACAATCAAAAGCGGTCATGGCGGTGGCCGCAGCAAATAAGGCTGGTTCCTTGGTCGGAATGACTCGCTGCAGGGCGTCATGGAGCTCGTTGAAAGACTTGAGGTGGCAGGCCCATCGGCCATCGATGACGTGATGGTCGAGTATTATCGCGGCAACCTTGCACCTTTCACCAATGAGCTCGTCGGCATCCCCCGCCTTCTCGCGCGAGGCCATGAGCAGGGTATGATTGATGATCTCCCAGCGCCCATCGCGCACCCACTGATAGAAGTAGCCCTGCACGGTGGAATAGGGCGGGAACTCCCGCGGCAATTGCCGCCGCTGGCAGCTGGTGGCGGCGATGTAGAAGATGGCATTCACCACGCAGTGCGGTGGCGCTGGGGGGCCAAGGTGGCGCCTGCCCGGCATGAACGGCTCGATCAGCGCCCATTCCGCATCCGACAGATCGCTTGCATAGCGCAGACCCAACCGCCGATGCCGCGGGCGAGTGTTTTCAGTCCAGGGCATCGGTGCTTCCGTCGTGGTTTGCAAACCGACAGAGTTATTTTTGCTAGGGTCTGTTCGCAATTGATGACTTGCTGAGGTCACGGGGCGGCTGATTTTGTTGGGCATCGGAGTAGCAAGACGATGCAAGTCCTGACGGATGCCCAGTGGGCGAAGTTCGAAGCGGCGAT